>FLOH01000167.1_pt1 | contig 182069 bp, 167 predicted proteins | sample 756751 | NCBI WGS metagenome assembly FLOH01 (sample SAMEA4026879, study PRJEB14308) | marine metagenome | biome: coastal water; material: water | depth 74 m | reverse complement strand
GGATGACCCATGGAACTTCTAGTCATTAAATATTAATGATTGGAAATTATGGGTCATACTTCAAAATAACAAAACCTTTCTAATCGAAGGGTTTTGTTTATTAAAAACTCTTATTTCTAGCCAAATAGGTTCCCACTTCGTCCCACAACCCCGACACATACATTGAAAAGCATTCTTAAAATAGGATGTTTTTTGTTTATTCAAAATGATCCAACGGGGTTGTTGGTCGGTTTTGGATAAACTATTGACTTTATTAAATTAAAATACTAGTCTAAATATAGACAAGGAGAGATATCCATGGATGATAGAAAAAAGATTTTCGAAGTGATCTCTGACAGGGACGGCGACTGTGAATGTCCCCACTGCAAGGCATTACACGTTGATCTTCCGGAGGGGGAACACGAGTGCAGGCTCTGCGATGGCAAGTTCAAAATGAAATTGATGGTGGGGGTAAGCCCTGGTTAGGACAAGGAGATGGACATGCTAAGTGGTCATCAAAGGATGAGGTTACAAAGAGCAGCACGTAGAGAAAGTGCAGAGAGAGCTTATCTGCGCAGAAACAGCACGCCCGCTGAATGGAAGGCTATAATGGATGCTGAAAATACCATCAGCCATCCGGGGACGTGTGATTTTGAAGGTGATTGCCACAAGTATGATCAATGTGATTCTACTTGCAAGCATTGGCTTTAGGTCAATGGTTAATCAAACAAAAACCCATGGACAAAGGAGAATGACCCATGGAACTTCTAGTCATTAAAATTTGATGATTAGAAATTATGGGTCATATTACCAAATAACAAAGCCTTTCTAAATGAAGGGCTTTGTTTTAGCTAAAAAGGTTCCCACTTCGTCCCACAACCCCGACATAATAGCAAAAGACTCAGTTTTAGGGACTCTACTCATCATTTGGTAGGGTTCTTTTAATGTAAAGTTAGCTAAATTCTTGCCCTCAATAAAAAGGTTCAAGAAAATGATGCCAAGTACATACAAAATTGCAATTTAGCTAAAATAAGCCAAAACTCAAGTTCAACTCTCATTAGTGTTTATATTGGTAATATATGTATTCACTAAAATTCATACAGTGTACTATACGTATTTGACAATATAGCTATATTATGTTATTATTAATATAATTAAAATTAAATAAAAAATATGCATATTAAAAGATCAATAACTGAGGATATAAAAAATAAACTCATGTCAGGAAAGGCTATTATTATTTATGGACCAAGACAAGTTGGTAAAACTACTTTAATAAAAAAAATAAAAGAGAAGAGTAAAGATAAGATCTTATTTGTGAGTGGAGAGGATCGTTTTGTACGTGAATGGCTATCTAGTCAAAGCATAGAAATTTTGAAAAAGAATTTAGAGGGTTATAACATGTTAATTATTGATGAAGCACAATATGTTGATAAAATTGGTTTAAATATTAAATTAATTATCGATCATATTAAAGATATAAAAATTATTGCTACCGGTTCGTCTTCTTTCGAATTGGCCAATCAAGTGGGTGAACCTCTTGTTGGTAGGAAATGGCAGTATGAATTATTCCCTATTGCACAAACTGAACTTAAAAAATATGAAGACTTTTCTACTACCAAACAAACTTTACCCGAACGTTTAATTTATGGTTCATATCCTGAAATAATTACAACGAAAAATATACTACAAAAGAAAGAGTTATTAAATTCTATTGTAGATAATTATTTATACAAAGACATACTCTTAATCAATGAGATTAGAAAATCAGAAAAGTTGATTGATTTATTAAAATTACTGGCTTTCCAAATAGGTAAAGAAGTTTCGATATCTGAATTGTCCAGTAATTTAAACATAAATTTCGCTACTACCGAACGATACCTAGATTTGTTATCTAAGGTGTTTGTTATTATTCGTGTAGATGGTTTTAGTAGAAACTTAAGAAAGGAAGTAACAAAAAATTCAAGATATTATTTTTATGATAATGGAATTCGCAATGCCATAATAAATAATTTTAATGATATAAAAACCCGAGATGATATTGGATCGTTATGGGAAAATTATATTGTTGTAGAAAGAATGAAAAAAAGAAAATATATGAATATATTTGCAAATCAATATTTTTGGAGAACCTATGATAAAAAAGAGATAGACTTAGTTGAAGAAAGGGATGGTAAATTGTTTGGCTATGAAATTAAATGGGGAAATAAAATTATCAAACCGCCAAAAGAATGGTTAGAAAAATATGATAATTCTGAATACAAAATTATAAACAGAGAAAATTATTTAGATTTTATAACCTAATTCAAATTTTTTGTTGTTTTAGCAAAAAAAGTTCCCACTTCGTCCCACAACTCCGACACAGACAAAATAAACTCCCTAATTATGGAGTTTATTTTAATTAACTAGATTGACCACACTGCATAATTATGATTAGATATATGTCAGATACCAAAAGGAGTGGGAATTATGACGAAAACATGGGAAGAAATGAATTACCTGAATAGAATGAATGTCATTAATGGTTTTGGATTTAAAAAACCAAGACTTTTAGGCAAAAACAGTGGATTTAGTACGGAACACGAGGAGGCTCGAGAAGTCCAAGAGGAATTCACTGATTACCACAACCCGTGTCTATTGATAGAAAAATGACACAATCCATGGAAAGGAGGATGACCCATGGAACTTCTAGTCATTAAATATTAATGATTGGAAATTATGGGTCATACTTCAAAATAACAAAACCTTTCTAATCGAAGGGTTTTGTTTATTAAAAACTCTTATTTCTAGCCAAAAAGGTTCACACTTCGTCTCACAACCCAGAAACAACAAATTAAAATCAACTTGATAAAGCAGTTGATTTTTTTATTGATGAAGTTATATCGGTTTACAACAAAAAACAGATAAGCTATGATTATAAAAATCAAACAAAGTATGAAAATTAGTGAAGAAAAATTTACAAAAATTAAAAAGGAGGCTAAGTATTATTATGATAATCTAGACTCAATTTATTGCCCATATTTAAAAAAAGAAGTACAGTTTAATAAAAAAGGTTTTGAACATATTCTTTCTAAATCATGGAATCGTGGTCGATCAACTATTGAACAATATACTCGGTTACGACTTTTACCCAAAGTTGTGGATGTAATAAAAATCTCTCACACCCTTCAAGAATATAATGAGAGAAATATGATGGTTAAACAAAAAATAAATTCTCGTTGGGAAAAACGACCTAAAACCGTTAAATACTATGTATTTATTGCAATAATTGTTTCTATTGGAGTACGCTTTAAAGTTGTTGTAAAAGAAATTAAAGGTGGTCTTCCCTTTTTTTGGAGTATATATCCATCCTGGAGAAAAGAAACCGATGGAATTGGCGGTAAAAAAAAGATATTCTACACAGGTAATTTAGAAGAAGATTAACAAAAAAAGCGATCATCCTAATGGTTGTCGCCTTTTTGTAAACACCCGTCTGCGGTTTAACTATGTTGACCGCTGGAGAGCCAAAGCCCTCACAAATGCTTACATGAGTAATATACAACATATTCCTGATTTCGTCAATACTTAGCAATTTTATCCACAGTAAACTCAAAATTATAGATATTAATCAAGACATATATTTCTAGCCAAATAGGTTCCCACTTCGTCCCATAACCCTGATGATATAACAAAAGAAGCATTTTTAGGAACCCTACTTATTATTTGGTAGGGTTCTTTTAATGTAAAATTAGCTAGATTCTTGCTCTCAATAAAAAGATTCAAAAAAATGACGTGATTTTTGCTTAAATTAAGTTAAAAAATTGGTTTAATTCTTAGCAGGGTTTAACGGTATTTTTTATTATACTGTACTTGAAATATAGAATTGACTTATTTCAAGTTATGTAGTAAACTTGAAATATAACTTATTCTTATTTCAAGTATATGAACACACAATTTCTCTCTGGTAAATATGTTAATAATTTACATGGTAAAGAATATCAGTACAAAAGTTTTTCTCCTGCATTTATAAATAAAAATTTTGATTGGCAAGATAAAAAAATAACCCTTCTTCTAGAGGAAGCTAGTAGAACTTTAGGGGAATTAAATGCTTATTCACTACTTGTTCCCGATGTTAATTTTTTTATAAAAATGCATATAATTAAAGAAGCAACAACATCAAATAAAATAGAGGGAACCAAAACTAATATTGACGAAGCAATTTTGCCAGAAGAAGAAATAAAATCTGAAAAACGCGATGATTGGGAAGAAATTCAAAATTATGTTAAAGCAACAAACTATGCTATTAAAAAACTAGACGATCTGCCTTTGTGTACAAGATTTATAAAAGATGTTCACAGGATACTTCTTTCTGGGGTTAGAGGTAAAGAAAAACAACCTGGTCAAATTAGACTTAGCCAAAATTGGATCGGTGGTTCTAGTATAAATGATGCTTTTTTTGTACCTCCTCATCAAAACGAATTACCAAACTTGATGTCTGATTTAGACAAATTTTTGCATAATAAAAAACTAGATATTCCTAATCTCATAAAAATAGCTATAATGCATTATCAATTTGAAACAATTCACCCATTTTCAGATGGTAATGGCAGAGTGGGCAGACTGTTAATAACACTCCAGCTAATAGATTACAAAATTTTACAGAAACCTACTTTGTATCTATCATATTTTTTAGAAAAAAATCGTACCTCCTATTATGATTCTTTAAATTTGGTAAGAAAAACTCACAACATGGAGCAGTGGGTTAAATTTTTTCTTACTGGTGTAATTAAAACTGCTATACAAGGTAAAGATACTTTTGAAAGTATTATTAAACTTAGACAAAACTATGAAAGAAAAATCATGAAGTTAGGTCGAAGAGCAGAGCTTGGACAACGACTTTTAGAATATATGTTCTCATTCCCTACCGCGAGTGTATCTAGAATTAGTAAAGACTTAAAAATCGCATATAATACCGCAAATAGTCTACTCACAACCTTTCAAAAGAAAAAAATGTTAAAAGAAATGACAGGTTTATCAAGGAACCGATTCTATGTACTATGGGAGTATCTTGATATATTTAAGAAATAATTTTTAAAGATTGATTAATATTTTATTTATGTCATAATTATCAATATGGACTTTGAGAATTGATTAAACAGATTATTAAAATTTTTTGATTTATCAAATAATCATTTAATAATAATAAACAATATCATGATTAAAATAGGCATAATTGGAGGTTCTGGATTAGATAATCCAAATATTTTACAAAATGCAACTAAGAAAGAAGTAGATACAGAATATGGCAAACCATCGTCATTATTAACATGCGGTAAAATTGAAGGAGTTGATGTAGTATTACTTGCTAGACATGGTAGTGAACACACCATACCACCGACCCAGGTTAATTATAGAGCCAATATAATGGCACTCAAAGAAGAAGGTTGTACACATATTATAGCAACTACTGCAGTTGGTTCTTTACGTGAAAAAATTCATCCTGGAGATTTAGTAATTTTAGATCAATTTATTGATTTTACTCGTCATCGAGCTATTTCATTTTTTGAAAAATTCGAATCTCATCAACCAGTACATACACCCATGGCAGTACCTTTTTCAAAGTCTTTGCGAAATTTGTTAAATAAAAAATGTCAGGAATTAAATTTAATTCATCATCAAAGTGGTACGGTTGTAACTATTGAAGGTCCTCGTTTTTCAACCAAGGCTGAAAGTAGCATGTTTAGAGCTTGGGGGGCAGATGTTATTAATATGAGCATAGCTCCGGAAGTGATATTAGCTAATGAATTACAAATACCATATAGCGCTATTGCTATGTCAACTGACTATGATTGTTGGAAAGAAGATGAGGAGTCTGTCACTTGGGAAGCTATTTTAGAGATTTTTAAAAAGAATGCTAATAATGTGATACAATTATTACTCAAAACCATTCCTGAGATAAAAGAAGAAAGAGCAGATACTCAAATAATAGATAGTCTAAAGGGAAAAATTAGAACAATACCAAATTGGCCAAAGAGTGGTATTATGTTTAGAGATGTGACCACCTTGTTTAAAGATAAACAAGGTATGAAGGAACTGATTGATATACTGGCACAAAGATATATGAATTATGATTTAGATGCTGTAGTCGGTATTGAATCAAGAGGTTTTATAATTGGAGCTGCTTTAGCATATAGTTTGGGATTAGGCTTTATTCCAATTAGAAAGAGTGGAAAATTACCAGCAGATACAATAACTGAAGAGTATGAATTAGAGTATGGTACAGATAAAATGGAAATTCACAGAGACGCTTTTAATCCAGGAGATAAAGTTATTATCATTGACGATCTAATTGCAACTGGCGGAACTGCCTTGGCTGCCTGTAATTTAGTAAAAAAACTAGGGGGAGAGATTAGTGAATGTTGTTTTGCTGTTGATTTGCCTGAATTGGGTGGTAGCAGGAGAATAGAGCAAGCTGGTCATAAAATATTTAAACTCATTAGTTTTAATGGAGAGTAGATTATTAACAATTTAATATTGAAACAAATATGTATAGAGAAAATATTGAACCATCAGACATAAATGAAAAATTCAGAGATAGACTGTCTTTTGTAGAGTTACCACCTCTTTTAAGACAGATTGGCGATACTCCTCCAACCGTTATTGAGCAAGGTTTTGATCCAAAAAAATCAGAACAAATAGCAATATTTGGTGAAAGAAACGATCTAGAAGAATTTTTAGTAGATTTTGGTGTTGATAAAAAAGATTATCCAATTCATGATGCAAAAATGGGAACTCATATTGATGTCTATGATCAAAAAATAATTTTTGATTTAAAAAATAGACTTCCGATTACTTCAGCTAAGAATTATTGGAAAAACAAAAAAAGTAAATTAGTAAATTAAAAAAGTTATTAAACTTTTTAATAACTTTATATTCTCTTTCTTGTTTTTACTTCTGCTTGTTTATAGTCCTTCTGCAAGTTGAACAAACTTTACTCATTTTTGTTCCTTTGACAGTCATTGATTGTAAATTGGGCTTTTGAACTCTTTTTACTTTGTTTTGAGCATGACTGACATGATTAGCAGTGTTTGCGCCTTTTCCGCAAAGTTCACATTTTCTAGCCATATGATTTGATTAGTTAGTAAATATAGGATATAATGTCTGAGTAAAAGTATACTAAATATAGTTTAATTTGTCAATAATTATGGTTTTTTCACAAATAATTTTCTTTTTTCTAGTAATAGTGCCTTCGGCCATTATTCATGAATATGCACACGGTTGGGCGGCTGATAGACTAGGGGATCCAACAGCTAAATATGCAGGTCGTCTCAGTTTAGACCCAAGAGTTCATGTTGATTTATGGGGCACCATAGTAATGCCAGTTGCTTTAATGATTATCACGTCTGGCGCCTTTATGTTTGCTTATGCAAAACCAGTGCCATATAATCCATTTAATTTAAAAAATCAAAAATGGGGTCCTTCCCTAGTTGCCATTGCTGGTCCACTCGCCAATTTTTTATTGGCATTTTCGTTCGCAGTTGTTTTAAAATTTTTACCAGCCACAGCTACAATTGCACCATTTTTGGCAATCATAGTATATGCAAATATACTATTAATGGTTTTTAACTTAGTACCTATTCCTCCTCTTGATGGGTCAAAAGTACTTTATGCCCTTCTCCCACCATCTGCAAATAACATTAAAGTATTTTTAGATCGTTATGGCTTTGTAATATTGTTGATTTTCATTTTCTTTTTGTTTGATTTGATTAGTCCCATTATTTCATGGCTAATGAATATTTTATTAAATATTTGATATTATTATGTCAAAATATAAAATCCTTTCTGTTGGAGGCTCAATTATAATACCTAAGACTGGTTTTGATATTAATTTTTTAAAAAAATTTAGAACAACAATATTGTCTCGCGTCAGCGCTGGAGATAAGTTTATTCTCGTAGTCGGTGGGGGAGCAACATGTCGTAAATATCAATCGGCTATTAAAAAAGTTGTAAAATTAAATGATAATGAATTAGATTGGTTAGGTATTCACACAACTTGGTACAATGCTGAATTTGTTAGACTTTTGTTTGGAAAAGATGCATATAATGAAGTGATAAAGGATCCAACAAAAAAAGCTAAAACCAATAAATCCATTATTGTTGCTGGTGGCTGGAAACCAGGTTGTTCCACTGATTATGATACTGTGTTACTAGCTAAAGTTTATGGAGCAGAAGAATTAATTAATATGTCAAATATTGATTATGTGTATACGGCTGATCCTAAGAAAGTGAAGAGTGCCAAGCCGATCAAAGAATTAAGTTGGCCTGAAATGATTAAAATAATAGGAAACAAGTGGACTCCGGGAGCAAACCTACCATTTGACCCCAAAGCTACCAAAGAAGCTGCTAAATTAAAATTAAAGGTAAGCTTCATTAAAGGTACTAGTATTAGTGATTTAAAGGCTGTTTTAGACGGAAAAAGAGCTAAAGGCACTGTTATTGTCTAAAGCTTGACAAAACTCAACGAGTTTTGTATAATATTTGCACCATAGACAGTAGGTATTTTTCAAAGGTTACTTTGAGAATATAAAACCTGCCGAGGTACAAAATCATTCGATAGGTCGATTTGTGCTATATGTTCTGTGGAAACACAGATTTTTTTGTTAAATACCATAAAATATGGCCAAAACAAAACAACAAAAACAAGATACAATCAATAATTTAACTGAAGGGCTCAAAAATGCTAAAGCTGCTGTTTTTGCTAATTTTCAAGGATTAACAGTAGAGCAAAGCCAAGATTTACGATCTGTTTGTCGTGAAGCTGGTATAAATGTATTAGCAGCTAAAAAAACTTTAGTTAAACAAGTTTGTGATGATTTAAAATTAGAAGGTGTAAATCCAACTAATTTTGAGGGTGGAGTAGCAACATTCATGGCAACTGATGAAGAAACTTCAGCTGCTCGAATAGTTAATACTTTTGCCAAAGAACACAAAATTGTAGAAATATTTGGTGGCATCTTAGAAGGTAAATATATTAGTGGTGATGAAGTAAAATATCTTGCTAATTTACCTACAAAACAAGAATTACTAGCCAAGTTTGTTGGCACTATTAATGCTCCGGTTTCAGGATTTGTTAATGTGTTAGCTGGTAACATACGTAATTTAGTAAGTGTGTTAAGTAATATAAAAGAAGCAAAAGCTTAATTAAATATATTAATCATATAGATATGTCTGATGAAGTAAAAACAGAGGAATCAACAACAGAAAAAAAAGATGTTGAAGTTCCTGTTAAATTCAAATCTCTAGTTGAAGAGGTTGAAAAAATGTCAGTTTTAGATTTAGCTGAATTAGTTAAAGTTTTAGAAGAAAAATTTGGTGTTTCAGCTGCTGCTCCTGCCATGATGATGGCCGCTGCTCCAGGTGCTGGTGGTGAAGATGGCACCGTTGAAGAAAAAACCGAATTCAACGTAGAATTAACTTCTATTGGTGACAGTAAAATTAATGTTATCAAAGCTGTTAAAGAAATCACTGGTCTAGGTTTAGCAGATGCTAAAGGTTTAGTAGACGGTGCCCCTACAATGATCAAAGAAGGTGTAAAAAAAGAAGAAGCTGAAGAAATGAAAAAGAAAATTGAAGATGCTGGCGGTGCTGTAAGTTTAAAGTAATACCAATTCGAAAAAAAAGAACGCTGTTAAGGCGTTCTTTTTGTGTTGTTCTTTAAATGGACGATTTTTATTAAATACAGTTATATACTATCTAAAATATAAAATAGAAATAACAATTGATATAATTATTAAGATAGTTAGAGCCCCCACCACATGGTTTCTTAGTATATATTTTCTATTTGTTATGCTTGAAATTTCATCACTGAATTTTGTTTTGCATCCTTTAAATAGCCAACAAATAAGAGCCCCTATGTCATCTATTCCAAATAAATCCATATTATTACAAATTCAAATCAATTTTATATAATTTATTATTATCTAAAATATATGCAGTTCCGTTTGGTTCGTCTACTATCATTGAAGTTGGTTTTATGAATTTTGTTGAGGTAAGTTGTTTTTTGAGAGTGCCATCCTCTTTGTTTATTACAATCAGCCTTTTGTTTGTTGAATCTAAAATGTATAAATATTTTAATTCGTAATATGTCCAAATTTGATCAATATTTTTAAGATCTGGATCAATCCCTGAAATGGAATAATCTTGTTTTGTTCCATTATTAAATTTAAAAATTGTTCCATCACTGTTGGCTGTAAATACATCTCCGTCGATTGAAAGACTGATTGCTTTTGATAAGTCAGTACTGGTATTATCTTTTATCCATTCTTGTCCGTTACCAAATCCACTGTTAGTGGCATCATGTTTATATATTTGCTTATTTGCATTATCAAGACTATAGATACGTCTACTGTATGCGAATAGAGCAGTAATATTAGCATTACTGTTTTGATAATCCGCATCTAATAATTTCCAACTATTATCACTTTTAGTATATTTAACTAATTGATTATCAGTGTTTACAAATACCGAATAATCATTTTCTTTTGGAGTGGCTGATGCTTTAAATTTACTATTTGTAATATTTACGGTTGTTTTTCCACCTTGTTTACTAAGTAAATCATAATTGAATAACTCTGCATTATTTTGGGAAAATCCAAATATTTTTTTATCAATTATTGATAATTTGTCTGCCTTATTTGCACTGTTAATACTACTCCAGTCTATTAATAGAGTGGCATCAATAGCATACATTTTTCTTACTTTATTAAGCATATTCTCCAGGGTAGAATTTGTATTTTTACAAATAGTTTCTCTTTCTTTTTGAGTACAATCTAATTTATTTAAATCATCTTTTGCTTGTTTCAAAATATCAAATGCTTTTTTTGTATCATTGTATATTAGAGAACTCTCACCACTATCAATGTTGCTGGTGATTTGTTTAATGGAAGCATTGAATTGCTCATCATTTTTTTGTTTTTGTTTTTTGTTTCCAATATATACAATACTAATAACTAATATAACTACGACAACAATTGAGAAAACAATTAGTAGTTTAATGCTGGTTGGTATTCTTTTAATATTTTCTTTAATATTTTGCCAACTTCTTAACCAATCTGAAAGTACTTCTTGACGACGGTTGCGAATGTTAGTAATTGCCAGAAATAGCTTGCCAATAAAATTACCAATTTTCACAATTATTGTTAATAGGAGCATTGATAACCAGTATAGGATCTTTCCGATTTTTAAAGCAGTTATACCAGTAATTTTTATTGTTTTTGATAATATTTTTTGATAATCTATTTTGTTTGTTTTAACCGGGTCTTTAGTAATCCGTGCTTTTAAATGACTAGAATTAATTTGAGCCGATCGTTGCTGATCTTCTTCCTCTATTTCATCTTCTAATTCAACATTTTCATTATCACTTTTATTTCCTTTTAATTTTGGTAAGAAAGAAGGGGATAGCATGTTGGCAGTTTTTTTCTGAGAACTAAATAGTCCACTCAATGATTTTGCAGAACTGCCTTTTATTATCGGTTTTTTATTTATTGTCTCTTCTTGTTTACTTTCTTTCTGGAGATGAATAATCATACCCCCAAAAGAGATATTATTTTTTAATTCTTTTAATACTCTTTCTAAATGTTCGGCACTTTGTCGAGGAGGTCTTGTCGATATTATTTTTTGTAATCTATCATGGCTAAAATAGTCTTCAACCTTACTTGTCGAAGCATAGAAATAATCACCAGTACTTATTTTTCCTTCAATAATTTGTGAAAAAATTTGCTTTTCTTCTTCTTCATCTTCCGAGTTTTCTTTTAAAAGATCTATTCGTTTGTATTGTTGTTTGTTTTTGTAGAAAAGTAATATCTGTGGCTTACCGTAAAAACTAAATATTATTTTTTTATCATTTATTACACCAATAAGACAATTTAGATTAATATTGTCTTTTACTATAGAAAATGATTTTTGATTTATTCTTCCTAATACTATTTCCAAGGCATTTTTATCACCTTGATCACTAGTTTCATAATATTCATTTTCAATTTCATCAATGATGTTTTGGGTTTTTAAGATGTACTTGTTGTCAGCTTTTTCAATTTCACAGATAGCAAAAAAATATCCCTTTTCTTTCTCTTGTGGAGTAGAGGGCTCTGTTATGTTTAGTAATACATGTGAAATGTTGGGGTTTTTACCCTCAACAAAGAATTCGTTTAACTGTAAGACAGTATCCATATATGTATATATTTTGACTTTTTGCCTAGATATATTATACTATATATATCTCGAAGAGGGAAGAGTAAATTGTTAATTATTAATAACATTAGTTTAATCGTAATTACCCCCATAATATGCTTGAACAATTATTTGGTTCAAAAACAAGAACAAAACTGTTGTACCTTTTTTTTCAATATCCGGCTCGTCCATTCTATGTTCGAGAAATGGCTAGAGAAATTGATTCTCAACTTAATGCTGTTAGACGAGAAATTGCTATTTTAGAAAAAGCAGGTCTCATTGGACATATAAAAAAGAGCGATGTAGATACTGGACAGTATGATGATACCTCTGTTGCTAAAGCCAAGTACTATTGCCTTAGAACAGATTGTATTTTTTATCTAGAATTGAAGTCTTTATTAATGAAAGGACAAATTTTACGTGAAAGAGATTTGGTTGAAAAATTAAAAGAAAAAGCAGGGGATATTAAACTGATGATTTTGACAGGGATATTTACCGATGGTGTTGATGTGGAGACAGATATATTAATAGTTGGAAAAATTAGACCGGTTGTTGTGAATAAGATAATAGCCGAGTTTGAGAAGAAGTTGAGCAAAAGTATTAAATATACTTTAATGAGTGAAAAAGAATACACAGATAGAAGAGAAGTGGGTGACAAGTTTTTGTATTCGATCTTTGAAAGTAAAAACGTAGTGGTTATTGATCAGCTATGAAATTAAGTGACCATACTATTTATAGGATATATGAGATATTGCCCGGAGCGGTGATCTGGTTAACCTTAATTTTGGCAGTATCACTATCATTTTTTCAACCGTTATTCATGGTGTATTTCATTATTTTATTTGATATATACTGGGTATTACGTGTTTTGTATTTTGTTTTCTATTTAATTGTATCGTGGCGAAGGTTTCGAATTGCTAACAAGCAAGATTGGCAACAAAAATTAGAAACAGAAGTTGTTAATTATCGAGAAAAAGTTAATGTAGTTTTTTTACCATACTGCAATGAAGTATGGGGCGTAGTCCAAAGTGGATTACAAAGTATAGTGAATTCTACCTTTGATTCAAAGTCTATATATATTGTAGTATCAGGCGAGGCTCGTTTTATTGATAAGTATGTTCATATTAAAGAAAAAATTAATAACGAATTTAAAAATAAGTTTGCTGACATCGTTTTCTATACACATCCAAAGGATTTACCCGGAGAGATTCCTGGTAAGGGATCAAATATTAATTATGCAGAAAAAAGATTTAAAAAATATATTGATAATAAAGGGTGGAACTATGCTAATGTTATAACATCAATATTTGATATTGATACAGTCGTTCACCCAAAGTATTTTGCTCATTTAACATACGTGTATTGTTTACATCCACGTCCAGAAAGAAGTTCTTTTCAACCTTTGGTGTTGTATAATAACAATATTTGGGAATCACCATCTTTTTTACGTATTATGGCCTTCGGTACCTCATTTTGGATACTGTTTAGTCTGGCTCGATTAGATAATATGGTAACTTTTTCTTCTCATAGTATGAGTTTTAAAGCAATTGATGAATGTGGTGGTCATGCTAAAGATATAGTGAGTGAGGATTCTCGTATCTTTTTTCAGTGTTGGTTGCGTCATAACGGAGATTATGAAGTAACACCACTATATATTCCCGTTTCAATGTACACCGTCAGAGAGAGTAGTTTGTGGAAAAGCTTAAAGAATCTGTATTTGCAACAACGTCGTTGGGCTTGGGGGGTTGAGCACATTCCATATCTATTGTGGCAGTTCAGAAAAAATAAGAAGATTTCTTTATCTAAAAAAATCGCTGTTCTTTTTCACGAATGGGAAGGCAAGTGGTCATGGGCAGTGGTAGCCATTATGATTACAATAGTTGGTCAACTTCCTCTGCGCGTTATTCATTATACTGGAGGTATTGAAGCGCAAAGTACTTTGTTTTTTAACGCACCTTTCGTTTTAGAGATTTTAATGACGATATCCATGCTAGGTCTAGTTATCTCAGCCATACTGAGTTTGTTAGTTATTCCCCGCCGACCAAATAGTTTTTCTCGTCATAGGTATTTATACATGATTTTACAGTGGATATTACTTCCCATTTCATTAATATTTTTTTCAGCCATTCCTTGTATAGATGCGGTTACACATTTAATGAGAGGAAAATATCTGGGATTTAATGTTTCAGTCAAAAAAACTTAATTTTATAAAATATTATGGTTACCAAGTCATTATCAATAATAGGGTCAATAGTATTACTTTTAGCAGTTTCAGTTGGAGGCCTATTTTTTTGGGCTAAAAGTGGTGGATTACAAAAGGTGTTAATTAATCAATTGAGTACCAAGATTGAAGATCAATCAATTAGTACTGGTCCAACAACCACTCTAAATGTTCAAAATGCTTTGCAACAAGTACTCGGCTTTGATAGTGAAAAAGTTTATCTTTTTCTTTTTTTGAACAATACAGAACTTAGACCCGGCGGAGGATTTATAGGAGTGTATGCGGTGGTGAAGGTAAAAAATGGAATTCCTGAAGTTGTAAAAGTTGAGGGAACTGAGATCTTAGATAATAATTCCTCACGTGATTTCATTTCTGTTCCACCTGATCCAATTAAAGAATATTTAGCTATTAAACGCCTTGAATTTAGAGATAGTAATTGGTATGCTGATTTTGCTTCATCTTCACAAAAAGCATTGGAATTGTATAAATTAGAAAACGGTATAATGAATTCAAAGATAGATGCTGTTATTGGTATTACCCCAACTGTCTTAGAAGAGATTATTAGAATAACTGGACCTATTAAAATACAGGATATTAATTTTACGGCTGATAATTTTACGAAAACACTTGAATATGAGGTAGAATATGGTTTCGCTAAAAAAGGAATCGCTTTTAATGACAGAAAACAAATAATGTCTGCCTTAACTAAAGAGTTGGTAAAAAAATTAAGCTTAGATCTTTTTGTTAATTGGGGTAAATATAGTGAATTAGCAACAAAGATGATTAATCAAAAACATATTATCGCGTATGCAGTAAATCCAGAGGCTCAGAAAATTTTGATGATAAAAAATATGGATGGCCGTATTAAACAAACGACCAGTGACTATATATTATGGACAGATGCAAGCTTGGGAGCCTTAAAAACTGATGCTTCAATTAAAAGAGAATTAACATATTCATTTAAACCAGAAAAGAATGGTAAATACTTAGCTTCTGTTAAAATGAAATATATCCATAATGGCGTATTTGACTGGCGAACAACTCGTTATCGTACGTATGTTAAACTTTATACTCCGAAAGGAAGTCAATATGTTTCTGTAGCTGGATCCAAAGATAACAAAGTTGAAACCGGACAAGAGTTTGGTAAACAATTTTTTAGCACATTTGCAGTTATTGAACCTCAAAATACAGCTGTTCTTGAATGGAAATTCTATTTATCAGAAGAAATAGTTAATCAGATAAAAAATGGTCAATATTATTTACTTGCCCAAAAACAAATAGGTACAATTGATCATAAATTAATTTTAGATTTAGATTTTGGAAAAAAAGTAAAGTCAGCCACTCCAGGAGAAGAAGCAAAATACTATAATGATAATAAATTTCAATACAATACTGATTTAACGGTTGACCGATACTTTAATATATCAATGAAATAATATGTTTATAAAAAAAATAGGAATTGATCTGGGTACAAATAATGTTTTGGTTTATGTTCCGGGCAAAGGGATAATTGTTAATGAACCGGCAGTTGTTGGTATATCAAAAGGAGATGGAAAAATTTTAGCAGTTGGACTTGAAGCCAAAGATATGGTTGGAAGAGCTCCTGATAGTATAATTGCTGATCGTCCCATTAAAGATGGAGTTATTGCAAACTATAAAACAACAGAAGCCATGTTAAGGTATTTTATTAATAAAGCGCTTGGTGGTTTACATGTATTTAGACCAGAAGTAATGGTGTCTGTACCAGCCGGTATTACTTCAACTGAACGTCGGGCTGTAATAGATGCAACTATTTCTGCTGGAGCAAAAGCTGCCTATATAATTAAAGAACCATTGGTGGCTGCCATCGGAGCAGATATTCCAGTTGGAGCAGCAGCCGGTCATATGATTATTAATATAGGAGGGGGAACTGCTGAAATCGCAGTAGTGTCACTTGGTGGTATTGTTTCATGGGGTTCAGTAAAAGTTGGTGGAAACAAATTTGATAATTCAATAGTAGAATACATCAGACAAAAATATGGACTTGCAATCGGAGAGCGCATGGCTGAAGAAATGAAAATTAGTATTGGTTCAGCAATGTATATGGATCAGCCACTTAAAATAGATATTAAAGGACGAGATTTAGCTAGTGGGCTTCCAAAAATACAAGCAGTTACTTCAGATGATGTTACTGAAGCACTACAAAGAGAATTAGAAAGATTAATTGAAGCAATCAAGGACGTAATGCAAAAAACACCACCAGAACTTTCAGCTGATATTATAGACAAAGGAATTATTCTTGCAGGTGGTTCGGCATTATTAAGAAATTTGGATGAATTAATTGCTCAATCAACCGGGGTTGCTACTTATGTAGCCGAAGAACCATTACTATGTGTAGGTAAAGGGGTTGGTATTGCTCTTGAAAATATTGAAAATTATAAGAGAAGTATTTTAGCTACCATTTAATATGAACTGCAAACAAGAAGAAAATTCAAAAGACTGTCCTTGCACATATAGTTGTTCGCGACACGGTATTTGTTGTGAATGTATAAAAAATCATCGAGAAAATGATGAGTTACCGGCCTGCTATTTTTCTCCCACTCAAGAAAAAACATATGATCGTTCAATAGATAACTATATTTCGAATAGATAACTTTATGATAATTGGTATTGAAGCTAGTCATGCCAACAAACAAAAAAGAACTGGTGTTGAAGAAGTTTGTTTTCAAATAATCCAAGAATTAAAAAATATAATACCTTCGCAAACGAAGGTGATTTTGTATACCCACAAAAGACTTAATAATGAATTAAATGAACTACCACGAAATTGGGAAGTAAAAGTTTTACCATGGCCGTTATCAAAAGGGTGGAGTCAGATACGTTTATCTTTTGAACTTTTTATAAATAGACCAGACGTCTTTTTCGCACCCGGTCAATTAGTTCCTTTCTTATGTCCAAATAAAACCATCACCGTTGTTCATGATAGTGCTTTTAGGGTTTTCCCCAAGTTATATAACAAATTAGCAAGACCATATTTAGATAATATGAATAAATTAATTGCTAAAAGATCAAAAAAAATAATAACACCTTCTCAATTCAGTAGAGATGAATTTTTGAAATTCTATAATTTTCAAAAAGAAAATATACGAGTTATACCATGGGGATATGATAAAAAAAGATATACCATAGAAGCAATACAACAGAGTGATAATATTTTAAAAAAATTTAATATTAATAAACCATATTTCATTTCAATTGGAAGAATTGAAAAAAAGAAAAATACTATTTCAATTATCAAAGCCTTTAATCATTTTAGAAAAAATAATAAAAAAGAATACCAATTACTATTAATCGGAGAAAAAAGAGTTGGATCTGAAAAAATAATGGATTCAATAAATAAATCACCATACAAAGATGATATCATTACACCAGGATGGGTTGATAAAGAGGAACTGCCAATTATTCTGGCAAAAAGTAGTATCTTAATATTTCCTTCAAAATATGAAGGTTTTGGTTTACCGGTATTACAAGCAATGGCAGTTGGAGTTCCGGTAATTTGTTCAAAAAACAAAGCATTACAAGAAGTGGGTGGTGAAGCAGCTGTGTATGTAAAACATGATAAGGCGATCGAAATATCAGAAAAAATGAAAGAATTAGTAAATAACAAGACAAAGAGAGAAAAACTCATTAAAGATGGATTGAGCCGAGTTGAGAGGTTTGGTTGGGAAAAAACAGCCAAAAGGGTGTATAAAGTGATAGAGAATATGGCTAAAATTAGCTAAAAAAGATAAAATTTAATAAAAACTGTAAACTCAAGACTTGACAAAAGTCTTGTTTTGTTGTATGATGATTAATCGTTGAAAAGTTGTTGATTTTTAATGAAAATATTTTCCTAATACTTTGTATCGCGATAGAAGGTACTGTGGAGGAGGTTTGTCCTCTTTTCATGAATCTATTTACCACCTGGAGGTAGAAAATGAGCTATTGCTCAAAGAGTCTCAGTCAAAGTTTGTTTGCGACTCATTTCTTCGACCAGGAGGTGAAGCTATGGGAACATGATTAGGGAGGCACGGGAGGTAGCATCGCAAGGCAGGATTCTCCTGCTCTTGCGATGTCTCCCAACCCCATGTTTAATTATAAATGATATATATTACCGCTAAAAGCGGTTTTTTTGTTTACTTGTGTTTTATCTGTTTTTTTGGTACAATATTTAGCGTAAATAAAGAAAAAATATGGAAATAATAGGCAATAGTAAAATTGTTGAATATTTTAATAGAGGAATAGATAAAGGGAATTTATCTCATGCATATTGTTTGGCAGGAATTGATCAAATTGGCAAAAGAAAGCTTGCTCGTACCATTGCTAGTAAAATATTTGATGTGCCCCAAGATAAGCTTGAGACCCATCCTGACTTTCACTATTTATCAAGAATAATAAATAAAAAAACTGGAAAATTAAGAAAAGATATCATCATTGAACAAGTTAGGTATTTAAAAAGCAGAATTAGTTCTAAATCCTGGGTTTCAAGTCGTAATATCATTTTGATTAACGAAGCGGAACTATTAAACAAAGAATCCGGTAATGCGCTATTAAAAGTTTTAGAAGAAGGTGAAGGAAAAAGTATATTTTTTCTTTTAACAAATAATGATAATGCACTTTTAACAACGATTAGATCTCGTTGTCAGATTTTTTACATGAATCCAGTTTCTGAAGATGTAATGACTGAGGGATTAAAAAAAATTGGTTTTAGTGAAGATGTTGATCAAGTAGTAAGATTGTCTTGGGGTAGACCCGGTAGAGCTATAGATTTAATGGAAAATGAGGAAATACGGGATGAATATTTGAATGAATTTAAACGTTGGAAAAATATAATCGGGAATAATTTTGGAGATAAATTGAAATGCGTCGATGATTTAGTGGGAAAGAAAAAAGGTATTGATAAGGAAAAAATGATGGAAATACTAGATGTCTGGATTGTATTATGGCGAGGTATTATGCGTAGTGTTATTAATGAAAAAAGAGTAAAATTAAAAATTGAGTATAGTTTACAAAGTATTAGAAGCCTTATTGATCTATTGAATGAAAGTAAAAAAATGTTACGTCAAAATATTAATCCTAATTTAATAATCGAAAATATATTATTAACCATTTAAATATGTTATCAAGAAAAATATTTTTATTGTCTCTGGTGATTGTTTTTTTAGCCACTGGAGCTAGTTGTATTAATTTCTCAGGCCAATCAAAAGGAAGCGTAGGAATGTATCGTAGTTCGGACAAGGGTGAGAAATGGTCTTCAATAGTTGCTTTTCCAACTATACAAGGTGTGAAAAGTTTGTCAGGCCTTAAGGTATATATTGTGGTTAATGATCCTTCTGACGTAAATACGAAATATATTGGTAGTCGTGGTCAAGGTATGTACTATACCAATGATAATGGTGCAAGTTGGCGTGATGTACCAGTCCTGGCTAATAAGTTCATTTATGCAATTACTATTGATCCGAAAGATAAATGTAATATTTATGTAAGTGATGGAGCAAATATTTACAAAAGTGAAGATTGTACTCGAAGTTGGAATATGATTTTTTCCGAAGAAAGAACAGGACAGAGAATTTCTGATTTAGCTGTTGATTTTAATAATTCAAAAGTAATCTATGCATCTCAACAAAATGGTGATATTTTACGAAGTACTGATTCAGGTGTTAGTTGGAGAGTAATAAAAAGATTTGGTTTTAGTATTAAAAACATTGCAGTTTCACCACTTGTAACTGGTAAAACTAGAATATATGCAGCTTCATATGATCAAGGTTTGTATCGTTCAGATGATGGCGGTGACAATTGGACCATATTAAAAGATGGCTTTGATGAATATAGTCAATCTTTAACATATTATCGCATTATGCTTCATCCGTCGAAAGCCAACAGCCTATACTGGATTTCGAAATACGGCATCCTATTATCCGACGATGCTGGAAAAAGTTGGAATCAAATTAATCTCTTAACTCCACCTGGCAGTGTCCAGATATATAGTTTTACAGTGAACCCAGCTAATACAAAAGAACTATACTATACGGGTACAGTTTTAAATGAAAAAAAACAAAATGTTAAATCTACTTTCTACAAATCATCAGATGGTGGAAATAACTGGGTAACAAGAAAATTACCATCTAATACTGTTCCTGTATACATGTCAGTTCATCCAACCAATAGTAGTATGATATTTTTAGGTTTTACTCTCTTAGATAATTAATAAAAAAATATGGACATTTCTAAACACAAAGAAGAGTTTGAAAAATCAATTGATTTTTTAAAAAATGATATTTCTTCACTTCGGACCGGAAGAGCAACAACAAGTCTTGTTGAAGATATCACTGTTGAATCATATGGCACCAAACAGCCACTGAAAGCGGTTGGCACTATTAGTGTACCAGATCAAAAGACAGTAACTATCGAGCCCTGGGATAAGTCTCTTTTGGCTAATATCGAAAAAGGAATTCGTGAATCATCTTTAGGTATCAATCCTGTAAATAATGGTGTGCATATCATACTGGCCATGCCTGATTTAACAAGTGAGAGACGATCAGAATTAATCAAAGTATTGCATCAAAAATTAGAAAATGCTAAGATATCAGTTCGTAAAATACGGGAAGAAATAAGGGATAAAATTAGTAAAGCTGAAAAAGATAAAGAGATTTCTGAAGATGAAAGATTTAAATTTCAAGATGAATTAGATATAGTGACAAAAGAATGTAACGAGAAGATAAAATCAATCGGTGAGGACAAAGAAAAGGAGATTAACACAGTTTAATTAAATATATATGTCAGTTAATTTAGAGACCTTAGTGTCATTTGCAAAAAGAAGGGGATTCATATTTCAATCCGCCGAAATTTATGGTGGACTTTCTTCTTGTTATGATTATGGTCCTCTTGGAGTTGAATTAAAAAACAATGTAAAAAAAGCTTGGTGGAAAGATATGGTAATGAAGAGAAATGATGTTGTTGGATTAGATAGTTCCATTTTAACGCCCAAGATAGTATGGGAAGCCAGTGGTCATATGCAAAGTTTTCATGATCCATTAGTCGAATGTACTGTTTGTCATCATCGTTTTCGAGCCGATCATCTTTTGGAAGCAAAACAGGCTGAACCTGGATACTTAAAAGAAGAACCATTAGACATTAGAGATATTAATTGTCCGGAGTGTGACGGTAAATTAGGGGAAGCCCAAAACTTTAATCTTTTAATGAAGACTGAATTAGGGGCGGTGGAAGGAAAAAAAGACGAAGCTTTTCTACGGGGGGAGACATGTCAGGGAATTTACTTAAATTTTTTGAATGTTCTTGATACAACGAGAAAAAAGTTACCATTTGGTATTGCTCAAATTGGTAAAGCATTTCGAAATGAAATTACAACTAAAAATTTTACTTTTCGTACTCGTGAGTTTGAACAAATGGAACAACAGTTTTTTGTCAAACCTGATGAAGCTGATAAATATTTTGAATTCTGGAAAGAACAACGATGGAATTGGTATTTAAACTTGGGTATTAAAAAAGATAATATACGCTTAAGACAACACGCTGAGGACGAAAGAGCACATTATGCTAAAGATGCTTGGGATATTGAATACAAAACACCTTGGGGTGGCTGGGGAGAGATGGCTGGTATTCACAATCGAGGTGATTGGGATTTATCTCGACATTCTGAATATTCAAAAACAAACTTAAGATACAAAGATCAACAAAGTGGAGAAGAATATATGCCATATATTGTGGAAACTTCAGATGGGGCAGATAGAGCGACTTTAATGTTTTTAATAGACGCGTATGAAGAAGTGGAAACTCGTAGTGGAGATGAAAATTCAAAACATAACAAAGAAGTAGTATTAAGATTACACAAAGATTTAGCACCAATTAAAGTTGCAATTTTACCGTTATCAAAAAAAGAACCATTACAAAAACTTTCGGCAGAAATTCAAAGTAAATTGTGGGATAAACACATGACGCAATATGATGAAACTGGTTCAATCGGAAAAAGATATCGTCGTCAAGATGAAATTGGAACACCATATTGTATTACAGTTGATTTTGAAAGCTTGGAAGACAAGAAGGTGACAGTTAGAGATCGTGATACCATGGAACAAGTTCGAGTTGATATTTCTGAGATAGATCAATACATTGAAGATAAGTTTAAATAGTTTATGCATAAAAAATCTAAATTAAAAAACGGAATTAACGTAATTACAACCTCAATCAAAGGAACAAAAGCAATAACAATATTAGTTTTGTTTCCTGTTGGTTCACGATACGAGGACAAAAAATTAGCCGGTGCTTCTCATTTTGTGGAACACTTAATGTTTAAGGGTACCCAAAAAAGACCAACCGCTCTTGATATTTCAAGACAACTAGAGGCAGTAGGAGCCGAATACAATGCTTTTACATCCAAAGACTATACTGGCTATTATGTTAAGATTGCAAGCGCAAAACAAGAACTAGCCTACGATCTTCTCTCAGACATGATTTTTAATTCAAAATTGGAAAAGGAAGAAATCGAAAGAGAAAAAGGAGTAATAATTGAAGAGTTGAGAATGTATGAAGATAATCCTACTATGGCCGTTGATCAGTTATTTGAAAAAACAATATATGGTGATCATCCACTTGGTCGCGATATTGGAGGTACAATAGAAAGCGTAAGAGCCATGACCAGAAAACAGCTAGTTGATTATTACAAGAAGTACTACAATCCTGCCAACATGGTAGTAGTCCTTTCTGGTGATGTGCCAAAAGGAAAGTCATTAAAAAAATGTCTGTCATTTTTTGAACAATATAGTGGGAAAAGTGGTAAAAATCTTGTTAGTAATTTTAAAAAATATACTTGGGCAAAAAATAGTAGTATTGAAAAGAGGGCAGAAGTAAAGAAAAGAAAACTAGATCAAGCTCATGTGATACTTGGTTTTCCGGCTCTGGCCATTCAAGACAAAGATAAATATATTGCTGCCGTATTAACAAACATACTTGGTTCTGGTATGAAATCCAGACTATTTGTTGAAGTTCGAGAAAGAAGAGGCTTAGCATATATGGTAAGAGCAGGCATGGACTCTAATCGTGATGTTGGTACTTTTCAAATTCAAGCTGGTCTAAACCCGGCTCGTCTTAAAGAAGCAATCAAAGTAATTCGCGAACAGCTTGAATTAATGAAAAATGAATTAGTTAGCTCAAAAGAATTAAGTGAAGCGAAAGGAAATCTCATTGGTAGTATGTCACTAAGTTCAGAAGATAGTTCAGTTATGGCTAATTTGTATGCCAAACAATTTTGGTTTAGTAAAGAAATAAAAGAACCAAATGAAATATATACCAAAATTAAGAAAGTGACCAAAGAAGAAATACAAAGAGTTGCCAAAAGAATATTTATTCAAGAAAAAATGAATATTGCAGTGATTGGTAATATTACTAAAAAACAACTATTATCCATGTTAAAATAGTATGAAAAAAATATATTTATTTGCCAATTGGAAAATGTATTTAGATGAAAAAGAAAGCGAAAAATTAGCTTCTCAATTTAGTAAGTTAAAATTACCAAAAAATATTGAGATGACTATCTTTCCTTCAGCTTTAAGTCTTGTTAATGTTCAAAAAAAATTAAAATCTGTTGGAGCCCAAAATGCGTATTGGTTAGATAAAGGAGGATACACCGGAGAGGTATCAGCCAAGATGTTTAAAAACGTTGGTTGTAAATATTGTCTTGTTGGTCACTCCGAGAGACGTCATCAATTTGGTGAGAGTGATGAGGATGTCAGAAAAAAAATCGAGGCTGTGTTGTCAGATGGAATGACACCTGTGCTGTGCGTTGGTGAGACAGCCATTCAGAGAAAAAAAGGATTAACCGATGAAGTAGTAAGTAACCAGATTAAAAAAGCATACCAAGGCTTAAAATGGAATAGTAAAAAAATAATGATAGCGTATGAACCAGTATGGGCAATAGGATCAGGAAAATCATGTTCAGTATTTGAAGCCGAAAAAGAACATAGTAAGATAAGAAATTTAGTTAAGAAAATTTTAAAAAAAGATTCAGTTATCTTGTATGGTGGTAGTGTCAGAGAAACTAATGTGAATGACTACGTTTCCAGTAAAGAAATTGATGGAGTTTTGGTTGGCGGTGCGTCAACTTCATTTAAAAGTTGGGTAGATATTATTAAGAAAGTTCAGAATAAATAATATGTTAAATATTTTCTTCATAATTCTAATTGCACTTAGTTTAATCACTATTCTTGTTATAGTATTAAGAAAATTACCACAAATTTCTACTTTGAATTTATCTGATTTAGACAAAGAGAAAACACAAAAAAAGAAAAAAGAAATTATAATGAGAAAAGTGGAACAACAAAGTGGCCACGCACTAAAGCAGATATCAAATATTTCAAAACCAATATTTAAATTATGGGGGCAGTTGCAATTAAAATTCAGAATTTATGTAGGCAAAGTACAAGATCTTTGGCAACATGAACAGGCCGTTAAGACAAAAGACATAATTGATAAGAATCCTGAAGAAAAGGAAGATAAACTAAATGAATTAATTAGAGAAGGGGAGCGAAATTTAGAAGAGGGAAGTTTGGAAAAAGCAGAAAACTCTTTTATTAGTGCTATTAGTCTTGATAGTAAATCAGCAGCATCTTACAGAGGATTGGGTGATACATATTTAGAAAAAAAAGAAATGGAAGAGGCTAGACAAACTTTTTTGTTTTTAACAAGACTTGAACCAGATGATGACTCAGTTTGGGTAAAATTAGCAGAAATTGCAGAAAATCAAGGAGATCTGGAAGAGGCAATTGGACATTATCAAAAAGCTGCTTTACTAAATGAATCACTTTCTCCCCGTTTTTATCATATGGCTGAATTATTGATTAAAGTAGGACAACCACAGACAGCCAAAGAGGCAATTTCGCACGCTGTGCTAGTAGAGCCACAAAATCCTAAATATCTTGACTTATTGATAGAAACTGCTATAATATGCGGCGACAAAGACTTAGCTTTGGACGGACTTGAAAAGATGAGAATGGTTAATCCAGAGAATAATAAGCTAGATACTTTTAGAGAAAGAATCTTTCAAATTGGAAAATAATGGGTCGGTACCAAAGCGGTCAAATGGGTGTGACTGTAAATCACATGGCTTCGCCTTCGTAGGTTCAAATCCTACCCGGCCCACAATTTAAAAGCCGTTGTAGCTCAGTTGGTAGAGCAACGCCATGGTAAGGCGTAGGTCTCGGGTTCAAGTCCCGACAACGGCTCAGAGATGATGCCATCTTAGCTCAGTTGGTAGAGCAACGGTTTTGTAAACCGTAGGTCGTCGGTTCGAATCCGACAGATGGCTCCAGATTAATAATTAATAATAAATATATGCCGTCAAAAGAAAGAGACAATAGAGTAAAGTTGCAATGCAGTGTTTGTAAAGGTGTTGCGCATTTTACTAGAAAAAACAAAAAAACTCTTAAGGATAAATTAGAACTTAAGAAGTTTTGTAAAATGTGTAAAATACACACTGATCACAAAGAAACAAAGTAGTAATAAATTATGAGCAGCAAAGTTTTAGCTTTTCTACTCATAGTATATGGGCGAGTAGTGAAGTGGTATCACAAGAGTTTCCAAAACTTTTATCGTGGGTTCAATTCCTACCTCGCCTGCTTATAAATTCGTGGCTTAAATTAGCCACGTTTTTTGTTTGACCAAGAAGATAATCGAACTAGATGGTATTTTAAAATTTTTAATATTATGATATAATATTAAAAATGTATGAAAAAGACATCATTAAAGTTGAAAATAATTTTTTGTATTATATTTACTGGCTATTTAATAGCCTTTGATTTTGTTTTTGCTTCAACTAATTTGTTAACTAACGGAGATTTTGAAACTGGAGATTCGACAGGTTGGACAATCATTGATAATGGCGGTAGTGGAGCGACGTTTGGTGGAGGTGTATATGCTACGTCATATGCGTGGAATTCAATATCACAGACTGTTGATCTAGTCGGTGCTGGATATTCTGAGGCTACATTAGATTCCTCACCAAATATTGTTTTTGATGTTATTACTTGGCAACGTTTCGATCATGACGGTGAATATTATCTCGAATACAAATTATTAGCATCTGATGGTATAACTGTTGTTACAAGTAGTTTGTATGGATCTTCTGGATCACCTATATATTTAAGTGCAAACACTAGCGCATTCTCTACTACCAACACATTTTCTAACTATGGTTCAGGGGTAAGATACGCGTATATAAAAATTGCAGGTAGAGATGGTTCTCCAGATTGGGGTGGCCAATATGGTCCATATTTTAATGAAGCCTCAATTACTTTATCTGACACTACTGCTCCAGCTGTGTCATCTCTATTGCCAGTTGACGATGCAACTGGCGTTAGTATTACAAGTACTTTTGAAATTACATTTGATGAAGATATTACAACTAGTACTGGGAATGTAGTTATATATAAAACATCAGATGATAGTTTGGTAGAAAATATTAGTGTTACCAGTTCATTGATTACGGCTTCAGGTACAACTGCTTTAGTAATTGATCCGTCTATTGTCCTAGATGGTGAAACTGAATACTATATAATGATTGATGCTACAGCTATTGATGATACATCATCAAATAGTTATGCTGGGATAACAGCCAGCACAACCTGGAGTTTTACTACCGAAGACACACCTTCATGCCCAACAATAGCCAATGCTGCCACATATAATTCTTACCCCACTTGTGGGGCTATCTCTTGTGATAGTGGTTATAGATTATCTGGTGGTAGTTGTGTAGTTAATAATGGTGGAGGTTCTGCTGTTATTGTTCCAGCTCCAACAGTGGGTTTTGGTTCAATAGATTCTTTTATTGATATGGGAAAAACACTTGATATTGGCACTGTTAATAGTAGTGGTATTAATATTGCCACCTATATAAATTCTCCAGCGACCTTTAAGACATTAGTTAGTAACAATAATAAATATATTTCTCAGCAACATAAAATAGAGATTATAGAGTTTGATTTATTTGATAATATTTTGACATTGGAAATCAAATCAGAATCTAAGATTGTTAACTTACAATTGGGAGAGTATATTAAAATAGATTTAGATAATGACAATATTTTAGATATAGAGATTAAGTTTGAAGATATCATTATTAATCGAGCAGAACTGTCTGTCACTTCATTATTAGAAGAAAAAACAGATGTAATGGTTGTTTCAGATAATAATGAAATAGTAAATAATAATTTAAATTGTCAACAGTCGTATAATTTTACAAAAAGTTTAAGTTTTGGTGATACAGATTACCAGGTATTGCAATTACAAAAATATTTAAATGATAACAACTTTACAATATCTCAATTAGGTGCTGGCTCAACAAATAATGAAACAGAATACTTTGGTAATTTAACTAAACAAGCTTTAATCAAATTTCAAAACCAATACAAAGACCAAATCCTTAAACCATCTGGTCTCACTCAAGGTACAGGTTACTTTGGACCGTCAACAATAAAATATATTAATACAAATAGTAATTGTCAAAAAACACTATCTACTTCACTAAGTACACCATCTACTCCAGTAGTAACCTTAAATCCAAGTGGTGAGTATACTTTTACAAAATATCTTTATTTAAATGATAGTGGTGAAGAAGTAAAACAACTTCAACTTAAACTTACGGAATTGGGATTTTTTGACTACTCTGGTGGAGCGACTGGATACTTTGGCGATATTACCAAACAGGCAGTAATTAAATTTCAGAAAGCCAAAAATTTAACTCCATTTCCAGGTTGGGTAGGGCCGGGGACGAGAGCAGAATTGAATAAATAGTGTTTTATCAAATTTCCGAAATTTCTTCACTAAACCCAGCAAAAAAAGTTCGGTAGCTGTCTCTGTATGCCTGCATCTAAATTCATGGCTTAACTTAGCCACGTTTTTTGTTTGACCGAGGAGAGAATCAAACCAATATCTTGACAATTAGAAAAAATACGCATATGATACTATTAGTATGAATAAACAAACATTTTTACAGACAACTTGTTGCAATTCTTGCTTCTTGTATAGAAAAGAGGTCTGTTCGTGTTGTTGTTAATTAGTACTCAACTTCCAAGAAACCTCTTTTCGTAAGAGGTTTTTTTAATAAATAAATTAATAATAATATGAACTTTAATATATTAAATACAATTGGTAACACACCATTAATTAAAGTAGATGATATCTATGTTAAATTAGAAACATATAATCCAAGTGGTAGTATTAAAGATAGGATGGCTTGGTATATTATTGAGCAAGCTGAAAAAAAAGGTGAACTTAAAAAAGGAGATGAGATTATTGAAGTTACTTCTGGTAATACTGGTATTGCTCTTGCTATGATTTCTGCTATTAGAGGATATATATTTACAGCTATTATGCCTGAATCTATGAGTATTGAAAGACAAAAAATGATGAAAGCTTTTGGTGCTAATTTTATACTTACCCCAGCCAACGAAGATATTGCTGGTGCAGTTAGAAAATATAATCAAGTTGTTAAAGAGAATCTTCACGCTTGGTTACCAAAACAATTTGATAATGAAAACAATATCAAAGCACACTATTTAGGTATTGCTCAGGAAATAATTAGACAAACAAATGGTAAAATAGACGCGGTTGTAGTTGGTGTTGGAACAGGAGGTACTTTAATTGGAATAGCTAAGGCTTTGAAAGAAATTCAATCTGAAGCAAAAATAATTGCAGTTGAACCAGCTAAATCAGCCGTACTATCTGGAAATAATCCAGGATTGCATAAGATTCAAGGTATAGGAGAAGGCTTTATTCCTAAGTTAGTTCAAGACAATATTTACTATATTGATGAAGTGATCACTATAAAAAGTCAGGATGCTATTAATATGAAAAATAAATTAGCCAGTGAGTTTGGTTTATTGGTCGGAGTAAGTTCTGGAGCTAACTTTTTAGCTTCTAAAGAAGCGATTAAGAGATACAAGAAAGTAATAACTATTTTTCCTGATAGAGGAGAGCGGTACTTGAGTTAGAATATATAGTGAGTAGCACAGGGGGATAAATTAATTTAACTTCTGAACATAGATATATTTTGTTGAATTTCTAAAAAAAGTTCCAACATCCTTTATTATGGCCTGCTCATGTTTTAGCTAAAATTTTAGCTAACCTCAGCACCGCAAGACGGTGCTTTTTAGGTTGGGGGGAGTAGGGAATCGAACTATTTGATTTACTTACAACAAAAAATGTCGTATTATATACAATAATAATTACTATATATTAAAACATGAGTCATCCAGACGATTATCCAATTGTAGAAAATGGTATCGAACAAGCTAGCAATAAAATTAAACACGATAATCCTCAACTACTAAATAGGGCAAGTGAATCTCTTACCCCAGAAGATTATTTATATTTTGATGAAGTTATAGGAAATCTTGAAGGCAGAGTAGACCATCTCTATGATGTATCAGGAAAAGCTCTGCATACAACTAATGATTTTTATTTTGATAAGATGCTTGAGTCTGGAGGGGTAAGCACTGGAAGCAATAAAGAAGGAATGTATAATTCAAAAGGCGCATCATTTACAGATGGTGATTTTTCTGAAAGTCTAACATTTCAAACTATGTTTGATGATCAAAATACTCATAGTACTGATAAAAAGTTTAATTCAGGTAAATATTCTGATAAGGCAAGAGATTTTGTTACATATTTATGGGAAAATCAAGAAGGGATCAAAGAATATCTAAGTAAAATAAGTGGAGGACAAAAAGTAGACACATTAGAAGATGCCATTCGAATAGCTGAAGGATTTAAATTTAAAGCACGCCCAAAAGAGATTACAGATGACCAGAATAGATTATCACAATTATTTGGAGTTACTATTTGTTACAAAAAAAAGAGCTTACCAGATTTAGTACCCAAAGAAGACGAAGGTCAAGCAAGTGAATTTGAGCTTTTATCACATCGAGAAAAAGGAGTGCCTTTATCAGAGGCAGAAACAATATTCGTACCACAAGCAAAGATAGGGGAAACACAACAAAAACTTGAGAGACATGGTTTGAGCCATTTAGATGTGAGGGCCACCGAAGAGTTGGAAGTATTGAGAATGGTTAAAATATTATCCAAAGTGGAGGGTATTAAAAATAATCCAGATGAGATTCGTTCTGATGAAGAAATTAGAAAACAATCAGAACAAGAAGTAAGCGATGGGATAAAAATTAATATATAGTGAGCGCCACTAGGGGGTAAATCACTTTAAACTTGGAATAAAGATAAAACCTTTCGTATCTCTAACAAAAGTTCCAACATCCTTTACTATGGCCTGCACCGAAATTCGTGGCTTAAATTAGCCACGTTTTTTGTTTGACCGTAAAAGGAATCGAACCAGAGAGACATTTTCTTATCTGTTGTGTTATAATACCCTAGATCATCAATAATAAATTATGCTAGACTTAAAAAATCAATCCATAAAATTCATCAGAAAAAATAAACAGCTTATTATTAGTCGTTTTATAATTGAAATAGACTGTCAACCAGCTGATAGACCGTTAACTGTTTTTATGGCAGGTTCGCCTGGAGCTGGTAAGACAGAATTTTCCAAACGTTTTATTTCTAATCGTGAAAGTCCATGCGTTAGAATTGATGCCGATGATATTAGAGAAATTATCCCTGGGTATAACGGAAAAAATTCTGATGAAGTCCAGTCTGCTGCTTCCATCGGAGTAGAGAAATTGTATGACTATATTTTGAAATATAAATACGAAGCTCTTATCGATGGAACTTTAGCTAGTTATGATGTTGCTGAAAGAAATATAGAACGGGCATTAAAAAGAGGCAGAGTTGTTTATATTTTCTATGTTTATCAGGATCCACTTTCAGCTTGGTTTTTTACCAAAGTAAGAGAGAAGGCCGAAGGCAGAGTAATAAAAAAAGAAGTTTTTATTGACGGTTTTTTTAAGGCTCGTGATAATGTGAATAAATTAAAGCAAAAATTTCAAAATAATATAGAAGTTTATGTCATTGAGAAAAATTATGATCATGATTTAGTTAAATTTGACAGAAATGTAGATAGTCTTGACGGCATCATTAAGATTCCGTATAATAAACAGACGCTTGCTAAAAAGCTTGAAGATAATGTATAATATACTTATATGAGTTTTATCTCTAATTTATTGAAAATAAGACAGAAAAATAAAGTTTTTAAAAATAAACCTTTTTTTGAGTTGTCTGATAAAGAAAAAGAAGAAATTATTATTAAGTCTGCCAAACAAGCCAATAAAGATCAGAGAGATTTGGTTGATAAATATCATAGGATATGTAGTCAAAGAAGTTAAAAAAAGATGAAAATCCGATCCAAAAGGTCGGATTTTAAAATAGTGAGTGACACTAGGGGGTAAATCAACCCAGCTTTTGAATATAGATATATTTAGTTGTATTTCTAAAATAAGTTCCAATGTTCTTTGCTAGGGCCTGCTCATAAATTCGTGGCTTAACTTAGCCACTTTTTTTGTTTGACAGAGGGAGGAATCGAACTAAATTAGAAAAGTTAACTTCTTTATGATATAATTCAGATACTATTAAAATATTATGAATACACAGGAAAATAACTTTGCATTTATAGATAGTCAAAATCTCAATCTCGGCGTTAAGAGTCAAGGATGGGTTTTGGATTTTGCCAGATTTAGAATTTTTCTCAACGATAAATACCATGTCAAAAAAGCTTTCTTATTTATCGGTTATATTCCAAATAATCAATCATTATATACTGACTTGTAAAAGGCTGGTTATATTTGTATATTCAAACCAACTTTGGAATTTAAAGAAGGTAAAAATGTTAAGACTAAGGGCAATGTTGATGCAGAATTGGTTTTGCATTCAGTGATAGAAATGCCAAATTATGGGAAAGCCATCGTGGTTTCAGGCGATGGCGATTTCTATTGTCTTTTTGAGCACTTATGCGCTAATAATAAGTTGTTTAAAATTATTGTGCCAAATGTTAAATACTCTTCTTTAATTCGCAAGTTTAGCCAGTATATAGTTAATATACAAAGTTTTAGGCATAAGCTGGAAAGAAAATAGAGAAAACAAAAAAGAGGCATTCCCTAGGGACGAAACCCGTCGGTAGTCCTCTCATCGTGATATTGATATTATATCAGATTTTAGGGCGTTGTCAATATCATATATCCACAATTTAAAATAGTGAGTGAGACTAGGGGGTAAACTAGCTCAATTTCTGAACATAGATATACTTAGTCGTTGTTCTAACAAAAGTTCCAACTTCCTTTACTACGGCCTGCAATTCGGGAATCAACTCGGAATATTCCGGGTTTTTTCTTTTGTTCAACCCGTTTTTAATTGGTCCGAACGTAGTATATAACTATATAAACTTATCAATTATTGACAAACTTTATAAAGTTTGATATAGTGACAATATATTAAAAAATAGACTCCGTGTAAAACTCACTCATTCGGTAATAAATATGTAAACATATTTATTACTCTCATTTCATTCGTTTATGAATATACCGCAAAAATTACAATTAATTAAGAAAATAACGGGTTTGACTCAAGAAATTTTAGCCAAAGAGCTAGGTGTATCTTTTGTTACGTTAAATTCATGGATAAATAATAGATCAATCCCAAGGCTTAAAAAGCAACAGATTATAGATGATCTATATTATAAATACACTGGCCAAAAAGATATTCCAAATAATGCATTGGATGCAAAAAAACGATTGTTAGCTGATAAGAGCAAGAAGTACAAAAATATCATAAAGATTATCAATAGTAATACAGATATTTTTGAACAATTTGTTTTAGAACTTACTTATAATTCTAATAAGATAGAAGGTAGTACTTTAACAGAAGATGAGACTGCCGATATTTTGTTTAATAATTGTACGATTCCTAATAAAGATGTAATTGAACATTTAGAAGTTAAAAATCATCAATCGGTTTTATCTTTTTTGTTTAATAAAGTAAAGAATGGTTTTGTCATTGATGAAAAGTATATTTTGAAGTTACACAGTATATTGATGAATAGTATTAGAGAAGATGCTGGCAATTATCGTACACACGGAGTAAGGATCGTGGGATCAAATGTACCCACATCAAATTATTTAAAAGTACCAGAAAAGATGAATAAATTAATTAGAGATATAAACAAAAGTGAGAAGGATTTAATTTCGCATGTAGCCAATATCCATAGTTGTTTTGAGAAAATACATCCATTTTCTGATGGTAACGGTCGTATTGGTCGTCTTTTAATACAAACAATGTTATTAAGGAGTAACTATGCTCCAGCAGTTATAAAACAAGATAATAAAAGATTATATTTAACATATCTACGCAAATCTCAATTAGAGGGCAGATTTAGTATGTGGGAAGATTTTCTTTGTGATTCAGTATTAGTAGGTTTTGATATTTTGGATAGAAAGTAATTAATCTTTAGCAAAAAAAGTTCGGTAGCTGTCCCTGTATGCCTGCTAAGCGGGATGAACAAGTGTAAAAAGCTTGTTTTTCTTTTTGTCTTAGCCAAAATTAACAAAACTTTTTCTGTTCTTGCTTCTCCTTGAGTTTAAAATAAAGATTTGATTTTTAAAATTTGTCATGATATTCTAACTAATAGCTTAATTCATTAAAATCAGGGAGGAGATATATGAAAAAAATAAAAAAGGTGGCTATATTTGAAGGCCAACAAATTCGTCGTCATTGGGATGAAAAACAAGAAAAATGGTATTTTTCTGTAATTGATGTTGTTAGAGTTTTGACGGACAGTATTGATGCTGGAGCTTACTGGAGAAAGTTAAAGGAAAGATTAAAGAAAGAAGGCGGTAATGAAACCGTGACAAAATGTCACACTTTGAAAATGGTAGCAGTTGACGGAAAAATGAGGCTTACTGATATAGCCGATACTGAAATTATGCTTCGCCTTATTCAATCTATTCCATCGCCAAATGCTGAGCCATTTAAACTCTGGTTGGCTCGTGTTGGTTATGAACGAATTGAAGAGACACATGATCCAGAGTTAGCTATAAACAGAGCCCTTAATAGTTATTTAAAAAAAGGATACAGCAAAGATTGGATAAATCAGAGACTTAAAAGTATTGAGATCAGAAAGGCATTAACAGATGAGTGGGAAAAACGAGGTGCAAACAGGGTGATGAGTTTGCAATTTTAACCGATGACATTACTTTGGCTTGGGCAGGGATGAATACGCGTGAATATAAAAATTATAAGGATTTACAAAAGGGAAATTTACGTGACAATATGACTAATCTTGAATTAGTTCTAAATATGTTAGCTGAAACCGCTACCACAGAGATATCACATAAACGCAAACCTGAAAATTTTGTAGAAAATAGAAAAGTTGCTCGAGAAGGTGGTAATATTGCTGGTGTTGCTAGAAAACAAATTGAGAAAAAGACAAATAGCAAAGTAGCCAGTAAATACAGATTTAAACCAACTCAAAAAAATAAAAAGATAAGTAATAAATAAGTATAGCTTAATAGTAAAAGATTGATTTAATCATTAATAATCTCAGTTCGAATAGTCTCTACTATGGCCTGCCAAGCACAGTAAACAATAGAATATTCTCTAGTTTTAGGGAATATTTTTAGTTCGTGCGTAAATTAAGGTTGATAAATAATTTGCCTTACATTAGCCAAAAAAATAAATACCCAGACAGGAATCGAAAAATATTATAAAATATGTTATAGTATTATTGATTAAGATTAAGTCAGAATAATTATGTTTAAGCCCAAAAGTCTAAGGATAGAAAAATTGGCCGAACAATTGAGTAAGCATATCGATGTATTAGATAATTTATTATCTAATAATGTAGTTGTATATATAGATTATGCTAATGTTCGTCCTTGGTCAGATAAATTAGGTTGGAATATTGATTTAAAAAGATTAAAGACTTTTTTAAATTGTTTTGATAATATTCAATCAATTAGATTGTACGACGGTACCTTAGAAGGTGATAAGAAATTCGAGAAATTAAGCAAACAGAAGACAAAAATATTCAAGAAAGGCTTTATTACCAAACCAGTAAAAATAATGAGACAATCGATAGACTTTTCAAGCATAAAGCCTAATTCTTCAGATTTACTAGAAAAGTTTATACGAAAATGTTTGTTGAGAGAATATAAATTAGAAACAGTTGAATATTTAAACCAAAGATTTAAAGAGATGAATAAAAATGGTAGATATTATATTGAAGATCGTAAATGTAATTTTGATGTAGAAATTGGAACCGATATGATGTTGGATTTTGAGCGAGGAAATATAGATACATTTGTTTTGTGGAGTGGGGATAGCGATTTTTATGATCCAGTTAATAAATTGTTAAAGAATACTAAAAAAGTGGTATTATTTGCTACAGCCAGAAAAGTATCTAAAGAATTAAATAGCTTGGTTAATGAAGGCTTGGTAATTTTTGATATCCAAAGAATAAGGGAATTTATCTGTTGGAAAAAACAAATTTAGAATGCCAAAAGGACCCCTTGCGGGGCCCCTAAGCTATAGAATTCTTGAGGCTATTACTAGCCTACATATATATTATATTTATTTTATTGACGTATGTCAATAGCTAATATCCACATCTATGAAAAACAAAATTTTACCATTTATTAAATTGGAATATTTTGGTCCAAACGGAAAAGGGAAAAAGCCAGCTGATCCCAATTTAGTTTGCAATAAATGTAATAAGAAAGGGATCTCTTTGGGGGCTGCCAATTTAACTAATTCAAAAAAGCCATATATTTTATGTGAAGATTGTGCCATTGATGATTACAAAGAAAAGGAGGGGTTTTCTAGTCGAAAGGTAGCCGAATCTTGGAGAAGAAGAATATTTGACATTCAGTATTTATTTGTTGAGATGGTGGTAGGTGAGTATTTAAAAACTAATAATTTGGAATCACTGGATGATTTAGATGATGAATTAATGGGTTATTTGTTAGAGATTGGTAGAAAAAAATATGATAATTCTTTTAGTAAAAAGAGGAAAGATACATTTGAAAGAACACAATCACAGAAATTTATAGAAAAAGAATTTATAAAAATAATAGATGGCATGTTTAAAGAAGAGAAATCAATCAACATAAGCTTAACAAAAAGCCAATATAAGGATTTATTATTTTTAGAATATTTAGGTAATTATATAGTAAATTCAGATAATGGTTACATACCTCCGAATATGAATAGGTATGACATGTTGGAAAGTTATTTATTAGGACACGCTAAGAAATTTGGATTAGAAAGATATGCTGATTATGACAAAGAAGACGATATGTATTATGCTAGCGAGGAAATGACGGATGAAATCGCTGTTTTTGATTACTTGGATGATTATGAAGATAAAAATTTTTGGGGAGAATTAGTAAATATTCTTGCTGTTCGTGATTTTAATCAAAAATATTCTAAAAAAGAAATTAACAAAATGGGCGCACAAGAATATGATAAAAAAATGCAGGAATTTCAGAATAAATACGATGATGAATTTAATAATAATGGTATAGATAGACTATTGATTAGATGAAGAAATAAATAAAATTTAACCAATCTCAGTTCGAATAGTCTCTACTATGGCCTGCACCGATTTTAGCCACAAATTTGGCTAACCTTAGCACCGCAAAACGGTACTTTTTAGGTTGAGGGAGTAGGGAATCTAACTTTTGGATTTTTTTGGCTAAAATTAACTAAACTATTTGATACCCCAATTTTTATTTCTAAAATTTATTTGCAAATCAAACAAAAATATATTACTATTACATAGTAATATCCGAAAGACTGAGATAATCCAACTCTGGAGGAAAAAGGAAAAATGTCTAGTCAAAAATCTGGTGGAGGAAGTTCAGGTCAGGAGCAACAAATTGAAAAATTCTGTCTTGAATATCGTGCACACATCATGGGTCAGTACGATCGCACGGATTTTGCTGATTCCAAGACCCATTTTTGCAAATTAGCAATGAGAGCTTTTTTTTGCAGATAAAGGACCGGAGGCATCTGCTGAAGAAATTCAGAGATTTAAAGATTCTTGGCTACAGGGGATTGAATCCAAGATTAGTCGGCATAAGCAAGCTGTGGAAGGCGTTCCTGATGATGGCCCAAAAGTAGAAACCTACGGTTTTGGGACTCATGAAGGCACTGACCATGACTTGTAAGTGCGAAAATAATCGTCGGCATCAGTAACAGTTTAGTGGAGGGAGTGGTAAATGAGTCAAATGCGTGCAGGACCAAAGAGGAGAAAATTATGCATAGCAGTACGTTGTGGGTGAAAAGCATCAACCGCCCCTTCGTTTAATTATATACATCATGTAGTTAGGCGAAGGAGTAAAAAATGGTTGATGTTTTTTGTTTTTTTGCAAAATGTAGTTTTATCCATTTTCCAAAAAATATTGACTAGAATTAGCAAAAAAAGTTCGGTAGCTGTCCCTGTTATGCCTGCTGACGAAAAAACTTAGCTTAAATTTTGGCTAGGTTTTTTGTTTAAAATTTTATGATTATTTCATAATAAGTATTGTATAATTACTATATAAGAATATTAAAAAAATATCATAATTTGTGGTAGTTGATAGTTATGAGATTTATAGAAAACAATTTTGCATTCATTGATAGTCAAAATCTCAATCTCGGCGTCAAGAGTCAAGGGTGGGTTTTGGATTTTGCCAGATTTAGAATCTTTCTCAACGATAAATACCATGTTAAAAAAGCTTTCTTATTTATCGGTTATATTCCAAGTAATCAATCATTATATACCAACTTGCAAAAGGCTGGTTATATTTGTATATTCAAACCAACTTTGGAATTTAAAGAAGGTAAAAATGTTAAGACTAAGGGCAATGTTGATGCAGAATTGGTTTTGCATTCGGTGATAGAAATGCCGAATTACAAAAAAGCCATCGTGGTTTCAGGCGATGGCGATTTTTATTGTCTTTTTGAGTATTTGTGTGACAATAAAAAGTTGTTTAAAATTATTGTGCCAAATGTTAAATATTCTTCTTTGATTCGTAAGTTTAGCAATTATATAGTCAATATACAAAGTTTTAAACATAAATTTGAAGCAAATAAAAAAGAGGCATTCCCTAGGGACGAAACCCGTCGGTAGTCCTCTTATCGTGATATTGATATTATATCAGATTTTAGGGTGTTGTCAATATCATATATCCACAATTTAATATAGTGAGCGACACTAGGGGGTAAAATCACTTTAAACTCGGAATACAGATAAAACTCTTTACATTTCTAATAAAAGTTCCAACATCCTTTGCTATGGCCTGCTAAGTAGGATAAATAGGTTTAAGAAGCCTATTTTTCTTTTTTGTTAAGCTAAAAATTGTGGTTAGACATGATTCTAACCTCAAATTATATTTGACAACATAAAAAATAGAGTGTACACTTAAGGTACACTTAATTAATAAATAAATAATATGACTACCAAATTAATCGGAGTAAAAGAATTTCGTCAAAATATAGCTACATTATTTAAGCAGGCTACTAAAAATAATTGGCGTTTTATAATACTAAATCGCAATCAGCCCATATTTAAAGTTGAGCCATTAAGCAAAAAAGATGCTACTGTAGAAAAGCTTGCGATGGATATTGCCGAGGCTCGAGAGGATGTTAAAAAAGGCAGACTTTATGATTTTGAAGATGTTTGTAAAGATCTAGGGTTATGAAATACAAGATAATATTAACTAAAAAAGCAAAGGGGGATTTTTTGTTATTACAGAACAAGATTCAAAAACAAATGGCTGAAAAATTACGCTTCTATATTACTCAATCAGATCCTCTGAAATATTCAAAAAAACTTAAAAATAGTAAGCATGGAACTTATCGATTTAGAATAGGTGATTATCGGGCAATCTTTGATTTAGACAAAGATGGTAACATTATTATACTTTTAATTCTGAGGATTAAACACAGAAAAGAGGTTTATTTATAAAAATAAATAAACTTAACCAAATCCAGCAAAAAAAGTTCGGTAGCTGTCCTCGTATGACTGCTTCGAAATTAGTGGTTTAACTTAGCCACGTTTTTTGTTTGGGAAGTAGAGATTGAATAAAGTATGTTCACCCACAGTTATAATTTGACATACTTTCAATTATTGTGTACACTTAAGTTACACATAAATAATTATTAATATATTCAATATGACTACTAAATTAATAGGAATTAGAGAATTTCGTCAAAATATAGCCACATTATACAAACAAGCTACAAAAAACAACTGGCGTTTTGTGGTATTAAACAGAAATCAACCTATTTTTAAAGTTGAACCACTAAGTAAAAAAGATGCAATTTTGGAAAAATTAACAATAGATATTGAAGAAGCCAGAGAAGATGTGAAGAAAGGTAGACTCTATACAGCTGATCAGATCAGACGTGATTTAGGATTGTAATAAAAGTATGCACTATAAGTTATTTTATACTTTAAAAGCAAAAAAAGATTTGATTGATTTAAACAAAAAATTATCTTCAAGAATTTTAGATAAACTTGATTTTTTCATTGATACTGGCGAACCACTTAAATACGCTAAAAAATTAGTTGAGAATGAAACAGGTGCCTATAGATTCAGAATAGGTGATTACAGAGCAATTTTTGATATAGATAAAAATAATAAAATTACTATACTTCTAATTTTAAGGATTAAGCACAGGAAAGAGGTTTATTTATAAAAATAAATAAACTTAACCAAGCTTAACAAAAAAAGTTAGGTAACCGTCTTTGTATGTTCCCTTTTAAAAAACCTAGCTTTAAATTCAGCTAAGTTTTTTTTTATAGAAGTTCGTAAAAATTGGGATAGTTTGATATAATATATACATAATTATTAATTTTTAATATGTATCATAGACTAGTTTCAAGATCAATACGTCATTATAATGTTAATATAATAATTAAAATATTAATATTATCAGATTTCATAATTTGGTCAGCTAACCAATTGTTAGCACCAATTTTTGCAATTTTCGTAATTGATAAAATTAGTGGATCAATTGAAGTGGTTGGGATTGCCTCAGCTATCTATTTGATTTCAAAATCTATTTTCGAAATTCCAGTTGGCACCTATATTGATAAAGCGAAAAATGAAAAATATGATTTGTATACTGCTTTGATAGGAACAATTCTAGTAGCAGTAGTATATTTTATGTATATGTATATCACTAGTGTGTGGCATATATATGTTTTGCAGGCTTTGATGGGTTTGGGTGCAGCCTTGTCTTTTCCTGGTTGGTATTCAATTTTTACTAAGCATATTGATAAAGGTAAAGAAGCATATGAGTGGAGCCTATATGACGTTCTGTTGGGTATAGGTATGGCAGCTACAGCAGCTCTAGGTGGATTTATAGCTGAGAGATTTGGTTTCCAAGTGTTATTTGCCTTAATTGGATCTTTTACTTTATTAGGAGCTTTACTTTTATTGATGATTAGAAAAAATGTTTCAAAAAAATAGATAAACTTTTTTTAATTACTTACAAGCTTGAATCCGAGTATCAAGATTTCGATTTTTTAATATACTAGTAAATTTATTTAAGGTAGTTCCATTATCAGTATATACAAAGCATGTGATATATTCATGAAACGTTTTAAAGAGTCTAGTGCTATAAGTCGTGAATTATTTTAGTAATCACGATATAGATAATAAGTAACGGTTACCGTAATCATCTCACTCTTCGAGCACCAGAGGTTGAAAAAAAGAAAAAAAAGGAAGAAATAGTATCTAGCGAAAAAATGGATAATTCTAATAGGGATGATGATATTGAGGATATTCAAAAACAAAATAAGATAAAAAAACAAAAAATTAAATTGATAATAATATTAATTATTGGTGTCATTCTGATTGTAGGTGCTTTTTGGTATAGTAATAACTCTAAAAAACAAAGAGCTGAAGAATTGAAAAATAAGATTCAATCCCAGGCTATTGTTACCTCAACTGTTGATAAAAAGTAGGACGTAAGATGGAAAGTATGGTATAATATATTTAATTAATAATTAGTTTTTTAATATATATATATATGTACAAAACAATAAGAAAAAGTAAAGGGTTTACATTAATTGAGCTTTTAATCGTGATAGCGATTATAGCCATTTTGGGTGCTGTAGTTTTTGTAGCTTTAGACCCATTAACTAGATTTAGAGACGCACGTGATTCAAGTCGTTGGTCAGACGTATCATCACTTTTGAATGGCATTAAAATTGATCAGGTTGATAATGGAGGTAATTATTTAACGGCCATTACAAATATGACCAGTGGAACTGTGTATATGATTGGAACAGCTACGACTGGTTGTGATGATGCATATGACGCCGGTAATTGTGATGCCGTTGTAGTGGATGATACATCTTGTGTAGATTTAACTGGATTAGTTACTGAGGGGTATATTGGTAGTGTACCAATTAGTCCCAATGGTGCTGGAACATGGAGTGCTTCAAGTACAGGCTATGCACTTACACGTGCTTCCACGGGTATTATAACAGTTCAAGCTTGTGAGTCAGAAAATACTAGTGCCATTAGTTTATCGAGGTAGTTAATAAGCAAGTATGAGTAAAAAACAGATATTAATTGTGGAGGATGACAAGTCGCTATCAACTGTTATGACAGAAAAATTCATTAATGATGGTTTTGATGTATTAGAAGCTCATGACGGACTAGAAGGTCTAGAATTAGCAATTGAAAAGCATCCAGATCTAATAATATTTGATATTGCTATGCCTAAAATGGATAGTTTAACCGCTTTAAAAAAATTGCGAGCAGATAATTGGGGTGAAAACGTACCTGTAATAATTTTGACAAATATTACAGATGCAAGTCGAGTGGATGAAGCCTTGCAGGCAGGAGCATTTGATTGTTTAATTAAAAGTGATTGGGATTTGAAAGATATAGTTCAAAAGGTTAAAGATAAATTGAAATAAAGAAAATTAAAAATATTTAAAAAATCGTCTATATAGGCGATTTTTTAAATATTTTTTATAATAAGAAACTCTAAATTTAGACAGTTTTTTGATCAAGTTTTAGTAGTAATTTGAGTTCTTCTTTGATTATATTATCCCATTCTTTCTCATCTAATGCATTTAGTGTGATTATTTTTTTTTGATAATTATCATTTATAATTTCTAAAAACTCAGGCCTACTAGTAAATAATGCAATAGCAGGTATTAATTCTTTGTCTTCTGCCTGAGAGAAAAATTTTATCATTCTCTTCGAGTCATCTTCATTAAGAGGACTTTTTTGTATTATCTGTGTGAGCAGTTCTAAATTATTCATATATATTAATTTACGACAGCATAACTATGACCATATACATCCATTTTTGCGGCCTCGGCTTGATTAACAGCTGTAAATATTTTTCTACCTTCTCGGACAGCTAGTTTTCCTTTCATTTCTACAACGTCATTTAATGTAATTGCAGTACTATTTTTTTTATTGCTCATTGATTCATCTAGTAACATTGTAAAACCACTCTTGCCATTGTGTGACCATGCTTTTTTGTTTTTACCATCAACACCAACTGCTAAATTTACCATTTTTCCAGATCCACCCAATAAATCTAATAGTTCTCTAATAAATGGCTCAGCACTACAATCGTTGTTTACTAAAGAAAAGTTTTCTATGTTGCCGGACGCTATCATTGCATTGGCTAATTCTGAGGGTTGCATCGTGACCTTTAGACCTTCCCCCAAACTAATTACATTAATAACCTCACCCATTTCAACTTGGCCTTCATTGTTTTCGGTAGCATTATTAAATCTATCACCGTGAACATTGAGAAAAAGGGTTGTTGGCCCTTTGGCATCTGCAATTGCTTTTAAGAAGCCCTTTTTAAATTCCTCTAACTGGATAGGTTTCCTATCTTTTTCTGTTTTAAATACCTGTATCTTTTTTTTGTCTACACCTACTTTTTTTGCCAAATCTAGAACCTCACTGCCATCAAAATCATAGTGTACCAGATTGATTACAGAGCTTTTTTCGGATAGCAATTCTCTTTTTCCATTTTTTTCTAATTGATCGAAAACAAATTTAACTGCTTTGTTCAATTCTTTATCACTGATTTTAGAATTACTAAATTCTTCACCAGTTTCTATCTTAAAAAAATCTGCAACAGCCTTTGCTGCAGACAAACCTTTCATGTAGCTTATTTGCTTGTCTTGGCCTGATTTCTTTATTTCCTTATTTAAAGCATTTTGAAATGCATCACTAAAGAATAAATCAATAATTGTAGTATCAAATAGCGGTTCAGAGTTGGTTTTAGTACCGTCTTCGTTTTCAGTTGATGTATGAACTTTGTTTAATACATCTAAAAAAGTACGCATTCCAGTTTCATCAACTATCGGTGAATCGATGGAGGAATTAATTTTTGCTGTAACCTCATAGATCAATTTTTCGCTATCTTCAGCCCTGTGGTCCAGAGGAGATTGAATGTTCCAATTTTCGGTTTTACTAGATTCTCCATCTATATTTTTATTGTCCTTATTGGCTCCCATATCTACTCTAGCAATTTTAGTTAAGCGTGAATCTAACCCTTCGCGCACTTTATTATCTTTTATGCTCATACTAGAGCCACCATCTGTTGCTATTGTATCGTATTCTTTTTTTTCCGTCGACATGTCTGCGCAAGCAGATAACTTACTTACAAGAAGCAAAACTTGAATTGGCTTAAGCCAACGGCTTTTAAGTATTTTAGAAAAAACCCCTTCTTCTTTAGTAAGTAGTTCCTTTTTTTTCGTCTCCGTATTTTCTGACTCGGTCTTAGTTACTTTTAAATCGGGCGATGTAGTTTCCTTTATTTGATTTTTTGGAATAATTTCACCGACATATTTACCTATATCATCAAATTTATTTTTTTTCATAATTAATAATTGCTATGTTAAGTATATGTATAATAGTAAGATAAGCATGTTTCGTCAATAGTATTAATTTACATTTATAGTATATGGATATATAATAAAGGGGACAGTTTAGATACATTATACAATGAAGATTTTGATTCCTACACTTGAATATCCACCCCAAATTGGTGGTATTGGTTCGTATGTTTTTAATTTAGCCAAGAATTGGCCTAATGAGAACGATGAACATATAATTTGTGCTCCTACTCAAACTGGGGATGATATTTTTGATAAACAAAATACATTAAAGGTGTATCGAAAAAACATGATGTTTAAAGTATTTCGACCAAGATGGTTGAAACTTTTTTTTATTCTTTTAAAGATAATAAAAAAAGAAAATATTGAAAGAGTATTGGTGCATCATGTTTTACCAGTTGGATATGTAATATATTTAATTAAAAAAATAAGAAAAATTAATTATGATATTTTTTTACATGGATATGATTTTGGATTGGCAATAAAAAGGTGTCCAAAAAGAAAAAAATTTGCTAAAATATGTAGTAGGGCAGATCGTATTATTGTAAATAGTATTTTTTTACAAAAAAAAGTTATTTGTGAATTTCCAGAATTCAAAGAAAAAATTATAGTTGTTTACCCATGTTCGTCCATTCAAGATATAAAGATCGATATTGATAAATTAAATGAGATTGAAAAAAAGTATAATCCAGAAAAAAGACCATTGATTTTAACCAGTTCTCGCATTGTGAAGCGCAAGGGCCATAGTATGGTTATTAAGTCATTGTCTAAAGTTATTAAACAAATTCCAAATGTTTTGTATTTAATTTGTGGGGAAGGTGAATATAAACAAGAATTAATTGAATTGGTAAAAAAAGAAAAAATAGAACAGAGCGTAAAATTTATCGATTTTGTTTCTAGCGATGAATTACCATACGTGTATTCAATGGCTAATGTGTTTGCTATGCCTTCAAGACAATTAAATGATTTGGACGTAGAGGGTTTTGGAATTGTATTTATTGAAGCCAATTTATTTGGAACACCTGTTATTGGTGGAAATAGTGGGGGAATGAACGAAGCAATTGAAAATGAAAAAAGTGGATTAGTTGTTGATTCGAACAGCGAGAGTGATATTGCTGATGCAATTTTAAAATTATTACAAGATAAAGAATTATCAGTTTCTTTAGGTAGATTCGGACGGAACAGAGTTCAGACAGACTTTAATTGGTCTAAACAACTAGAAAAAATATTATAATATGCTAAAAATGCGACAATCAATATTAACGGGATTAAGTTTTGGTCTTACTTCAGGTATTATCACTACTCTTGGATTGATGGTTGGACTTCAGGCCGGTACAAATTCAAAAATGGTAGTCTTAGGAGGTGTTTTAACAATTGCTGTGGCTGATGCTCTTTCAGATGCTCTTGGTATTCATGTTTCTGAAGAATCTCGAAAAGGAAACAGCAATAGAACTGTTTGGGAATCAACAGTCTCAACTTTTGTTTTTAAATTATTGTTTGCTCTTACCTTTGTTATTCCTATCTTACTCCTTAATTTATCGATGGCTATTTATGTAAGTATGGTTTGGGGATATTTGATGCTTGGAATTATTAGCTATTTCAATGCTAAGCACAGTGGAAAAAAGAAGTGGGATATGGTAGTTGAACACCTTTTTATAATGAGCATAGTAATTATTGCTAGTAAATATATAGGTTTGTTTGTTAATAGGTATTTTGGGTAATTTGTTACCTTTTTGTCTCTTTTTCGTTATATATTATATATATAGATAATATATCGAAAATATGTGGAGTAAAATATTACGCTTTTTTTCTAGAAATAAGCGAAAAAATACTAATATATTAATTCGTGGTTTATCATGGAAAGAAATGAGAAAAAACTAATTAAACTAGTTAAATCCGGTGACAAAGAATCATTTGGTGTTCTTTATAACATCTACATTACTCGCATATATAACTATATATTTTTTAAAACTCATCATACTGAAACGGCCGAAGATTTAACATCACTTACATTTAGCGTTGCTTTTCAAAATGTTGACCTATTTGATGAAGAAAAAAAAGATTCGAATTTTAATGCTTGGCTTTATCGAATAGCACGAAATAATGTAATTGATTATTATCGAAAAAAGAAGGTAGATTACAACATAGATGATGCTTGGGATATTTCCAGTAATGAAAATATTGAGATGGATGTGAATAATAGGATGAAAATTGAACAAGTGAAAGAATATTTAAAAAATTTATCATCACCGCACAGAGATATTGTCATAATGCGTATTTGGCAACAAATGAGTTATAAAGAAATTGCCGGTGTGCTTGGTAAAACGGAAAGCAGTTGTAAGATGGCTTTTAGTAGAATTATTAATCAATTAAGAAAAGATATGCCATTGGCACTTTTCATAGCTTTAATATTAAATTTATGAAGGAGATAAAACACAAAGATATTAAGTTGATAGTACTAGCAATAATTGGTTTTGTGGTAATTTTTTTTGCATATAAATTAATATATCCGGGTTTTAATCAACATAATGATAAGATGTGTCTGGCAATGCTTAAATCAGCTGTGACTATAAACGTTGTTGATGAAAAAAATAATCCTTTATCAAATGTAAATATTAGTTATTCTGAAAGGGCAATTAATTTACAAGAATCTCCAACAGGATCATATAGCGGACTCTATGGATTAACTGGTCAGTATACTTTTGTGATTAAGAAGAGTGGATATATAACTCAAACAAAGGCAGTAAAAATTAAATCAGATAAAGAATGTCATCAACCAATTTCACAAAAAATAAATATAGTATTAAAACAGCAATAATATGGAAAAACAAATTAAAAAAATTCTTAAAGATTTGTATAAAATGGATAAATATTTCAAACAAAATAAACAAGAAGTAGAACAAATTGTTAGAACACTAATTGAAAACAAACCAGACGTTCAATTAGACGGTAATTTTGTTAATGAATTAAAATCAAAATTAGAAAAAATAATCCCTGAACAAAAAATAATTATTAAAGAACCATTTATGAATACCATTAGTAAAGTTTTTATCTCTCGCGTAGGTCTTGGTTTAGCTGGTGCATTGGCAATCACTATTTTAGCAATCCCAGTGTTGTATTATGGTTTTAATCGCTCAACCACCGGCAATCAATTAGTTACAAGTGATAAAACAGTTAACACTGTTCTGGTATCATCAACAAGTTCAATTGCGAGTGGGAAAAGTACAACAATTAAAGAAAAACTAATTGCCCAGAATAAAATTATCAAATTTAAGGATTTAAAAGAAGCCGAAACATTTTTGAAAAATAATCCAATTAGTTCATTTGGTGATTTTAATATGGTTGGCGGACGAGGGGGAGGACCTGGTATGGTATCAAAAACGGCTTCACTAGCTGTTCCTGAGACAATGAGCGCTGTTAGTGATACTTCTGAAGCATCCGTTTCAACAAACGATTATTCAACAACAAATGTTCAAGTCCAAGGAGTTGATGAGGCTGATATCATTAAGACCGATGGTAAATATCTTTATGCTGTTATTAAACAAGACTTGTATATAATTGAAGCGTATCCGGCTGATAAAGCTAAAGTACTTACTAAAATATCTTTTAAAGCCTATCCAAGCAATATATACATCAGCGGTAATAGCTTAGTTGTTTTTGGTGCTGAAAATTACAATACTATCTACAAAACACACACCTCGTTTATCAGAAGAAACTCATATTCGTTTTTTAAGGTTTTTGATATCACTGATAAAAGTAAACCAAAACAAGTACGTGATTTAGATATTGAAGGAAGCTATAGTGATTCTCGTATGATCGGTGACTATGTTTACTTTGCAACCAACAATTATGGCTATTCATATATTGAAGGAGAGCCAATTGTTCCTCGTATTATTGATAATGGTAAAGTATTGGCTAATAGTTGTGGTAGTTCAGTAAAATGTTTTGTGCCTGATATCTACTATTTCGACGTACCATACACAAACTATAATTTTCTGACAGTTAGTGCAATAAATATAAAAGATAATACAAAAAATATATCTGGTGATGTCTATGTTAGTCCTAGTGGTGATAATATGTATGTATCACAAAATAACATGTATTTAACATACACTAAGTATATAAGCGATGATGAGTTGGCAATGGATGCATACAAAGAAGTTGTGTTTCCAAAATTAAGCAGTGAGAAGAAAAATTTGATACTTCAAATAATTGGGACAAATAACTCCATCTTAAGTACTTACGAAAAAAATAGAAAGATTTTGGGTATATACTACTCATACGGCAATACTTTAGATTCCAAATCACAGACTGAACTAGATGCAAGTATGGAAAAGAAAATGAAACAGTTGTATTCTGATATTTCGGCAGAATTGCAAAAAACAGTGATTCATAAGATAGCTATCGATAAAGGTGAGTTGACATATAAGGCGACTGGAGAAGTAACAGGCAGAGTATTGAATCAATTTTCAATGGATGAAAATAATGGATATTTTAGAATGGCAACGACAAAAGATAGAACTTGGTCTCGTTACGAAGATAGCAATACTAAATCATATAACAACCTGTACATTTTAGATAAAGACATGAAATTGGCAGGAAAAGTAGAAAAATTAGCAGAAGATGAGATCATATACTCAGTACGCTTTATGCAAAATCGAGCGTATATGGTGACATACAAGCAAACTGATCCGCTATTTGTAATAGATGTTAAAGATCCAAAAAATCCAAAAGTATTAGGTAAATTAAAGATTCCAGGTTTTTCCAATTATTTACATCCATATGATGACACTACATTAATTGGTGTTGGAAAAGACACAGAAGTAAACAGTTCTGGTGGTGTAATAACTAAAGGGGTTAAATTATCACTGTTTGATGTTTCGAACGTTTCCAGCCCTAAAGAAATTGATAATTATACTATGGGCGGACGTGGTAGTGAATCATTAGTCTCACAAGATCATAAAGCATTCTTGTTTGATAAAACAAAAAACATATTATCAATACCAGTGTACTTAACAGAAGACAAAGGTAAAGATTATGGTAATTTCGTTTTTGGCGGAGCCTATGTATTTACAGTGGATAAAAAAGATGGCTTTGAACTTAAAGGAAAAATTGATCACGCTGACAGTAAATTAGTTGTAAGTGGGGGAGCTTGGGCTGGGTATAATTACTACGATCGAAATGTAAAACGTAGTTTCTACATTAATGACACGTTGTTTACCTTCTCAGAAAAATATCTTATGGCAAATAAGATTAGTGATTTAAGTGAAATCAAAAAACTTGAAATTATTAAAACCAAAAGTGGTTCTGGGGATGACTTTAACATAGTGAATTAGAAATAAATAAATAGTAAAATATTGCAAAAAACCTAAAAATTAGCTATAATATACATAGCTAATTTTTAATCTAAGTTATATGGATAATATGCAACCTCCAGTCCAGCCATCAATTCCTGGTAATAGTACTGGTGACAAAATGTCCGAGGTAAAAATGGAAATTGAGTACAGTGAAAGAGTCTCTCGACTTTTCATTTTTCGTGGTCTTTGGGCTTTCATCATGATGTGGCCATTATGGATCTGGGCTATATGGATAGGTATTTTAGGTTTTGTACAGTTTTTGTACATGTTAATTTTAGGAAAACGTCAAAAAGATATGTGGAATTCATCTGTTCGTTTTTTTCGTCATGTGGCAAAATGGCAAGCATATTTTAAGGCTTTGTCTGATAAAAGACCAAAATTTATTGAAGATTAATCATTGGTTATTGAAAGTATAAAAAAAAGATATAAATCCCGCCTTAAAAAGGTGGGATTTACTAAATTAGATATATAATGCTAGAATAGATTTACTATGTTTGATTTAGTTTCAAAATTTAACCCAGCCGGTGATCAAATTACAGCCATAAAAAAATTAGTGGCTGGTTTTGGTAAACACAGACAACAGACATTAATGGGTGTAACCGGTTCTGGTAAGACGTTTACAATGGCCAATGTGATTAAACAAGTCAAAAAACCAACATTAATACTCTCACATAATAAGACGCTGGCTGCTCAGCTATATAATGAATTTAAAGAATTCTTTCCAAATAATAAAGTTTGTTTTTTTGTCTCATATTATGACTATTACCGTCCCGAGAGCTATTTACCAATCTCAGATACTTACATTGATAAGGATATGAAAATCAATGAAAAGATTGATCAACTTCGTCTCGATGCTACGGCCTCATTAATGTCACGTGATGATGTAATAGTAATCTCTTCAGTCTCATGCATTTATGGTCTTGGAAATCCAGATGAGTTTCAAAATCTCGCCTATGAGTTTGTTTTAAAGCAAAATATATCTCAGCAACAGATGATTGAGAGATTGGTTGAAATGCAGTATGAGAATATGGATGTTGATTTAAAAAGTGGTGGATTTAGAATAAGAGGGAACAATATAGAGGTGGTTGAGGGCGCCGGTACTTCAGTGTTTAGATTTGAATTTAGGGGAGATATAATTGAAAAAATATCAGAGTTGCATCCAATTAATTTCACAAAAATAAGCCAATCAAAAAATATTTGGATTTTTCCTGCCAAACATTATGTGATTCCAGAAAAAACGAAAAAACAAGCAATTGTAAACATAAGAGAAGAATTAAAAATTACACTACCAAATCTCGGTGAAGTAGAAAAATATCGGTTAGAAAAAAGAACAAATTATGATCTTGAAATGATTGAAAATGTGGGATATTGTAGTGGCATCGAAAATTATTCAAGGCACTTTGATGGAAGAAAAGTCGGAGAACCTCCATATACACTTCTTGATTACTTTAAAACCAAAGGAGAATTTCTTTTTTTGATAGATGAGTCACACGTAACACTCCCACAAGTTCATGGTATGCACGGTGGCGACTATTCTCGTAAGAAAAATTTAATTGATTACGGTTTTCGTCTTCCTTCGGCATATGATAATCGTCCTTTGAAGTTCGAAGAATTTGAAAAATATCTTGAACACGTAATTTATACATCAGCCACACCCTCTGATTATGAATTAGAACATAGTGGACAAGTGGCTGAACAAATTATAAGACCAACCGGTCTTGTTGATCCCGTGATTGAAATTAGACCAGCAGAAGGACAAGCTAAAGATGTTGAGAGGCAGATTAAAAAAGTTGTTAAAAAAGGGCACAGAGTTTTAGTTACAACTCTAACAAAAAGATTAGCCGAAGATCTTTCAAGTTATTTATTAGAACAGGGGATCAAAGCACAATATCTTCATAGTGAGATTGATACTTTTGAAAGAAGTAGGATTATAAAAAACTTACGTCTTGGAAAATTTGATGTTTTAATTGGTATTAATCTTTTACGTGAAGGGCTAGACATTCCAGAAGTAGCCATGGTTGCTATTTTAGATGCTGATAAAGAAGGTTTTTTACGTAATGAACGTTCACTCATACAAACAATAGGAAGAGCAGCTCGCAATGTAGATAGTATTGTATATCTTTATGCAGATAAAATGACGAAATCAATTAAGGCTGCTATGTATGAGACAAACAGAAGACGAAAAAAACAGATTGAATATAATGAGAAGTATGGAATTACACCCGAGACTATTATTAAGAACATATCACCAGATAATGAAGATATTGCTAAACAATTAGGAATGAAAAATGCCACCAAAAAAGATGTAATTATTGAGATGAAATTTGTGATGAATGAAGCTGCTGAAAATCTAGACTTTGAGAGGGCAATTGAACTTCGAGAAGAGATTAAGAGACTGCAAAATTCCTAACTATAACTGTGTTGCCATAATAAGCTATCTGGACTATAATATCCTTTACCGCCAAAATGGCGATCATTTTTTGCGTATATATATTAAACTATGAAAAAAACAAATAAGGAGAGCAATATAGTGATTAAAGGAGCTCGTGTTCATAATTTGAAGAACATTGATGTTGATATACCACAAGATAAATTGACTGTAATCACTGGTTTGTCTGGATCTGGAAAATCTTCACTTGCTTTTGATACACTTTATGCAGAGGGGCAACGTCGATATGTGGAGTCTCTATCTTCATATGCAAGACAATTTTTGGGTATTATGAATAAACCGCCTGTTGATAGTATTAAAGGGCTCTCTCCAGCCATTTCAATAGAGCAAAAAAGCATATCTCATAATCCACGCTCTACAGTTGGAACAATTACTGAGATATATGATTACTTGCGATTACTTTATGCGCGTATTGGAACACCGCATTGCCCCTATTGCAATAAAGAAATTAGAAGTCAAGATGCAGAAAAAATATCAAAAACACTACTCAATGAGTGTTCTGGCAAAGTAGTTAAAATACTTTCTCCGCTTGTTCGGGGAAAAAAAGGAAATTACGAAAAGTTATTTGTTAGCTTAAATAAGCAAGGATACTCAGTAGTTCGAGTAAATGGAGAAGTATTTGACGTTGCTAAATATATTGGAGATAAAAAAATTAATTTGAAGAGATATAAACAGCATAATATTGAAGTTGTTGTTGATAATATTAAAATAGAGACAAGTAATAAAACTAGATTACAACGATCACTTGAGACCGCCTTAAAATTAGGTAGTGGTCTTGTTATGGTTAATATATCAAGTTTGACAAATATTCATAATGTTGGAAAAAAAGAAGGTGAGGAAAAAATTTATTCTCAGTATTTGTCTTGTACGGAATGTGATTTTAATTTAGAAAAATTAGAGCCTCGCATGTTCTCATTTAATTCTCCATTTGGTGCCTGTCCCACATGTCACGGACTTGGATTTATTCAAAAATTTGAACAAGACTTAATAATACCTGACAAAAGTATTACTCTGGAAGATGGAGCAATTTCTCCTCAGGGTTTTAGTTTGTACGGTTTTTTTGGTCAGATGTTGGTTCAATTAAGTGAAAAATATAAATTTAAACTAAATGAAAGAGTGGAACAGTTAAGTGATAAAGTAATGAATATTATTATGTATGGTTCCCAAGATCATATTGATTGGCATTATGATTCAAAAAGTTCTGACAACACATGGGAATGGACCGGTAGGTGGGAGGGAATTATTCCCAGAATGGAGCGTTTATATAAAAAAACAACTTCAGAAAAAAGGAGAGCAGAGATGGGGAAATTCATGACAAATAAGACATGTACGGTTTGTAGTGGTGCGCGTTTGAAAGCTGAGAGTTTGGCCGTTACAATAGATAAAAAAAATATATCTCAATTAAGTGATCTTTCAATAAATGAGATGCAGACCTTTTTGCTCTCTCTCAAATTAAATGAAACAAAGAAAAAAATTGGAAAGCAAGTTTTAAAAGAAATAACAGATAGACTAACCTTTTTAATTGATGTTGGATTAAATTATCTTACCCTTTCTCGAAGTGGAGGTACGCTCTCAGGCGGAGAAGCTCAGCGTATTCGTCTTGCTACTCAAATTGGGTCAGAATTGCGCGGTGTAATGTATGTTTTAGATGAGCCGTCCATTGGTTTACATCAGCGAGATAATCAAAAATTAATAAAGACATTAAAAGATATGAGAGATTTAGGGAATACCGTTATAGTGGTTGAACATGATGAAGAAACCATGATGTGTGCTGATCATTTAATAGATATTGGTCCTGGAGCCGGTGTGGCTGGCGGTAGAATAGTTTCAGAGGGCACTCCACAACAGGTAGCAAATGATAAAAAATCAATAACTGGTGATTATTTATCAGGCCGAAAAAAAATAGCTGTTCCCAAAAAAAGAAGAAAACCGCATGGTTTTATTAATCTTTGGGGTGCAAGTGAAAATAATTTAAAACAAGTTGATGCCTCATTTCCAATCGAAGTGTTTTGTTGTATTACAGGTGTATCAGGCAGTGGTAAATCAACCTTAATTTCAGATACACTTTATCCAATTCTTGCTCGTAGATTAAATAGAGCGAAAATAGTAGCCGGTGCTTACAAAAAAATTGATAATTATGGATATGTTGATAAAGCAATAATTATTGATCAATCACCAATAGGACGTACTCCTCGTTCAAATCCAGCCACATATACTGGTGTATTTACATATATTCGTGAAATATTTTCAATGACCAAAGAAGCAAAAATAAGAGGTTACAAGATGGGAAGATTTAGTTTTAATGTTGATGGTGGTCGTTGCGCAAACTGCAGTGGTGATGGAACCATAAAGATTGAGATGCATTTTTTACCGGATGTGTATGTTCAATGTGAACAGTGTAAAGGAAAGAGATATAACGAGGAGACTCTGCAAGTTACCTTCAAAGATAAAAATATTGCAGATATACTAAGTTTAACTGTAGATGAAGCATTAGTATTTTTTAAAAACATTCCTAAAGTGTATAGTAAAATGAAAACGCTTGTTGATGTTGGTCTTGGGTATATTAAATTGGGGCAAAGTGCCACCACTTTATCTGGGGGAGAAGCGCAACGAATAAAATTAACGGCCGAACTATCGAAAAGAGGAACAGGACGAACATTGTATATTTTAGATGAACCAACAACGGGATTACACTTTGAAGATGTAAAAAAGTTACTTCAAGTATTAAATAGGTTGGTTGATAAAGGAAACAGTGTAATTGTGATTGAACATAATTTGGATGTAATAAAATCGGCCGACTATATTATAGATCTTGGACCAGATGGTGGAAATGGCGGGGGAGAGATAATAGCTAAAGGAACACCCGAAGAAATTTGCAAGAGTACCCAAAGTTATACGGCGTCATACTTAAAAAAATTATTAAAGTAAATGTTTGATATCAAAACAATAAAAATACCGCATAGTCCAGGTGTATATATTATGAAAGACAGAAGTGGAATAGTAATATACATTGGAAAAGCAAAGAATCTTCCATCAAGAGTTAGATCATATTTTAATAAAACAATTACTGAGATGAAAACATTGGAAATGGTTGAAAAAATTCATAGCATTGATTTTATTGTAACAGATAATGAGGTTGAAGCCTTGCTTTTAGAAGCAAGAATGATAAGACAGCATAAGCCGAAGTACAATATCATGTTAAAAGACAATGCACCGTATATGTATATAAAAATAACGAATGAAAAATATCCTCAATTAATTAGTACAAGATTAATAGAAAATGATGGAGGAAAATATTTTGGTCCTTTTGTATATGGAAAAGGTAGAAAGAATTTAGTGTTAACAACGGCCAGACTATTTGGTTTACGAACCGGGAAATTCTTATCAAGTTCATCAAGAGAGTTATATCAATTGCTTTCTAACATTCAAGAAGTTAATTTAGAAAATATACCTCAGAGTAAGTACAAAAAAAATGTTAAACTGGCAGAAATGTTTTTAAAAGGGAAAAAGGAAAAATTACTTGATGAATTAAAAAAAAGAATGGAAATTTCAGCCGAAAAAGAAAACTATGAATTAGCATCATTATACAAAAAACAAATTTCTTCTATCCAACATTTGTCTGATAAACAATTAGTATCGCTTCCCAAACATTATGATCAGGATATTGTAAATTACGTAATTGTTGATAATGAAATCATGGTTCAAATTTTCAATGTTAGCAAAGGAGTAATAAGCTCAAAAAATGAATTTACAATAAGTAATAACGATAAAGTCGATGTTATATCTATCTTTATCAAACAATACTACTTAACGAGATCCATACCGAAAGAGATAATCATACCAAATATAATTTATGAACAAGTTTTAGTAAATAAATATTTGAACGAAATAAAGGGTCAAAAAGTAATTATTACTATTCCAAAAAAAGGGGATAAATTAAAACTTTTAGAATTAGTGAAAAAGAATATTTTAATTAGAGTTCGAGGTGAGGCAAGTAAAGAATTAATGAATATTTTAAATCTTGAGAAGATTCCTATTGATATTGATGGATTTGATATATCAAATTTAAGTGGACAGATGGCCGTTGGTTCATGTGTTCGTTTTAGTAAAGAAAAATCCGATAAAAAACTTTATCGTCGTTTTAAGATAAAAACAGTAATAGGGTCAGATGATTTTGCTTCTATGTATGAAGTGTTAAGCAGAAGATATTCACACAGCGAGTGGAAAGAACCAGATCTAATATTAATTGATGGAGGCCTTGGTCAATTGATGATGGCTAAAAAAGCTTTGGATAAACTTAAATTAAACATTCCAGTTATTTCTTTAGCGAAAAAACAAGAAGAAATTTTTCAAGTAAATTCTTCAAAATCAATTAAATTAAATAAACGCTCGAAAGCATTAAAATTATTACAAAGCATTCGAGATGAATCACATCGTTTTGCAATTTTCTATCATCGAGTGTTAAGAGCAAAAAGAGAAAAATAATGTTAATGATTTACCAATAGACACAAAAAAACTTGCATTACGCAAGTTTTTTTATTTTTCTCTGATTACTTATATAAATAATCAAGGAAATGGTTGGGCGGGCATTGAAGCTCCGCCCCGTTTTAATATATTTTATTATCATGGCCCCGTAGAATTCGGGACGCACAGGGTGGTCCTTTTGGCTAAATAGCCTATTTGACAACCTAATAAAATTTAATAAAGGTGACGCACCCAAAGCCCTGGGCACCGCTGAGGGGGGGGCAGACGGGCAGAACCCTGAGTGCGTCATTTTAAACACATTTATATATAAAAAAAATGACACACTGGTTTTACTCATCTGTTACGTCGTGCATTTAAAGAACAGTCTTTAAACTATACAGATAAATATGATTTCTGTCAATAGCATGGCTGTGGATAAACAAAAAAGCGCTAAATTAGCGCTTTTTACTGTATATTTGACTATTTACTAACCTTTCCCATTAAACTTACTTGTTTTAAAATATGCCCACTCAAAGCCGTTGCTAAATCAGTTCCATTAGATGATGGAATTGATAACATTGTGTCTAGCGCATAAAGTTTAAAGAAATATCTGTGAGTTCCAGAAGGGGGACAAGGTCCACCATAACTTTCATTACTCCAGCTATTATATCCCAATTTAGCACCAGTTGGTACACTATTTTTAGAAATCACAGTGGTTTTAGGATCGATATTCCAAAGTAACCAGTGATCCCATGTCCCAGACGGTGCATCCGGATCATCCATAATTAAAGCTAGACTTTTCGTTCCACTTGGTATATCAGAGATATTTAATTGAGGATTAACATTTGTTCCATTGCACGTATATTCAGAAGGGATAGTTCCTCCATAGTTAAATGCTGGTGATGAAATTAACATATTTTTAATAGCAGGTGTTTCTTCTTTTTTAGGTTCTTCTTTTTTAGTCTCAACTTTTGTTTCAGTAGTGACTGTTTTTTGAGTTTCGGTACTTGCTGGCGTTTCTGTATTTGTTTTTGCAACAGCGTTTGTGTTAGTTGTCTTATCTAAAGACTCTGTGGTGGCACTGACGACAACAAAACCATCATCACTTTCAACATCGATTGTTGCTTCAGTATTATTTTCCACTACTTTATCAGGAATTGTTTTTACCTCTTCCTTTCCACAACCAACGACAATCAGCATGGCAAACGATACCAAACTAATAGCCAATATTTTTTTGTACTTCATACATTATATATTAATTAATAGTATATTAAATTTTCTCTTTAAGCCATTTTTTTCTAATCGCTTTTTCAAGATCAATATTATACATCTTACAAACCACCATGGTCATTCCCAAAATATCTGCTAATTCTTCAGCCATTTTTTCTTTTGATTTTTTTACATTTACATGTTTTTCTGGTCTACTTTTTTTCTTGTGAATAAGTACCGCTTGAGAAAACTCTCCTACTTCTTCATATAGTTTTAAGAGAGCAAATTCTTCATCAATCTTTACATTATGTTTTTTTCCGTATCTGATAGCATTAGCCATTACTTTTTTTTGCAATTCATTAAATTCCATATATTATTCTATTAAAATAAATATTAAAAGTATTTTACTTTAAATTTTGATTGTTGTAAACTATTAATATAATATATTAAACAAACAAGTATGGCAACATTAATAATAGACATTGAGACAATAGGAGAGGAATTTGATGATTTTGATGAAGTTACTCAAAAAAATCTAATGAAGTCAGTTGAACGTACTTCAAATAATGATGAAGAAAAAGAGGTTTTGAGCCAAGAAATGAAGGATGGACTAGGATTATCTCCCTTAACGGGTCAAATTGTTGCTCTAGGGGTATTAGATTCAGTTACAGAGCAAGGAGCGGTGTATTATCAGGCGCCAAATGAGGATCATGAGGATAGTGAAGAAAGTGGATGTAAATTAAAAGCCATGACAGAAAAAGAGATGTTAGAGAAGTTTTGGGTTTTGGCCGAGAAATATGATACTTTTGTAACATACAATGGTAGGGGTTTTGATATTCCATACATAATTATCCGCTCAGCAGTTCATCATATTCGTCCAACAAAGGATTTAATGTCAAATAGATATACTAGCATGCAGAGGGGTGCGAAGCATGTAGACTTGATGGATCAATTATCTTTTTACGGAGCTGTTTGGAAAAAACCATCCTTGCATATGTATTGTCGTGCTTTTGGCATAGATAGTCCTAAAGAAGGAATGTGTGGTAGTGAAGTCAGTCAATATTTTAAAGATAAAAAATACTTAGAAATTGCTAAATATAACATTGATGATATTGTTGCCACTAATAAACTATATAAGCATTGGGTTAAATATTTCAGATTTTAATTATGAATTTTAGCTATACCATCAGAAAGAGTAAAAAATCTAAAAAAGTAAGAATTTCTATTAATAATCGAGGAGTGGTAACTGTAACTCAACCATATTTTTTACCAAAATACTTTGCTAAAAAATTTGTTGAACAAAAGAAAGATTGGATAATTTTAAAATTAAAAAAAATTTTAAAAGAAAAGGAACAAACTGATATACATGTACCGCGGAGACACAGATTGGCGTATTTAAAAGATAAAGAAAAAACAAGAGAGTTAGTTAAAAGTGCGATTGAAAAATATAATAAAGTATATAATTTTGAATACAAGCAAATTAGAATAAAAAACACGAAGAGTAGGTGGGGTAGTTGTAGCGAAGGAAAGAATTTGAATTTTAGTTATCGTCTTGTGTATATGCCACTATATATGGCAGAATATATTGTTGTTCATGAGCTCTGCCATTTACAAGAAATGAATCATTCTAAAAGATTTTGGAAATTGGTTGAAGTAACAATTCCTGATTACAAAAAAATTGAAAAGCAATTAAAAAAAGTCTGATTGACCAGACTTTGTTCAAGGGTATTTTTCCACCCAGCTCCTCCTGTGCTGGGTGGTGGGTGAAAGACGAAGTTTCTACTTGGTCTTTCGATTTTCACCAGTGCCATTGTATAATCCCGTAAAGAAGGGAATAAACAAAACGACACCCATGAAGATTGATATACTGTAATCGACCGCTTTTGAAATATTTCTGATCAATTTTGCCTCCTATTATCATAAATTAAAACATAGTCAGAATAAACAGTCAATAAAAAAATCATCCGATTAATGAATGAGTATGTCGGTGGCCCCTCTTTGTTCTAGAGGGGCCACCGACGGATTTATGACCTGATAGGTCAGTCCATGCCTGGAAAACGAAGCAGAAGGCCGAAATAGGACGGCTTGCGTCCATCGTCGGTGTCAGTCTCCTTCTTGGGTGGTGGCTCGGCAGCCGTGAGTGGAACAGGTCGGCTATCGCATGGTGAGTGCGACCCTGCCGGCTCTGAGACTCCAGTAACGAATCGTATAATACGACGTCCTTTGTGCATTTCTCCTCCCACTTACTTCTGGTTTGGGTTTATATTCTAAGGTATTCGTAGGAAACAAGAGAATCGTAGACCAGGTAGATTAATAATCCCCCCTAAATTATTTAGTATATATTAAGTCACAAAATAAAAAAAAAGTCAAAATATTATGAAAAAACCTGAAATAATGTCGCCAGTGAGAAATTTAGCAACTTTGCAAGCATGTAAGGATTATGCCGATGCTGTGTATTTTAGTGTGGATGCACTATCAATGAGAGCTGGCTTAAAAGGAATTACATTGCGTAATTTAGAAAGCTTTGTAAAAAAGTGTCATGAATATGGTGTAACAGCATACTTGGTTGTTAATACAGTTTTGTACAACGACGATATTAAAATTGCGGAAAAGATAATTAGAAAAGCAAAAACCGTTGGTGTTGATGCCGTTATAGTTTGGGATCCGGCGGCCATTGAAATAGCAAATAGGATCAAGATGCGTTTTTTTGTTTCAACTCAAGCCAATATTTCAAATTATGCTTCTGCTTTATGGTATAAGAAAATGGGCGCCGAAAGAGTTGTACTTGCTCGTGAAATGACATTGAAACAAATAAAAGAATTGAGAAAAAAAGTTGGAAGTTTTGAAATAGAAACATTTGTTCATGGAGCCATGTGTTATTCAATATCTGGTCGTTGTTTGTTTTCATCAAATCTATATGGCAATTCAGCTAATTGTGGAGCATGTGCCCAACCCTGTCGAAAAAAATGGATTTTAAGTGATGAAGAAGGTAATCAGATTGTTAGCGAAGGCAAGTATTTTATGTCTGCCAAAGACTTATGTATGATTGAATATGTTCCCGAATTAATAAAAGCAGGGATTAACAGTTTTAAAATTGAAGGTAGAAAAAGAGATCCTCGCTATGTAGAGGTCACTTCTCGTTGTTACCGGGAAGCGGTGGATTCGTATTACAATAAATCATTCACAAAGGAAAAGATTTCAAAGTGGAAAAAACAATTAAGTGATGTATATAACAGGGGATTTAGTACTGGCTTTTACTTTGGCACTCCTACCAAAGAGGGAGTTACTTTAGATAAAGCAGACAATTTATCATCTGTTAAAAAAATATTAATTGGCGAAGTGGTTCATTATTTTTCAAAAATTGGAGTTGCCGAAATACATTTTAGTCATAAAGGTATAAAAAAAGGAATAGGTGTAGTCTTTGAAGGAAATAGGACATACTTTAAACAAAAAATTGAATCTATGGAAATACAAGGAAAATCTGTTAATTTAATTAACAAAGGTCAAAAAGCTGGAATTAAAGTTGACGGTAAAGTATTTAAAGGAGATAGGGTTTTTGTTTTGTCATAATTTGAGAAAAATGGTATAATTTATGTATTATTAAATATATATTATGAGTGACACCGTGATTCGTCATATGGTAGCTATTATCGCTACTTTAATATGCTTAATGGCATATTATGCTGGATATGTATCTGGCATGTTTGGTTGGTGGTGGACAGCTATTGTTTTGATAGCGGTCTATGGTGGGGTGTATAAAATAATACATAAGTAATTTTAAAGTATGCCCTTAGTAGTTCAACTACCATTTGGGATTAGTGTTGATTTGTCTTTTTGGCAAACACTTTTCAGTTGGCCTAATTGGGAAATCATTAGAGCTATTTTTGCGATTGGTGGCTGGGTAGTTTTAGCATTGATTTTTTTCTATGTTGGCTCAGAAATGTGGAAAGGATATAGGAGCTCCATTACTGGTCAAGCTAATTGGAAATGGATATTATTGGCCGTAGATATACCAGAAGAATTAGTTCAATCTCCTAAAGCTGTAGAGCAGATATTTGCTCACTTAAGTGGCGCTCATGATGATCCTAGTGTTGAGGATCAATATTGGAAGGGAGAGGGTCAAAAATATTTTAGTCTTGAAATTATTAGCTTAGAGGGGTATATTCAATTTTTAATTAGAACTGAAGATTCATTTCGTGATTTAGTTGAAGCCGCGGTTTATGCTCATTATCCGGCTGCTGAAATTACTGAAGTAGAAGATTATGTTGATAAAATTAAAGATAAATTTCCTGATAAAACCCAAGATATATTTGGAATTGACTTTGGGTTAGCCAAAGAAGATTCATATCCTATCCGAACATATTTTGAATTTGAACATAATATTAGTAAAGACAGTGTGTTTACTGACCCTATGGCGTCAATTTTAGAAAACTTTAGTAGAGTAGGAATAGGAGAGTACCTTTTTATGCAAATTATTATTAAGCCAATCGGAAGTTCGTGGAAAGAGAAGGGGATTGATTTGTGTAAAAAAATAATAGCTCAAGAAGAAGATAAAAAACCAGAAGGTTTTAAGATTGGTCCAAAAGTAGGTTATGTTTCAAATAAAGTCTTTGATGAGGCCCACAACATTTTAAATTGGAATTTTGAACCAAAAGAAGATACCACAAAAGTAGAGAAAGAAAAAGGATTGAGTGATTTGACTCCAGGGTCAAAAGCAACACTTGAAGCAGTAGAAGAAAAAATATCAAAAATTGGATTCAAAACAAAAATTAGATTGCTTTACGGAGCAGATAAAAGAGTTTTCAATCCCCAAAAAACAGTTCATGGTTTTATTGGTTCATTAAAACAATTTTTTAATTCTCGTAGGAATGGTTTTGAAGTTAAGTTTGCTACAAAAAAGAAATGGCCTTTTAAAGATAGTAAGTTGGCAAAAGTAAAAACTTCTTTTGTTGACGCATTTAAAAATAGGGTGATAGATTATGGGGCCAACGACTATATCTTAAATACTGAAGAATTGGCAACTATTTGGCATTTTCCACTTTCATTTGTTAAAACTCCACTTATTCAGAAAATTAGTTCTCGTCGGGCTGAACCTCCTACAGATTTATCGATTGGTGAGTTGGATCAGTTGCCGTTTGAGGATGAGGACGAAGATTCAAAACCAACTGAGAGAGAATTTATTACTGACGCCCATGGATTGTTAACTAGCGATTTTACTACGGATGGTGAAGGAGAAATTAAAACTGACACAGATAAAGAACCGTTATCAAGAGATATTGATTTTGGTTAGAATTAATTAAAAAAGTAATATATATTAATATGACAGAAGAAGTTAATAGAGGAGAAGTAGATATACCAGTAGTTGACAAGGAGGATGAAGTTGTCCTAAGTGACAAATCTCAAATTCTTTGTGATAGTTTAATTAGCCAACTACAAGAAACTGGCAGGATGCCAATCCAATCGCATGAGGTACTTGGACTTGCCAGTCAAGAAAAAAATGAGATCATGAGAAGATTAGGAGCAGTTGCTGATAAATTAGTAAAAAAAGGATAATACAAAATATATATAACAAAAAATACCGTCTAAATAGACGGTATTTTGCTTCAAAAATATTTAGATGTCTTATGCCAACTCGGGATAAAGAGGAAACTTTTTTGTTAATTCAATAATTTGCATTTTTACTTCGTTCAATTTATTTTCATCTTCATGATTATTTATACAGATATCGATCCAGTTTGCAATTAACTTCATTTCATCTTCTTTCATACCTCTAGTAGTCAGAGCTGGTGTTCCTAGTCTAATCCCAGATGGATCCATTGGCTTTCTTGGATCATCAGGTATCATATTTTTGTTGATTGTAATTCCAGCTTTGTCCAAAGCAATCTCAGCTTGTTTTCCAGCAATACCTTTTGGAGTGACATCAATTAATAGCAGGTGATTGTCAGTTCCACCAAAACATAGGGCGTATCCTCGGTTTTTAAATTCTTGCTCTAATACCTTAGCATTTTTTTTGATTTGTTTTGCGTATTCAATAAAATCTGGTTGCATAGCTTCTTTAAAAGCAATCGCTTTTCCCGCAATATTATTTTCATGAGGTCCACCTTGAAATCCTGGAAAAACTGATTTATCGATTAATTTTGCTATTTTTTCTTTACAAAGAATCATTCCACCACGAGGACCACGAAGTGTTTTATGGGTAGTGGTAGTAACTACATCAAAAATTGGAGTTGGATTATTCATTTGTCCTCCAGCTATTAATCCAGCAATATGAGCCACGTCGGCCATGGTGTAAGCACCAATTTTATCAGCAATTTGTTTAATTCTTTCATAATCAATTTCACGAGAATAGGCACTGTAGCCTACCAAAACAAGCTTTGGTTTGTACTGCAGGGCCATTTTTTCAAGATTATCGTAATCAATTGAACCTTCTGGTGTTGTTTTATAGCGTACAAAATTGAATACTTTGGTCATGTGCGTAATTGGATGGCCATGAGTTAGATGTCCACCATGTGAAAGATCCATACCCAATATTGTGTCTCCCGGTTCCAGGAGAGCAAAATAGACAGCGATATTTGCTGGAGCACCAGAAAGAGGCTGTACATTTGCATGTTCAGCGCCAAATATTTGTTTTGCTCTATCTATGGCTAATTGTTCAATCGTATCAATATGTTCACAACCACCATAGTATCTTTTTTTAGGATATCCTTCAGAATACTTATTTGTTAGCACTGAGCCTAGTGCCTCCAGGACAGCCAGAGAAACAAAATTTTCTGATGGTATCATTTCTAGTCCTTGCTCTTGACGTTTTAATTCCTTTTTAATTGCCTCCTTAATTTGGGGATCGAACTGTTCCAATTTTTGTTTATTCATATGTGTGTAATAAAAAAAACTATATTATTAATAAAGTTAGGTAGTTGTTTAGTTATTTAAATTCTAAATATTCAAATATCATAAGGATTTAATTACTTCATAAACATTATCGGCACAATCATCTGGTAAATTATCAATATCAATCCAATCCCACTGTGCAATGTTTTCATCAGGCTGTATTTCTCCAATTCTTTTTGCTAAATAATGTATTAGAATTATTAAACGATCACCTTGTTTTAGTAAGATAGGTTTGAGTGGTTTTATAATTTCTATTTCAATACCCATCTCTTCTTTAACTTCTCGTCTGCAAGCACTCTCAAGGTCATTATCAAAGTCTTCCACTTCACCACCTGGAAAAAACCATTTTGTTATCTCACCATTTTTTTTCTCCTTATTAAGCAAAACCTTGTTATTCTCGATAATAACGGGTCCAGAGGCTATAATTGAATTTGGAGGAATAATCATATATTTTACATTATCTAAAATTATGATATCATAGATGAAAATATTAAACAATAATATTGAATTACTATGGAATTAACCCTCATTTTAGGCCCAATGAAAAGCGGTAAGTCATTTGATCTCATCAGCTACTTTGCTCCTCTAAAATATACCAAAAAAAAGTACGGCCTTTTTCAATCAGCTCGAAATGTGCGTGATGGACAGATAGAATCCAGAAATGGAGTATTACTAGAAGCTAAAAAAGTTAGTTCATTCGAAGAAATATTAAATGAAGATTACGAAGTCATTGGAATTGATGAAATTCATATGTTTGAGCCAAGTGAGTATGCCAATATTAAAAAAATTATCCACAAAGGAATCAAAGTAATTGTGGCTGGACTTGATATGGATTACAAAGGAGAGCTTTTTGAAATTGTAAAAAAGTTATTAGAACTAGGCCCCATTGAGGTAAAATACAGGAGAGCGGTTTGTGAAGATTGCTTTGATCATAGTGCAGTTTATACCCAAGTATATGAAAATGACAGTCCAATTACTTATGGTATGCCACCAGTAATACCTGACGATGGTACATATACTTATGCACCGGTTTGCCGTCATTGCTTTGTGGCAAAATAGTTAGCTAAGTATTTTTTTAACCATGTATCCGTCTTCAAGTGTATAACCCATTTTTTTGTAATATCCGCGTACTCCAACGCCTGAAATAACGGCTAGTGATTTAATTTTTTCTTTTTTACAAATTTTTTCAGCTTCATGTATTAATTCTTTGCCCATTCCTTTATGTTGGGTGGCCTTTTTTTGTGTTTTCCCAATCTGAATATGTTGTCCATAAGTATGTAGTTCACGAATAAAACTAGGATATATTCCACTTTTATCTATTCTTAATCTACAAAAAGCAAACACAGTTTTTCGTTGTTTATCTTCAAAGCTTAAAAAGTATTCATCTCCATCGCTTGAAATATATTTATCAATAAATAGTTGAGGTTCACCAACTTCTTTTAATTTTGTATGACCAATTTCTCGGCATCGCAAACAAGAACATTCAAGATTTTCTGCTATCATTTCACTTTGAATGACTTGACGTAAATTAGTCATCTTGTTTCCCGCTTTTACATGATGGGAAGGAATATCACGAATAAGTCGAGAAATACGAACATAATAGGGGAGCTCTGATTTTATTGTCTTTAATATATCAATTAGTTTTCGATCACTGTATGGTTTGTATTTTCCGGCCCTAAGTCTTTTGTATAAAATAGTGTCTTTAATTACGGTACAGGGATATATTTTAATCATATCTGGTCGAAAACGAGAATCTTTAAAAATTTCTCTCATCATTTTTAAATCTTTTGCCGGAGTTGAACCAGGCAGTTGAGGCATGAGATGATAATCGACTTTAAAGCCGTGTTGTTTTAAAAGTTTAGTGGCTTTGAACACATCCTCTTTTGTATGTCCTCTTTTAATATCTTTTAAAATCATATTATCTGTAGTTTGGACTCCCATCTCGATTCTAGTACAACCAAAATTTCTCATTATATTAATATTTCTTTTATTTATCATATCTGGCCTGGTTTCAAGCGTAAGTCCAATGATACGATGGACAGCACTTTCATTTTTGTTTTGAAGTTTAATTAGTATTTCTTTCAATTTTTTCAATGATTTTCCTTCATTATTATCTTTAATATACTTTGGATTATTACAAGCTTGAAAACAACGAATAATGAACCAATATTGATAATCAATAGGATATGCATTCCAACTACCACCTTTAACAATTAATTCAATTTTATCAGTTGGATGGCCGTTTTCTTTCAGGGTTAGTATTCTTCTTCTCACTTGTTCAAAAGGATCAAATCCCAAAAGAAGTGCTCGAGCGGCCGCTGGTTCGTCACTGATATAGCTTTTTGGCATGCGTTTTTCATCTGGACAGTAAATACATTTACCTGGACAGGCAAAAGGTTTTGTTAAAACAGTAATAATAGTAACACCCGATTGAGTTCGGATTGCTCTTTTAACAAGAAGTCTCTCAATGTCTTTGTCTTCTTTAATCTTGTTTTGTTTAAGAAGTCTGTGATATACTTTGAGTAGTTCTTTTTTACTAGGTATGTCCATTCTAACTTTGTGCTCACGTAAAAAAAAGCGGTTCTGTAAATCCAGGGCACGCTCGGTTCTAACTTTGTTTTTTATTAAATTTTTAATTAATTGTTCCATATCATGATTAAGGCTAATCCATTACAAATTATACGTAATATAGCTGATAATTACAATAGCATTGCAAAACATTTTTCTGATACCAGAAATAGGGCCTGGTCAGAGTTTGAATATTTTAAAAAAAATATCAAAGATGGATATAATATACTAGATTGGGGTTGTGGAAATGGGCGATTATTAGATTTTCTTAAAGATTTTGATATTAAATATTTTGGAGTTGATATTAGCAATAAGCTAATTGATGAAGCGGAAAAGAAATACCAGGATTTAATTGATAGTAAAAAAGCATCTTTTTTCTCAACTTATGACAAAGAAATGAAATTTGAGACAAATTTTTTTAATTCAGTATTTATGATTGCGAGCTTAAATCATTTACCAACTATTGAGACTCGATTACAATTACTAAAACAAGTATATAATGAGATGAAAACTGGGAGTAAACTGATGATAACAGTTTGGAATTTAGATAGTGATTGGTTTAAAGCAAAAAAAGAATTTGAAAAAACAGGGGATAACGATTATATGGTTCATTGGAAAGATAAAGATTCTAAAACACAAGTTAAACTGTATTACCATAATTTTGAAAAAAAGGAACTGAATGATTTACTAACTGAAGCCGGTTTTAAAGTGGAACGATGTGGATATTTTAGTAATGATTTTATTGAAGACAAAACGGTGGCTAGAAATTTAGTGGCTATTGCAGAAAAATATTAAAATACAATGAATTTAAAAAATCTCACTTTTAAGGGAGATTTTTTATATTATTAGATTAAATGAAATATACTGACTATTCTATACCATCCCACTTAATTCCCACTTTTTTAATAAATTCTAGAGTATCCACTAATTTAAATTTAACTCCTACACTTGGATTACTATGTTGATCTATCATAACTGAAGGAAGCTTATCAGTGCATAATTCAGTTATGGTTTTTTTGGAATAATCATTATTTTTATATTTTTCTTCGAAATCAGCATTTTCTTTGATTCTTTCATTAAATAATTCTATAGTTGATATATATCTTCTTATTTGACGAGTTAGTTTGGTTTGATTTTCACCAATCTTGCTTTTAATACGATCTAGATTCCGAGTAAATTCTTCATGTAATTTTGCTATTTTTTTCTTTAACTCAACATGCTGGATACTTAGCTCTTCATATTTCTTTTTTTTACTTTTTTTTGAAAAGAGACCAGCTTTGATTGATTCACTACGTGCTTCACGCACACTATTATCAAGCTCAACTTCTTCTTTTTCTAGTTCTTTCAACTCTCTTCCTTTTGAGGAAGAAAGAAATAAAGAGTGTGTTTTATCTGGTATTAACTGAAGGTATTTACCACCATCTTCAGTTAGGAGAGCAATAAGGTTATTTTGGGCTTCAATGACACCTTGCTCTTGTTTTTTGATTTCAACTAAATATGAATGAAGAGGATCTTTCTCTATGTCTATAGCTAATGCTTCTACATGCAGGTCATTCATATCTTCCTCTGACATGTTTTTTACTTCTTCCTCTTGACTTCTTTCAGCCATTTCTTTAGAAGATTTATGTTCTTTTTCAAGTTTTATTATAGAATTACCTATTTCCTTTTTTAAATTTTCTAATTCTTCAATCATTTCAGGTGGATTTTCGTCTTTAATGGCTTGTTCAATTATTCTTGAGGCAACTTCTTCATCTAGAAGTAATTCATTTAATTTTTCAGTGGTGCTATCCATTTTTTCTACTGCAAATTTTAAATCCTTATGCGAGCTATCAAATCGCGTTTTTTTCACTATTTTTTCAGTTTCTTCTCTAGATTCTTTGTTCTGTTGTTGTTCTCGCATCATTAATTGCATTTTCTCTAAAGCAGACAAAGGTTTTGACTCTGGTTTTTCTTGATTTGTTTCTTTTTTATTCGTCATATATATTGTGGTTATTATATTAATAAACTACCTATAATAGTATAATTTATTATGGTTTTTACGTCAAACTAATTAAGATATTAAATATGGATAAAAAGTAAAAAAAACTCTCCTTTATATCAGGAGAGTTTTAGAGATTATTGAACGGTGCAATATTTTTTTTCTTCAATCAATTGTCTATCTTTACTTTTGTAAACTTTCAAAGTTTTCTCTCCAATATCTTTCCAGTTAAAATCCGTTTCAACAAGTTTTTGGTTTAGCTTTCCTGTTGTTTTGAATTGTTCCTTTTCTCTAAACAACTCTATTAATTTATCAGCCAGTGAAGATATACAAGCATTGCTAAACCAATATTTACTATTTGTAATTATTTCTTTGTGTTCAGGAATATCTGAAACTAGGACAGCTTTTCCGTAAGACATAGCCTCAAGAACTGTTATCGGTAGTCCTTCATTTTCAGACGGATGTACTAATATTGATGCATTTGCAAAAAGTTGCTCTAGGGTTTTTCCTTTTTGCCAACTTGTAAAAATTATACTATTATCACCTCGAGCCATTCTTTTTAATTCTTTTACATAGCTATCAGTATGAGCAGAACCTCCAGCAATCACCAGCTTATATCCACTAAAAAGGATAGGGTATTGAGTTTTGGCAAATTGCCAAGCATCAATTAAGTAGTGAGCACCCTTGTGTTTCACTAGACGTGAAACCATTAATATATACTTATCTTTTTTTAAATCCCATTTATCTTCAATAATATTTGAATCAATGTCTTTGGCAACTTCTTTGATTCCATTTGGTATGTAATTTGTAATTGTTGTATATTCGTTTAAATAGTAATTTTTTAATGTTTTTGAAACTGTTATAGTCTGATGGGCAAACTTAGCAGCCGTCCATTCACCCATACGAAGCATAATACGAGCAATTAATCCCCATTTTTGATGATGTCTATCTAAACAATGAGCTGTAATAACAACTTTAATTTTTGGAGCAAATATTCTTGGGATCCAAGCTAGTAAAGATGGTCCAACAGCATGATAATGAATAATATCTGGTTTTTGAAATATGGCATGAATTGTGGCTGTAAATGTATGAGTGATTGCGTCAAGATTTTTTGTATTTATACCAGGAGTATGGATAACTCTAATACTACCCACATTTTTGATGTTTTTAGGAGTGTACCAAGCTCTGGAATATACCAAAACCTCATGGCCAGCTTTGGCCATTTGTTTTGCCAGCTCTTCTACGTGGCGTTCAACACCACCATAAATTGCTGGAATTCCTTTTTGTCCTATCATCGCGGTTTTCATACACTTTTAAGTATATATAGGCCAAATATTGGCTTGATTAATAAACAGGCCATTGTATCATAAAAATGGCATATTGTCAAGACGCGTTATTTAATTTTTCGCTAAATATAGCAAAAAAAGGGTATATATTTACAATTATGATTGATCTGTGGTATAGTAATATTGAGATAAGCGCAGTAGCCGATAATGTCCAACGGGACGCGAGCATTTCGCTTCCCACCGTTCTAGGCATGCTTATCTTGGCTGAACCCCTAAAGGTTCTTGATCGGTTCTCAACCCCTGCCGGAACCGAGATCGGTTCCTGTCAAGGGTTCAGCCTCTTTAAAAAATTACTCTCATTCCTGAGAGTTAAGTGGTCCATTTGGTGTAATTTCGTTGTTAATGTTTATCTCGCGATAAACATTAACACAAACTACACCAGGACCACCAACCACCAAACTCGTAATGGAGTTTTTTTTATTTTTATGGTAATATATGTATATCTATGTATATATTAATTGCAGTTTTCGGTTACTTATTCTTAGCCGTTACCAACATATTTGATAAATTCATATTAACAAAAGCAGTAAAATCAACCGCTCTTTTTGTTTTTTATTCAACCGCACTTGTAACACCGATATTATTATTAATACCATTTGGAGCTGGTTTTTTGAATGGATACTTTGATTGGTTGATGGCAATAGGCGGAGGTGTATTTTTTGTTTTGGCTCTTTGGGCAATGTATAAAGGGTTTCAAGATAACGATATTAGTCACGCTGGACCGTTAGTGGGAGCATCGACTCCTTTTTTTGTTTTAATTTTTTCTCATTTTTTTCTTTCTGAAACAATGACATTTTGGCATTTTGTTGGTGTCTGCATTTTAATCTTTGGTTCGCTATTAATATCTTTTGAAAAAATACGGAAGCATTTTATTATCCGCAAAGCAATGTTGTGGATAATTTTAGCAGGGTTTCTTTATGCTATTTCGCATGTTTGTTCAAAATATATTTATGATATATATGGTTTTTATTCTGGCCTTGTTTGGACACGTGGATTTATGGGTTTGGCCGGACTTTTATTGCTATTCAATAGTTCAGTTAGATCTTCATTATTTAAAAAAGAAAAAAAAGAGAATATTAATTCTCCTAAAAGTCAGTTTTTATTAGTTTTTTCAAGTCGTATCCTGGCTGTTATAGCGGTAATATTAATTCAGTATGCAATTGCGGTTGGAAGTGTAACCATTGTGAATGCCCTGGCTGGAGTGCAATTTGCATTTTTGGTTTTACTAGTAGTATTTTTAACAAAATTTGCTCCAAGATTATTTAAAGAAAAATTTGTAAGTGGAGAATTAAAAACAGAATTAATAGCAGTTGTAATTATTGCAATCGGACTGGCGATGGTAATAAGATAGTTTTAACAAATATTATGCTTATCAATCACAATATTTTTAATAACATTTGCTAGGTTTTGTTTTGATTTGTGCTTTACTCTAAAATATTGAGGTGAGTAGCCATACCAAGTGCCACTTTTTTGATGTTCAAAAAGAATGGGAAGTTCTTTTCCAATAAATTGTTGAATATATTTCTCACTACTTTTTTTGACTATATTTTTTAATTTATTAGCTCTGTCTGTAACTGTTTGATTATGGACAGGTTTTAATTCACATGCTTTTGTTCATGGTCGCGGAGAAAAAGGAAAAATGTGGATATCGGTGAATTGTATTTTTCTGACAAAAGCAACAGTTTTTTGAAATTCAATATCATCTTCAGTCGGAAAACCGACTATTATATCAGTTGTAATCGAAAAGAGTGGATTTTGTGCTCTTACACATTTTACAATGTCTTTATACGTTTTTGCGGTATAACCGCGTGACATGGCCTTTAAAACAGTGTCTGAGCCTGATTGTAGTGAAAGGTGGAAGTGGGGAAGTAATCGATCTTTGTTCTCGTTATACAGTGTTATTAATTCTTTTGTTATTAGTCGAGGATCCAGTGATCCAAGACGAATACGAGGAATATTGGTTTGAGTTAATACATCATTTAGTAATGATGATAAATCATCACCATTATCATTATATTGGCAAATGTTTACACCAGTTAATGTAACTTCTTTAAAATTTTGTTCTTCACATTTTTGAATATCTTTGATAATATTTTCCTTTTTTACACTTTGCGATAATCCTCTGAATTTAGGAATAATACAGTAAGAACATTGAAAATTACAACCCGTCTGAATTTTAATTAATTTTCTAGTTTTTTTTGCTTCTAAATTTAAATGCTCTGTGCAAGAATCTGAAAAATGGGAACGTATTTGTTCCAAATGTTTCACTATTTCCTCATTGTTTTTGGCATGAAAATCAATTTCTTGTATTTCATTGTTTTCTAAACAACCAGTGGCTACGGTATATACATTTTGTTTTTTAAATTTTCGTATTATCTCACGACTGGTTTGACTGGCATTGCAAGTGACACCACAGGCTCGAATGATTACTAAATCAGGATTGTGGTCTTTAGATATGATCGAAAAACCTCTAAGTAAGAGGTTTTGTTTGAGACTGTCGGTTTCTGCTTGGTTTAATTTACATCCAAGTGTGATAAATGATACTTTCATACTATTCTTCTACTAAATATCCTTTTGCCTTTCCCTGATCGTCATCCATCAGCTTGTTATCTAATTTACCGGTTACAATACTAAATGTTTTCGTAGTTTTATCATCATCGGCAAAAAATTTAATATATTCAAGGATATCTAATTTTTGCCCAATTTGTGATTCTGTTGGAGTTACTTGAACCTCAAAATATATTCCAGTGGTAGAAAGCGCAGAAAGTCTAGAATATGTCCAGTTTAAAATATTACTTGATTTTTCATATGTTAATTTAGGACCGATTGTTACACTTTCTTTACCAGTGAAGGTAACACCATCTGCCAATTTAGCTGTTAATTTTGCATCAGTTATATCATTGGTTTGATTATATATTTTAACAAATATCCAATATTTTGTTTCTTGTCCAACTTTCGGAGGTAAAGGAAGACGTCCAATTTGATCTCCTTCTGGAGTATAGAATCTAACTTGTTGTCTGATACCTAATTGAGTTGCAATTGGTAATTTATCACCAGTTCCTTTTTGCTTGTATAGCGGTGTGCTTGTGGATGAACTGATAAGCTGTACCTCTGGCGTTATTTCCAAAATACCATTTTTTACTTTTTCAAACCCAAACCAATCAGTAGTTTGTAGATTAATAGTAAAACTCTCACCACTTTTAGGTAGAATGTCTTTTAATTTTGCTCTTGCCTTACTATCAATAATTAAACTATTTCCACTGTATCTAACATTATTATTTTTTGCGGTTTTAGCCCAATCAATCACATTGGGGTAATTAGCTGTAAGAACTAGTTGTAAGTTATCCACAGTCAAATCACTATTATTTTTCCAACTAATATCCAAGGGTATAACGGAAAAAATATCGGCGTATGATTTTGTTTTTGAAAAACCTACTTGAGAGTAAAAGTCAGGATAATATACAGTTACATCCGAAGATACTGGAATTTGTGGTAACATCATCATATTAATACCAACCCAGGGAGTAAACTTAATTTTTTGTATTCCAATACTTTTTCCAAGATCTATTTTTCCAGTTACAGTCTTTTTTTCTTTAGCCTTTAAAGTAATATTTTGATAGTTCGCACTTTTAATATCAGGTGCATTCCAACTGTTTGTAATGTGCTGAACGTTCAACTCTCTGTCTGAACTATTTTCTAATTCGTAACTATAATCAATAATTTGCCCGAAAAAAGCTTTTTTTGGCAGTCTTAGATTTGATTTCAAAACACTGTCATTTAATTTTAATAAATAGTGGCCAATTTTACTTTCGGTTTTATTAGTTTGAGAATTTGTATATGTTAAGTAAGCTGTAATTTTTTGCTCTTTACTAGGATCAGTCCAAAGCCAGCCAGATATTGATATTTTTCCTTCCTCCTTATTATTTATTGTGGTACTAACAATTGGTAATAAAGTATTAATATCTTGTGATTTTAATTGTCCTTTGTTTGCTTTAAAATCAACATTGGATTTATCAAATAGGAAACCTCTCGGTATATCAATTACTAGATTTACATCAGTAAGATCTTGCTCACTACGATTTTTGTAATCAATTGTCATGGTAATATAATTTCCAGAAATAATTCTATCATTTCCAAGTGAAATATGAAGATCAACTAAATTTGTAATTCCAGGTTGCCAAAAAAAGAAAAACAAAGTTGATCCAAACATCGCTATTGCAAGTAATATCAGAGATATATCAAAAACAAACAATTTCTTGGCATGTCTGTAATTTTTTTTATACTTAAAATGATAATGATTGTGAAATTTTTTAAATATTCTTTTTATCATAATATTACATTTAATATTTACATTATACCTGTATAATGAATGATTGTAAACAAAAAAAGCCTAACTATTAGTTTGACTTAATGCTTACCAATCCGTGCTAACCGGATTGGTAAGCACGAATTGATTACTCCTTTTGAGAAGTAGGAAATTATGATTTTTCCCACTTCTCCCGAAGGTGAGGTCTTTCGCACACCAGCACCATCAAGAGGTCGTTTTTCTCATCCCAATCTCGATGATGGGTATTGCGAAAGCGCCTGTATTCCATCGTGACAAAGCGGTCCGTTAGACGTTTGTCTGCGATTTTTTCTTTCAGCAGTTTTTTTGCGACAACGTTGGGTGGAATACTTTTGGCAATTTCCAGCCAGCATTGACGCATACCATACCAGAAGATCACACACAACTCAATCATAAATGCCTTCACCTTATTTCTCCTTGTTTTTCTTGTCCTTTTTATGCTCCACACTCTTAGGATTAGGAGAGTAGAGCGGATTCGCTATTTTCCACCTAGACACGTATTGACCAATTCCTTTTCTGTTTGATTTGTTTTTAATAGTTGTTTTTTGTTGAGACCACCTAACTAATGATTCAAAGTTGATCTTGTATCTTCCAGCTACTACAATATATGTAATTTCACGACTAGAAATAGCACGTCTTATGGTTTGAGATGCAACTCCAAATAATTTAGCAGCTTCAGAGATAGAAAGTCTCACTATTTCCTTTGGTTGCTCATCTAGTTGTGTATCTGAATTTGGCATATTTGTATAGAGTATACTATACAAAATATATATTATATTGATATATTTGTCAAGATTTACATACTATTTCATCAACTTTACATATTTTATAAAGTAGTCACTGTTTGTATACACTAGTGTATACAAACAGAAGAGAATTTGGCTAAAATTCATCAATTATACTTCATAATATGCAATATACTGCCTGTTTGTATAGACTAGTATATACAAACAGCAAGAAATGTATAATTATGATATATATTGGTTATTTGTTAATTTCTTATGGGTTATAGAGGGTTAAAGTTATTCCCACCCCATTCTTTACTATTTTACTGATTTATGTTACAATCTTGGGCAGGAAAGTGTTATTTATCTGTTTGAGAGAAGTGTAACGCTTTCTTCTTTTTTACGACAACTAATATATAGAGATGAAATCAAAAATAAGTAAAAAAATATTACTTTATAAAGTTCAGACCAAGAAAGATCCGGAAGCATTTACTGCTCTTTATGACATATATGTACAGAAAATATATCGATTCATATATTTTAAAGTATCAAATCATGAGGAAGCTGAGGATATTGCATCCGAAGTATTTTTGCAAGCATGGAACTATATAAATGAAGGAAACAAAGTAGAAAGTTTTAGTGGTTTACTATACCGAGTAGCTAGAAACAAAATAGTTGATACATATCGAATGAGAGCAAAAAACAAGAATCAGAGCATCAGCCGTATGGAAGATTTTGAACTAGTAGATGATACAAATCTAAATGAAGAATTAGCAGATAAGGAAGAGATTAAAACTATTCTAAATTCATTACACAAATTAAAACAAGAATATCAAGAAGTAATTACATTAAAATACATTGATGAGTTGTCCACTTCAGAAATCGGAGAGATTACTGGAAAAGGAAAAGTGGCCGTCAGAGTTACATTACATCGAGCATTAAAAAAGCTAAAACATTTAATGGGGGAATAAAATATGGATGATTTAATTTCAAAATTGAAATCTCTGAAACACAAAGGTGTTAGTCCAAACAAGGAATGGTTAAAAAAGAACCGTGCTTTTTTATTGTCTCAAATATCAAATACAGTTACATCTCAGAGTAAAAGTAAATTTATTTTAAGTTCTGAAAAGATGTGGAAATTTATGGCTGTTTTCTTACCTCGTTCTGTTGTATATGGAATAGTAAGACCAGTAGCCATAGTAGCGATGGTTATAGGGCTCGGAACAAGTGGTTGGATTGCAACTGTGGCTGCCTCTCAAAATACAGTTCCTGGAGATGCTCTACATTCTACAAAGATGATGACTGAAAAAGTACATATTGCTGTTCTTTCAGCAATTGATGCTAAAGATACTGAAACTATAAAAAGAGGAAACTATGCCAAACGAAGAGCACAAGAAGTTCAGAAGTTAGCTAGCTCTAATGATGTAGAAAAAATCAATCGAGTACCACTAGCTATTAAAGTATTAAAAGAAGAAGTAAAAGAAGTAGAGGAAGATATTAAGGAGATTAAAGAATCTGCCGAGATTTCTAAAAAAGTTTCAGCCGGAGCTATTAAAGAAGTTGAAAAGGATACCAAAGAAATTGGTAGTATTTTAAAAGATGTTGAAAAAGGATTAGTTAATTCAACTAGTACTACTGAAGAAGCAAGAGTTGATTTAGTTGAAGCTAAAAAAGTTTCAGCCGAAACTTCGGTAAAAGCTATGGAGGTTATGGTGGGAAAACATATTGAAGGAGATAAAACAGTAACAATTGATGAGGTTAAAGAGATGATTAAAGAAAAAGCTAAAGAACTTTCAAATGAAGCTAATAACAGTACAAATGTTTTAAACAAGGCTAAAGCAGAAACTAAAAAAGCTTCGGACATTCAAGTAGAACTAGCAAGCACTACGCTTTTAAGTTCAATTAGTACCACAACAAAAAAAGAAAATCAGGATATTAAAGATGTGAATAAAAAAACAGAAGATGCGGCTGATGAAGTAAGTGAAGTAAAAACAGAAATTGATAGTAAGGTAAAAGAAGCAGGTAGTCTCTTAAGTAAAGGGGATTTTGAAAGTGCCTTAAAAGTTGTTGTGGAAGCAAGTAAAACTGTTGCTAAAGCACAAATTACTAAAGACACAACTATTAATGATTTACAAAAAATATCACCTGAAGTTGTAAGTATTGTTTTAGATGTGAGTCCAGTGGTTGTTGCACCGACAAATACACCACTTATTTCTACTAGCACTAATAAAGTGGAAATAAATAAAGTTGTACCAGAAAATTCCACTACGAGATAAATAGTATCTTTTTTCTTACTCTGAGTGCTATAATTAACACTTAGAGTAGGAGGAGAGAGTTAGTTTATTAAAATTTGACTAAAGAACAAAGGTCGAGAGTTCATGGGAACTCCTTTAGTCGTTGTGCTCCTATTCATTAAGAATAGGATAAAGCTCAGTTCATTTGACTCCTTCTTTATAGAAGGCGCGCAAAAGGCTGAGTAGATTAATTAATTTTATGACAAACGTGTATAAAAGTGTGAAAAAAGCTTTCACAGTCGGCGTTGTTATGACAACTATCTTGTGGTCAGTTGGAGCATCTGTTCTTGTAGCAGGCGTTGCAAATGCAGAAACTTGTAAAACCCTAAAAGCTGGGGATGTTGTTCAGACTACTGGAAACGCATTGTTTACAGTAAACGGCGACGGTGATTTATTGCCTTGGGAACAAGGTTGGCAAGGTAAAACTTGGTTAGCTGCTTCAGGTGCCACTGCTGGTACTTATGTAGAAGCTGGTTATCCAACCATAATTCAATTGTCAACTACTTGTTTTGCCAAAGCAGGATTAAGATCTAAAATGCCTATTATGTTAGGTGTTCGTCCTGGATCTCATCCTGTATACCAAAAAGATGCAAACAGATACCTGTATCCATCTGACAATTTCGTAATGACTGAAATTGACAAAGATGCAGCTGAAATGTTTTTTGGTAAACAAACTTGGAGAGAAGTTTCCACTCTATTCGTACAGAATTATGGTGGTAAACCAACTGGAACAAAAATTACAAAAACCAGTCTTCCTCCAATGAACATGTTAGTAACTGATGGTACAAAATACTATGTAGCTACTGATAATGTTGGTGGAATGAAAGAAGTTAGTGCAGCTGGTATGACCGCTAATGGCATGAATATGGGCTATGCATATAAGATGGATACAGCTACTGTTGCTAAAATGACAGCAGGAACTGGCAGTATTACAGCTTATGATGCTGTTTATGGTAATGTTACCAAAGCTGCTGAAGTTACTACAGCTGTTCCTGGTACAACTCCAACAGTAACTACAACTCCTGTAGCCGGAACTGTACAAGTTAGCCTTTCAGCTAACAACCCTGCAGCTGGTAAAGTTGTAATTAATGTTGATAATGTTGTTTTTGGTAAGTATAACTTGAAAAATACTGGTAGTGCTGATGTAAAATTAAATTCAGTTATTCTTGATCGTAAAGGTTTGGGTACTGATGGTGATTTTGCCGCTACTAATGCTGTTACTCTTTATGATGGATCTACTAAATTAGGAAGTAGTAAATCATCTTGGAATACAGATGGTACCATGACATATAACATTGCTAATGGCTGGACAATTAAAGCTGGTGCAACTCAAGAACTAACATTATCAGCTAAGTTAGACACAGCAAATACATACAACACATTAGGTTTGAAATCATTATCACTTTCAGCTGGTACTGCTTCTGGTGTTCCAGTTTGGGGAAATGAAATGACTGGTGTGTCAGTTACTGTAGGTACTGTTACTGCCGATGGTGTTGGTAGTAGTGCTACTAAAAATATTGGTACTACTGATGTTGAGTTAGCTAAATTCAAGTTAACTCTTACTGATGTTGAAGACAGTAAAGTTGAAAGAATCGTCTTAAAGAATAAAGCTGCTAGTAGCAACGCTGCTGATGACAATATTGACAATGTGTCACTATATGTTGGAACAACATTGCTTGCTGGTCCAGTGAAAATGGTTTCTGATAAAGTAACCTTTGATCTATCTTCTACTCCATATGAGATTCTAAAATCAAAGAATCAAACCTTTACTGTTAAAGGTGACATTACTAATGGTAGTGGAAATACTTTAGAATTCTTACTTGATGCAGATTCTGATCTAGTAGTAAAAGGTCAAACATACGGAACTAACTTAACTGTTGTAAGAACAGCCTTAGCTACAGCTGGTGGCGGTGCTACTGGTGGTTCAATTATTACAATTGCTGGTTCTGAATTAAATATCGCATATAGTGGATCTACCTCAGATACTACTGATGATGTGACTGATTATTCATTTGGTACTTTGACTCTAAGTCCAGGTTCCACTGATGTAAAAATCACAAGCATGATCTTTACAGTTGATGAAACTGATGGTTCAGATGGTGGAAGTGCAGTTGTTGATATTGATAATCTTGAATTGTATGATGCTGTTAGTGGTGGTACATATAGTGGTACTATGACTGGTGGTGGTGATCATGCTGATGCTGATGAAACATGGACATTCACTGATGAAGTATATTTAACAAAAGGTGTTGCCAGAACTTTCACTATTCGTGGTGATATTCCAGCCACAACTACTGCTGCACAAGGTAATGGAGACAGCTATAAATTTAACATGACTGTTAATGCTACTAATTTAGTAGCTGAAACAGTTCCTGCTGGTGATGCAGTTTCCCTTTTCTCAATTGGAAGCTTCACTGGTAAAGCTGTTACAACCATGAGTCCAACTCTGACAATCACTTCAGTTACTCTTAACAACGCAAATGCTGTTGTTAACCAAGCTGATGTAATATTATGGCAAGGAACAGCTAAAGCTGCTGCTGATGATATTACTATTGAAAGACTGAGATTCGAAGGAAGTAGTACAACCGCAACTGGAAATTTCTTGCATTCATCTAACTGGACAGATCTTGGACTATATACCGTAGTTGGAAGTGCATATACTAAACAGCAAAATATCACTAATTCAGGTATGACTAGTGGTGAGGCTGACTTTAGTTCAATGAGTTTGAAAATTGCTAAAGGAACTACTGTAACCTTTGTTGTGAAAGGTACTGTCGCTTCTACAATTAATGCTAGTACTACTGTAAATATACAATTAGACACTATCAGTGCTAAAGATTCTAGTAATGATGATTCTTCTAATGTAGATTCAGCTGGTACTCCAATTGCTAATAGTGCTGAACTTGCTACTACTCGTACACTTACCTTAACTGATCAAGGTATCCTATACGTTCAAATGCGTACTATTGATACTGGCTATAATAAAGATAGAGTATTACTAGCTGGAAACAGTGCATGGGTTGGTAAATTACGATTAAGAGCTTTATACGAAAGTGTATTATTAAAAGATCTTAAATTACGTAATACTAGTGCTGCTGACGAAGATTCAATTGAATCAATCTGTCTATACAAGAGTCAATCTACTGCTACCGATCAAAAGATTGGTTGTACTACACTTGACACCAGTGATGTTGCTTTCTTTGATGATATTAACTATACATTAACTGAAGGTACACATGATCTATATATCTATGTTACTACTAACGCTATGACTAATGGCGGAACTGATACATCTGATACAAAAGACATGATTGAATTTTTAGTAACAACTACTACTGGTGATATGGTAGCTGAAGGTATTGCTTCTGGTACTTCATTGACACTTGGTGGTGACGGTGATACTTCTGTTGAAGCAGGTGAAATCGTTTTCGACTTAGATAACAATGGCACTTATGCTGAGACAGGAGATACATACTCAACCGCTTCTACTTCAGAGTTCTATATTGCTGGTTCAAGAATTAGCAGTGTATCTCTAGTAAGTAGTTATGGTGGTTACACAGTTGATACAGCTTTACAAGGTACAGGTGTTTACACCTTAGCCATTTTAGCTGTTACTACTGAAGCTAACAGCAATACTGATGCTAATGGTAATCCATTAAAATTAGGTATTGGCGGATTCTTGTTTGATCTAAACAAGAACGCATCTACCACATTCGGTGGTACTGCAACTGCTACTGTTGAAAGAATTGGTGGTGTTGATGGTGCAATCGCTATGACTGTTACCGCAAATACTACTTCTTCAACTGCTGCTGCAACTTCTGATGATTGGTCATTAGGAACTGCTTCAACTTCAATGAGTACAGATTTCAAGATTGATGCTAATTCAACCGCTTACTATGTAGTAAAAGGTGAGATCAATTCAATGTCTGCTGTTGTGTATGTTACCAACTGGGTACAAGTAGGTCTTGATGATCTTAAAGGTACTGCTGGTGCTGCTGATGCCAATAATAACCTTGATTGGTTAGACGGCTATGATACAACATATGCTCTAGCTAGTGACTTTGACTACCTATTACTTGACACTACAAGCATTGATGGATCTAAGATATCCAAAACAAATGGCTAATAGTTAATAGTAATCTAGTCGGATTGAATATATATATCGTAAATATATATACGAGATCAGTAACACCCCCCACGTTGTGGGGGGTGTTTACTTTTCTGAAAAAAAATGATATATTTTCATTACTTTTGCCGCGTTCGTCTAATGGTTAGGACACCGCCTTCTCAAGGCGGTAATACGGGTTCGATTCCCGTACGCGGTACTGACTTTAAAATCAATTTTTGTTTAATCTTACGGAAGTTTTTGTTTAAAATGAGAGTGGTAATATACACTTAAATATGGTATAATAGTCATATATGAAGTTACCTAAGACGATGCATAGTATATTTTGGGATATAAATCCAAATGAAATTGATGAGAAAAAACATCGTAATTTTTTAATTACTAGAATAGCTGAAAAAGGTAGATGGTCTGATGTGTTATGGTTAAGAAAAAAATATTCAGTTGGTATAATTAAAAGAGTTGTTTCAAAAAGTGAAAATACATCTGATAAAACAAAAAATTTTTGGAAGATAATATGAATTTTTTTAAAAAATATGAGCCCAAAAAAAGGAGAACACAATTCATCTGATATATTTGATAAAGTTTTTGAAAGTGATGATCAAGATGACTTTACTGAAACCGAAGAGTATCAGCATCAAGATTCCGAAGCTCAAGCGCGAGAACTTCTTGGTTTAGATAAAAAATGGGAACTTTTTGACACTGTTGAGAAAAAAAACGAATACTTAAAAAGTGAAATGAGAAAACGAGCGTATAATAATATTAGTACTAGTACTAATCCAAGAGGTGATAAAATACGTGAAAAGCAGGGGATAGTTTGCGAATTACTTCGTGAAAATTTAATTGATGAAAAAGTATTGAAAGAAAAGAAAGTGATATATTTAGGATCAGGCGATAGTGTTGAATATCCATTGACATTTGGTGCACGTAATATTGTTTTGGTAGATGGTGTATTTGAAATTTCGGCCGTTGTTCATTCGCTTAAATCTCGTATTCAGAGTTTAATTGGGGATGGTAAAATAGTGCAAGGGGATGGACTTTTTGAGTTTGAATTTGATTTTGGAGACGGTTTGGAAAAAACGCGAGTTGAGTACGAAGCTAAAATTTTTAAACCTAGTGAACACGATACACATTTAGAAGAGTATGAATTACCAGCTGATTGTGGCTTGGTGATTGCTTTTGCTCCCAATCGACCAATGGGAACTATTAGTTTAAATGATATTACCGAAGAACAAGAAAAAACAAAAGATGACTTTTCTATCTTGTATAGTCATCTTTTAGTAGATAAAGATGGCCAAATGACAGATTTATCACCAAAAAAAGAGTAATATGTAATATTAATGAATAGTTTGTTTTTAAAACCAATATTTGATATACTTATTATATATATTTAAATGAAAAAATATGTCTTATCCTATTCCTCAAGAATATGAGCTATATCTAGATCGTTTAGTAGAAAGTGCTCATGGTACTACTCTTCCTCAAAAATTAAAAGATGAAATGAAATGTGATCTTTACGGACGTTTAGAGAATTTTTTACTTACTTCTTTTATCAAAGCTTTACCAAACGAAGCTTCTGATGAGTTTGAAAAAATAATGGATGGAGAACCAGATGCTGATATTATTCAAGCATTTTTTAAAGAAAAAATACAAGATGTTCAAGAGGTCTCGGCCAGAGCATTACTTGAATTTAGAGATGTATATTTAGGAGCTGCTAAAAATAATTAAAATAATATTTTGATATGGCTAGAACAACACCTGAATCGACTCGATCAACTTCTGAAGTTGGTGAGTCAAATGAGAAAAGAGGGGAAATATTACAAGTATTAGATAATTCTTTAGATGAAGTAAAACGGGCCTTAAATACAATGACTGATCGCAATACTCATAAAAAACAATTTGAATGGGTTGTTCAGGCTGTGCAATCTGCTCAAAGAAAAACGAAAGACTCTGCTGATCTACAAATGAATGTAAATGGAAATGGCGGAGAATCCCAAAAAGAAGGAATTCCGGTTGATGAACTTATTGATTCTTTAAAATATTTAAGAACAAAAGCCACAGGTGATGATAAAGACAAATTTCAATTATTGGTTGATAAGTTAACAGACAACTCAAAAGGATATTTTGAATTGAGGCCGGATATGAGAGGAAATAGACAGAACTGGCGTACTACTCTTGAAGCAGGATATATATCCGGAGATCATAGGGCTACTGGTAATGCTGATGATGATTATCAGGCTGCTATGGATATAATGTCAAGCAGAAGAGAGTTGGTTGTTCCGGATCCGGATGTTATTGTGGAGCCTGTTGAGACGACCACTGAAACATCAGAACCAACGACAGAAACACCTGAATCTGTATCAACACCAGAATCAACAACATCTACACCAAGAGTAGAAAAGAAAGAAGCCGAAAAACCCGAAGAACAAATTACAGAACCAACAATGGAAGAAATACGACCACCATCACAAAAAGGCGTGTATATTGACATCACTCAAATTGTTGAACGTCTTGCTAAAACACAAGCAGAAGAACAGCTTAATGTGTATTTGAGAGGTAAATCAAAAGAAAAAACACAACCAAAGAAGAAAAAAAGTTTTTGGGAAAAGATTAAAGGTGCTGGTGGTGCAGTTAAAGATTTTGCTGGAAAAGTATTTGTTAGAATGGGGGAAAAACAATATTTGGAAAAATTTTATCAAGAAGCTTTGAGTGCAATTTACAAAAACAAGAATTTGATGTCTCAGATTGAGGCCAGAATTTGGAATAGCAAAGAGATAGATATTCAAGATGTTGATGTTAATCGTCATTTCAAAGTAATTGATAGTGTTATTGAAACATATGTAAATGAATTGGAAAATGATGAAGAAAAAGGTGAAGTTCTAAATGACCCAGCTGTTAATTCCGAACTGTCCGTTATTTTCTACGAATATGCTACTGGAACATTAAGTTCAGATAGACAGGCATTTGATCAAGTCATTAGAGATAGAGTTGCTCCATTAATGGGAGCTACTGGAAAAGAACATACAAAACAGAAAATGTCAGATGCTGATGATGCTAAAGAGGTTCTTTATGCTCATAATTTTTGGCAGATGGCGGAAGGATACAAAGGATATATTTTAGAAAAAATACAACAACTTGAAAAAGAGTATGGACCTGAAAATAGTGAAGCTATTAAGAATCACTTAAGAGGTATAATGGCCTTAGATATTCAACTTGGCTTAAAAGCAAGAGATGTGCGTGATACAAAGCCAGAGAAAACTTTAACTTGGTTTGATAAACAACTTGATAGACTACAAAATAACAGGTTTTTAAATAAATTTGCTACTAATCCTTTTGCATATGGAGCAGGTGCCGGAGCCGTAACAACCTTTGTTACAAGAGGTGCATTAGGTTTAGGGACAAGAGCAGCACTCTCAACAGCAGGTGACCTATTAGTAAGCGCCGCTCCTGCAATTACGGGTGGACTTTTAGGCGGTCTTTTTTCATATTTCAGAAAGGGAAGGGAAGTACAATATGATAGAGGAACAGAAGCTCGCAGGGCTGCTTTAGGATATTCGGCAGGGGGAGAAAGGGCAACAAAGATGAGAGAATTTCAAGTTGATATGATAGGTGCGGATGATATTACTGCTAAATTGGCTATATTAGCAAATAATGGAGGTGAATTATCTACAACTGATAAAGCATACTTAGCAGATGTCTGTGCCAGAATGTATATTGAAAGTACTGGAGACTCAGATGTAGATCTAATATCTGCCTCAAGAACAGAAGGATCAGAATTGGGCACAAAAATTTCATCTATTAATCAAATAAAGTTGGCACTAAGAAGTTTGGCACAGGCTCAAGGATTGGCAAGTGAAAAAGAATTAATACAAAGCTTGGATTCACAAGTTACTTCAAGAGTACAAGAATTAATGAACGAGGTGGCCCAAGTAGATAGTGAATTTGGTAAATTTAGAAAGGAACAACAACGTCGAGCAGCCTGTATAGGTGCCATAACTGGTATGGTTGGTGGAACACTGGCTCAAGCAGGAATACTAGCATTAAAAGGTGAATACGCCGAGAGCTTATTAGGAAAAGCTGGAAAAGCTGTAGCAGATTGGGTTGTTCCAACGATTGATGGAACAAATGACCCAACCGCACTCGTAGCAGAAAGCTTAGTTGGATTAGGTGTATCTCATGAAATATCTATTCCTGAAATTAAAGGTTCTATTAAATTGCCGGATAATTTAGATATACGAGTAGTTGATGCTGATACGGTTCAGATTGTGGATACTGATGGAACAATAATCGCTGATGATATTCAGATTGTCAATGGAAAAATATCAGCAGAATCATTAGCAGAATTAAGAGATGAAGGTTGGAAGGTTGCCGAACCAATAATTTCTCAAAAAATTGATCTTGGTCCGCCAAGTGTTGAGTTAGCCGTACCAGGATTTGATAATGCACATATTAAACTTCCAGATGGATTGAATTTAGCAAAAGATGCCACCTCAAATACTTACTATATCTTTGATGTTAATACAGGTGAGCGACTTGCAAGTAATTTAAATTTTGGTACAGATGGAACTTTGGATGCCCAATCAGAAGACTTTTTAAGAACATTTGGTTGGAATGTTGCTGAGCATAAAGGTGTTTTGGGTTCAAGTGGCGCTGATGCCAGAGAATATTTAAGAGGTAAATATGGAAATCTTACAGATGATTTTACCAAAAGAGCTTGGCATGGAAATAAGGATACATATTTGGAAGGAACTTTAGATAACACAGGAACAAATTTAGACAATCAAGATTTAAAACCACACATAGTTGGTGGACGAGGTGAACATTATCCATATGAGGTTCCAACTCCAGATGGAGGTCATGTTCACGGTACAGTGTTTGATTGGAGAGAATTAATGATGTATTTTAGAACAGATAAGGCAGGTAATTCAGTATTAGATGCATCAAGAGCAATTAAAGACATGGTTAAGTTTGGTGATAGTTCACCAGACGGATTAGTAGATGATAAGTTTTGGGCAATGAAAAATTGGTTTAAATCTAACGGTTCAAACATGGCCGAACTTTCAAAAAGATTTAGTTTTAGATTCTATTTAAATGAAGGAGATTTTGCTGCTGGTGAAGCAATAACAGTAAATGTTGGTTCAGATGGTATGTTGGATCTTCCTGCCGGATCAGAATTAGAACAGATATTAGTAAAGGGTGGAAAACTAGCACACACAATAGAAATGTCATATGATGACCCTGTTTCAAAAATTCATCATATTATTTCAACAAAAACCGCTCCAGGCGGTGATGTATTAATACCGACAGCTGATACAGCTCTGACAGCACCAGTAACACCAGGAGGTGCTGAATATGGTTTTGCACCACCAGATAAGGGTGGATTTGATTGGTTGATACCGACGCCGTTTGATCCTAGGAATCCATTAGAAAAGCCATTGCATGAACATTGGAAATACTTTTTAAATTCAGTTAGTAATGTTGATTTATCAAAAAAAGAAATTTTTGAACAAAGAAGATCAAAGACATTACAAGAAAATCCTGATGCAAAACTTGATCATCACCATGAGATTGAGCAATATATGAAGGGCTGGTCTAGAGAATACAGTAAGGAAGTTAAGAAGCTAGCTGAACAAATGGAAGGAAAAATGAGTACTGATGTTGAAATAGTAGCTTGTATTCCAGTGGCTGGTCATCAAGAGGCAGCAAATATTTATGCTACTCTTGAAAATTATACGTATCAAAATTTAGATAAAAACAAATTTGAGATTGCTCTATACGTTAATCACCCAGAGACCGATGATGATGGTAATCCAGTTCAGCAGGATGGCACACTAGAAGAGATAGAGAGATTTAGAAAAGATTACCCAGATATGAATGTAAAAGTAATGTATAAGCCTTTGCCGAGAGATAAAGCTAAAATTGGAAGGATTAGAAAAATGTTAAATGATGCTGTTTTAATTCGTCATCATAAAAGAGGAAAAAATGCTCCTGATTTAGTTATGGTGAGTAATGATGCTGATAACCTAGGAGTAAGTCCTAAGTATTTTGAGGAATTTTTAAGAAAATATAGTGAAGATCCCAATGTTGATGGAATTTTAGGACAGTTAGAATGGGATCCTGAAGCATATGTGTATTATCCAGAGGTAGAAGTAGGTACACAATTATTTAGATATCTCGATGCAAGACATCGTATAGAAACTGGAGGCATCGGATCTAGTGGTGGAAATTATTCATTTAAATCAAGTATCTATGCTGGCATTGGAGGATATTTGGAGCACCTACAAGGAGCAGAGGATATTTCAATTGGTCAAGCTATAGTATCAGCAAGAGGAAACGTGGATTGTCAGAGTTATTCTCCTAGTTCATTAATATATACTTCTGCACGTCGAGCTGTTGGTGCTTGGAAAAAAGGATTAACACCTTATCAACAGTGGAACCCCGGTTTTGGTGCTTTTGATACAGTAAGAACAGAAGAACTTGATAGAACAAATGACATTGATTATGGTGATGAAGAAGTTTTGAAAAAATTAAAAAAGAATTTTCAATATATTGTTAATAAAACACTTGACGATATGCTTAGAGATTCTGGACGCACGAAGGATCACCCTGTTAACAAGAAGGTTATTAATGTTATAGGTATTAGATATGAACTTGATGATCGTGGAAATGTTGTAATTACAGATATGGTACCACTGATAAAACGTCTAAGAAAAAAACAAAAACTTGCTCTTCTAAAAAGAGATACTAAATCTGGAAAATCAGGAGCTAAAGAAAAATTAGAAGCCGCAAGAATTCAGTTTGATAATGATGAACGCAAGAGATTAGAACAAATTAGTACGAGATTTAAATCTGAATTTAAAAAAACTGAGAGACGTGAACCTCTTCAAATTAATGATGTGGATAATAGGTTTGAAATTAGTGGATTAAGATCTTCGACAGACACTAGCACAGATGGAGAGTATACAATTGTTCAGGATAGCGGTGTAACTATGTTTACGACTGAAAGTGAACTAGCTCCAGCATACAAGGCTGATGGGTCAGTGTATATTAGAAAATCAACTCCTGAAACTAGTCTAGATAAACACGGCGAATTGCCTTCAGGGGTTTCAAGTAGTGAGTCATATATAACAGACAGAATCAGTAGTAGTAAATATATTGCTTTACCAGTTGAGTCAAGAGTAGAAGGTGGTCAACATATAAGATATTACGAGGCAGGAGCAACTGATTTAGAGGAGTATTTAAGTAAAAAAGGTAAACTGTCTCCTAAAGAATCGCTAGATATTATATCTAGAGTGTGTGCGGGTATTAGAGAGTTGCATGAAATTGGTGTTGTTCATACCGATGTTGCAGCAAGTAATGTATATATCACTAAAGATGGTGCTAAAATTGGCGATTTAGATTCTTGTACCATTTTAAGAGGTCAATTTGCTACAAGAAAAAATATTAGGGGTCAGAGATTCATATCTCCACCAGAATTAATTGGAGGTAGAGGCGAGAAGAAAATTGTAAAATTTGATAAGAGTGTTGATGTCTATGAATTAGGAATAATGCTTTATGAATTAATTGCTGGAAAATTCCCATATAACATTTCATCAGAAGAAAGAGGTGGAAGATTGTCAAAAGAAAAAGATACTAAGAGATTAAAAAAATACATGAGATTACATCGTGAAGGCAATATGAAGTTTGGCAGTGATTTTCCTTCATCGATACAAAAAATTATTGAAAAAGCATGTTCTCCATATCCTGAATCTAGATATGAATCTATTGAACAGATGGGTCTAGATATAATAGAAGCAAGATCTAATATTTAAACATAATAATTAATAAATATATTTAATAAAAAAAATATGCCCCCACAACCAAAACTAGGTTTCCTAGAGGAAGGAATCCTTAAGATTCTCGAAGAATCTGGACTCGGTGAATTAACAGAAGAAAACAAGGCAAAGTTTTTACCACAATTTGTAGCCAAGGCCGAATATAATATAGGTTTAGCTTTACTTCCTAAAATAAAGGATGAATTTGCAGAAGAGTTTGCTACTCTTAGTTCTAATGAAGATACAAATGCAGATCAATGGAGAGAATTTTGGACAAAAGCAGTTCCAGATTATGAACAAGTCGTAAAAGAGACTATAACAGAATTTGCTAAACAGTGTCAGGAATTATTAAAAAAATAGCCTTGTATTTTATGAATGACGATAAAAAAAAGAGAATGCTTAATCACTATAACCAACTATTAACCATATATAGTGATCTTGAGGCTGAAGTGGCAGAATTAACCGAAGAAGAAAAAAAATTGCACAATGACATATTAGACGCAGTTGATAAAAACAAGATAGCGAAGATGCAAGAACATATAAATAAAATTAAAGAATAAATATATGTCTCCAAACATTAAATCGAGTGGTGATGCTTCTTCTGCTTCAGGAACAATTGATAATAGTACTCCGCCAGTCGCTGAAGTGGTTCCCACTGAGGATGAAGTTGTTAATCCTGAGGCTGAACAAGGGCCAGAGCAAGCACACAGGGATGAAGCTGAAAATGAATTAAGACAAAAAATAGAAGATACTAAAGAAAAAATCAAAAATTTTAAAGGAGAAAAATTAAAACCAATTAGAGATAAATTGAGTGCTGATTTGAGTACCGTAGAAACATATTTGCCAGGAGATCATATTGCAAGTCAAGAATTTACTGATCACATCGCAGACTTAGCAGAAGTATTAAATAGATTGAGTAAAGTTGTTGAAAAAACTGCTGAAAAAATAGCAGCCGCTGAAGCAGTAATAGAAAAAGATAGAAAAGAAAAAATTCGAGTTATTGATTCTGCCATGTCTCGCTTAGAACACATTTCTAGTTTATCTGAAGATGAGGCTGTAAAAACAAAAATTGATGATGTTTCAAGACGCCTTAGTGGTAATTTGTCGGCTGTTCGTAATTTAGAATTTGGAGTGACTGCCATTGATTCACCGATAGGTAGTGTAGTTACTACTTTAGAAAAAAGAATTGCTGATATTGATAAACAAACTCAAGAACAAGAAGAAACAGCCGAACTAGTTTCTGGTTTGGGCGATAAACAAAAAGCTAAATTAAAAGAATGGCATGATACAAATGCTGATTTTGATATGGAAAATGATGAGCATCAAATTAAGATGGCTTGGCATGATACATATGAAAAATTACCAGCTGGACATAAAATACGCACAGAAGTAGATAAGAAAAGAAAAAAATGGGCCAAAGACGATAAAAAAGCAGGACACCCAGGTGAATTTAATGGAGACAATACTGATGACGAAAATTTTGACTATAACCCAAACACTGATCAATACAAACTTCAAACAGGTGAAGCCCTACGTTTAATCGTTGAAGATTTTAGTGCGGAAGATTTAAGTGCACTCCAAACTGAAAGAGAAAATTTGGATGTTCTTATTGAACAAATAATAGAGCACAGTAATGAAAATATGGATCAATTAGTATTTAGTGATGCTGGAGAAATTGATTTAGACTATGAAGGTGCACCAATTACAACCGAAACAGAACCACCAACCGAAACAGAAGGGGGAGGAGAAGAACCCGATGAAGACGAAGAGGAACAAAGTCCAGAAAAAATGAAAAAAATTGTGGATTTCTCATTACCAATGATGCATGAAGTTATGGCTGTAAAAAAAGACATGATGAGAAATGTAATCCAAAGCCTAGTGAGTGGAGAAAAAGGTTCGGCTTTAGCCGCAGCAGAAACAATATTTGATACTCTTCCAGCAGAGATGCAAGCTAAATTTGATAAAGAATTAGAGGAATTAGGATATACAATGGAGGAATTCCTAGAACATTGGAAATCAGAGGGTATGGCCGAGAAGATGGTAGATGCATTGAAAGAAAAAATAGAAGCCAAAAAGCGTGAAAAAACTTCTGAAAGGATTACAAAAATTGATAAAGCCAAAGTTAAATTAACGAATTGGAAAGGCATTGCTGCCAAATTAGCTCTTGTTGGTGGTGTTGCCGCATTGGGTTTTGCAGCTGCTCCTGTACTAATTACAGGGGCTGGATATTTAGCAGCAGCTGGCATCGCTACTGGGGCAGGTATCGGAATGGGTGGTATGCTTAATCAATTAACACACCATAGGAAAAAAAGAGAAAAAGCAGCTGGTGTTGTTACAATGGCAGCCGAATTGGAACGTCAAAAGGAAATGGAAATATATGATAAACGAGAAGCAGAGATTGGGCCAGAAATAGTGGCTGAGATTATGAATGACGAGAATTTCTTAGCTGAGATATCTGGTCAAATTATTAGAGAAGGTAGCGCGGATTTAAAGGGAGTTGGAACTGAAAATATTAATGGCCAGATTCATTATGAAAATACAATGTCTAAACTTGCTAAAATATTTGAATCTCAAGGCGAGACAGGAAAAGCACAAGAAGCCACTTTGGAAAAGTTATTAGAAGGATTTAAAATGAGAATGCCAATGGATAAAGCTGCAGAACTAGCTGAAAAAAATCCTATACTAATCAAAATGTCGCAGAAAATTTTGGAGTATAAATCGGGTCAATTAAGTGATGACGAACAGAGTAAACTCAAAGAATGGTTAGCAGTCGCAACCCCATTATTAATTGGTGGTGCAGTTGCTTTGGCAGCATTTACAGGACCTGCTGCGGTGTTAGTAGCAAAAAATGTATTTGCAGGTGCAGCTGGTTTAAGTATTGGTTACAAATGGGGGGAATCTTCAAAACAAAAGGGTCAAGAAACACATATGAAAGGTGAAATAGGAAAGATTATGAATGATGTACGCTCGACATTAGATATGTATGGGCGTAGTGATTACAATAGACCAACAGATCCTGAAACCAGAAAACGTGAAAAAGATCAAATAGAACGTCTAGAAGGTCATCTACGTAAAGGATCACTAGATTACGACCCATTATTAAAAGCTCGGGCGGAAAGTATATTACGAGAAGTGCATCGATATTTTGAAAAAGAGGCAACTACAATTGGAGCTGATACTGAAATGAGTCCCGAACAAAAAACAGCTAGGTTACAAGCCTTTATGGAAGGATTAGATCAGCATAATGCTAGAGCCGAACAAGTGGCAGATAAAGATATTGATAGGATATTTAGTGAAGCTGGTGGAAATTGGAAACCATGGGTGTATGCTGCTGGTGGAGCTGCTTTAGGTCTTGTGGCAGCAAATGCTGCTTATTGGCTTAGAGGTGGGTTTGATAGTCACAATCCAACTCCAGAACCTGCACCAACTCCAGAACCTGCACCAACTCCAGAACCTGCACCAACTCCAGAACCTGCTCCTGAACCACCACCTTCTCCAAGGCCAGGTCCAGTTCCTCCAAGACCTAGATTTAATCCAGATCCAAATCCAGATCATCCTGTATCTCCACCACCTCCAGACACTCTTCCTAGTTTACCAAAAACAGAATATGATCCTAGTATAAATAACGGTGTCAAAACTGAATTATTAAAAAGTCCAGATGGTTTAAGCTTAAAGGATGCCATAACAATTAAGGTATCACCTGATTCTGATATTGCGAGTGATCAGGGTAGATTATTACAAAGAATATGGAATAGGGCTTTAGAACAAGGAAAAGATGAAAGAGTATTAACATTAATTAGGGATACAGCTAGAACAGGAGACTGGGGTAAAATGGATCAAATTGGTCAGGCTCATATAAGTGGGTATGATACATCGTGGGCTGATTCGTCTTTGGAAAATCCTAGTACAACCACAGGTGTAGATCCAGTTGAAGCTGCTAGAGAACATGCATTTGGTCGGAATACTGATGGAATGACTAGACCAGGTGTAGATAATGCGAAGAGATTATTAGAAATGCAGGACAAAGGAATTGCACTCACAACCGAAAACACGCCTGCTAAATTCCCAACAGAAGCAGAATTTACTCGAGCTGAAGCAGAATTAGCTGGGGATATCAAGGCTACAGAACCGCTTGCATCAGGGGCAAAAACTGAACAAATTATTCCTCCAGGAGCTAAGGCCAGTGAGATGCCAGGACCTTTAACAAGTAAGGATATACCTGGTCAGGCCGCAGAACAAGGCAGTTCAGGTGGTTCGGCAAGACCAAGCGCCGATAAACCAGCAGAAGGATCACTACTTAACCCAAATAATCCTAGAGGAAAGGCGGTTAACTTAGCAGATGATTGGACAGATCCGTATGCTTCATAGATAACACTTAATTAAAAGACATCCTTAGCCAGGATGTTTTTTATTTTGTTAAGTTGTTCCTTTACTAAATTTTTAGCTTAACAAAGCCAATATATATATAAATTATATTTATCAACATACAAGCACTTGACAAAACTATATATATATGCTATACTAATTAGTTCAGTAAATGAACAAAAAGTGTCCAAGCTACAATTACTCGCACTTGAGAAATCTCAGAATATGGCTAAAATCTCATAATGCGGTAATATCGGCTAAACACCTTTAAAAACAATATACATAAGTAGTTGGAGAGAGCTGCTAGTCCATAAGTAATACTATATCGGATTTTAACAGCTTTCTCCGCTATTTAAAGCCTGTCTAACAATATATAGCGTAGGGGACTTGACAAATATTTCAATCTATGCTATACTGATCTATTACAATTCAAATACAATATTACGTTGGAGAGAGCGTCATATATATTCATCACTTGATTATATACATACGCTTCTTCAAAAAGCGTTTTTTATTTAATTTTCAATCATCAACCTTACATAAGTAAGATTGAAGTAGAGAATTAGATCTTTACAACATGTCCTCAATAATATATCAATATATTAAAGAGGCATCTTATCGAGAAAAGGAAAAACAAAACTTGCACGTAACTAGTATATATACAAATATATATTGATTACGTGCAAGTTAATGGCGTAAAACTTCAAAAAAAGGGCAAAAGAGCCCACAAAACCACCAAAGGAGAAGAAATGAAAAAGGTACTCATCATTGGTATTTCGCTTCTGGCTGTTGTTGTGGCCGCGTATTTCATGGTCCCCATGCTCACCGGGAAGAAGCCCGCGATCATCGCGAGCGAAGGCTCTGCGAAGGACTGCCCCGAACAGACCCCGGCCCCCGTCCTCACCACGACCGTGGTGCCCCCCTTGGACTGTGAGCAGGCCAAGGGAGAGCTGGAGACCGAGCGCACAGCCTTCCTGGGCCAGCGCAACGACTTCTTCGCTGCCAAGGCCAAGTTCGAGGCGGCCAAGAAGGCTCACAAGGCCGGTACCATCAACTCCAGCGCCCTGGTGAGCGCCAAGGCCAAGTTCGAGGCGGCCAAGAAGGCTCACAAGCTGGACACCGCCAAGTACAACGGTTCGCTGGCTCTCAAGGCAAAGCTATGCAAGAAGGCCGTCTTCCGAGTGCGCATCCCTTCCCGCTCCAAGCCGGTCAAGAAGCTGGTCAGGAAGCTTCGCGCCAACAAGACCGTCAAGATGGTCAAGAATCCAGTCAAGGGCAAGACGGCCAACGTCTGGAGCTACAGCGACGCCGAAAAGGGCGTCATCCGCGCTGGGTCTGGAGCGAGCATGGACTGGTAGCATCTTTTCAAAACCCTTTTCTCGATTCGCTCGACGTCTAGGAAACGTCGAGCAATCAATTATATCCTTCATTGCTGGAGGTTATATAGATTAAAATTTGATCATTACAAATATTGTCATATATATTTCATTAGAGATATATGTGCGATACATATATAGAGAAGAGAATGGTTATGTTTCTCATTGAATAGATAATAATATATTTAGTGAGAAATGTAACCCTTCAAGTCAGCCCTCAACTACGGAGAGAAACCATGAAGAATCAGATCCAGAACGCAGCATTGTGTCTCATGTTCCTGGCCGCTTGCCTCGTCGCCACCGGTTGTGGCGTCATCCCGAAGGCCCCGCCCATGACCGTCATGGACTGTATTTCCCATTCCAAGGCCGAAAAGAAGGCTGAGGGTGGCATCATTCAGTCCATCTCCTCCTGCAAGCAGAAAGCCAACCCGGCCTACATTAGCTGGGAGAAGCAGCACGGCAACGAGTGGTCGACTGGAAAGAAGGTCGGCGTCGGTGTCGGCATCGGCGGCGGGATTCTGGCTGTGGGAGCGGCTGTGCTCGCGATCATCCTCACCAGCGCGCCGAAGACCCACATCACCCAGAACAACTGCGCCGGCCCCCACTGTCGCTAGAGACCTCTGAAGTATCCCTTCTCTATATACCCCGCTCGTCGTCTTAGAGGGACGACGAGCACAACATTGTGTCTTTCACTTATTGTGGAAGATAAAAGTTGAAAAAGCTCATTAAAATATATCGAATTTACAAACTTCAGACTGAATAAGAGTATATGATATATATTTTTATTCAGTCTGAAGTTATAGGCTGAAACCATGTCAATTAACGGCTAGGAGGCCAATCATGAGGACCCTGATCACCACTCTGTTCACCCTTTGCGTTCTGATCCTCATGGTCGCTTGCGGCCCCGAGATCAACCAGAACAACACCGTCAACGCCCCCAAGGGCGACGACACCACCGGGGAGACCAAGGATCCCCCCAAGAAGAATACCCCGCCCGCCCCGCTGGACACCGACAACGACGGCATCCTGGACAAGGACGACCATTGCCCCAACCTCCCCGAGACCTTCAACGGCTTCGAGGACGAGGACGGATGTCCGGACACCAAGCCAATCCCCGCCGTCTGCGGGGACAACAAGTGCGAGACCGCCAAAAGCGAGACCGCCAAGTCCTGCCCCAGCGATTGCGGGGTCGAGTGGTGCTGGGACGAGAAGCCCAGCGCAAGCTCCACCCTGAACGGATCCTGCGACCTGTACCAGGGGTGCTACTCGCCCCCGGTCTACCAGGGCGCGAAGTCCCCGGCCCCGATGTGTCGTGGCGCTGCCGGATGTGAGGGCTTCGCCATCCAGCAGTTCTGCTGCATGGGCTCCGCCAACTGGGCTGACTCGACTTCGGTCGAGTACCGCCAGTGCTACACGGCGGCCGTCGCACGATAACGTCTCTTCTGAGACCTTCTGGTGTTGACGATAAGCCAGAAGCCTGTAAATTCGTTGAGGATAACCCGCTCCTCGCCACTAGTGATGTGGCAAAAGTCGGGAACCCCCCCGGTTTTCACTGCAGTTCGCTTGAATCTAAGCGATAGTGAAACCGTTAACTGGCCGAGACTTAAAAATCTCGGCCGCTGTACATTTATACATTATATTTCATAGTGTTAAATGTATAGTTAATCACTGTTACGGGCGGACTGGATAGATAATATCTATCAATCTCTCTCTTCACCTTATGTCTCTATTTATTTAAAGAGATGAGGTGATATCCGCTCGTTACAGTGGTAAAGTATACAAAACCAAATAACTAGCACTATGACAACCACCACTTTTTTAAACAATCCTCAATTATATATATGCAAGAATGATTTGTAATAAAGTAATGGTTGTAAGTCTAGTTAGTAAATCTCTGTTATATATATAGCAGTTTTTTTATTTAAATTAAGTGCAGATTCTTGACAAATAGCGCAGTTTGTGCTATATATCACACATAAACGATCATTAAAATTTAATATTTTTTACTATAGTTCTTCGGAATGTAATTCATAATTTGTATTACAATCCGGAGAACTATAGATGGAAACTAATCAAAAACCTAGAACCAGACCCCCAAAAGAAGGAGAACGAAATGAGAATCACGATGGTAGTGTTTTTTTCAATGTTTTTGGCCATGGTGGCCGGCTGTATGCCTGACGTGGAGCAAAACAACACCATCCAACTGCCCGGTGGACAGACGGATGGAGGAGTTTCCGTGAGTGATGTTGCCCCCTTGGACACCGACGGCGACGGCATCCCGGACTACTTGGACAAGTGTCCTAACGAGCCTGAAGATTTTGACGGGTACATGGACGAGGACGGATGTCCGGAAGAAAACATCCCAGCATCTCCTGATGCTGGAGTGCCTGCAGACCTGACCAAAATGAAGGATTCTTCTTCCCCTGACATGAAGAACCCCACCCCGGACTACACGGTCACCGTAACCGACGCAACGTCGGGTCTCAGTATTTACTGCTGGGACAAAGAGGTGTCCGCGGGATTGTCATTCTGCGGATCTTCTAAGGACAACAGCGGCAAGTCATGCTGGAGCCCGGCCGTTTGGCTCGGTCAAACCATTAAGAAGTGCGGCGGGCCTACTGGCTCAACATGTCTGTTGATGGACACCAAGCCCATGTGTTGTTGGGGAGACGCTTCCTTTCCCACGAACAGAAAGTGTATCAAAAAGACGAACTACGACCTGACATGGTTGTTGGCGTCTGCTACAACACCTGATGCAGGCACTCCCGACTCTGCGGTGTCCTCCCCGGATGTTGCGGTCGTGAGCTCTGACTCCCAGGTGTCCTCCCCGGATACCACAGTGGTAAACCCGGATTCACAGATCGTGACTCCGGACTCCACTGTCGTGACCTCGGACTCTACGGTTGTCAGCCCGGATTCCCAGGTGATCACTCCCGACTCTGCGGTGTCCTCCCTGGATACCACAGTGGTAAACCCGGATTCACAGATCGTGACTCCAGACTCCGCGGTTGTCAGCCCGGATTCCCAGGTGATCACTCCCGACTCTGCGGTGTCCTCCTTGGATGTCGTTGTCGTGACCCCGGACTCCATGACTGTTAGTCCTGACGCCACGATCTTCACGCCAGACATTGCATCTCTTGATGCGTCTTTCGTTGTTCCAAGCGCTCACAAGATCTACTGCTGGGACAACCTGAAGACCGCTGGAAAGAGTTATTGCGATTCTCAGAAGGACGCGGTGGGCTGGCAGTGCTGGTCCCCGCCGGTCTGGTCCGGCGAGAGCAAGCCCAAGTGCTTGGGTCCCGCGGGTTCGGCCTGTGGCTCATTCATCGCCAAACCCGAGTGTTGCGTCGGTTTGACCACCAGTTTCTTGACCACTCGTCAGTGCGTCAAGGTCCTGGGACGTGGACTCTCGTGGGTGTTATAAAAAAATCGATGAGACTGTTTTGACATCGCAGTGATGTGGTGTCGAACTTCCTCTTCGAACTGCCTTAGCCAAGATTGGAAATCTTGGCTAAGCTATCTCATGTGTATAACTTGATTGTATGTGTGAGAAAATAAAAAAACCGTTAAAAGCGGTTTTTTTGTTTTTTTAAATAATTTTTTTTAATTTATACCCTTACTTTTTCTAGTATTGTCAGTCTTTTTTCAATTTTTCTATCATTTCCATAGAGTTCAACGATATTTTTAGCAAAAGCAGTATTATCCTCATCTAGCTTTTGAACGGTTTTATCAATTCTTTCGACTTTTTCTTCTATGCTATACATTCTGTATTCTAAACTTTCAAATCTTATCTCAACCTTGTTTGAAAATATTCCAATAGCCTTAGATATATCTGTTATTGCATTCATTAATTTATCTTCTGTCTTCTTTGCTTGTATTTCAATAGCATTCATTAATTTATCTTCCGTATTTTTTGCTTGTATTTCAATAGCATTCATTAATTTATCTTCCGTATTTTTTGCTTGCGTTGCAATGGCTCTTGTTAGCTTGTCTTCAGTGTTTTTTACCTGTGTTTCAGTGGCTCTCATTAACTTATCCTCCGTATTTTTTAATTGTTTGGTTGTGGCGTATTGTGTCATATTATTGTTTTTTGTTATCCCTAATACATCTAAGTACTTTAGGAATTAATATTATACCACACTCATCACACAAATCCAATTTTGTGCTTATTCCTTGAATTTTAAGAAAATTTTCAAGCTCTTCGGCTTGAATATTAATTGAATTCCATAAATGTTCTTTGTCTGTTTTTTGTTTTGTGCATATATCACAAAAAGTGTTTATTCCCATATATTTAATCAATACATTAATTAACAAAATTATGTGTTAATTGTACCAATATATATATGAAAAGAAGTTAAAAAAAATGTGAAATAATAATAAAAAAGGGGATTGGGTGTGTTTTTGCTTTTCTATGCTTTTTTTGGTATAATTTAAGTATACATACAAACTATGAAATTCAATTTTTTAGACGTTTTGTATCGTCCAATTAGACGAAAACAACAAATTGTTTCGTATGGTACTATTGCACTAGTTGCCTTTGTTTTTATACTTTTTTTAATACCTTCTCAATTCTTTTTTAAAATAGTATTTTTTTCAATTGCTGCCTATGTGTTATTTATGTTTTTAGCTGGTTTGCAGATTAATGAAAAAAACTGGACTATTCTTAGTATTCTAGCTGTTAGCATATTTATCTTTCATGGTTTGTTTTTTGGTCAGTCTTTGTTGTTTTACGGGGCTGCTTTGTTGGTGGTGGCTATTGCCACTTTGCGCTATCCCGCCGTTGGTATATATACTGTTATTATATGTTCGATGTGGTTTGAGCGTCATTTCACACTTCAATCGGTGACGATTCTGAGTAATTCTATCTACAAAATATATCCTTTAGATTTTGTTTTGCTTTTTATCACTATCTCTGTTTTGTATCGTATTATTAAAAACAAATGGAAATGGGAGTGGAATAAGAAATTTGATCTTCCCATATTAATATTTGGTGTAGTTTGTACATTGAATTTTTTATGGGTTGCTTTTTCTACTAATAATGATCCGGTGGTAGCATTTAGTAGTTTCAAAAACTATTTTCTCTACGCCATTTTTTACGTCTTATTGGTCTTAATATTTCGAAAAAAGGAAGATTGGATCAAATTATTTAAATGGTTTTCAGCCGGTGGTATCGGACTATTTTTATTCTTGCTTTATGGTATTTTTTCAGGATCAGGTTTATGGAGTGAATACACACCTCTTTCAACTGTTGGTTCTCGTTTAATTGCTGGTACTCATATTTTTTTCATGGTCCTATTTGGTTTTTGGGTATTGGCTTTATACTTCTGGCCAAATGAAAGGTTTAAATATTTTACCAAAAAAGTATCTGCTGTTTTACTTGCTTTAATTTCAGTAGGTGTATTGGTCGCTTTAGTGCGTCATCTTTGGCTTGCCTTAATGATCATGGTCATATTTTGGTTAGTATATATGCTTGCTAAAAAACAAAGAACACAATTATTTAATCTTTTAATAAAAGGTTTTTTGATTAGTGTGGTTTGTGTTTTTGTGTATACGGTTTTGTATACTGCCATAAACATGCGAATGCCAAATCAAATAAACAAAACGTGGTATGTATTAAAGGAGCGCGCTTCTGTTTCAGTTGTAACTGGTGGTGATGATACTTCTGCCAGTTGGCGTTTGTCGGTCTGGAAATCAGGATTACAATTATGGTCATTTAGTCCAATATTTGGATTAGGAATGGGAAAAATGATTACTGGTACCATTGGTGACTACCTATATGACATTGCGGCCAAAGAATTGCATAATAACTATTTAGCCATATTAGTGCAATTGGGTTTAGTGGGAGCCGCCGCTGTTGCATTTTGGTTCTATTCTCTTTTACGTAATATGCAGACTATGTGGCAAAAAAGTAAAGATGGTGATGATATTGAGCAGTGTATGATGTTTTTTGCCATCAATTCTGTTTTACTCTTCATGATTGTTTATGCTATCTCCGTCTACTGGGATCTAAACTTTTTTATTATCTGGTGGTGGTTGGCGATTGCAGTTTTGAGATTTTTGTTTTTAAAAAAAGGTTTAGAAAATAATTAAAAAAATGTTAAAGTTGTACAAATTATTCAAAATTTTTTTAGGAAAAATTGAAGTAAAATTCAGAGCTTTTTTGTCAGAAAAATTGTATTTAGCGGTTGAAAAACCAGAATCGGTATATTTGAATATTTCAAATAAGTGTAATTTTCGCTGTAAAATGTGCGATCAGTGGGAAATGGGAAAGACCGAAGATGTAACAAAATATTTGACGATGAAACAATTAAAAAGTTTTATTGATCAATTAGCAAAATGGGGGGTGAAAAGTTTTGGTATTAGTGGGGGAGAGACACTTTTGTGGAAGAATAAAGTATTGGAACTTGTTGAATATGCAAACAAAAAGAAAATGTACACTCATTTTGTGACAAATGGTTTTTTAATTAATCGTGAGGTAATTGAGAAGTATGACAAAGTTGGTGGGGGACATATATCTATGTCTTTGGATGCGGCTAGTACATTACATGATACATTACGAGGAGTTGGCGGTGCTTATGAGGGAGTGTTGCGAGCCATTAAAACATTCAAAAAAGTAAATCCTAAAAACATTCTTTTAAAAATTAATCTAGTAGTTACTGATAGAAACTTAGATGAGATACTCTCAGTGGTTGAAATATGTCGAAAAAATAGTCTTAGTCTATTTATGCAACCTTTTGATCCATACAATTGGGATGATCGAAAGACTATAACTCTAGATCAGTGTCGAGCGCGTTACCCTCTTTGGGTTAGTAAGAAAAATGAAAAGAAATTACAAGAAGTAGTTAATGAATTATTAAGAATAAAGAGAGCGGAGCCTAGTTTAATATTAAACTCAATACCTCATTTAAAAGCTTTGCCAAAATATTTTAAATTAAAGATAAATAGACCATTTTGTTCTTTTGCTTATCGAACCTTGTCAATTTCGCCGAAAGGTGATATAATGCTATGTCGTTACGGAAACATGGGTAATATTAAGGAGCTACCAATTAGAGATATTTGGTGGTCAAAAAAATACCGAAAAACACGTAGAATGTCAGCTAAATGCAATTACGATTGTTTACTAGGGTGTATGTATGATCCCTCGATATATAGCTGGTTTAGAGCCGGATTACATTTCGCAAAAAAAGAAATATTTAAGAAAAAGTAAATATGAAAATTTTACAAATCAATAAATTTTTCTATAGGCGTGGTGGGGCAGACTACCATTTTTTGGATTTAAAAAAAATATTAGAAGATAAAGGTGAAGACGTGATATGTTTTTCGATGAAGGATGAAAGAAATGAAGAAAGTAAATTTAGTAAATATTTTGTATCAAATGTATCTTTTGGTAAAAATAAGGGAATAGTTAATTTTTTTAAACGTTTTCGTACTTTTTATTCTTTTGAAGCAGTCAGAAAATTAAATAAATTAATAAAAGACGAAAAACCAGACATAGCGCATGTTCATTTGATATATAATCAAATACCAACTAGTATTTTGAAGGTCTTAAAAAAATATAATATTCCAGTTGTAGCTACTATTCATGATTGGAAAATGGTATGTCCTAACTACTCTCTGAAGGCGAGTGAGCAAGATAAAAATGAAGATGTTACTAAATATTGTTGTACTACAGATCACTCCATTAATGGAATAGCCATGAACGTCGAAGCGTATTGGACAAAGGTTAACAAATATTATAAACAATATGTAGATCAATATATTGCTCCCAGTAATTTTGTTAAGGATGTTTTGATTAATACCTTTCAATGGAATAGAAAACAAATAATAGTATTACCTCATTTTCTTTCACCAAATATTGAAATTGAAAAAAATAAGAAGACAGATAATATTTGCTTTGCTTATGCAGGTAGATTATTGACCGAAAAGGGGATAGATAAATTGGTGGAATATTGGTATGATCATGGCATTGTTAATGATTTAAATGTATATGGGGATGGTCCATTAAGAAAAAAGATTGAAGAATACATTAATGATAATGATATTGAGAATGTAATTTTACATGGCAGAATAGATCATGATAAATTACAGAAAGAATTAAAAAATAATTTGGCAGTAATTGTACCGAGTATTGTCTGTGAAACATTTGGACTTGTTGCAATAGAAGCGTTTGCTTCATCAATTCCAGTAATAGTAAATGATTTAGGCCCACTTCCAGAATTGGTTGAAAAATCAGGAGGGGGAGAAATATTTAGTTGGAGTGATGATGAATCACTGGAACAAGCACTCAACAAGGTGATAGAGACTGATTATACTCAAAGTATTTTTAAGTATATACAGAATAATCATACTGTTAATCAATACTATAATGATATAATGAAGATATATAGCGTAGTATGCAAAAACAAAAAGTAAAAAGAAATTCAAATAACTATTACAAGTATATAGTTGGAGTATACTGCTTTTTGATTACTGTTTTTTTGTTTACCTCAATTTTTTATACAAAGCCGACAACAGCTCAAACAAGCACATATCCAAAGCTGGCAAATTTCTATTTAAACAACCCAATATTAAATAGTGATGTTTCTACTTTAGCACAGTGGGATGTTTTAGTATTACATATGTTGGCTCAAAATTATAGTGCAGAGCAAATTAAAGATATTCGAAAATTAAATCCCAACATCACAATTTTAGCCTATGTACCATCAGAAGAATTTCCGATTACGAAATACCAGGGTTGGGATCCGCAAAATGGACTATTTCATAAAATGTTAGCTGGTATCACTGATGATATGTGGTTAGTTGATGAAAACGATAGCCATGTTAAGTTTTGGGTTGATAATTGGATGCTTAATATGTCTGATTATAGTACAACTAAAACAACTTGGAATGAATATCTTTCAAGTTTTGTGGTTGATGAAATACTTTCCACTGGATTATGGGATGGAATTTTCTTTGATAATGTTTGGACTGGAATCGGTTGGATAAATTCGGGTAATATTGATATTGATAATGATGGAAAAAATGACAGTCAATCCACCATTGATAGTATGTGGAAAGCAGGAAATGAAAAACTATTTAGTTCAACCAGATCAAAGTATGGAAAAGATGTAATACTAGTTGGAAACGGAGATAGGGGATATTACGGATATTTAAATGGACTATATATCGAAGATTATCTAATAGCCAATAGTTCATGGGAGTCTCAAATGGATTTCTATAATCAGGCAACAAATAGTGCGCTCAGTCCAAACTATAGTATGGTTGGTAATTCTCCGGTCGCCACTACAAACGGAAAAGCAGACTACCAAGCCATGCGCTATGGCCTCACCAGTGCCCTAATGGACGATGGATACTATGGTTTTGATGCCGGAGGAACCAGTCATGCTGAAATTTGGTGGTATGATGAATATAATGTGAATTTAGGAACGGCTTCCGCCAATACAGTATCAAAAAACAATCAACCAACTTTTAAAAGTGATCTTTGGCGACGTAATTTTCAAAATGGGATTGCTCTTGTTAATTCAACTGATAGTTATCAGACAGCCACCTTGGGTGCAGATTACGAAAAAATACAAGGGACACAAGATACAAAAACAAATGATGGTTCAATCATTAATACTATTACAATTGCCCCTAAAGATGGAGTTCTTTTACTAAATAGTTTACAAGGAGGTGAAGATAGTCAGATTGTTACAAATATGGTATTTGAAAATGGTGCCTTTCTTCGTTTTTATGATAATAGTGGTAATCGAGTAAGAAATGGATTTTTCGTGTTTGATGATAAATTTGCCGGAGGAGATAAAATATTCAGGGGTGATTTAAATGGACAAACAGAGAAAAATGAAAGTATTCTTATCGAAGACAATTTTAGAATAAAAATTAATGATGATCAAGACAGGAGATTATATTATAACTATCCACTAGGATCAAATGATAATTATTCTATTAATTTAGCAGTTGGCTCATTATTCGGAGATGCTGATAAAGAGATAATGTTTAACAGTACGGGGGGAGGGAAAATAATGATAGTAAACTATTATGGAGTGATAATGCAATACGGTTTCCATCCCTTTGGCGAAAAAGATAGAACTAGTTTTAGTATTGCGATTGGTAATGTAGATGGAGGTAAAAGGGGAGAGTCTATTCTTGGTTTTATTAACGGCACCAAAGCTGAAGTGTTAGTATATGATTTTAGATATGATCAACTTAAAAAAAGATTCACAGTTGGTAATAACGCTAATGATATTTTTGTAACAGCTGGAGACACAAATGGAGATGGAGTGGATGAAATTATTACAGCTTTAGTTTATTCAGATAAAACAACAATTAAAACATTTGATTCTTCTGGAAACAAAAAAACTGAATTTAGTATTCAGAGTGGTTTTAGTGGAAAAACAGTTGGAGTGGGGGTAATAGACGCTAATTATGATGGTAAAAAAGATATAGTATTGATGAGTAAGTAAAGAATTATTCTATATCGACTACAGAAAATGAAGGGTTAAGAGTAAAATCTGGAGCCTTTATTTCATTCTTATGTATTTTGTTTTTAGCAACTGGTAAAACATCAACCAAACCTCCGCTTGATTTAAGAAAATTTTGATCAAAAAATTCTAATTTCTTTGCATCTTTAAATAGTGATCTATTAAAAATTGCTTTAGCAGCCGAATCACAAAACTCTTCTGATGGGCTAGTTTTACCATATTCAGACTCTTCAAAACCAGTTTTTTGACAAACGTGATCAGGAGTAGACGCAGGATTATTAGGAAAAGTATTACCTAATTGCCACTGGCCTAGTCGGTTCCATTCTTGCGACAATGCGGTCGTTCCGCCATGTCTATTAAATTGATGAAAATATTCATGTGTTAATACTTTTTGAACTGTATTTATACCATTTTGATCACTATCTGCAGGATTTAAATTAAAAATTCTCTCATAAACACAAATACTATTTAGACCAGTAGGAAAATTTCCAACTATATTTTTAACTTCTGCCATTTCATCTGCTAATAATAGTATGTTTCTAACATTGCCAATTCCGTCTTGACAGATAGACATTATAGTAGCGAACCATTGCGATATTTGTTCTAATTCGCTTTCACTCAAAGAAATATCAGTAAAGTTTGATAATAGTAATTGCTCATCTGAACAAATTAACCTATATTGCTCCATTGGCTTACCAAGTTTTTCGTATTTTTCCCTATTTTCCCTAATTCTTGCCATTTCTCTTTCAAGTACTTTTTCTAACTCCTCATCAAATTCAACCACATCAGGATGTTTTTTTGTTAAAACAAAAATATCAATATCAAATCTATCATCAAATGAATGCTGTTCAATATATTCTCCACCACTTGACCTGTATGTTATTGGACCATCAGTAATTTCAACTTCCTTATATTTTTTACCGGGTAAAATATGGTGAAGATCGTATTTGTTTTCATTATGTGACATAGCATTATCAATTTATTCGTCTTATTTAGTTAAATACAATATATTTTCTTCCTAAAAAATTAATAAGAAAAACAGTAATTCCACTGATTAATTTTGAAAGAGTATAATGCAATCCGATATACTCTGTAAAAAACCACATTACAACAATATTTAATATAAAACATATAGCTCCAATCAAAATGAATAATAGATATTCAGTTTTTTTATTACTTCTTTTTTTATTTGAAAAGACCCATTTAGCAGAGATATAGTAATTTACTGATGAACCTAGTAAAAAACTAAAGATTGCCGAAATGAGGTAATATATATTAAATATCTCAACTAATAATACTAACAATAAAAAATCTACAAAAAAAGACAATACGCTGCTTACAATTGAGCGAAATAGATTTATGAGTGTAGTATTACTTTTTTGAAATATTAATTTGTTTAACATACTTTGATGTATAAATTATATATTATGCCCCTAGGTGGAACAGCTTTCGAATTGTTTTAGCTAAACGTAGAGAGGAACAATAAAACTAAGAATTCCAGTAACTAAGTTCGCAGCAAAAGATAAGGCCAGGGCTTTTTTTGATTCTATTTGAAATAGTAACTTAATTAATATCCACTCAAATAAAAATACTAATAACTCTGTAATAATAAAGGGGTAAACATTGTAATCAGTTAAATAAATATACAACCGATTTGCCAAAGGCCATGTAAAACAATTTATTAAAATTATAAAGATCAACAACTTAAGTGGTTTTTTTCTAAAAATTAGCAAAATTACTAAATATTCAACAGCGATTGTTAATAATAAGTGATAATAATTCAACCACATAATTTATCTATTTCTTTTTCTAAAAACTATAATACCTGCGATTAGTACCAGTGAGACGATTGGCAATAGATACCATAAATTTGAATAAACATATCCTAAAATAACTGTAAATGTGCTCAACTTTTTGTATTTTACAGGATTTAAACCTGGTTTTTTACCGTCTGGTCTGTCGCTGTATTTAATTAGGTTATTGTCATAATTCATATCAAAACTAGGGCCACTGTCGTAATAATATATATTTTTAATTTCTTCAAAACTTAAATTAGTACTAGTGAGTGATTTAACCCTTAATATGGAAACGACCTCTTTTAAAGGATCTTGTTTATCTGTGAGGTTGTACGGTGTAATTTCTTTGTTGGAATTAATAAACTTAATGTCATTTAAATCATATATCTCTTCAGACATATATGAAATAATATTAGTACGTAACCCGTATTTTTTTACAATTGACTCCCAGCCTGGCTCCTTAGTGGCACCAATATAGTATTTAGTATACTTTGAAATATAATAATTAAAACAATTCTTGCCTTTTTTCAAAGGTGTATAAGATACAACATTACTAGCACCATACTTCGCATCTACCCAAATTAAAAAAGTATATCCAGGGTAATTACTAAAGTTTTCAATTTCGTAACAATGGTCAACTAATTTCTTATTTTGACTTTCGGCTTCATCATTTCTTGATTGATAGGGGCTTAATATATCAGCACTAACAGTAAGTGGTAGCAAAAAAGCGATAAATAATATAAGTGGAAATATTTTTTTCATAATAACAAATTTTTCATAAAATACACAATTTATTTAATTATATCATTTTTATTTGAAAAAAACCACCAAACAGGGATTCAAACCAATTGTTCATTGAATTTTTTATCAAGCCTTAGAAGCAATTTAATTATTAATTCTGCTGTTTGTTCACTTACTGGTAATTTTGACACTATATTAGATAAACGATTTACACCTTCAATAAGTGAATCTTGCTAAGCAAACCACGTTTTAGACGGGCCGTTATATGGCTTAATATATTTCATTGCCGAGGTAATTGATTTTTTTATGGTTGACAATTACCGCTCAATTTTCCTTTAAGTAAGGATAACGAGGTTTTAGCCTCGCTAAATCTCTCTTGGTTTAGATGCCGGGACAGCTTCCGAACTTTTTTGGCTAGTTTTAGCCTCAAATAATTTTATTAATCTTCTTCATAATAATAAGAGTAATCTATTCCTTTCATAAACATTTCACGATCATTAATTTTATTAGTCAAAGCTTTTCTAAGTAAATCTTTTATTTTTCTACTGTTTTTAGGACTATGTATCATCGCGCTCATATAATCTTTTTTGCTTATTTTACTCCAATCAATACATTTTTTAAGACGCTTCTTCAATATCAAATCAAACCAAATGCGAGCGCTTCTTCCGTTGCCTTCCATAAACGGATGAGCGATATTCATCTCTACATATTTATCAACTATTTGTTCAAGTGTATCTTCAGGCATTTGTTCAATTTGTTTAATCGTATTTTCTAAATGTTGTGCCACGGCAAATTGAAAACTATTTTTTGAAATATTTTTCTGTCGGATTTTTCCCGCAAACTTATACAACCCGCCAAATAAATACGCGTGAATTTGCTGCAATCCTTTTATCGTGCCAACTTCTATGTTATCAATTAGGGAACTTTCAAACAAGGCATAAGCTTTAGTTTTACTCTTTCCATCAATGCTCTCATCGCTAAAAGTGAACCAATCAATAAACCGATTGGCTTTGGTGCCGGGAAAAGTTTTGCCTATGGCAATAATCCCTTCGTAATCAAGCATATCGGTTAGATATCTTTTTCCATCACTTGCCAAAAGTTTCAGTTGGGTAGTGGCACTAACCACCTGGCTGTTTTCTTTCTTCAGTTTAGCTTTGAGATATTTCCAATAGTTGCGAGATTTGGCGTAGTTGTGTTGACCGGTAAGGACAGCAATAACATCTAGAGCACTAAACAACCACTTACTATTTTTTTCATCCCAAACAGCGCGAACTTCTCTGTCGTCAAAAAAACGAATTGAAATTTTATGATTCATATTTTGTTTATTACCCTGTGTACATACCGAAATCACAGGAGAAATCAAATGAATAATTTTTTGGTTTGAAAACCACTACTGGCTTTCAAACTTTCTCTCATAGTAACAATAGACAGATAGTTTCTGCGAATATTTAGTATATGTTACCATTTTTTAAATAAAAATTCCAGTAAAATAAAAACTTGGAGCGGAATTCGAACCATTTTCTTGGCTAATTATAGATAAATTCCAAAAACATCTGATTTTTTCCTTATAATTTCAGAACCTAAAATATCGCTAAATTCAGCGATATTTTAGGATTGAAAATTTTTCGCTCCCCAGGTGGAACGATTTACGAACTGTTATGGTTAATTATAAATATTTATAAATATCATGTTTGCCTATCGAAACAAATAAAATATCTCCATTTTGTTGACGTTTAAAAATTATTCGATAATTTTTATTAAGTGAGATTGACCAATAATTATTTAATTTACCAGTCAACTGGTGCAAACGCAAAGAAGGGTGTAATGGGTTTAGTACAAATATCCTTTCTTTCTTAATAGCATTTTCTATTATATTTTTTGGTAATTTTATTAATCTTTTCTTAAACCTAGATGAATATTCAATGTTTTTAATAATCATAGTAAATCTGCAATAGAATTTGCTTTTATTGTTTTACCTGCTTTATACTCTTTTTCGGCTATTCTAATATCTTCTAATAGTTCTTCTTCGGATATTAAATCTTGATCAGCTTCAAACAAGTATTTTATATAACTAGAAACAGATGTAAAACCTTTTTGTTTAGAGCTCTTCTTTAGCTCTTTTGTAGTTTGTAAAGGTAATGATAAACTTAATACTTGACGCATATATTTAATATTAATAATATATTAGTATTGTAATACAACTGTGTTACTTTGTCAAATATACTTATTCACAAACAAAAACAAGACATTTTTCTGTCTTGTCTCTACTGGCTCGGGTATAGGGATGTTATCAGAACTTTTTTTGGCTTGATTGAGGTAAATTTTTGTTAGAAAATAACAAACGTCAACTATATTCTCCTTTGTATATTTACAAGCTTGTTATAAACATACAGGGGCGTAGTTGACGTTTTGTCATACACCCCGTTCTACGGCGGTGCACGGGGCATTTCCAACCTCCTTTTAGTTTCTAAAATCGGCCAATGGATCTGCAGCCGATCCACAAAGATCGTCGCTCACATCAGGCTCTTCTCCTGGTCTATCGTCAACCAGGATACCAAGTCCCACAAGTTTCTGAAGTGAAGAGACAACGGCTTGTTGTGTCCCCGGTTCATAAAAATCACTCAGAACAGTTGTCTGTCCCACAATGAAAATTTGTATCTGCTGGGCTACTCGAACAGCTATCTTTATTTGAGGATCTTCCAATAGATGTTGTAGACCTGCTGGCGTGAGAATGATTTCTCCCTTGCTTGTGCTACCGATGTATTTGTCGTGAAGCAAAAATCGTAAATCTTGACGGACATTCCCTGTATACGTTCGAGGAAAAATATCCTCCAACGCCTTGGAAATATCATCTGCTGAAACACGAGGCTTGGCGAGCAAAACCAAAAGAACAAAAAATTGAGTTTCCATCCGTAATTCCTCCTTGTCAGGGTTAACTTCTATTGGATGATATTATTTTATCATCTTTAATACAATTTTACTAGTAAAGCTGTATTGTGGAGCATTTAACTTAAATAGGGATTCGAACCGATTTTTAATCTAATTTTAGCGAAATGGAAAAAACTTCCTAAAAATCCTCAAAAAATTCGAACCAAAAAAATCGCTAGATTTAGCGAATTTTTAAGGTTTTAATTTTTCCGCTCGCGTATAGGGATGTTATCAGAACTTTTTTTGGCTGTGTTGAGATAAGCATAGCTTAAAATATGAAAATTGCTTGTACAAATAAAAATATTATTGATATAATAAATATAAGCAATCAGAAACCAATTAAAACCAAAGGAGATGGATATATGTCGAGCTTTCTTGGTAAAAGAGGAAAAGAAAAGGAAAAGGCGGCAATTGAAGCAAGAGATGAAGCAATCCGTCTTTTTCGGGAGTCGGCTAATGACTACAGAAAGGCTGGATTTCTCCTAAAAGCAGTTGCCATGATGAAGGAGACTGTGCGACTGTCGTCGAACAGCGCGGTCAAAATCGAGGGACTACGTCAGCTGGCGACGACATGCAAAGATCTTGGTCTGATAGCTGACTCGGATTCGATGTCCCGACAAGCAGACGAGCTGGAAGGTGTCTGATGGACAAGATCCAACCTACCTCAACACGTTCTGTGTTGGTAGTCGAGAGCAAAGATTCCTACCCGCACTCCTACATATTTACTATATATATATGGTAAATATGTAAGGGGTAGGAATTAATTTAAAAAATACTGATAGAAATATCGGTATTTTTTTAAATTATAATTCCAATATATTTAATACTTCAGCTGGGATTCGAACCGATTTTTAGTCTAATTTTAGCGAAATAGAAAAAACTTTTTAAAAATCCTCTAAAAATTCGAACCAAAAAAATCGCTAGAATTAGCGAATTTTTAGGGATATGATTTTTCTGCTCGGGGACGAGGATTCGAACCCCGATAAACAGATCCAGAACCTGCTGTCCTACCATTAGACGATCCCCGAATTGGTTTTCGAAGTATATTAAAAAAATCTGTTTATGTCAATGTATTAATTTACCACTTCTCCCCCAAAATCTTCAGCCATTTTATTAATATCACTGTCAGTATTTTGAGCTTGTTCTTCGATATTTTCATTAATTTCTTCGTGCTCTACACAACAACAAAATTGAATTTTTTCTTTAAATTCGTTTTGTATTTCTTCTTCAATAATTGTTTTTGTCTTGTGCTCTTCTAATTTATCTTTATGCAAAGAATAGGGGACTGATATATTAAGTAGCCCCTTATTTGTAATACCTGTAACATTACTCATTTTAAGTATAATACTGAGAGCATGATTATGTCTTTGAATTCTATCAATTAATTGAGGCCATTTTTCTCTTATCTGTTCAGCAGTTGTTTTAATTTTTTTATTTGTGTAGGATGTAATTTTTTTTGTTATTTCCTTTATCTTCTCCACACTTTTTTTCTTTTCTGTTTGTATTTCTTCTTTTTTCACTACTTTTTCTTCCTCTATTTCTTCATTTTGTTTGTTATTGCTGTCGTCATCTTTGTTATTATCATCATTTTCATCTTTTTCTTTCTTTTTCATGTCTGCACAATCTACAACGTATAGTTCAAGTGGAAGTTGGGGGATAGGAAAAGTTTTAATTTGAGTCCTTCTTTTAATTAATTGTTCAATCATTTCAACTAATTGGTTAGTTTCAATATCTCTTGATATTTTCCTTATTTTCTTTGCATCTTCGGCACTGTAATCAATTGAAATATCAGTGTTTGGGTCACACTGTGATATTAAAGCTAGTCGCAAAACATCAATTACATCATAGGCGTATTGTTCAAGATTTACTCCTTCGTCAATTAAAGTTTGTAATAATTCAAAATTTTCTTTTGTTTTTTCTTCAATAATATTTGAAATAAAGAAAAGAATTGATTCAACATTTGTGGTTGGAAGAACTATCTCAGCGACTTCTTCTGTAATTTCTTTTTCATCTAAACTAAGAATTTGGCCTAGAAGTGATTGAGCGTCTCGAAGGGCTCCGTCACTTTTACTAATAATTCTTTGTAATACCTTTTTATCTACTTTAATTTTCTCACTTTCACACACATTTTGAAGAGTTTTTAGCATTTGATCATACCCAATTTTTTTGAAATGAAAACGTTGTGTACGTGATATGATGGTATCAGGCAGTTTATGGAGTTCAGTCGTGGCCAAAACGAATATGACGTGCTTAGGGGGCTCCTCAATGGTCTTTAAAAGGGCATTAAATGCATGGTTTGAGAGCATGTGTATCTCATCAATGATAAATACCTTGTATTTAGCTTTAGTGGGTCTAAACTGGGCATTTTCAATAATATTTTCTCTTACATTCTCAACACCAGTTTGAGAGGCAGCATCAATTTCAATCACATCAATATGTCTGGTATTTGATATTTCTTCACAAGAAGTACAATTATTACAAGGTTCATATTCCTTTTCTTTTCTGTTTTCACAATTAAGCGATTTTGCGAGCAATCTTGCGAGGGTTGTTTTACCAATACCTCTGGGGCCGAAAAAAAGATAAGCATGTGCTATTTTTCCACTACTTATCTCATTTTGAATGGTTTTTGTAATGTGTTCTTGTCCTACTAAGTCGCTAAACAATTGAGGACGATATTTTTGATATAGTGTTGCCATAGTTATATTGTGGGTTGATCAAGAGGTGGATTATCGGTGTGCATTTTTATACTTCCTAAATCAGCTCTTTCAAATATTTCTGCTTCCACTATTTCTTTTGGACGTCCATATTTTAATCTTGATAATTCTTTAATAGCTTCTGCTAGTTCTTTGTTTCCACTCTGGGGAGCATAGGGGAGTATTGAAAAAGGTTTTGCGGCCGTGTTATCAACTAATAATTTGAGGTAAGCTGTGAATTTTTCTGCATTAATTAAATCATACGCACCGAATGTTGGCGAAAATTCTTTGGCTAAAATTTCCGCATCTTCAGGTCCAATACGATATGAGGCCATAGTACCTACGTTTCCGAGGACAGCATCTTTTACTGATGCATCTCCTTGAGCACTTACCATCTGGCTAATATACTGGTGAGCAACAATTAAGTCAAGCTTATATTTTCTAGCTTCCGACAAAATTGTAGCGATTGAATCTGTAATAAAGTTTTGAAACTCATCAATGTATAGGTAAAAATCATTTCTTTGATCTTCGGGTAAGTCAGCTCTTTCCATGGCCGCCATCTGTAATTTTGAAACAAATATCATGCCTAATAGATTGGCGTTAATTTCACCAGTTTTTCCTTTAGCTAAATTACAAAGAAGTATTTTTTTCTTATCCATTATTTCGCGAAAACTAAATGCGGAACGAGATTGTCCAATAATATTTCTTATCATGGCATTTTCTACAAATCTTCCAACTTTGGAAATTAAATATCCAAGCATTTCAGATTTTGTATTGGCTGTTTGTTGGGCGACTTCTTTTTCCCAGTAGGCCATAACCATAGGATCTTTAATTTTCTTTTTCCATTTTTCTACATACTCGTCATCAGTAAGTAGTCTTGGTATTTCAGCCACTGTACCCGGATTACTCATGTCAGACATAAGAGTAAGCATAGCGTTTCTCATGGTATGTTCAAACATGGGACCTATCATTGATGGATCACTAACAAGTTTGTAAAAAATGGCTATCATTTCTTGACAAACAAAATCTTTTTGCTCTTCAGTTCGTGCTTCAAGCATGTTTAAACCAATTGGTCTATCAACATCAGATGGATTAAAATATATTACGTCATCAGCTCTTTCTTTTGGTGTATGTTGTAATACATATTCAACAAAATCTCCATGAGGATCAACAATACACACTCCTTCACCGTTTTTGATATCTTGAACAGCCATGTTTTGGATTAGTACTGATTTACCTGACCCAGATTTACCAATCACGTAGAAATGACGACGTCGATCAGCCTTTTTCATTCTGATTATAGTTTCTTTTCCACGATAAATATTTCTTCCAAGTATAATACCTTCTTTCGGAACATTACTAGGAGGAGGAGCTTTTCTGGCTCCCAGCCAGTTAATATTTGGTGTTTCTGTGCTACTCAGTGGCATATGCCAGAGTGAGGAGAGTTCTTCAGTGTTAAGAACCATGTATTTATCAGCTTGTGCATTACGATGAATGGCTCCACTTATTATTTTACCTGATTTTTTTGGGACAGCAGCCGCAAACGTATTACCGTAGCGATATATACTGTATTGACTGAAAGCATTTAAAATATTTTCTAAATTTAAAGTTGCTTTTTGAGGGGTATCGGCGGAACTAATAACACGAATAGTGGTTTCTAGTCCACCTCTACTAATTTTTTCTTCCATATTCTTTACCATCTCTTCTTCCATTTGTGTGAGCTGATATTTCTCTCCAGTCTCATTTTGTTGAGCAGGATCTGGCTTTTTTTTAAAAATGAATTTTGCCCATTTGCGCCAAGCACGACCTAAAGAGCCTCTTCTAGCAGCATATTCAAATTTTTCACCTTTTTTTATGTCACGAATGATGTGTACTCCTTCACTGGACCATTTAGATGCTGCTGGTCTAATAACATACTGAATGATTGCACCTTCATTATCTAAAACCTTACTAAGGGGGTTTAACAATGCAAGCAGCGGATCACTATCAAGAGTCTTATATGTTTTGATTGGAAAACATGACTTATTTTTCAACCACAAATATGCTCCCACGATATGTGAATTTGGTTTAAAGATATTATAGTCCAATTCATCAGTAATTTCTGCATACGGATATTGAGCATGTACTTGCTGAACGATAAAATGTTTAATTTTATGAGGAGCTACAACATAGAAACTAATTTTACTATCTTTAACTACGATTTCAAATGAAAGCTGATCATCACGTCCTGTTAGCCATTTTATGAAGCCTTTTTGTTTTTTTAATCCCGCTACGGCGGAAAAAAGAGTCTCTGTAATCGCAATTTCTTCTCTGGTTTTGTTAATATTATCATCAGTAGGTCCACTATCAGAGCGCTCTCCTTTGCGCTCTTTAGGTACTAAAATCAAAAAAACATCTTTATTAAAAGAGCTTGTTAATCTTGTGTGGATATGTAAAATTGCTCGCAATGTGTATAGTAATCCAATTAAAGCAATAGCTCCTGCTCCATAAATAATAATGGAAAGGGTAGTATCATTTTGAAGTAAATCTAGTAAAAAATTAGCTATAGTATTTAATAGGGTGGAAGTATCCATAAGTAAATGGTATTTTATTGATCTTCTTTAAGGTGAATGATACGATCTGTCTTAATTTTTGCTTCCTGCTCTAAAAAAAATCTATTCACTCCAGGCATTATTCTTAACCATTCAAATATTATTTTCAAAATTTTCTTTACCTTTATTTTTGTGGCATTCATTAATTCTCTGATTTGAATAGCCGCCTGTTCACCTTTTATCTTAAATTCTTGTTTGGCTACTGGGGATAGCTTTTCAAACTCCTCAGCCACACCTTCCTCCAATATTTTTTCAATCTCAAGAGTCATCTCATCTCTTACTTGAGGAATCGAGGTTGGCTTTTTTGTTATACTAATAGGTCTATTTTTTAATTGTTCACCATTTATCTCAATTTTTTGTTCAACTTGTTCAGTATTTTCTTCCTTAGGCTCTTTTTCAACCGCTTGTTCTTGTTCAATTTTTTTCTCATCACTAATATTACCCTCTTGTTCTAGGTTGGGTTTTTCGGCTGAGACTGTTTGAATTTTATCTGGCATAGTTTTAAAAATATTCTAGTACAATTATACCACAACTTATCATTTTGTAGTAGTCTTTTTTATCTCCATATCTTCAGCCCAAATTTCTTTTTGTGTTCTGTAAACAATAACAATTAAACCTAGCAAAGAAAATATTAAAATATATGGTAAAAATTGACGTAAATGAGTGCTTCCTAAAATTATGAATAATGTGTTTATACATATGAAAACAAAACGAATTTCAGTAGGACCAAAACCCAAGTATGTAATTTTAAATTTATTTGTGGCCGCAAAAGATAGATATGAATTAACCATAAACGCTCCAAATATAGCGAGTATAAAGAAAAGAGAGTTAAAATGATCATTCATAAAGAAAGAATAACCAATAAGGATAGAACAAAGGAATATATAGTCGAGAAAATGATCCATATAGTAGCCCCATTTAATGAAACCTTCCTTACGATATCTACCGACTGAACCGTCTAATCCGTCTGTTAGCCATTGCATAAATATCATTAATGACGTTAGCCATAACCAGTTTATATTATCTTTAGCCAGGTATCCAAAAATTACGATACAAACACTCCACAGTATAGTTGAGTATGTTAAGTGATGGGCACGGATAAAATTAGGAACATGAGGAGTGGCCCAGTTGATAAACATTTTTTCAGGTTTTGAAAAAATTGATGTGTGTCCTACTTTTTCATTTCCTCCAAATTTTTGATTTTTGTTTAGCATAATTATTTTATTATACACATGATGTAGTATTTGCAGGTGAGGTGGGGTTACCTGCGTTTAACGTAGATTGAGGCCATCCATCTGATCAAAGGTGATTTTGGAAAACTCTACTTGTAAACCGAGGAGAATTCTTTTGACATTAAGCTCGGTCAATTCTACAACTCTCCATGTGAGTTCATCTGCTTTTTCTTTACAAATGAAGAATCTTTCCATACCCAGATCGAAAATTCTTTCTGGTTTTAATTGTGGAAATAGACGCGTTTTTATTTCCAGTGCTTCTTCTTTTGTGCAAATCGTTATTTCATCCACTGGGATGCTAGTCATGTTTTTCCTCCTTATAACCCCACCTGCAAATACTTCACCATTTTATTTAGTTACCGTTGTACCTTTATCCGTATCTTGAACATCAAACCCTTTTTTTACCAATAAATCTCTCAATTCATCGCTTTTTTTCCAATCTTTTTCCTTTCTAGCTTTATCTCTTTGTTTTACCAATTCTTTTACTTCTTCAGATAGATCCATCTTTTTTTCTTTTAGACTCTCTTTAATCTTTAAACCCAACACTTTATCAAATTCCAAAAGAGTGGAAAGTGATATTTTTTTTGCTTTAATCATTTGCCATACATATGCTAAAGTATTTGGAATATCTAGATCATTATTTACCAGTTTTAAAAACTTTTCTTTTTCTTTCTTGTCATCTCCCTTTTTTTCTAATTGTTTGGCAGAGCTGTACAAGTGGGAGAGCCCCGCTGAGGCTGATTCAAGAGCTTTGAAATTAAAAGAAATTTGTTTACGATAATGAGTTTGTAAGAGAAAATATCGATACGCTAGGGGATTGATATTTTTATCAATTAAAGTTTGTATTCTAATAAAGTTATCTTTTGATTTTGACATTTTATCTCCTTTTATATTCAAAAATTCACAATGTAACCAGTAATTAGCCAATTTTTTATCTTCACCAGCTTCGCTTTGAGCAATTTCATTAGTATGATGAATTGGCAGGTGATCAATTCCACCACAATGAATATCAAACGGTTGTCCTAAATATTTTGTTGACATAGCACTACATTCTATATGCCAACCCGGAAAACCTACTTTCCAGTATGAGTTCCACTGCATCTGTCTTTTTGAATCTTTTGGTGAAAATTTCCAAAGAGCAAAATCAGTAACATTTTTTTTACCTCCCATATCCACTCTTTTTCCGGCTTCTAAATTTTGATTTTTTAAATTTGCAAGAATACCATAATTGGGAAATTTCGAAGTATCAAAATATATTCCATCTTCCGTTTCGTAGGTAAAACCTTTTTTTTCAAGTTTCTTAATAAGTTTTAATTGCTCTTTAATATGCTCGGTGGCTTTGCACCATGTATCCGGGGAAATGATATTCAGATAATTCAAATCTTTTTTAAAAGCATCAGTGTAAAATATGGCAATTTTTTTAGCAGATAAATTTTCTTGTCTGGCTTTTTTTTCCATTTTATCTTCTCCACTGTCAGCATCACTTGTTAGGTGTCCAACATCAGTTATGTTCATAACGTGTTTTACCTTGTAATTGTTGTACAACAAAACACGTTTTAAAATATCTTCAAAAACATATGTTCTTAGATTTCCAATGTGAGCGTAGTTATACACAGTCGGACCACAGGTATATATTCCGACTTTGTTTTCTTTTATTGTTTTTAATTTTTCTTTTTTCTTGGTTAGAGAATTGAATAGCTTGATATCCATAGGTGGTATTATTTAGAAAATTATAATGTTTGATATAATAATGATACCCTATTTATCCACAGTTTTCAACATGCCACTGTGAGAGAACGTGATTGTTTGCTATAATATATACATTAGTAATAAATGAATTATGTTTTTTAAACAAAATACTTCCCTTGGTTTCGATATTGGTGCTGGTGGTGTTAAGTTGGTTGAATTTAAAAAAGAGAAAAAAAGACCAGTTCTTCATACCTATGGCTTAACTACTCAAAGTCATGATATTCACAAGATTAGTGAGCATCAAGTTTTTAATGTTAGTGGAAAAAAAGATGCAGCCAGTTTAGATATTGAAAAATCAGCAGAAACAATAGCGGCCGAAAAAGCTAAAGTAAAAGCCGTAGCCGATAGTATTGATGAAAAAAAGATTGAAGACTACGCGTCAAAGATAAAAGATCTATATAAAGGAAGTAAAGCATCTAGTAAGTCAGCTATAGTTAGTTTACCTGTTTCTTCGATTTTTCACGCCATTGTTACTCTTCCAATCACTAAAGACAAGGAGGAATTGAGTCGCTTGGTTAAAGCAGAAGTAAAAAAGTTTGTTCCTTTTCCACTAACAGAGATGTCACTCGATTATCAAGTATTAAATAATCACAAGAAAAAAGATGAAAAAGCAAAAAGTCAGAAAATATTAGTTAATGCTGTTCCAAATAAATTGATTAGTTTTTATGCTAAAATATTCCAAAAAGCAGATATTACTCTTGATGCCCTCGAACCGGAGTCAGCTGCTTTGAGTAGAAGTTTGATCGGACGTGATACATCAGTAAGTATGATTGTGGATATGGGAGCTGAAAGAACTAATTTTTTCATAATTGATCAAGCTGTACCGATTACTCATCAAAGTATTGATTTTGGAGGAAATAAGCTGGATGGAATTTTACAAAATATTTTGGGAATAGAAGAAGATATAGTGGGTCAGATAAAGAGTGATATATTTGGGTATCATCATAGTTCGTATAAGAAATATCTTTCAAGGGAAAACTTTTTAAATATTTTTTTAGCAGTGGTTGATCCAATAATAAAAGAAATTAATTTAAGCTTTGAATTGTATGCTCGTCAGATGGGAGAGAGAACATCAAAACCTGAAAAAATTATCTTAACCGGTGGAATGGCCTTTACGCCATATTTAACAGAGTATATCTCAGAGAAATTTCAAACAAAATGTTATATTGGTGATCCATGGGCAAGAGTAGTATATCAACAAGCTCTTAAACCAGTATTGCATAAACTTGGGCCACGAATGGCAGTAGCTATTGGTCTTGCATTGAGAAACGTGGTATAATAATTTTATTAAACTATACACAGGAGGAATAATGAATAAACTGTATGCCAAAAAAAACCAAAGAAAACAAAAAGAACATTTTACTTGTGGAGGACGATGTTTTTTTAGCAGGTATATACAAGAAAAAATTTGAAATGGAAGGTTTTGATATTTTTGTGAGCGATAATGGTGAAAAAGGGCTTAATGAAGCAAAAAAAAGATTGCCCGATTTGATTCTCCTTGATATATTGTTACCAAAAATGGACGGCTTTGCTGTCTTGAAAGAATTAAAAAAAGATGAAACCACCAAAGATATTCCGGTTGTATTATTAACAAACTTAGGACAAAAAGATGATGTGGATAAAGGTATTGAGATGGGGTCAGTGGATTACTTGATAAAAATACATTTTAAGCCATCCGAGGTTGTGGATAAAGTAAAATCAATATTAAAGATTTAGATTTTGAATGTATAATCAATTTTTTATTAATTGTACATTTTAAATCTTAATTATCTTATATGAGAGAGGGGGTGAAAACATGAATAAAAAAGGCTTTACTTTAATTGAATTATTAGTAGTAATCGCTATCATTGGTTTATTATCAACTTTAGCTGTAGTAGCTTTGAGTAGTGCAAGAGAAAAAGCACGTGACTCAAAACGTCTATCAGATCTAAAACAAGTTCAAACAGCATTAGAACTATATTACACCGATAATAATGGTTATCCAGCTGCTAGTTCAGTTTCATTGGGTACAACTAATTATAAATGTTTAAACTCAAGTGGTTTTGCGGCACAAGGTTGTGCAAGTCCATATATGGGACAAGTACCACTAGACCCACGAAATACTGGTTCATACGTTTATACTTATACAAGTGCTGCCAGTTCTACGTATAGTATCGCGGCTGCCTTAGAAGGCACTGTTAATGGATTATCGGGTACTATATATGCATCACCTTCCGGAATTTCTACATCCAGTACATAGAGATATTAGTATATTTAATATATTATATATTATATAAATAATATAAAGAACCTCCTTAACATTTTTCGTTAGGGAGGTTTTTAAATTTGCACTATTTTTAGAAGTTATGTATAATTAAGATTAACACTTTATTTCGCTTAAATTGTCGTATGGGATACGAAGCTTATGTTATATTAGGGAATATTACATATTTAATTATATTCTTAATTGGAATGTGTTTAGGTAGTTTTTTGAATTCATGGATTTGGAGAGCTCACGAAAATATTCGTATTTCTCGTGGTCGTAGTATATGTCCTGCTTGCCACCGTCAATTACAGTGGTATGAAAATATTCCAATTATGAGTTGCATTGTATTAAGAGGACGATGTAGAACTTGTAGTCATCCAATTCCAAAACATTTCATTTTTGTAGAGATTATCGCAGCCTCATTATTTCTCTACGTGACCTGGTATGAAGTAAATTTTCTAGCTTTTAACTATTACGTATATTTACGTAATATTATTTTTGTCGGAATTTTACTAGTTATCTTTATTTATGATTATTTGTACAAGGAAATAATTCCTGGCTTAATTTGGATGGGTGTAGTAGCCGCTATATTTTTTCATTTGCTAAATGATTCTTTATCTGTTTCGAGTATGCTTGTAGGGGCTTTAATTGGGGGAGGTTTTTTCTTAGCCCAATACCTATTTTCAAAAGGAAGATGGATTGGTGGTGGAGATGTAAGACTTGGTATTATGATGGGAGTTTGGTTAGGTTGGCAAATCACCATATTGGCTTTAATGCTTGCTTATGTTATTGGGGCTATTTTTGGAGTAATATTATTAATTACAAAGCGAAAAAGTATGCAATCTGAAATACCATTTGGAACTTTTTTAGCGATAGCTACTTTTATTTGTCTCTATCACGGTAATACGATTATGATGTGGTATTTAAATTTATTACATTAAAGATAAATTATGTCTTTAATAAAAGAATTTGATGAGTATATTTTGAGAAAATCTCATCTTTTTTATTTTCTACCCTTAATATTTATTATCACCTTCTTTCTGTTTTGGTTACGTCGACCGGATGCACTTTTGTATGCCCAATTTTGGGCAGAAGATGGCGCTCGCTGGTTTTCTGATGCATACAACATGGGTTTACGCAGTCTAATTATTCCCCATACTGGGTATTTTCAAACTTTTTCGCGTCTTATCGGTAATTTTAGCCAACTATTTCCCATCGCATGGGGACCATACTTTTTTAATTTTTTTGCTATTTGCATTCGTGTATTGCCAGTTTTAATTCTTTTTAGTAAAAGATTTGATAAAGTGTTTCCCAGTTATTCTGCAAGACTTTTTTTATCTTTAATATATATTCTTTTACCGAATACAGCTGAAGTACATTCTAATATTACTAATGCCCATTGGTTTTTAGCTATTTCTTCCTTTCTAATCATTATTTCAGAACAGCCAAAGAAATTGTACGGTAAAGTATTTGATCACATTTTCATTATTGTAGCTGTACTCAGTGGACCATTCGGCATATTCCTATTACCATCATATTTAATTAGATTAATTGTTTTGTACAAGAAAAAAGATAATAATTTAAAATATTTTTGTTATCTTTTTATTCCCTTTGTTATCTGCATCATAATTCAAATCACTTCACTTGCTTTAACGTCACAGAGTAGAGTAGATACAGAACTGGGAGCGACATTAATGACTTTTATTAAATTGATAACTGGTCAAATATATATTGCATCATTAGTTGGTGGTAGAGGATATGCATATTTATACAATCACATTTTAAATTCAAACCAAATAATTTCAACCCTACTCTATGTATTAATTTTTTTCAGTGGTTCCTTTGTTTTATTGTACACTGCTATTAAAGCAAAAGTGGAATTAAAACTTTTCTTACTTTTTTCAGCTATTTTACTTTTTTTCTCTTTGTATAAACCGATGGGTTCGGTAAGCGGAAAACAATGGGAAGTAATGACACTTCCATTTGCAGCTGCTCGATACTATGTAATACCCATGCTTGCTTTTCTTTTATCATTGATATTTGTAGCTAAATCTTGGTATAATATATATATACTTCGTATTATACCAATAGCAGTATTATTAATGTTTTCCATTGGTGTCATGTTGGAATTTTCACAACCAGCTTGGCCAAATTTAAATCACATTACTCAAAGCACGGAATTTGATAAGGCTAAAAGTGGTCAAACTTACTATTTAAATATTATGCCTCAAGGTTGGAGGATGAAATTAATAAAAAAATGATAATAGATAAAAAAACAAAAATTAAAGTAGAAAAATTACGCAACCAAATTGATGAGTTGCGTTATCGTTATCATGTTGAAAATGATCCTGAAGTAACAGACGCAATGTATGAGGGGTTAATGGATGAACTGCGAAAAATCGAAGAGAAAAATCCAGAGATAATTACTAAAGAAAGCCCCACCCAAAGGGTGGCTGGTGTTCCGTTAGATAAATTCACCAAAGTTGAACATGCTCAAGAATTAAAATCGTTAAGTGATGTTTTCAATAGAGAGGATATTGAGAACTGGCAAGAAAGAAATCTGAAAATTTTAGAAAAAGAATTAGGTAAGCGTCCAGATGATATTGAATATATTTGTGAACTAAAAATTGATGGTTTACATGTACTTTTAACTTACCAGAGTGGTAAATTGAAAGTAGCGGCCACTAGAGGAGATGCCAAAATAGGAGAAGATGTTACTCAAAATGTTAAAACCATCATGTCAGTGCCATTAGAATTAAAAGAGAATGTTGATTTAATCGTCGCCGGTGAAGTCTGGATGGATAAAAAGCATTTTGATAGATTGAATAAAGAAAGAGAAAAAAATGAAGAGCCACTATTTGCTAATCCTCGTAATGCAGCTGCAGGTACTATGAGACAATTAGACTCAAACATTGTTGCGAAACGAAAATTGGGTATGACGACATACACAATTCATGATGTGAATAATATATTGAATATTGAAAAGCAAGATAAAGCGTTAAAAACATTACAAAAATTTGGATTTAAAATAGATACAAATTACATTATCTGTAAAAACATTGATCAGATTATTGATTTTCAGAAAAAATGGGTCGGTAAGAAAGATTCACAACCATATTGGATTGATGGAATTGTAATAAAAATTAATCAGAAGAAATATCAAGATATATTGGGATACACCGGTAAAGATGTGCGTTGGGCAGTGGCATTTAAATTTCCAGCCGAGCAAGGTATCACAAAAATACAAGACGTATACTGGCAAGTTGGCCGAACAGGTGCCTTAACACCAGTCGCCTTAATGCAACCAGTACAATTAGCTGGCACAACTGTTACTCATGCCACCCTTCATAACTTCGATGAAATTCAAAGATTAGGTGTGAAAATAGGGGATAGTGTAGTTGTTGAAAAAGCTGGTGATATCATACCAAAAGTAGTAAGAGTTTTAGAAAAACTACGCGATAACAACGAAAAAACAATAGTAAAACCAACAAAATGCCCAATTTGTAAACAACAAGTACAAAGAAGAGAAGTAATTGATAAAAAACAAAAAATATCAGCTGCCATCTTTTGTTTAAATAACAATTGTTATGCAAAACAATTAAAGAATATTATTCATTTTGTTTCTAAAAAAGCATTCAATATTGATGGAATGGGTAAAAAAATAGTAGAGCAATTACTGAATGTGGGATTGATAAAAAATATAGCAGATATTTTTACACTTACAGTTGGAGATTTAGAACCACTTGAGAGATTTGCTCCAAAATCTGCTGAGAATTTAGTTTTAGCAGTAAATATGGCAAAAAAAATTACTCTTTCGAGATTTATCTATTCACTCGGCATAAGTCATGTCGGAGAAGAAACTGCTATAGCACTTTCAAATGAATTTAAAGATATCCAAAATATTATAACTGCCAAAGAAGAACAATTAGCAAAAATCAATGATGTTGGACCTCAGGTGGCCGGGGCAATAATAGAGTATTTTAAAGAAGAAAAAAACTTAAAATTAATTAAAGATATATTTGAACACGGAGTTGTTATTTTAAAAAACAAAGAAAATATCGCGGGGAAATTAAAAAACATCACTTTTGTTTTAACAGGTACGTTACCTGAATTAAGCAGAGATGAAGCCAAAGAAATGATTAGACAAAATGGGGGAGAGATCAGTAGTACAGTTAGTAAAAAAACAAGTTTCGTTTTAGCTGGAGAAAATCCGGGAAGTAAAATTCAAAAAGCAAAACAGTTGGGAGTAGAGATTATTAACGAAAAACAGTTTAAGAAAATGATTTAAAAAATTAGAGAATATACAAAAAAACCTGTTTAAAACAGGTTTTTTTATTCTTATCTACTCACTTTATTAAATGGGTAAAACAAAATATTGCCTTTTGTACATAAGCGGCTCTATACTAACTAGTGTGGTGCATAAATAGAAAATAGTGGTAAAATTAGCAGTGATAACGAGATTTTCATCTCAAGCTAATTATTAACCACTATTTCTATGAAGAAATATATCAGTAAAATGTTTAATTTACAAGGGTTGTTAGTTGATAAAGTAGATTGTTTGGATGAGGAGATAAAAGTTCATTGTCGTTCTCCTCGAATATATTGTATCTGTCCTGTTTGCCAAAGCAGTACTAAAAAAGTCCACCAATACCACCAAAGGCAAATTAGACACGATCGTTTGGGTGAAAAACAGATCATTTTAAATTTAAGAATTAGAAGATTCAAATGCAAACAATGCAAAAAAGTTTTTACTGAAAATATTGTGGGCATAGACAGAAAAACAGTTAGTTTCAATTTTCGAGCTGAGGTATTATCTTGGTTACAGAGAAACAGTTTTAGGTATATCAGCCAAAGGTTTAAGGTGTCTAGTTCAACACTGAATCGCTATGTATTGGCTGTAAGTGATTGTTGGTTGATTGACTGGCATAAAATTAAAGTAACTAAATTTGGGATTGATGAGCATAGTTTTAGAGGTAATAATTTAGTAATTACTATTACTGATATATCACACCATAAATTACTAGCTATATTAAAAACAGACAGACAAAGAGCCTTGGTTGAATTTTTAAATAGCATACCAAAAGATGCTAAAGATAGCATAAAAGAAGTCTGTATTGATTTATGTTCAAGCTACAAGACAGTAATCAAAAGACTAATGCCTAGAGCTGATTTAGTAGCTGACAGATTCCATGTTGAGGTCTTGGCCAACCGCATGGTGGATAGTATTAGATCAGTAATACAATCAGAAGATGGTAGAAGTAAAAGTCATATTAAAAAATTGTTAATCACAAAATATTATTTATTGGATGATAAAGAAAAAGAAAAATTAAAACAAGTCTGGATAAAGTATGAAAAGTACAAGGTACTAAAACAAGCTTGGTTAATCAAAGAAAAAATCATGTATTTTTATCAAATTAATGATTACAACAAAGCTAAAAAACAATTTAAATACATAACTATGTTATTTGAAACAGTTGATCATAGTTGTTATTTAAAAACTACCGGCAGAACTTGGAAAGCTTGGAAGAATGAAATATTAAATTATTTTAAAAACAAAACAACCAACGGTTTCACCGAAGGTTGTCACACTAAGATTAAAATGATGAAAAGAGTTTCTTATGGGTTTAGAAACATTGATAACTATATTGCTAAAATGATGCTATCATTTTTACCACTATCTATTTTATTAAATCACCTAACTAGTTACCACACTAGTTGACATAGAGCCACATAAGCTTGACTAGTTTACGATATTATGCTTAAATATAGCTAATATGACATTCAAATCCAAATACAATGCAGGACAAAAAATACCTGATTGCAATATCAATTTTCAATATTTTTGGTTTAACATAATTATTAAATAATAACCAACCTCTATAATAGAGGTTTTTTTATAAACATAATTAATTAATATAAAAAGTATGAAGAGATCAATATTATATATAATTTCAAAAACAGCGGTTTTTTTTGTTGCTTCTTTAATATTTGTTGCAATGCAGGCGACATCATTTGTTCACGCCTATGAAATCAGTTCACCTAATGATAATATTAAGACAATTAATGTTAATTCTGGTGAGTTAAAACCCGTGAATCTTGGTGAAGTAAAGTTATTAAATACTAATGGGAATATTATTTCAGAATTTATAAATTCAAAATCTTATAAAAATATTGGATATATTCCTACCATGACTCAGCAAACATATGCTACCACAACTTTCCCGACAAGTAGCTATGATATGTGGATTGATTTTGACCATATGTTAAACAGCATTGTTTATCCAGATAAATCATTTCATCAAAATGATGCTTGGTGTAATTCTACAAGTACTTGTCCATTTGTTCCCGGCTTTTCAGAACCAAGTGGTGCCGCCCTATTTGATGGAATAGATGATTATTTAACTGTAAATATTACTACCAGTACTTTACTTAAGCCGACTAGTACTTTTAGTATTAGCATGTTTATTCGACCATTTGAAACGTCAACAGTTTGGCAAACACTATATTTAAATAAATATAGTCATGCAATACGTCTAATGCCTAATGGTAGGATACGAGCTGAAGTATATAATGAAAATACCGGTAGCGCTACATATATTTATAGTAAAGCCGGAGTAATTAAATATGGATATTGGAATCAGGTTGTCTTTCAATATGATGGTAGTACAATTAGTTTGTATATAAATGGTGAATTAGTAAAAACTGAAAGTTTTACTGGTCAATTGGGAGCGTCTGATACTGATCCAATATATATTGGTAAATACAAAAATAATCAAGCATATTTTGGAATGATGGATGATATTCGAGTAGGTAGGCAGTTAATGAATATTGATGAAATAAAAAATATATATCTTGGTGCTTTGGGGAATAATTTAATGGAATTAAGAATGAATTATGTATTAAATGGTAATACATATGTTGATCATTCTTACTATGGTAATAACGCAGTATGTAGTGGTAGTTACTGTCCTAGTTATTTTATCTCTTCTTTATATAGTGGTGCACAGTTTGATGGGATTGATGATTATCTTTCTGTACCGTACTCAGTTAGCATGAAACCAACGAGTACCTTTAGTCTATTTATGTGGCTTAATCCAAGTAGTGCCAGCCAAAGTAAGGTATGGCAAACACTGTATATAAATAAATACAGCCACGCATTACGTTTGATGCCAGATGGAAGAATTAGGGGAGAAATATATAATAATGATTTAAAAAAGACTATTTATGTTATAAGTAAGAAAAATGCAATCTCTTATGATACCTTAAATCAACTTGTACTGACTTATGATGGAAATACGCTATTACTATATGTTAATGGTCAGTTAGTTGATAGCACTAATTCACCGGGCACCTTAGGCACCAGTGATAGTAGTCCAATATTAATTGGTAAAATTAATAACCAGGGTTTTAATGGTATAATTGATGAGGTACGTTTGAATGGTTATGTAACAGAATCGAGTTCAATATATAGTGAATATATTAATAGACAACCTGCCATAATTAAACAAGGTATATTGTATGTGCAAATGCGAAGCGAAGATACTGGATTTAATAAAGATAGAGTACTTCTAGCTGGTTCTAATGCATGGGTTGGAAAACTCCGCCTTCAAGCGTATAATGAAAGCATTTTATTAAAAGACTTAAAATTAACAAATACCAGCATTGATTCAGAAGATTCTATAAAATCAGTATGCCTGTACAAATCTCATTCTACAGCTGCCGATCAAAAAATTGGTTGTACCGGTTGGTTTACTGGTAATGTTGGTAATTTTCAATCTATTAACTACACATTATCTCAGGGAACACATGATTTATACATATTCGTAGAAACTAACGGGATGAATAATGGACCCACCGGAACGGCTGATACTAAAGATTTAATTGAGTTTCAAGTCATAACTACTACTGGTCATTTAATTGCCGAAGGATTGTCTTCAGGAATATCTCTTACCTACGGAGCTGCAGATGGTAGTGCACCAGAACAAGGTGAAATAGTATTTGATAAAGATATGGATGGCACATATAATGAAGTGGATGATGTGGGTGGTACCGATTCAACTTCTGCTTTCTATATAGCAGGTAGTAAAGTTGGCAATGTACAATTAATAAGTAGTTATGGTGGTTATTCAGTTGATACAGCTATAGCTGGTACTGGAATATATACCTTAGCTATTCTAGGAATTACTTCTGAATACAATAATAATACTGACACAAATGGAAATCCATTAAAATTAGGAATTAATGAATTTAGATTTGACCTATTTAAGTCAGACAATCTTTTCTTTGGTGGTTATGCCACAGCTACCATAGAGCGTATTGGTGGTGTAGATGGGGCAGTACCGTTGATCGTTGGTTCAGGAACTACAGGATACGGCACTATGGATGATTGGTATTTATCTAATGCTAAAAATTATTTATCAAATGATTCCAATGTTGACTCTGGTACTACTGCATATTATGTTATTACAGGACAAGTAACTCAACTAGATTCAAATCCAAATGTTATTGACCGGATGAGGATTAACCTTGATGATGTTAAAGGAACAGCTGGTAATGATGATGTAAATAATAATATAGATTGGTTTGATGGTTATGATACTACATATAATCAAGCTAGCGATTTTGACTATCTATTATTAGATGTTACGAGTATAACGGGGATAACTATTCACGAATAAACTTAAAAAGATAAACAAATAAAAAAACCTGTTAAAACAGGTTTTTTTATTCTTATCTACTCACTTTATTAAATGGGTAAATAAGGAGTCCAGGTGAATGATCTCCTCGTTGTGTTTACACGTTCAGCTTGCCAAACCGTACGTTTTGTGGTCCATAGAACTAGCTAAAGCAAATTGTACCAATCACGTTGCAAGAGGCAGCCCATGACTCTCACTCGGTAATTAGTCACCAATTGCTAAAGCTCGGATCGCGATCTCCTGTTCCTGGTATCCCAGCACAGAATAGAGCGCTCGGCACTCTTTGTCAGAGAGTACGTTTACTCAAACTCGAATCAAAGGCCGAAGGAAACCTTCTTTCCGAGGAAAGAGGAGCAACAGTCTTGTTCGATGCTAAACACAGCAAAAAATCATTCCCTGGAATACAGTCGCTGGTATGCGACCAGATTTCAGAGACAAATCACCTGGACCTCACTATAGCAATGGAGTATTGATATAATGACGTCCAGATGAAGTCATCTTTCAAAGAACGGTATAAATGATAATATCAGAGTATATCAAATTTGTCAATAGGAACTTGTGTGGCTCTACGTCAAACAGGGTGATGAATTAACAAGGTTTGAATAGTAGCTAGAGGTAAAAAAGCAGTCATCATTTTAGCAATATAGTTTTGTCTGTTTCTAAAACCATAAGATATTCTTTTAAGCAGTTTAATTCTAGTATGAACGCCTTCAACAAAGGCGTTTGTTGCTTTGTAAGTAAAATAATTTAGTATTTCATCTCTCCACCTTTTTAAAGTACGGTACAATTCTTGGAATCTAAATCTGTGATCGTGTTTTAGTGTTTCGATTAGATTATCAAGAGTGTTGGTGGCAGTTCTTTTGTTCTTGCGTCGATACATTGTTCTAATCATTTCTTTAATTCGATACATATCTTTAATGGCCGGAAAATCATGTAGAATCCATTTCAAGTGAGCTCTTTCTAATTCATTAAGATCTTCTTTGTTCTTTTCTAAAACATTGGCAGGTATCAGCTTTTTGTGAGTGGTGTACAATCTTCTAAGTCCAGTTAAATGTCTAACTAGGATTTGCACAACATGAAACTGGTCAGCCACAATCGGCCTGTCTGGCAGTCCTTGTTCAACTGCTGCTCGCAGCTGTTTAGATAAATCAATACAAACACAGTTTATCTGTTGTTTTACACTATCTGGGATTGAATTTAAAAACTTCACTAGAGTAGTTTTTCTATCATTTGGTAAAATTGTTAGTAACTTTTTGTCAGTAATATTAGCTACAGTAGTCATCATGTCCCTACCCCTAAAACTATGACCATCTAGACCAAGGGCAAACACTTTATCTGGCCAAGAAATACTTGTTTGTTTTTGAAATTCATAAGTGGCATTAACTAATTCTTTTTGTGATATGCCATACTCTTTAGCCACTGAACGAAATGACCGATCTCTAATCCTAGGCACTACAAAACGACGATAAATGGAGGTAGTTCTCCGTCTATCCACGCCATCAACAGGTTCACGAAAAATCAAGCCACAATACTTACATTTAAAGCTTCTAATCTTTAATTTTAGTTGTACTAATTTATCGTTTAATCTCATATGTTTAATTGTTCGTCTACCTTGTTTGTGGACACGATATGTCCTCCGACCACAAGCCAAGCAATTGGTTGTTTTTTGAGTTTTACGAACATGTAAATTAATTATATCTTCTGTTTGCTCGACTCTGTCGAGCCATAACCCCTCTAGACAAAAGAGGCTGTGTGAGGTAGATTTACTCATAGAACATGGTGCTTAGTTAGGTAAGTGTGTTTTTTCACTAACTACAGTACCATGTTTTAGTTATGCACCACCATTAATATTATAGAGCCAACTTGTGTTTGACAAAATTTCAGTATTCTGGTTTAGTATCACTACAAAAGAAAAATAATATATATGCTATGTATAAAGTTTTAAAGAAAATTTACATCTTTATTACACAAGGCATTTTTGAATTATATTCTTTTTCTCATACAAAACTATGAACTCCTCATATTACAGAGGAGTTTTTTAATATATACACTTAAATTTAATAATTAATATCTAATTAACCATATGTTTAAGCCATCTATTTCTAAGATAGTTATACCAGTTATAGTAATTTTACAATTAGCTTTTTTGATGCCATTGCAACCAGTTTTTGCTGTTGCCAATAGTGCTGATAAAACAGAAGTTAAAGATACAACGGCAGTGGATACAAGGGTGGATGCTACATATTCATCTTTGATGAGGGAGTTAACAAAGTTTAAAAAAAGTGGCGAGGAAAAGTCAGATAGCTTATCTTCTGACATGGATAGTTTTTTGAAATCTGAAAAAGAGAGATTAAATGATTTAGATGTAGGTTTTTTCAAAAAAAGAAATTATTTAAATTTTTTGGAAGATCAGATAGATAAAACAAAAGGGAAAAAAGAAGGACTAATAGATAGGGCAGTTAATAAAATAAAAGATTTATTGAATTGGGGAGACGAAGAAGATGTTGTTGATTTAATAAAAATACCACAAAAACCAGCTAAATTTAAATTTAATGATGCTGATCCTAAAATAAATAAATTACAGTTTAAGCAAGCAAAAGAAGGGGATATGAAGATATCTACTGCTAATTTAAGTAGTTTTGCCTTTATACCTATAGCCAATGCTTTAGACGCTCAATACATGCCTTCTCTTGATGACGTGAAGGAAGATGAGGGAGAGGTAGAGATTAATTTAGAGATAAGTGACCTAGCTTCAACATTAAATAATAATCCAGTAGAGATAACAAACTATGTTCGTCAAAATATTGTTTTTGAACCATATTATGGTGCTAAAAAAGGAAGTGTTGGTTGTCTAAAAGAAAAAGTATGTAATGATGTAGACGCTAGTTCATTATTAATAGCTTTAATGCGCTCAGCTGGAATACCGGCTCGTTATCGTAAAAGTGTTGCTGTTATTGATACTGATACTTTAAAAAATATATTGGGGGTGGATCATAATAATGCTGTCTATTATGCCTTTGCTGGTAATAAGGTGCCGATTCATTTAATTTCAGGGACTACCTATAATAGTGATCAATTAAGCCAAGTAGATTTATCATCAGAAACTAGTTTTGCTTTAGAGTGGACTCATGTTCAAATTTTTTATGATTATGATGAACAGGGAGGAAATATTAATAATCCGATTAATTTTTCTACCGCTACTAATACAACCGATCTACGTACGAGTTTAGCAGATTATCCTAAAAAACAGTGGCTTTCTCTTGATGGCGTGATAAAAAAATATACAAGAATAAAAAATGAAATAGTTCATGATACTGTTAATTTTAACACTCCAAGTTTTTGGAATGGTTTTTTACAATATCAAGGAACATTAGATCCAATGGAAAAATATGTAGCAGATATTAACACCGCTAGTGGTAAAAATGTTAGTAGTAGTGCTTATCAGTCATATAGCTATATTTCAAGTACATCAGTAACATATCAAATTTTACCACCATCTTTACCATATCAAATTGGCAGTGGTGTTTCTGGCACGACTACAATTGCAATTGAGAAATGGTCCCAACTTCCTAATACTCGTCGTCATCAAGTAAAATTATCTTTGAAAGATGGTTCTAATAATACAATTTTAAGTCAGACTTTTTATGCTAGTAATATTAGTAATCAAGAAATAGATTTAACGTATGAAGGATATAGTTCTATTGATAAAAGTATTATTGAAAGTTATGGTGGTATTCATGCAACGCCAGCCAATTTAGTGGACATTGTTCCAGTATTTCAATTCGGTGGCGTCACTGTTAGTGGAACAACTAAAATATCTATTGGTGATTCATTAGTTTTAGATTTTGATGCTTTATTAAACAACCAAAGTTTGTATAGTGATCAAAAGTTTTCTGTGGCTGGTAACCGTGAAGGAATATTTTTATCTTTTTCACGAATTCAAGAAGATTACGCTTTAGACACTGATGCTAGAATATTGTTACGAGGAAATGTTGGAATTGCCAGAAAGTATTTATTAGAATTTCAAAAAGAAAGTGATTTTCTTTCAAAAGTTTTAGATATGGGAGTTAATTACAATTTTACCAGAGCAGTGGTTACTCAAAACAGAGTTTTGAGCAAAGTAAGTGGTACACCAACAACCTTTGATTTTGGTGGTTTGACAGTTGATGCCGCCAGTTATATAACAGATTATTCTAAAAGAAATAACTATAACTATAGTGATCATCGAGAAGACTTTCATCTTTTAACTGGGCTACAAAATTCAGATTATGAAGGTGAGATATTTACAGAAGTGGCCGGATTAGAGGGAATATCCACTGTAAGTGGTTTGCAGTATGCTTATCAATCCGCTACTTATACAGTACATTCTATTAATACCAGTACTGCCAATTATCAAAACTTAATTAATGGCCTTACTTTAAGTGTAAACACAAAAGCTAATATATTAGCTGATGTAAATGCTGGAAAAACAGTGATAACACCAGATAAAGTAGTAGAGAAAGGAAATTGGAAAGGGGTATTATATATTTCATTAGATAGTGATGGAACAGCGACTTATGCGATTGGTGAACAGGTTAGTAATGGGGGGTGGACAGTCGGACAAATGATTCAAAAAGTATATCTTGATAAAGACAATAAGCAAAGGACAGCCTTTTTATTAAATTTTGGCAATAGTAAATATTTTTTTGAGGATGGAAAAAAGATGGATAGCTTGAGCTGTAAGATAACTAATGCAGAAGAAGCTTTAATTAGACTAACATCTGGTTGGAAAGACTCTTATGGACTTCCTTGTATGATTGATACTGTTAGATTTGGTGAAAAAAATTCATATAATGGATATTATGATCATTCATATATATTAGCATCTAATGGTGCACATTTTTATAGCCAAGGAAAATATGATTACTGGGATTATAGGGTAAATATTGTTTCAAAAATAGATCAGTATATTAGTGATAAGAAGAATTTATCTAGTTCTAATCTAAATTATTTAGATAGTGGAAAAAAATATAATTTCAAATTTTCTCCAGTAGTTGGTACATATTTACAGAGTATATGTGAGGCTTCTGTTGCTTACAAATGTGTTGATTATGCAACCATATATTATGTACCGGCAAATTCGGCTGGTAATGTGTATAGAGTAAGAGGTTTTTCTTTACAAAAATTAGACATAAATAACGATTCTATAATAAAAAAAGTTGGTTATCCACTTAGTGATGAAAATTATGCAGGTACTAGTAAAGAAGTGAAAGGATCAGCTAACAATCGTTATAGAACATATCAAAATTTTGCAAATGGACAGTTATATCAGTATATAATTGGCGGTTGGGAAGTTGGATTACCTTATGTCTTTTATACTTTTGGGCAAATTACTTATGTTCATGATGTGCAAAATAGCGGTACTAACGGTATATTGGGATTTCCAAAGAAAGATCCAAAGATTAAAAATGGTCTAGTGTATCAATTGTTTGAAGATGGACAGGAGATTGAATGGAATTTGTCCAGTGGCACAGCAGCATCTATAAAATATAAGAAATACAGATGTGAGACTAGTTCTAATATTAATAATAGTTATCTTTTGAGATTAATTCAAATACAGGGGATATTAGATACAGGAATTAAGACAGTAGAGGATATAGCTGGCATGATTGGTTCTGGTTTAAGTAGTATGGCTCATCCTGTGCAAACGGCGGGAAGCTTGAAAGATCTAATTGATGAAATTGGTGACATAAATTATGATATGGCAGTTGATTTTCTGAAAGAAACTAAAAATTCTGCCTATGATTGGATATTGGATGAATATACAACATCTCATGGTTCTCAAGGATGTAAAGCAAGAGCAGCATATGTTGACGGTGTTATATCTGGCGAGGTGTTATTAATAGTAGTTCCAATTGCAAAGATAAAATTAGTTTTAAAAGCTAGAGCTCTTAAATATGCTCAAAAAACAAGCTTAGGAATGAAAGCTGCAGGATCCATAGTAAAATGGTTGAAATATAGAGATGGAGTGATTTCTAAGTTAGAAAACCTAGTTGTTCCTGGTAAATTTAAAAAGGGACACATACAGGAAACATTACTTGGCAGATTTAATACACAAACTAATAAATTTCAAGGTGAAGGATTCCATAGTGCTCGTACCTTAAAAAATTATATGGAAAATTCGCCAGATATTGAAGTTTGGGATATAGATAAAAAAATTAAGTACAGTAAGTACTCAGACATACCAAAAGTTAATGGAGTCCCAGAAGTAGTAATTAAAAAAACAACTGGTTTTTCACCGAAAAAAAGTATGTTTCCTGAAAACTGGACTGATGAAGATATAGTTGATGCTATTGTGGAAGCTTCAGCAAATAGAATTGCGGGAACGAATGAATTTATTTCTAGTATAACAAAAAATGGTGTTACACTTAAGGTCAGAGGTTTTTTTGAGAGCCAAACAAGTCAATATATTAAACATGGTTTTCCTGATATGACTAATTAAAAAAATATAACATTATGATTAAAATTAAATTCGTAAAAACGAAAGAAATGCATGATGGTCATTTTAGTAGAGAATATTTAACTGAAAATTTAGTGCGTGATGGTCTTGATTATGAAAAAATTCAAAGCAATGTATCTAGCGAGCTTTACCAAGGTTCTGCCGGATTTGTAATGTATATTGATGGACAGGAAATCATTGGAGATGAAGAGTTTGGATTTGGCTATGCTTTGTATGGCGTGTTGATGGGGTTAAACAATGCTGTTTTTGATGTATTAAAAGATGGAAAAGGTAAATTTGATATATATGAATTTACCAGTGGAAAAAACTACATTCATTTAGAGAGAAATGGGGAGAAGGTAAATTTTACGGTTGATGAAAAAAGTCCAAGGTTCCCAATTGAAGGCAGAAGTGTAGAGTTAGATCAACTAGTTATAGAGGTTATAAATATTGTTAAAGAATATCGACAGATTTGGGAAGATGTTATAAATAAAATATGCCCTCAAAAATATGAAGAAATATTGAATAGCATTTTTTCCATGACAACAGAGGGGTTGAGGATTGTGGATGGAGTTAACCAGATTGTAAAAATAGATATAAAACCAGAAGACATTAAAAAAAATGGGAGAATATGTTATAGCATTTGGATGCCACTTGATAAAGCTTGGGAGGAATATAAGCAAAAAAAATCAAAATAATATATTTAGATTTAAATTTATACTATAGATAAAAGTATATGTTAATAATAAGGTTTAAAAAATTCACGAAAGAATTCATAAAAGATCTGACAGACAATTGGGATATTGATGATAATTGGAATTTTTATCTCCAAGAGTCTTCTATGTGCACTCCATGTCCACTCAATATTTCGATTAACAATAAGAGGGTAACATTGCCAGCTATTTCTACACACGGGTATATTATTCCTGATACGTTAATGAATCTTAATAATGCACTATGTTTCTTATTGCAAAAAGGAGAGGCGACAGCTGTTTTTAATAGGCCAGATTTTTTGGAAATGAAGATCAAAGAAGATCAAATTTCATTTACGAACAAAAAAATACGTAGACCCGATCTGCAGGCGGTATTAATTGATGAACCATCAGACTTAGAACAGGCTATTAAAGAAATGATTAAAGCAAAGTGTGAATATAAGAAAATATGTCTAGAAGCAGCAAAATTAATTAAACCAAAAGAGATAGAAAGTTTTATGAACGTAATGTTATTGGAAAAAGGTCCAAATATGGAGGATGCGAAAAAAGAAGAGACGTTACCATATTGGTTAGACTTGGAGGAAGCCTGGGAAGAGTATAAGAAAAAAACTGAATAACATACTATGTTAAAAGATATAGAACTATTTAAAACTCATCAAGGTGGTCCATTCATTGATTTCATTGTTAGTATAAGTAAAGAGGAGAATGATTTCCTAGACAAAAAGGATCTCCACCTGTATTTAATAATTAATGTATTTGATCCATTATTCATACACAGTTTTAAGATAGGCAACCAAACCTTTGATGTAAGTGGTGGTTGCATTTCCTTCGACGGAGATAAATTAAAAATAATAGTATCTAGCCTTAAGGGAACCCTTGAAAAACTCAATGATATTCATAATAAGGAAGATCTAAGTGTATTTTTAGATAATTTTCACAAGGAATCAAATGTTGGATTTCTTGAAAATATGGAGATTGCAAATATTGATATAGATAAGGATTGGAAGATATTAATTGAAAAATTAAAGATGATTAACAAGGAATTAATGGATGTAGTCATAAAATGCATGAATGAGAACAAAATTTTATGGGTGTGCGGAGTTTGATTTGCTATAAAAGATAGTTATAAATAATATATTAAATATAATTAACTAAAAACTATATGAGAAAGATTTTAATTGGAGGACTAATTTTTGCAATGTTGACGTTGGATTTGGCTCGTGTTATGCCAGCGTCCGCCTTAATTTGGGATGATGCAGTGGTAAAAAATGATAGCAAAACAGATATAGTAGACATTAAGGCAGATAATTCTTTGGAATATTGGGCTAATTTAGATTGGGATCAAGAGATCACTCTTCTCTCAGATCAAGATGAGTTTGATAGAAAAAGAGACGATCTTTTGGAAAGAGGAGAATATGATAAGGTTAAAGATCTTAAAATGGAAGTAAGAAAGTTAAGTGATGAAAAAGTAATGATTGATGCTAATGTTCCATTAAACGTTCAATCTTTAATTTCTGAGTACAATACTAATGCAAATTTGGTTGCAAAAGATTCAGAACAAAGAAAAGAACTAAAAGATAAATTGAAAAAAGATATTTTAGAAATTAATTCAGTTGATGTTATAGTCAAGAAGAGTGAGGGTGTGGTTTCTATAGATGAAAATAAAGTTGAAAAAATAAAACAAGTTTATGATCGTGTCGATTTGAAATCAGCTATAAAAGCAGAGAATGTTACTGCTTTACCCGTAACAATAAAGAAAGATAAATTGGATTACAAGATAACAGAAAGCAGTAGAGATGATAGTGGATTAAAATCAATAACCGTTCAAAATGTTTTTAAAAAACTTAAAGAGAGAAAAGTGCTTGATGTTGGCGAAATGAAGTTAAGTAATTTTTCGCCAGAAGTTAAAATTGAAAAAAAGAGTATTTTTAATAAATTAAAAAACTTATTGAGTAGAGTATTTTCGATTGAAGAAGCTCATGCTGGTACTCCTCTTATTAGTTATTACTCGGGTATTGAACAAAATAATTTAGATTATGCTCTTTATCATTTATCAGTACAACAAAATACAGATGGTAGTTTTGGACAAGTAAATAAATATGAAGATACTGCTGAAGTTGTACTCGCCTTGAACCAGTTCAATCGAATGAATAGCGATCAATACAATTTAGCTGTTACTTATTTAAAAAATGCTCAACCTGTTAACAACAGAGAAAGAGCAGTAAAAGCAAGATTAATGATTGGTTTGGGACAACCTTATCAACAGTTATTTACTGAACTCGCAACATCAAAAAACAGTGATGGTGGTTATGGGGTACATGAGGGTTATCAAAGTGATGTGTTAACAACTGTTGAAGTAGCACTTGCCATGGGTACAGGAACTTCAACACAAGCTAATTTAGCAGAGGCTTTAAGATATATAGTACTTAACATACCAACTGACGGTAAATTAAAATTTGATGTAGATAGTGATCCTAGCTACTATTTAATTAATAGAACATTGCATAATCTTTATCCATTTCAAAATTGGGTTGTAAGTAATGGCACAACACAAATAACTGTTCAGAGTAGAATTGATGCTTTGCTTGGTTATTTAACGACACGATATGATACAGTAGATGAGGTTTTACTTGGTTCTCAAGATTTAGGTGATGAAATTATGACAGCTCTAACTTGGGAGATGTATGATAAAGAATTAGATAGTTTGTCTGAATTAAAACAATATATTTCTGATCGTCAAAATGGTGACGGTGGATTTAGTTCAAATGTATTTATGAGTTCCCAAGCCATGCTTTTGTTGGCAAATAGTGATGTGCAATTAAGTAATTTTACAGCAAATGGTAGTATGGTTAATGGGTCAAATGCTAGTTTCAATTTAACTCTTACCAACAGTGGTTATGGTTTTACATCCAGTACAATGATTTACATATTTGCTGATTCAGTTAAATTGGATGGATATCTTGACCTAACAAGTTTGTCTATTCCGCCAAATACTTCATACTCAATTAGTTTTACATTAGCGAGTACAGAAGCTTTAGTTGGTAGTACTAGTATTAAACTATACGCAGAAGCAGTAGATGAAAGTGATTATACAAATAATTGGGTAACAAGTAATTTCACTTTTGCTGTTAATCCATCGGGAGCACCAGCTTCTTCGTTGTATCTTATGATTACACCTTCGGACATGCTTGTATCTTCTGTTCCAACATCTACTGCAAATGTTAGTTGGTATGTAAAGAGTGATACAAATCGTAAAGACTATGTACTACTATTTAGAAAGCAGGGGACAACTACTTGGTATACTACGCTAGTTCCTCAATCTTTATACAGTGGGAAAACGAATACCGGAAGTACCTTCTATCCTTTTGATAGTGCGTCTGTTTATGAAATTACAATGGGGTACATGGATCAACAGAATAGTATTACATATAATCCACAACAAGTAATGATTATTCATACAGGATTACAGGCAAACGCAGTATTTAATAGTTCAATTACGGGTAGTCTAACAAATAACAATGAAAAAACTTCGTCTATAGGATTACACACCCGAAGTACGACCACCTATGATGTTGATAATAATTTTACGGTTATTGGTCTTCGTGATGGTAGTGGTTGTAACCAGATTGATTTTTTATATAGTTTGGTATATGAAAAGCTATATACTTGCTATAAGAGAATATACAATGCAACAACTACAGATGTAAGAGTATTTACTACTTTAAAGGAAGATACTATTTCTCCTGTTATTACTAGTTTTATGATTAGAAATTTAGCTTCCACAACAATCAACAATCAACAAGAAGTAGAAATGGAAACAATATTCACAGACAATATTGGTGTAAAAGAAGGGGATTTTTATTATTATTCACCAAGTACTAGTAATTGGATATATATTGGGACAAAAAGTGCGGGAATTGGAAGTAATAATATATTATATCAATGGTATATACCAGCTGATCTAGTAGGTAGTGGTTTTAAAGTTAGAGTAAAGATTAGGGATTTTCAGAATAATGAAACCTCGTTTGTTGAATGGGGACCATTTACTTTACAAAATGGTTCAATCCCAGTGATAAGTTTTGTTTCTCCAACATCAAGTCAGATATATATGATTGGTTCTTCCACTATGAATATTGTGTGGAATACACAAGCAGCGTATAGTGTATCTAAAGTTAATATTGGTGTATTTTTTGCCACTAATAGTTTCGCAAATATTGTTGACAATGCAACAAATACGGGGTCATATACACTTTCTCCAGTACCACTTTTTTGGGCGAATTCGAATAGTAACAGTGCTCGATTAAGAATAACAGGCGTTGATGATATAAATGGCAAACCATTTACTAGTTATAGTGATTATTTCACATTAACCAATATGCCACCACCATCAACACCACTAGTACAAGTAATTGAACCCAATGGGGGAGAAGAATTTTTCATTGGTGCCACTGCAACAATTAAATGGTATGCAACCTCTACCAATGGGATATATCAACTACAATTAAAATATATATACCCTGGGAGAAAAGACTATATATCATACAATGTCCCAAATACAGGAAGTTATACTTGGAATATACCGTATGATTCGGGATATATAGGAGATAAAGTAAAAGTTGAAGTGATTGCTACTGATAACGTAACATATATCGATGGATCTGATACGAGTGATAACTACTTTGAAGTTAAATCCACCTCAACCGTGTCACAACCCTGGCACCAGCCAGAAAGAGTAACTGATACAGCCACGTATACAACAAGTACTAATGGTTCTACACTCATGAATATGTATTCTACAAATTATGATGCAAGTGGAAAATTACATATGGCGTACTATTTCAGGCATGATAATTTTCACTCACAAATAAGAACAATTGAAGAAAAGATCTTTCATCGAGTGAGAGATATTAATGGTATTTGGGGAAATGAAGAGATGATATATCATACAGTTACTAGCACTGATTTGCAGTTGACTGGTTATAGGAGTAAATCAAATTTTGAGGCCAAGGCCGATGCAAATGGTAATATTCATATGATATGGGAGGAAAAAGATAATGGTTCTGCTGGAGGATGCACATACGATAATTCAAAAGAAGTATATTATTCATATTACAATGGCAGTATTATGAGTAGTCCCATAAATATATCTAATAATAATACTAAATCAGATCGTTCAAATCTAACAGTTGATGATAACGGAGCACATGTAGTATGGATAGATGGTGAATCATGGGATGCTAGTTGTAATTATTCTGGTGCTCGCCAAGTATATTATACAACTAATAATACTGGCAGTTGGTCATCAGTATTACCGTTAAGCACTTCTCAGAAGCCTAACAGACCCACCATTACTGTTGGCGATAACAATACTCTTCACCTATTATATGTAAATGGTATTAGTGATAAATTAGAACATTCATATAAAACAATATCTACTTGGAGTAGTCCGGTAAATATAATAGGAGTAGAAAGTATAGATAGTGACATCTCTTTCATAAAAGGAGCAAATAGTTCAACATTGCATTACACACACATGCAATACTATAATGATCCACAGCAAGGATGGGGTAACAGAATAATATATGGGTATTATGATGGGTCAAGTTGGACTTCTCCAATAGTAGCTATTCCTACTAAAAGTAATAATTCACCAACAGAACCATCAGTAGTGAGTGATAGTAAAAATAATCCCCATATACTGTTTAAAGATGTGAATAATAGTTTAAACACCACCTATGCTTCATGGATAACTAGTCAAGACAGAAAAAATTGGACAGCAAGACAAAGAATTAGTTTGGAACCACAGTATTCTAACTATATTAAAGCTGACAGCTATAATGATGAGCTTTCAGCAACATGGATATCGAGTTATTCCAGATACGCAAATATTTTCCATAACTATGCTGATGCATCTTCTCTATACAAATCCATTTTAGAATTAAAATTTGATGATGTAGCTAGTTCCACGATATTTATAGATAGTACTGTAAACGGAAATGATGCGACTTGTAGTGGAAGCACTTGTCCAACCGCTAGTAGTACTGGAAGAATAAATACAGCCATCGATTTTGATGGTAATGATGATTATCTCACCATACTAGTGTCTAGTAGTACGGTTCTAAAACCCGCTAGCAACTTTAGCACTGAAATATGGATTAATCCAGATAGCATAAATATTAATAAGGCATGGCAAACATTGTTGTTAAATAAATTTAGTCATGGTTTAAGATTAATGCCAAATGGAAGAATTAGAGGTGAGATATATAATGATACATTAAATAAGACAGAATATGTATATAGTAAATCAGGAGATATTAGTTATGGCGCTTGGAATTATGTAGTTCTTACATATGATGGATCAAATATTGAAATGTATGTTAATGGTGAACTGGTTGGAACCAAGGCATCTTCTGGACAATTAAATACTATTGATATCTCACCAATATATATAGGAAAGTATACAAATTCACAAGTATACAATGGTAAAATGGATGAAATGAAAATGTATAATAAGGTATTAACTATAAGTGAAATAGAAAACAATTATCGCGAAAATTTAAATGATAAATTACTTAATCTATCTCTGGATGATTCTACAGGCTCTATAGTATTTATGGATAGTTCGGAAAACGGAAATGATGCGATTTGTAGTGGAAGCACTTGTCCAACCGCTAGTAGTACTGGAAGAATTAATACAGCCATCGATTTTGATGGTAGTGATGACTATATAACGATTGCACAATCAAATAGTATGAAACCAATAGATAAAGTAACGGTTGAGATGTGGGTAAATCCAGATAGCGCCAACATGACTAAAACTTGGCAAACATTGCTATTGAATAAATATAGTCATGGTTTAAGATTAATGCCAAATGGAAGAATTAGAGGCGAGATATATAATGATACATTAAATAAGACAGAATATGTATATAGCAAAAGTGGCGCAGTAAACTATGATGCTTGGAATCATGTTACTCTCAGTTATGATGGCTCTAATATTAAACTATATATCAATGGTACATTAGAAAAAACGATTGCTTCATCTGGAAAGATGAGTATTACTGACACCTCACCAATATATATTGGTAAATATACCAATGCCCAACTATATAAAGGAAAACTAGATGAAATAAAGATGTATGGCAAAGTATTAACTGATAATGAAATTGAGGATAGTTATCGCAGTACTTTAAATGATAAATTATTAATATTATCTTTGGATGATTCTCTAGGTTCAACCATATTTAAGGATATTTCAGAAAATGGAAATGATGCAATTTGTAGTGGAACTACTTGTCCAACTGCCTTTGTTACTGGAACCATAGGAACAGCTATAGATTTTGATGGTAGTAATGATTATGCGACAATTCCATATTCTAAGAGTTTAAAACCGATAGATAAATTAACAGTTGAGATGTGGATTAATCCAAATAGTGCATCTCAAAATCAAGTTTGGCAAACATTGCTATTGAACAAATACAGTCACGGATTAAGATTAATGCCAAATGGAAGAATTAGAGGCGAGATATACAATGATACATTAAATAAGACAGAATATGTATATAGCAAAGGTGGGGCAGTAAACTACGATACTTGGAATCATATTGCTATGACGTATGATGGTCAAACGGTAAAACTATATATTAATGGGAGTTTATCTACCTCTCAAAGTTCAATTGGAGAATTAGGAACTACTGATACATCTCCAGTATATATAGGAAAATTCACCAATGCACAAATATACAATGGTAAGATTGATGAAATTAAGATGTATGGTAAAGTATTATCAGCTGGTGAAATTATGAATAGCTATAATAAGATATAGCAGAACCTGACTGGATTACAAGATAAACCTCGTAAGTTGCGGGGTTTTTCTTTTTTAATAGATATGGTATAATTATTATATATATGAATATAAAGTGGTTTAAAGATACAAACATTAAAGATATACCTTTAGTAGGGGGTAAAAATGCATCTTTAGGAGAGATGTATTCTAAGCTTACAAAAAAAGGTATTAAAATTCCCAATGGATTTGCTATTACTTCTGATGCATATTGGGAGTTTTTAAAGTACAACAAAATTGATAAAAAAATTAAAAATATTTTAAAAGATTTAAATGTTCATGATGTTCGAAAACTTTCTTTAGCTGGAAAGAAAGTACGCGATATAATAATGAAATCAAGTTTTCCGAAAAAAATTGAAACAGATATTAAGAATGCATATCAACAACTTTCAAAGAAAAATAAGAGAAATGATATAGATGTTGCAGTTCGTTCATCAGCTACAGCCGAAGATTTACCAGATGCTTCTTTTGCCGGACAGCAAGAAACATATTTAAACATTAAAGGAGATCGTGCTTTACTTGAATCTGTAAAGAAATGTCTCGCTTCGCTGTTTACCAATCGAGCCATATCATATCGTGAAGATAAGGGTTTTGATCATATGTCAGTTGCTCTTTCTGTTTGTGTTCAAGAAATGGTTCGCTCAGACACAGGCACAAGCGGAGTTATGTTTACTTGTGATACCGAATCTGGTTTTAATGGCGTTGTCTTAATTAATGCATCTTACGGATTGGGCGAATATGTAGTAAAAGGAAGAATAATACCAGATCAATTTTTTGTTTTTAAAGAAGGAATAAAAAAAGGTTTTAAGTCGGTAATTAGTAGTAGACTTGGTAGTAAAGAAGTAAAACTTATTTATGGTAAAACAGGAACAATACAAGAAAAAGTAAAAATGAAAGACCAAAATAGACTGTGTATAAATGAAAGTGATGTTATTCAATTAACAAAATGGGGGATGCAGATAGAAGATCATTATGGACGGGCCATGGATATTGAATGGGCAAAAGATGGAAAAACAGGTCAGCTGTACATAGTTCAAGCAAGATCAGAAACTGTAAAATCACAAACACAAATAAACGTAATTGAAACATACAAATTACAAAAAAAAGGAAAAGTACTTTTAACTGGTATTAGTGTTGGACAAAAAATTGGACAAGGAAAAGTAAGGATTATCGAGTCTCCTAAAGACATGAAAAAATTCAAACCAGGTGAAGTATTAGTAACTCGTATTACTGATCCTGATTGGGAACCGATAATGCGTATTGCTGGCGCCATAGTAACTGAACAAGGTGGCAAAACATCGCACGCAGCCATCGTAAGTAGGGAATTGGGTGTTCCATGTCTTGTAGGTGCTAAAAACGCTCGTAAGGTGCTTAAAAGTGGTAAACAAGTGACTGTATCGTGTGCTGAGGGAGAGGCTGGAGTCATATATAGCGGACACTTACCATTTGTGGTTGAAAGAACAGAAATAAAGAAAATTGAAAAAACAAAAACAAAAATAATGATGAATGTGGGTGATCCAGAAAATGCATTTACTATTTCTGCAATTCCTAATGACGGCGTTGGTCTTGCTCGTGAAGAATTCATTTTTACAAATTTTATCAAAATTCATCCACTAGCATTAATAAATTATTCAAAATTAAAAGACAAAAAAGCAAAGAAAAAAATTAAAGAAATAACAATTGGATATAAAGACAAAAAACAATATTGTATTGATAGATTAGCAGAAGGAATTGCATTTATCGCAACAGCATTTAGTCCAAATGAAGTTATTGTTCGACTTTCTGATTTTAAAACAAATGAGTATGCCACTTTAATTGGAGGAAAAGAATTTGAACCAGAAGAAGAGAATCCAATGCTTGGCTGGCGCGGTGCTTCTCGATATTATGACCCAAAATTTAAAGCAGGTTTTAAACTTGAATGTGAAGCACTTAAAAAAGTTAGAGAAAAATGGGGTTTAAAAAATGTAATTGTTATGGTTCCTTTTTGCAGAACCATTAAAGAAGGAAAGCAAGTTTTAAAAACAATGAAAGAATTCGGTTTAGAAAGAGGCAAAGATGGATTGCAAGTATATGTAATGTGTGAAATTCCTTCGAATGTTATTTTAGCAGAAGAGTTTTGTAAAATTTTTGATGGGTTTAGTATTGGATCCAATGATTTAACACAATTAACACTTGGAGTAGATCGTGATTCAGCCTTAGTTAGCCACGTTTATGATGAAAAAAATGCGGCTGTTAAAACACTTATTCGACAAGTAATACAAGTGGCTCACAAAAACAAGAAAAAAGTTGGTATCTGTGGACAGGCACCAAGCGATTATCCAGAATTTGCAGAATTTTTAGTTCAAGAAGGCATAGACAGTATTTCACTTAATCCTGATACAGTTTTATCAACTAGAAAACGTATTGCAGATATGGAAAAAAAGGTTTCACTCAAAAAAAATCCAAAAACAAAAAAATTCGCACTAGTAAGTAAATTACTTTTAATAATTGGTACATTCGGTCTTTTTACAACATTAGGTGGTTATGGATGTCAGACTGTAAACAACAAGTTAGTCGAAGAAAACATGAAAAAACAATTAAGTGCAGATGTAAATACAGAGATTGCAAAATTAAAAGGTCAATTACGAAAGGATATTGAAAAAGAAGTTAAAGAAAGAACTCCACAAAACAATGTATATAACGAGGATAGTTTTGTTAAATTCTCATTTACTTATCCATTTAAATGGACGGTTGATCACAAGAAAGATAGCATCAAATTTACAGCTGTTGATGGCAGTGGTTGGTTTTCAATTTTTAAACAAATTGAAACTTACGGAAAAGTACCAGATAATCAAATATCTTCAACAATTTGGATGACGTATCAAACAAAACAATTTAAAGTAAGAGATGCAAATGGTGTTGAATCTTCAGTGGTAGAAGTATATCCAGCTGATAATAGTAGTGGGGGAGTAATTGAAATTTCCGGAGATATATCAAATTTTGATACAATGTTTAAAAATATTGCTAAATTTAGCATAAAAAAATAGTTGACAATCATTAAGAAATGATGTATTATTTTGTTACGTTAAATGGACTGGTAGTTCAGTTGGTTAGAGCACTGCCCTGTCACGGCAGAAGTTGCGGGTTCGAGTCCCGTCCAGTCCGCAAAATTAACTTGGCATAAATTAGCGAAGTTTTTTGATAATATTATATAGTGAAAGTACATGATGATTGCAGATAATTATATATTGTAGTATAATAATATTAAGAAGTTCTAGAAGCTCATCAAATATTGGTGAGCTTTTAATATATGAACAAATTATAAAATTAACAATAAGATTAGATAAATGATTGTATTTATTGTATAATAAAATTAATATTTCAATATGGACAAAAAAATAGATACTACAACAAAAATTGCCATTTTTCATAAAAAGGAAATCAGAAAAACTATTTATAATAATGAATGGTGGTTTTCGATAATAGATGTTATTGAGGCGTTGGTTGGAACAGAAAGACCAAGAAAGTATTGGAGCGACCTCAAAAAAAAGTTAATAAAAGAAGGCTATTCTGAAGTGTCCGAAAATATCGGACAGTTGAAAATAATCGCTTCGGACGGAAAAAAAGAGAAACAGACTGTGCCAACACAGAAACTATTTTTCGTATAATTCAATCAGTTCCGTCTTCAAAAGCCGAACCATTTAAACGCTGGCTGGCGCGTGTTGGTTATGAGCGAGTACAAGAAATTGAAGATCCAGAATTAGCCACAAAAAGAACTCGGGCATTATATGATGCTAAGGGTTATGGTAAAGATTGGATTGAAAAGCGTATGCGTGGTATTGCAGTTAGGGAAACTTTAACTGATGAGTGGCAAAAAAGGGGAGTCAAAGAAAAAACAGAGTATGCTATTTTAACCTCTGAGATTTCTAAAGCAACATTTGGTATAACACCTAGTGAATACAAAAAGTTTAAAAAACTAAAAAGAGAAAATTTACGAGATTACATGGATGATTTGGAATTGATTTTTACCATGTTAGGCGAGGCTTCGACCACAGAAATTGCTCGAAATAAAGACTCACAAGGTTTTAAGAAAAACAAGAAAGCAGCTAAAGCCGGTGGTCGTGTGGCTGGTAAAGCAAGAGAGGATCTAGAAAAAAAGAGTGGTAAAAAAATTGTTAATTCAAAAAATTATTTACTACTGGGAAAGAAAAGTAGAAAAGTAAAATAAAGAATAGCTTAATTGTTATTTTACTAAAAAGATGATCGAATAGTGCATTTAGATAGAATAGGCATAAACATATCATTTATCTCATTAAACCAATTTCTAATATCGTTCCGTCGCTCCTGTTGTTCGCAACGAAGTGAGTTTAAAGATTCACTCTTTGTTTATGTTAAAAATTTTAGAAAAACTTTATATTTATTTCATCTCTGTATGATATGCTAAATCCAGCAGAATAATTAATTTTGTATGGAGATAAAATTATTTGATAAAGATTTGGAAATATTTGTATCTAGCTTAGAAAATAATGTAATAGCTAAATTGTTGCGTACAATTGATTTACTTGAACGATTTGGATTCAAACTAGCTCTCCCTAATTCGAAGAAAATATGTAATGGATTATTTGAATTGAGAATTCGTGGCAAAATAGAAGTACGTATATTTTATACTTTTCATGAGGGCGGTATCGTATTACTGTACGGCTTTATTAAAAAGACAAAAAAATCCCCTAAAAAATATTTATCACAAGCTAAAAAAAGGATAAGTAAGTTGAAGTTTGACATACTATAACGTATATGTTATAATAACGATATGAAATCATATAAACAAATTAAAAAACAACTTCTTAAAGATAAGGGAATAAAAAATTCTTATAATAAACTAGAACCAGAGTTTAATTTAGCTGAAATGATTATTAAAAAAAGAATTCAGCAAGGACTGTCACAAGAAGATTTGGCTAGGAAGATTGGTACTAAACAGCCATCCATAGCTCGCTTAGAATCAGGTAGCTATAACCCAAGCATTGTATTTTTGAGAAAAACAGTCAAAGCACTTAATGCCAGCTTAAGAATAGAGATCATTTAAGTTATTTTGGTTTGAATAAGGTCGACGACTCCCCGCCATTGAAATAAAACTAAGTTAGATATTTCTGCTTAAATGATATATTTTTGATTTTCAAAATATGACATATCCACAGATCGTCTTGACTGGTTGAAATATGAATGCTATTCTAAATTTATACATTAACAATTACAAAATCAATGAAGCGTGTCCCCATTTTTTTGGGGATTGGGCACGCTGAGATGACTTCTGCGTTAGTGGAAGTTCGGACGCCCCCGTAATCGTAGGCTAACTGATGTCGTTCTGGTTTATCCGGAGACAGAGTCAGTAAAAGTGGTTTTAATCTGTTTTTCTGACGGATTTTTTTATTCGTTAGTAAATATAGTATTAAAACAAAAAAGGTGGTACCGCGGGATAACCTCTCGTCCTTTTATCTAAGTTTTGATTTAGATAAAAGGACGGGAGGTTTTTTTGTTCTTTGATAATTAATGTCTATTAGCTATTTCATAAATGGCTAATACCACAGAGAAGGAGAAAAGTGATGTTAATCACAAAGGATGACGTAATCTGGGACAAGGACAATCCACCTGAATTAATTATTCTGTGTGGTGCTTGTCGAACTGGGACCACAGCTCTATCGAATGTTTTCGTTAGGGCAGGAATTGAATCCCACATGCAGCCCCTAAAGTCGATCAGAAGGGCCAAACAAGAAGAAGGAGAGAGCGACGAGTTGGTTCAGTGGGTAATACGAAATTCAGGGGTTATCTTTTCCAAAGAAACCTTTGGTGCAATCCACTGCTCTGAATTTTTTAACCCCATCAGTGATCTTCTGAATATTGGTTATCCAAAAGAGAAGATCAAAACCATACTCACTATTCGGGATCCACGGCAAACGATTGCCTCGTGGAAAAGCATGTGGGGGACGGTCTTGATGGATAACCTAGAGAAAGCTTTCTTAACCACAGAAGAAGTGGGGAAATTCTGTGATAAACTCCAAATAGCTCACACAGTCGTGGTGTTGGAGTCCATCAGAGATAACTCTGTGGATGTGGTTGTGTCCAGGCTTTTCTCTCGATTGGGGATAGCTAATTCAACGTCAGAATTAGTTAATTGGGAGCATTCACCTCGCTTTGGGGATGATGATCCTAAGAACTCCAATCTTCTATTCTATGATTCTCCACCGGAGAGATTCATAGAAGGCGTAAGGAATTGGGGATCCTATAAATACAAGGATCGTTTCGTTCCTTCGGAAGATGAAGAGGCGTGCAGATTGTACCCAAACCTGTTTAGGATTTATGATCATTTTCGCTTGCACTGCGAAGACGATCTGTCCATAAACATTAAGCCGATTCAATAGAATCGGAAAGGAGGACATTTAAGCGGGAATTTTATAATATTTGTATTATTATAAAATTCCCGCTTTTCATTAAATTAGTTTCAATTATTTAAAATTTGTAATACAATATACAGAGTATATGAAAGAATGTGTTAATCTTTTAAATTCAAAACATAATAAAATTAAACTTTCATTAAATATGGATAATTATCAAAAAAAATACGAAAATAAAGTTGGTAGCGTTAAATTAAATATTAAGAGAGTTATTGTTGGACAAAGAGTTTGTTGTCGTCTTTCTTACAAAGCTGGTTTCTATGGGATTGACGATACCGGATCTTTAAAGATTTTGTTTCGACAAGCCTCTGATTTTGAGGAATTTCAGTTTGACAATACAAACAAATCAAATTTTGTTCAAATATCTACTAATAATAAAAATATAAAATTTAAAATAGAGTCGCCAGTTACTTGTGGTGTAAAAAAGAATTACATTAGACCTTGGACTCGTGGATTTACTGCACATATATCGGGAGATTATCTGAAAGAGGGTGATTATATTTTTGTTGACTTTGTTAATTGGAGAATCCAGACTTTCTATGAAAAAACCTTTGAATTTAGAGTTTGTGTTGATCCTTTTGCGGTTGGTAAGTATATTAAAATTAAAAAATCACCTGAAATTGAACTTATACCTGATGAACCAGCTAGATTGAAAATTATTGCTCCTACCAGAGTTGAAGTTGATAATATTTTTAAAGTATTATTAAAAATTGAGGATCAATATGGCAATCCGTGTCGTTATCAAAATGGAGTTTTTATTTTTAAAAATAATAAGCAAATTTGCGGATTACCTGTAAAAATTAATTTTAAAAACGGAAGAGCAATAGTTAAAATCAGTATTTTGAAGGATGGTACAAATTTTATTAGCGCAAGTTTTGCAGGTATACACGGTAATTCAAATCCCATTGTTTCATCAAATGAAGACAAGAATAATTATTATTGGGCGGATTTTCATGCTCAATCAGAAGAAACCATTGGTACCAATGATATCTCAGATTATTTTAAGTTTGCGAAAGACTATGCCTTTTTAGACATAGCTTCACATCAAGCCAATGATTTTCAAATTACTGATGATATATGGAAAAAAATTAATAATACGACGAGCAGGGTAAATAAAGAAGGAGAATTTATAGTATTTCCTGGTTATGAGTGGTCTGGTAATACAAATTTAGGAGGTGATAGAAATGTTATATACCTAGAAGAAGGTAAGAAAATTTTTAGATCATCGCGTGCTTTAGTTGATGATTTTCAGAATATGAATGATGATGCACCGACAGTACAAGATTTGTTTAAAAAATTAAAATCAAATAATACGATAGTCTTTTCTCATGTTGGTGGTCGATATGCTAATTTAAATATGCATAATAAAGAAATAGAAAAATGTGTGGAAATTCATTCTAGCTGGGGGACTTTCGAGTGGTTTTTTCATGAAGCGTTATGTAGAGGATATAGGATTGGTGTTGTTGCCAACAGTGATGGACACGAAGGGCGACCAGGCGCAAGTTATCCCGGTATTGCTCATTTTGGCAGTTTGGGCGGATTAACGTGTGTGATATCTAACAAATTATCAAGAAAAAATATATTTACTGCTCTTCAGCAGAGGCATTGTTATGCTACAACTGGAGCAAGAATTTATCTCAATGTTGACTGTATTTCATCTAAAGAAAATATTCTTATGGGGGACATTGTAAGAGTTGCAGGAAATCCAACTTTAAAAATAAGTTGTTGTGGAACAACTGCTATTGATCGCGTTGAGGTCTGGAATAAAAACAAAATAATATATACCCATTTTCCATCAATCAAAAATCATCTTTTCAAAGTTGCTTGCATTGGTTCTAAGTGCAAAGGCAGGAGTAGAAGAATGTCCTGGAGTGGAGAGATTAAAACGAATGACAATGCTATTTTAGGCAAGATTCATAAAATAAATTTTTTTAATTCTGACAACTCAGTAATTAAAAGTTCTAATGGTTTAAAATGGGAGGGAGAGACCACTGGGGGAGTCCAAGCTTTATTATTTGCCTTGAAGGATGATCAAGGTAATTTAGAAATGGTAGTAAATAACAAAGCTATAAATATTTTGGTTAAAGAAATAACTCAAATTCCTACAACTCTTAAAATGAAAGGAATGAGTAGTAGAGTGGAAATTTATCGTGTATCAAGGGATAATAAACCAAATACTCAAACTTTTACTTGTGAGATCAAAGGAATGAAAAAAGGAGATAATCCAGTATTTGTAAAGGTTATTCAAAAAGACGGACACATTGCTTGGTCTAGTCCAATTTATTTTGTAAAATAAATTAGACTAGAACAGATTAATTAAAGTATGTTATACTAATATTAAGAGTTATTTATTTAATAAATCATCTATGATTAAAGCAATATATTTTGATTTTGATGGCGTACTTACTACTGATAAGTATGGGTTTTATACAACAGCTAAATATTTTAAGGATAATTTTAATATTGAACAAGAAGAATTTTCAAAGTGTTATTCCAAACATACAAAAGAATTTGATATTAAACCATTATCATTTGATGGTGTATGGGATAATATTAGTAAATGTTTAGGAGTAGATATACATATTGAACATTTACATAAGGCCTTTTTAAGTACTCCTAAAAATGAAAAAATGCTTGAATTAGTAAATAGTCTTAGAGATAAGTATAAAACGGGCATTATTACAGATAATAAAAAGGATAGATTTGATATGTTAATAAAAGAATGGAATTTAGAAAATATTTTTGATACCTTGATTCTGTCCGCTGATGTAGGTGCAGAAAAGAATGAAGAAAAAATATTTGATGTTGCTTTGCAATCATTAAACGTAAGTGCTAAAGAAGCAATTTTTATTGATAATACTCAAAAAAATGTTGATATGGCTAATAAAGTTGGTATTAATGGAATTTACTTTGATGATGAAACAAACGATATAAACCAATTAAAAAATCAACTTATTGATCTAGGGATTAAACTTTAGATAAACAAAAAGTTATAATTACTCCCGTCACCACTGTAAATTAAGAATTGGCTTTATTTAGTCAATTTTTTGGTTACTACTTTTTTGGATATAAATCCCTTATATTTTTTGTTGGAATATGAAGTACTAAATCTCCAAAACTCCACTTACTCCAATATTTTAATATTTCTGATAAAGTTGTAGTTTGTATTGTGTCTCCTGGTGCTATTTTTTCTAGTACTACAACATCATCTTTATTAGTATTTAGTCCCAATAGAACAAACGAATGCTCATCATTATGTGCCCCATTTTCATCTGAATTAATTATGAAGGAAAATCTCGATATTTGTCCTTGCTGAATTAATTCAATGATTTCTTTTATATTACCCGCTAACTTGTCTTTTTCAATAATAAATTTTTTACTGTTATCCATTACATTATTTTCCAGTTTATTTAGTGCTTTCATCCTTTCGTCGTCTTCATCAGGAAATTCCTCAGTTACGTGTTCGAAATAACCTTCCTGATAAAGGTCTCCCTGTGCATCAATCCACCTGTCTCTATCCATATGAATATCATCAAATGTCTCAATTTGATTTATATTTAATTCATATTTCATAACCATAAGAAGAAAAGAATGACAATTAAAACTATTTTCATCATGTAATCCAAAGTTGGCCTTATCTTTAAGCCACGTGTCTAAATCTTCTAAGTCAATTAATCCTTGTTCATAATCTTGGTATTTCACCAATGCTTGACTGATTAATTTAGAGTTTTCTAAAAATTCAATAGTTTTCTCTTTTTCTGGTGTATATTTAGTCATATTTTAAAATTTTGTTAATCTAATCATTATTTTTATATAATAACACATTATTTAGGATATATGAATTTTTCATAAATTTATCATGTGCAGTAAAATGGTTCATAATTACGTCTCGTCGCCTACTGTTCGCAATAATGATTGGCTAGTTATAGCCAATTTTATATACTCGAATTTTAGTCAGCCAAATTTATAGGAAATATTTTAGTAGTCTGATATAATATACTATATCCAATATAGTTAAAATTGATTAATAGTTAAAGAATACCTATGAAAAATTTGCACTTAAGAGCAATGCTCCACGCATTGTCTGTAGGAGTATATGTAACTATAATTTCTATTATAATTAATAATGGGGATAAAATATTTGGCAAGATGGATAATTTTTTCGGTCCGCTCGCTTTTCTTCTCCTTTTTGTTCTTTCGGCCGCAATTACTGGATCTCTTGTTATTGGTAAACCCATTTTAATGTACTTGGACAACAAAAAAAAGGAAGCATTAAGCTTGTTCATATACACCATTATATATCTCTTTGTTTTAACGATATTTGTCTTCGGTTTGCAAATCGTTATGTAGTGAGGGATTAATTGTATAATTAAGAATATATGCGCACTCTAAACCGAAAATCAGAAAAAGATAATCAAAAACCGTTTGATCCTTTTTTGTCGTCTTCAAAAGTATTAGAAATTGAAAAAAAGATAAAAAAACTAAAAGATGTTTATAGACCAAAATTAATGATGGAAGTTAGTCGTTTGGCTGAGATGGGGGATTTCTCTGAAAATGTTGAATATCAATTAGCAAAAGGTAAATTACGACGAATTAATGCCCAAATAATGATTTTGGAAAACATGTTGCAAAAAGCTGAAGTCATTCCTGTTCCCAAACAATTTAAGACAATTCAAATTGGACACGTAGTTGTTGTAAAAGTAAATGGGAAGGAAAAAAAATACCAAATACTTGGTTCATCCGAAGTAGATCTGGAAAAAGGAATTATTTCACATGGCTCGCCAATCGGAAAAGCTTTATTGGGTTGTAAAGTTGGTGATGTCATTAATATTACTCCAGTTCAAAAACAGATGGAGTATGAGATAGTCAAGATAGTTAGTTAATACATAAAATAGCCCAATCGGGTTATTTTTGATATACTTAATATATATTGAATTAATCATTTTGGTTGAATTTTATGCCCATTAAACAATTACATATAGTAGGAAAAATAAAGTCTCTTTTCACGGATGTGATAGCCTCAAAAAAACAAACATTAGATCGGGCAAAAGCCCAGGCCGAAGAAAACAAAATACAAAACAAAAAACAAGAATACAATGATGATGAAAGAGTTGCCCAGGCAACTAAGGAATTCGAAAAATCTAATAATAAAACAGATGGCAGTTAGTGCAACTCATTTACGATTTGCTCTGGATATAAAAGAAAATTACGAGATAAAATTTTTAGATAAATATTTATCAGGTAGTGTTTATCCAGATAGCAGATATCCAAGTGGTATTGAAAGAGAACTTACTCATTTTAGTGATATATTAAAACCTGAATTTTTAACTGATGATTTTAAAAAAGGATGGCAGACCCACTATATTTGTGATAAAATACAAAATATATTAATGAATAAGAAATTTCACAAAGAAAGATATCCAGATGATGAGCAGTGGCACATTGTAGCGAGCGCAATTAAAGTTATTCAAGATATGTATGATATGCAACAGTTCGATATTCAAAGCGCTCTTGATCATTTAAATTATGCGCAGGCATCGAACGGAGAAGATTTAGAATTATTAAGAAATTACAATGGAAACATTCAACGTGTATATAGGTTTAAGGAAAAAACCGAATTAGTTGATTATCATAAGTTTTGGGATATGATGGGATTAGATACGGATACCATTACCAATGATGACAGTGTTATACGTCATTTTTTAAAAGATAAAAAAATGGTAAAGAAAATTCAAGGAATGTATAACGAAATGATGAAATATTACAAGAAAAATTTTATTAATTAACACATATTTTATATGAAAAAAACGATGTTGATAGCTTTTCTAGGATTATTAATATTTCCAGCTCAGAAGGCTATGGCGTGTGTTGATAGTTATGAAAATTCATACATGCATTTATACACTCAAGGCAATTTAATTGCAACTGCTGCACTTATGTTAGTAATTGGCCTAGCTATTGGCACTATAGCTGGTAAAAAATCAATGAGTTGTTGTAGTAAAACTACTAGCCCAAAGAAGAAAAAATAACTTTTTATCTGAGTCTAGTTAATTTTTAACACATAATAGTATGTTTAAAAGTATTGTAAAAATATTTAGTATATCAGTACTCTCTGTTTTTATGCTCACCTTAACTGTATCGGCTCAAACTTCTACAACAGATGTTTTAACAACTGAAGTGAGTGGAGTCTCGAGTACAGCTACAACTACTGTTGTTGATAATACGTTAGTGGGCATTGAAATCGAGGATGTAAGTAAGATGCCAACACGTTGGTCAATGTGGTGGAGAAGTGTTAAAGAACAGGTTTCTTTAATTACTACTTTTAATCCGGCAAAAAAAGCAGAAAAACAATTAATTTATGCTGAAGAAAGAATGCGTATGGCTGAATATATTGTCGATAATACTACGGATGAAAAAAAGAGGGAATGGGCTGAAAAATTAATTGAAAAGTCAGACAAATTCATAGCTAAGGCAGAAAAAACAAAAGACAAGTGGTTAAATCATCCGGATACAGCTAAAAGAAATTTAGTAAAAAACATGGCCACATTTCAAATTCGTAAAGATAATTATTTAGATCGAATTGAAGAAAAAATACCGGAAAAAAGAATGGAGCAATTTACGAAGTTAAGAGAAGCATCTTCTAACACTGGAAAGCGTGTTATGGCTGCGCTTGAAAACAAGAATGTCCCTGATGATGTAAAAACACATTTGCAGGCTGTTAAAACAAGAGTAGAAAGCAAACTGCAAGAGATAAGAGTATTTCAGGCAAAAAGGATTGAATTACAAATTAAAGCAAAAAGTGGTGATGATACAGCAAAAGAAGCTTTAGAAAAATTTAATGAAAAAAGAAAAGAAGATGTTAAAAAATCAGTTGAAAAAATTAAAGAGATTAAATCAGATTTGCGCGAAAAAGCAGAAGACGGGAGTTTAAAAGCTAAAGCCACCTTGAAAACAATGAACAAGGTGCAAAATGCTCAAAAAATTGAAGTTAAGTCAGTGGTGCCAACAAAACCTACTGTGAAACCACTGCCACCAGTGGTAAAGCCGTTACCCGAAGCTACTATTACAAAACCCGCCTTAAAAGGTAAGATTGAAGAAGTAAAAGATAGTTTAGAAGAAAAAAATGAAGAAGTTGGTAAGACTGCGAGTAGTTCATAGAATAATATATATAAGCAAAACACCTCTAAAAAAATAGAGGTGTTTTTTTAACAAAAAAGACCCTGATAATGTTTGGAAATAGGAAAGTACCGAAGGAGGGGACGGCACTCCTTATTCCAAACATGCTCAGGGCCTTTATTTATTTGTTAAAGAATCATAGCATAAAATGCATTGATTGTCAAGTATGTTGTTGTGGATATCACTTATTTAACGGATTCTACTACTTGTTTGAAAATCTCTGGGTTAAATCTAGCAATTTCTGAGAGAACTTTTCGATTTAGACCGATATTTTTCTTTTTTAATGCGTCCATAAACTTGCTATAACATAAATCAAATTCTCGAACAGCTGCATTAATTCTAATTAGCCATAAACCACGATTTGTTCTCTTTTTTACCTTACGATCATTGAAAGCAAACTGACCAGCCTTTTTTGAAGCTATTTTTGCTGCTTTGATCTTGCTTTTTCTACCCCATCTATATCCCTTAGTTCTTTTTAGGATATTTTTGCGGCGTTTGGAGTGAAGCATTCCACCTTTTACTCTAGGCATATAGATTCTAATTTATAATATATTATTTTACTAAACTTCTTCGAATAGTTTTATTAACTCTCACATTGTTATTATCAACGTTATCCGACTTTTTGTTTCTACCGACTTTACCATTTTCTCTGGAATTATAATGATTTTGACCAGCTGTTCTACTTACCACTTTTCCATTTCCACCTTTTGTTAGCTTGTATCTTTTAGCTGTTGCTTTGTGTGTTTTTTGTTTCATATATTATTGTTTTGCAATTAAACTTGTTATTTTATTACCTTGTGATTCGATTGCTTGTTCAACTCTAATTTCTACAACTTCATTTATACTATCCATAAAAGTTTGAATAACTTGTTTAGCTAAGTCTTTTTGCTTGTTTTCTCTTCCTCTTAAGATTATTTCAACTTTTACTTTATCACCATTATCTAAAAATTTTAAAGATTGTTTTTTACGAATTTCAATATCATGAGGTCCAATTCTTAATGAAAGTCGAATGCCCTTTGTATCTGTAATGTGGGTGTTTGCTTTCTTTTTTCGATCTTCTTTTTCTTTTTGGTATTTAAATTGACCATAGTCCATTATTCTTGCAACTTGTGGTGTTGATTTAGGATTAATGATTACAAGATCAAGTTCTTTTTCTTTGGCCGTCTTTATACCATCGGAAGTACTCATTACTCCTAAATTTTCACCTTCTTCACCTAAAACCATAACTTCCGAAACGGAAATTCGTTCATTAAACTGATAATCTTTTTTTGGTACGAATTTTTTCTTTTTTCTAGATATTCTCATATTTGTGTTTGGTGGAGGTGGCGGGAGTTGAACCCGCGTCCAGCTAATGTTATTAATACCTTCTACATATTTATTTTCTTTGTTGTTTTAATTAAATGAATATGAAAGAAACAAAAATTCATTTAACGATTCGTTATTTGCTTTCAGTTTTTGAGTAACGAGACCCCAAAAAACCTACATCTAGAAAGTTACACCGTACTTAGTTACTAGATATACCTAAGACGATGGGTAACTCCCCTTAGGGATTAAGCTGTTAAGCCATTACCGGTGCGAAGGCAAAGCTGTTTACCATGTTGGCAACAGCATTTTCAGCCCTCTTATACAAGTTTGCACTTATAATTTACCTCAACGTTTTAACGAGTAATGAGATATGCTCGATATGCAAATACTAACTAAATCAGTGTCGAAGCCCAACACCCCCTAATATTTAGCTAATTTATCTATTTTTTAATGTTCTTTGGATATCTCTTTTAATATCCCTATTCTTGATTATTTCTCGCTTATTATACGTCTTTTTGCCTTTACAAATTCCAATTTCTATCTTAATTAAGCGTCCCTTAGTATACACTTTTAATGGTATGATTGTCAAGCCTTTTTCATTATTTTTTTCCCCAAGTAGAGTAATCTGCTTTTTATGCAGTAATAACGGTCTCCACCTTTCTGGATCGTAATCCAGAACAACGCCCGCTGGCTTGTATTTACTAACATGCATTTTTGCAATACCAATCTTGTTTCCTTGAAAACTTACATATGCTCCAGTTAAATTTGCTCCGCCCTCTTTTATTGACTTGGTTTCCGAACCAGTCAATATTAAACCCGCCTCAATAGAATCCAGGATTTCGTAATCAAAAAATGCTTTTCTGTTTTTCACCAATGTTTCAGACTTCATATTGAGCAAGTTTACCATAAATTAATTTAAAAATCAAACTTGATGAATACACGATATTGAGGTATACTAAGAAAGTATATGATCAAGAAACTATCTTTACACCCAAGACTAGTGGGTGTGTTTGATTCAATTATAAACCTCGCTTTAGTGTTTGCACTTGAGTTTGTTTGGAGTTGGTCAATATTAATCATTTTTTTTATCATTCGACAGTTGATTTGGTTACTTTTGATAAAGTACATGTACTATCCACTTAAAACAATTCGTTGGAGACATTACTTATCACTCTTTATTTTTAGTTTGGGATTTGTCTTAATCATGTTGTTTATTGAACAAACAGTAGTTCGATATATTGTTTCACTAACATACATTGGTCTCGTTTTTACAAGTTTTTGGTTTTTACCACGTTCAAAAGTTGAATTAGCATTCTTTTTTAAACCACATTCTCGATGGCGTTTTATCATGACAGTTATGGGTTTAAGTGGAATTTTTATTGGAACCCAAGCAATAATATCATTTAATATCATGACCAACTTCAGTGATTGGTGGTGGCTTTCAATTTCTACGTTAGCATCCATTGGCGTTGCCGCTTGGTGGTGGTGGGAATATAATACCAAGTTTGACGGTCGTTTTTTCATTACTTTATTCGTTTTTTTTGCTTTGTTCTTTGAATTTTCATGGGTGATATATAAGTTACCGCTTGGTCATTTGGTTAATGGACTGTTATTGATATGGGTATGGTATTTATTGTGGTTGTTTACAAGATTTAATCTCACTACTCAGGGAGTTAGATGGAATAAGCAATATAAGTTTCTAATATTCAATGCCACCCTTTTTTTGTTTTTTTTAATATTTGTAGTAAGATGGAAGTAATATAAAACATATGAAAAATAATTTGTATAAACTATTGGGAGTTTCAGAAAATGCTACACAGAAAGAGATTATTAAGGCTTTTCACGTAATAGCGAGGAAACTGCATCCAGATTTACATCCAGAAGGTCAAAGCGAAAAAGACGTCGAAAAATTTAAAGAAACTAGTCAGGCATTTTCTGTTTTATCTAATCCGAAATTAAGACAAGAATACGATAGTTCAGTAAAAGAAAACAAGGTAGAAGATTTTTGGGAAAAAGCAGGAAAATGGAGGCAGTATAGTGTGGATGAATTAAATGATCTATTAAATACATTTGAAAAACTGTTTAGTCCTGGAACAGAATTAGACTATGTTGTTGGATCCTATGGAATGCCAACTACCATATTTGGCATGAGAGATCCAGAATCTGAAAATCCAGTAACTGGTGGATCAAACATTGATTTATCAGCCGAAGAGGTGCGTTTTATGAAATACGAAGCAGCATATTATGATTTATTAGGACAGATACAGAATATACGGGAAGGAAAATTTTTAATTGGAGAATTAAATTGGAGGTATGATCAATTTATTAAAGTAATTGAAGTGTTGTTTAGAGAAGGTTGGTTCAGTCCTGAAGAATATCTTGAGATAAAAGATATAGTGGAAAAAAATAAAGAGCACTTGCCTGAAATGAGTGAGAAAGAATATCGTCGTCAACAAAGAGAGGATCTTGAATTTCCCAATCCACCAACTTATGATGAAAGAGTTGTGGAAGAAGAATCGTTAAAGTTATTGGATGAAAAAAAGAAAAGAAAAATGATTAATAGACGTGATGGAGAGGGAAGACACTATACTGGTATTGAGATACGAGAAAGAAAAAAGAAGACTGAGACACACAAAGGTAATAAACTACTTAACCCACTTCCAGAGGGCAACAAAATAAAAGATAAGAAAAAATACAATGTGCGAATAAGAGAAGAAAGAAATCCAGATCTTAGAAGAAAATGGAGAGATGAAAAAGAAAAAATAGAGAAAGCTAGCTTAAGATAATGTGTATAAAAAATTTAAATAAAATATGAAAAAAATACCTCCACATTTACCAGTAGCATCATGCAATTTGGTAAATCATAGAACGTGGCTAAGATTAAAAAGCCTGTTAATAATCATATTTTTTAGTATGATTACAGCAATCGCTGGAGCGTCAGTAGTCATGGGTTGGCTGTGGCCAACTTGGGGTGGTGGTGAGATTATGATATCTTCTCGTCAACAATCTGTTGTTAGTAAAAAAACACTTGAGGACATTATCAAAAAAGAAATTGTGAGCAGAATTGTTAGTGTATATAAAGTATCTAGTAGAGCTTACGGTGTTGAATATTTAAAGGATGAAAATATGATCAGTGAAGCGGTAGTTGTTAGCTCTGACGGTTGGATTGCTCTATATTCTCCAATTCAACTTAGTCCAAGTAACTTGGTTATATATACGAGTAGTAAAAATATATATAGTGTAGAAAAAGTGGTATTTGATAAATACACAAATATTAATTATTTAAAAATTAAACTAGATGATACTAAACTTAAAGTAATTAATTTTGCTACTGATGTTAAGAGTGACGATGACTTATTTGTATACAACAATAATGTTTGGGAATATAACTATATAAAAGGGGAATATTATTCAAATAAAAATCTTCCTCTCAATGATGTTTCCATTTACAAGTTGTATAACCTAAACACAAAACCGAAAAGTGGACAGATAGTCATTAATAATCAGGGTAGAATGGTTGGTGTTGTTAATTCTGAAGGTAGCCTTTTTCTTTCTACATATATTAATAGATCACTTTCTAAGTTTATTAAAGAAGAAGCAATTTCATACCCAAGCTTTGGTATTAAAGGTTGGTATAGTTTTCAACAACCAATATTTAATAAAGGTAAAAGTGTAGATGGATTTTTTGTAAATACTGTAGTTGATGTTAAATCAAAACTTCTAGCCGGAGATGTAATAATTGAGATCAATGGAATTGTTGTTGAAAAAGCGGATTTATGGTATATTATAAACAATAATAAAGAAGTAGATTTAAAAATTTTAAGAAATTCAAAAGAAATAACTATTAAATCACCAATTGTAATAATTAAATAATAATTCTATGAATATTCCTCATGTTTTATTGAGCAAATACAAATTAATATTATTATGGGGTCTGGTATTTGCTTTCGTTCTCGCAATCGTTACTCTTTTTTTACCAAAGCAATATAGTGCTCAAGCCGATGTATTAATTATCGCCCGAGATAAAACAGGTACTGATGCATATACCCAGGCTAAATCAGCCGAGCGAATAGGGGAGAACCTAACACGAATAATAAAAACAACAGATTTTTATAATAAAGTAATTAGTTCTAGCTATAATTTTAACAAAACCGAGTGGACACAAATGGATGAAAGAAAAAGAAGAAAGAAATGGGATAAAGATATTCAATCTTCAGTTATGTATGGAACTGGTATAATGAGTATTACCGCTTATGGTGATAGCAAAACTGATGCAGTAAACTTAGCTAATGCTCTTAGTAGTACCATCTCAAGCCATGGTTGGGAATATGTTGGTGGTGATATTGTAATTAAAGTAGTTACCAAACCTCTTGAACCACGTTTTCCATCTCGTCCAAATTTTGTAGTTAATATTCTATTAGGATTTTTAATAGGACTTCTAATTTCCTCAAGCTGGGTAATTAGATACAAGAAATTTCATATACTTGGTTAAGAAATTAAAAACATAAAAAAAGAATCGTCTCATTGACGATTCTTTTAATTTTGGTATATACTATAAATAAGTCGTATAATTAAACCGTTACAACTGGCTGTTAACTTTCACAAAATGGAAGGTGAATGATGTTTCAGATCAAAAAGAATGGCCGTTTTAGTCAGATCACAAGTTTTCTGATGGGCTTGGTTATGCTCATTGGACTCATTTCGCTTCAGGGGTGTGAGGATAAAATAGATCGTGCTCTGTGCATGTATGGTATCAAAAACCACCAATCTCAAGTGAAGATGCTGAATAATGGCACACTGCCTTTTACAGAGATACCAGGACTCGTGTACTACATTCTTGAAAATTCTGGGTATAGGTGTTGGTATAACCAACAGGAAACGTATTACCGCCATCTGGGCATTACCCGTAAAGCATTAGAAAGCAAGGTTGGACCCTCTCAGCTTCTGTATCTGTGGGAACGCCTGAGAGATTACCCAGAACGCTGTTATGGTGAAACCAGGGATGATCTCATTGTATCATCGGATGATCGCGGTGACTGGGACGGGTGGAACGAAACCAAGACACCAGAAGAGCTTGCGGTGGGTATTGAGAAACTCAGTGCTAAGTATCCGAAACCCTTGGGACGGGAGTTAGGGAAGAACCAAAGCTTCAGTTACTACATTGGTATTTGGCCCCAAAACGCTTATCGACGCATGGCCTATGCCTGCCTGTTGCAGTTGAGGTCAAAAAATGCGAGGGGAGAACTGATCTATCCTGAGTCTAAGAGACTTATTAAAAAGATCAGGGATCATTTGAGCAAAGCCCATAATGATCCGTCCAGTATTGACTCTTCTGAGGCAGAGCTTAAAAGTTACAGCAGAGAGATTCCTCCAGGGATAAATATTCTTATTAAACCGGTCGAAAAAAAGTAATCAGACCTGTGGAAGGGGAATGAATATATAGACTAGAATAAGTTGTACGGGTCGGGCAAAAAGAAACACGCCCTTCTCGCTAAGTGTATATGTATATATATTTAGCAAGGAGTGTAATGGCGTGTTTTTTTTAAATCAATTTTTTCCATTATTTTATCTCCAACACATTCTTTTTACAACTCACTTTCACAGTTTTTCCAGCTTGTATTTTTCCTTCAATAATCATGAGTGCAAGTTTGTCCATTAATTCACTCTGAATTAATCTTCGAAGTGGTCTAGCACCAAAGTTTGGATCATAACCTTTTTTAGCAAGATATTTTTTAGTACTCTCGTCAATTGATACTTTAATCTTCTTTTCTTCTAATCTTTCTTGCACTTTTTTAATTTGTAATTCAACAATGTCAGCAATTTGTTTTTGATTAAGAGAATGAAAGATAATCATCTCATCAACACGATTTAAAAATTCAGGTTTAAAATGACCTTGTAGTTTTTCCATAATTCTATCGCGAATTTCTTTTTCATTTCTTTTTGAATTATTCTTTTTTGAGTCATCAAAACCAAAGTCGCCTTTTTTGTTGTAATCTAGTATTAATTCACTACCTAAATTACTTGTCATTATAATAATAGTATTTTTAAAGTTTACCACTCTTCCTTTTGAATCAGTAATATGACCTTCGTCAAGTATTTGAAGAAGGATATTAAATACATCTGGATGAGCTTTTTCAATTTCATCGAATAATACTACTGAGTATGGTTTTCTTCTTACTGTTTCAGTTAGTTGTCCACCCTCATCATAGCCAACGTAGCCAGGAGGGGATCCCACTATTTTTGAAACAGCATGTTTCTCCATGTATTCGCTCATATCAACTCTCACAATATTCTCTTCACTATCAAACATAAATTCAGCCAGAGCCTTTGCTAGTTCTGTTTTACCAACACCAGTTGGTCCGAGAAACATAAATGAACCGATAGGACGGTTTGGTTCGTTAATCCCAGCTCGTGAGCGTCTAATTGCGTTTGAAATAGCTGTAATCGCTTCATTTTGGCCAACTACCCTTTTTGAAAGCTCACTCTCCATATTTACAAGTTTAGTAGCTTCATCACGTAACATTTTTACAACTGGTATTCCAGTCCAACGAGAGACAATGGTGGCAATATCTTCTTGGGTTACTTCTTCTTTTAGTATTCCTTTTTCTTTTTGAAGTTTATATAATTTTTCTTGATCTTGTCGAATACTACCTTCCAAGTTTGGAATTTTACCGTATCGAATCTCGGCAACTTTTTGTAGGTCACCTTTGCGTTCTTGAATTTCCGCTTCTTGTCTATGAGCATCAATATCTTTTTTGGCTTTATGAATTCTGGATATAATTTCTTTTTCATTTTTCCAACGAGCTTCTAATTCCGAACTTTTTTCTTTTAATTCAGCTAATTCTTTTTCAATATCTTTTAATCTTTTTTTAGAATCAGCATCTTTTTCTTTTATTAAAGCTCTTTTTTCAATTTCAAACTTTGTCATTTTTCTTTTCATGGTATCTAATTCATCAGGCATTGAATCAATTTGCATACGCAGTGCTGAAGTGGCTTCATCAATTAAATCAATTGCTTTGTCTGGTAAGAAACGATCAGTGATGTATCTTTGAGAAAGTTCTACAGCAGAAATAATGGCCGAATCGGTAATTCTAACGCCATGATGAACTTCGTATTTTTCTTTTATTCCACGAAGGATGGCTATAGCATCATCATCACTTGGCTCAGTTACTAAAATTGGTTGAAATCTTCTTTCCAAAGCTGCATCTTTTTCTACATGTTTTTGGTATTCCTTTATGGTAGTAGCTCCAATTGTATGTAGTTTTCCACGAGCTAGAGCTGGTTTTAACATGTTTGAAGCGTCAACAGATCCTTCAGAACCACCTGCACCAACAATTGAGTGTAATTCGTCAATAAAAAGAATAATTTTTCCTTTTTGATTTTCAATTTCTTTTATCACAGCTTTTAATCGATCTTCAAATTCACCTCGAAACTTTGTACCAGCAAGTAGAGCCCCTAAATCGAGAGCAAAGATTGTTTTTCCTCTTAAAGATTCAGGCACGTCACCATTTACAATTCTTTGAGCTAGTCCTTCAACAATCGCTGTTTTTCCGGTACCAGGTTCACCAATTAAAACTGGATTATTTTTAGTTCGACGGGTCAGGATTTGCATGACTCTTCTAATTTCATTATCTCTTCCAATAATTGGATCTAGTTTTTCTTCGGCCGCTACCTTTGTTAAATCATGACCATATTTTTCTAAAACATTGTATTTAGCTTCTGGTTCCGGACTATCCACTTTTTGGCTACCACGTATTTCAGCTAAATTTTTTAAAACTTTATCATATTGGATTCCCTGTTTTTCAAGTAATTCACTGATAGGATTCTTGTTTGTTAAAAATGAAAGCAATAGATGTTCAATAGAAACGTATTCATCTCCCATTTTTTTTGATTCAGCGGCTGCATTTTGAAGAATATATATCATTGCTTGACCAAGCATAATTTGACCGGTGGGCATAGCTCCCTGATTAATATTCTCACCTTGTTTTTGGATCTGATCAATCATTGATTGGACACTTGCTCTAATTGCTAAACTATCAGCATTAAACTTAGATAATACTGAATTAACAATACTTTCAGTATCATCTAGTAAAGCAAAAAAAAGATGAGGTGGCTCTACTTGCTGTTGGCCATTCTTGTTTGCGATAACGTTTGCTTTTTGAAGCATTTCTTGAGTTTTGTTTGTAAAATTTTGAGGTATCATATTTTGTTGTTAAAAGATAAATGTATTATCACTCTAATATATAGAGTGATAATACCATTAATTGCTAAAGTTTGTCAAGTTATGCTATTATTATATCATAACAAGCATAAGTATTGAATAAATTATGAGTAAACATGACAATTATCCGTCTATTGCACGATCGGAAAAAGAGATAAAAGCCGAAGTTTTTAATTTTTATCTATCTGATCTAGGAATAGAAGAGCAAGACGTTGTAGGAGCAGATATTTTAGATATTGGTTCTGCTAACTGCTATTTCGCAGACACAGCTATTGAGAAGGGCGCTAAAAGCGTACTTTCAGTTGAAGCTGTAAAACCAAAAAAAAGAGAAGAGATATTAACTGGAAACAATGTTAAGCTTTATGGATATACATTGGATGATGATTCTCTAGAAGAGAAAATATCTCAAAGTTCGCAAGGTGGTAATAAATTTGATTTAATAGTTTCTCATTCAGCCATACTATATTGGGATGTGGCTAGTTCAACAGGGGAGCTTGATTATCTTGCGATTCAAGAAAAAACACGAAAAGAGTTAGACTTTATTGGTACAAAATTAAAAAAAGGAGAAGATGCAAAGGCAATAATTTATCCATATTTTATGTCACAGAGTCATGTCAAGGTTGGTGATCATGTTAAGGATTTTAGTATGTATAATCAAGCAATTGAAAGAGAATTGGCGAGTTTTCAAGAAAGACAACCAGGTTGTAAAATTTGGGTGGAAAAAGTAAAAGAATTAAATGGTTCAACATATTTCAGAATAATGATAAATATAGAGAGTTAAAATGAATATTTTAGGAATTAAAATTGATAATTTTTCAAAAAAAGATGTTTTAGAAAAAGTGAAACTTTTTTGTAATAGTGAAAAACAATATAAAATATTCACCCCTAATCCAGAAATGATTGTTGACGCGCAAAAAGATAAATATTTTAAGGAAGTTTTAAATGGAGGAGATATTAATATTTGTGACGGAAAGGGGATACAACTTGTAAGTGCTGAAAAATTAGAGAGAATAGCTGGAACAGATTTTGTGCAAGATATTTGTGAACTTTCCGAAAATTTAAAAAAATCAATATATTTACTTGGTTCAACTCAAGAAATTTTAAAAAAAACAAAAGAGAAATTTAAAAAAGATTATCCAGAATTAGATATTGCTGGTTTTAGTGCTGGTCCACACATAAAGATAATAGATGAAGAATTGAAGTATGTGAATAGTATGATAAATGAAGCGACTATTAATGATATTAATCTATGTAAACCAGACATATTGTTAGTCGCTTTTGGTCATAACAAACAAGAAAAATGGATAAGTGAACATTTAAAAATGATTCCCTCAGTTAAGGTGGCTATTGGTGTCGGTGGAGCCTTTGACTATTTATCTGGATCAGTTAAAAGAGCACCAGAATGGATGAGAACCATTGGTTTTGAATGGCTGTATCGTCTAATTATTCAGCCAAAGAGATTTGGAAGAATTTTAAAAGCCACAATAGTATTTATGTATTTAATAATTAAAAATAGAATAAAAATATAGAAAAGAAATATATGTTAGCAAATAACACAATAAAGCACATCAATAAGTTGCAACAAAAAAAGTTTCGAAAAGAATACCAAGAATTCATAGTTGAAGGAAAAAAAGGGGTTGAAGAAGCTTTGAAAACAGATAGTGATATTAATTTAATCATTGTTGAATCTGCCAAAAGAGATGATGATGGTTTTAAGGATATTATTAAAAAAGCAGAAAACAGAAAAATTCTTATTGAATTTTGTTCGAGTGTTGATATTGGAAAAATTAAAACAACAGAAACTTTTCCGGGAATAATGGCCGTTGTCTCACAAGATGATTATTCACTAGATGATATATTGAGCACAGATGTTATTTGTCTTGACGGAATCAAAGATCCAGGTAATTTAGGAACCATAATTCGAACAGCAGATTGGTTTGGAGTTAATTGTATTATTCTTTCAGAAGACTGTGTTGATCCATACAATGAAAAAGTTGTTCGAAGTTCAATGGGATCCATTTTCAGAGTAAGTATATTTCAAAGTAATGATTTAGAAAAAACATTGGATAATTTAAAAACAAAACACGGTTATGATTTGATTGGTTTAGTAATGAAAGGGGATAGTATATCAAAATCAACATCAAGTTCAAAGAATGTATATGTGTTTGGAAGTGAATCTCATGGAATACGTGCTGATATTGAAAAAAAACTAGATAAAAAGTATACTATACCAGGTATAGGAAAAGCAGAATCACTTAATGTGGGTGTTTCAGTAGGTATATTATTAAATCAGATTTCTAAATAATAAAATATGATCAAAACACGTTTTGCCCCATCACCAACAGGTTTTTTACATATAGGCGGATTTCGAACAGCCTTATTTAATTACCTGTTTGCAAAAAATAATAAGGGTGAGTTTTTGTTACGAATTGAAGACACTGATAGAGAACGACTAGTCGATGGAGGAATTGAAAATATTTTACATTCGATTAGTTGGGCAGATATTATACCTGATGTTGGTGTTGTTTTAGATGGTGAAAAAATATCTCAAAAAGGGGATAATGGTCCTTTTGTTCAATCTGAAAGATTAGAAATATACAAAAAATACATTGATCAATTAGTTGAACAAGGTGATGCTTATCATTGTTTTTGCTCTAAAGAAAGACTATCCGAATTACGTAAAAATCAAGAAGCAAATCATTTAGCCTCTGGTTATGATGGTGCGTGTCGAGACATGGATGAAACTGAATTACAAAAAAAGATCGACGATGGTGAAAAATTTGTTATTAGAATGAAAATGCCAAAAGAGGGAATTACAAAATTTAATGATTTAGTAAGAGGAGAGGTGGAATTTAAAAATGAACTAATTGATGATCAGGTTATCCTAAAAGCTGATGGCTTTCCAACATATCACCTTGCAGTAGTGGTTGATGACCATTTAATGGGCATTACACACGTAATTAGAGGAGAAGAGTGGCTTCCTTCCACTCCTAAACATATTACGCTATACAACGCTTTTAAATGGGAAATTCCTCAATTTGCTCATCTTTCTTTATTAGTAAATGAAAAAAAACAAAAATTAAGTAAAAGACATGGTGATGTATCAGTTCGTGATTTTATTGACAAAGGATATTTGCCGCAGGCAATGGTTAATTTTATTGCCTTTTTGGGTTGGAATCCAGGTGACGAAAGAGAAATATTTAGTATTGATCAATTAATTAAAGAATTCACTTTTGATAAAGTATCTAAAGCAGCCGCAGTATTTAATGTAGAAAAACTTGATTGGTATAATCAACAATATATTCGAAAAATGAATATTTCTGAATTAACTGAAAAATGTATTCCATATTTAATTAATGATGGTTTAATATCCAAAGAAGAAACAAGCGAAAAAGGGGAGTGGCTTGAAAAAGTAGTTTCTTTGGAACAACAAAGAATGGCTAAGTTAAGCGATTTACCGAATTCTGTCGGCTTTATTTTTGCAGATAGTTTGGAATTTGACTTTGAGCTTTTAATTTGGAAAAAAAGTAGCAAGGAAGAAACAAAAAAGAATTTAGAATTACTTTTTGAATTTTTAAATAATATTGATGAGAAGAGTTGGGACACTGATGCATTGAATGAAAAAGTAGGGGAGTGGATAAAAACGAACAATCTTACTAATGGTGAAGTACTCTGGCCAATGAGAGTTGCTCTGTCTGGTCAAAAAAATTCACCTTCTCCTTATGAAATAGCGGGAGTATTAGGTAAAGAAAAAAGTTTAAAGAGAATAGAATTAGCTATTTTATTGATAAAATAGAAACAAGTGTTTTTTTGTGATATAATATAATTACCTTATGAAAAGGTATTTTATATATACAATTATCATTTTTTGCTTATTAGTACAACCATCTCTGTTTGTGCCTACTTTGGTTCATGCCGAAACAGTGGATGAATTAAATCAAAAAATTGCTGAAAAAAAGAAAAAAATTGAAGAGCTTGAAAAAAATATTGAAGAATATAAGGATAATGTAAAACAAAAACAATCTGAAGCTGTATCATTGAGAAGTCAATTGAATATTATCGATAATCATGTAGCTCGTCTTCAAGCAGATGTTGAATTGACTGATGAAAAAATCAAGAAGACGGACTTAGAGATAAATGTATTATCTAGTCAAATAAAAACAAAAGAAGATTCAATCACAACTCAAAAATCCATTATCGCCAAAATCATGCGCGATATTAATAAGGAAGAGAGTGCTAATTATCTTGAAATATTATTGACGAATAATAATTTTTCAGATTTTTATGATCAGATTCAGTATTCTCAAAAAGTGTATCAAGATTTAGGAAGAACAGCCAAAGGATTACGAATTGCCAAAGAAGATTTACAAACAAAAAAATCGTTGAATGAAAAATACAAGAAAGATCAGGTGACTTTAAAATCTCAATTAGCATCTCAAAAAGGGGACTACAGCAATCAAGCCGAATACAAGACTACTTTATTAGTACAAACAAAGTCATCTGAATGGCAGTATCAAGTTTTGTTAAATAATTTAAAGACCCAATATCAAAATACAGAGAATGAAGTTATTGCCTATGAGAGAGAAGTACAAAAAAAATTAGCAGCTAGTGAAAAAATACCATCATCAGGAACAGCTTCACTTGGTTGGCCGACTAGCAATAGGTATATAACATCATATTTTCATGATCCTGAATATCCATACCGCAATGTGTTTGAACATAGTGGAATCGATGTCGCAGTTTCTCACGGTTCACCACTATATGCGTCCGGTTCAGGCTATGTTGCTAGAGCTAGAGCTTGTTATGATTCTTCTTGTTATAGTTATGTATTAATTGTTCACACCGGTAATCTATCCACCCTATATGGTCATATGAGTAAAATTAATGTGTCGGCTGATCAGTATGTAAATAAAGGAGACTTAATAGGGTATTCAGGTGGAACACCAGGTACAGTTGGAGCAGGTCCATTTGTGACCGGACCCCATCTTCATTTTGAAGTTCGATTGAATGGGATTCCAGTGAATGCTTTGAACTATATTAAATAGCATGTTAGAAAAAGAGACTATAATAAATAAAGTCAAAATTAGGTATATTTATAATAAAGACATTAGTGGGGATGATGTCTTTGTTTTTTTGCATGGTTGGGGTAGTAGTTTTAAAGCTTTTGATTCTCTATATAATGAATTAAATATTAATTATTTTGCTTTAGACTTTCCGGGTTTTGGCAAGAGTTCAAAATTAGATCGAATTTGGAATTTATCAGATTATGTAAACATTACAAAGATTTTTATTGAAAAAATGGTACCCAATAAAAATATCATCTTTGTGTGTCATTCTTTTGGAGGACGTGTTTTGTTAAAGTTATTATATAAATACAAGATAGAACATATTAAAAGGGTAATATGTATAGGGGTACCATTCATACGGAAATTTGGATTAAGAGAAAAAATTATTTATTTTATAACAAAATTTTTTAAGAATATCTTATTTTTTGTTCCTAAGACAATAAAAAACAAATTAAAAAAAATCTGGCATGTAGTTATAAGAGTTGATGATTATGGTGATTTAAATAATGATATCATGAAGAAAACATTTATAAACATAGTAAATGAAGATGTTTTTAAATACTCAACCGCTTTAAAAAAATATGAAACATATTTTATTTGGGGTCAGAGAGATAAAATAGCCTCATTAAAAGATGCAAAATATGTCTCCCAAAAAACAGGAGCCAAGCTCTATGTTATTAGTAAAGGAAGTCATTTCCCGTTCGTAACACCAACAGAAAAAGAGTTTAGAAGTATTTTTAGAGAAATAAATAATTTATGATATTATCAAATTTATTATACATTTATCAACTAGAAGAATATGATGTCATAAGATTTTTTAGATTTGTTTATAGCAGGATCAAATGGAATAAATTACAACAAAGGAATAAGATGGAATGGACGCTAAGATCCACCTTGATATATATTATATCCATAGCACTACTTATCTCAATGGTAGTACTAGTACTGATAACATCAGGTATTTTCTATTCTTTACTAGTATTATTAGTCTGTATAATTCTATTACCACTATTGATAGTGATTTCAGATTTATTGATTTGGCCATTAGTTACTATCCAAAAAAACAGGATTGTACGCAAAGGCAATAATTTAGTGAGAGAGACTAAGAAAAAAGGTCTAATAACTATTGGAATTACTGGTAGTTTTGGTAAAACAACCACTAAAAATATAGCAAATACAATTTTAAAAGAGAAATATACAACTTTGACTATTCCGGGAAACATTAATACTAAAATTGGTATTTCTAAATTTTTGATTCAAAATAGGAAAAAATTAAATCAAAGTAATATTTTAATAGTAGAAATGGGAGCATATAGAGTAGGTGAGATTAAAGAACTTTGTGATTTAATAATGCCAGATTATTCAATCACAACTGCGATTGGAGAAAATCATTTAGAAAGGTTTGGTTCATTTTCAAATATTATTAAAGCTAAATTTGAATTAGCTAATAATACGATTAAAAAGGCATTTCTTAATAATACAGATATCAACATTAATAAATATTACAAGGAACAGATCAAAGATAATATTAATATAATAATTACAGATAATAATGATGTTAGCGATATCATAGCCCTAGACGACTATAGTGGAATTTCTTTCGTATACCATAAACAACATTTTAAAACTGAGATTGTGGCTAAGTATATTATTGAATTGGCTATCCCAGTTTTTAAATTAGCAGACGAGTTGGGCATTAATATAACAAGTATTTCAAAAAGTTTTATGAATATAAGACCAGTCGAGCATCGTTTGGAGATTATTCGCAATAATATATTAGACAGAGTTATAATCGATGATAGTTACAATGGTAATTTTGCTGGCTTCATGGCCGGGTTAGATGTTCTAGATAGGGCAAAGGGAAGAAAAGTGGCGTTGACTCCTGGTATCGTGGAATTGGATGATAAAAAATCAAAAGAAGTACATATTAAATTAGCAAAAGAGTATTCTGAAAGAGTAGACTTAGTACTCTTGATTAATAATAAAAATACGTCTATTATAAAAGATATCTTTAAAGAATTAAATTATATTAATTTCAGGGTGTATAATAGTTCCACGGAAGCCCACAAGGATTTAGCTAATATACTAGAAAAAGGGGATACTATTATATTCCAGAATGATATTTCAGATAATTATTAATAAATATTATGATCAAACAGTTAAAGGATAAAACGATCGGAGTATTTTTTGGAGGATGCAGTCCTGAACATGAAATTTCAATTATCACAGGTCAATTTGTTATATCAAAACTTAAAAAAATGGGATACAATATTCAGGCTATATACGTGAACAGAGAAGGGGAGTGGTTCACTGATGTTGTGTTATCGGAACTTAAATTTTTTAAAAATGATTTTGATAAAGAATTAAACAAATTACCCAAGTTTGATTTAGATTTGTCCAATTCAAAAGGAAAGCTAATATTGAATACTAAAAAGCTTATAGGTAAGAAGAATATAGTAATCGACTATATATTTCCAACATTTCATGGCTTGAGAGGTGAAGATGGAACTATACAAGGGCTAGCCGAGTTCTTTCAGGTACCTTATGCTGGATGTGGAATCTATTCTTCGTCTGTATCAATTGATAAGATAATAACAAAAAAATTATTAAAATCATTAAATATTCCAACCACTAACTTCTTATCATTTAAAAAACAGGATTGGGAAGATAATAGAGAGAAAATAATTCAAAATATATTATCAAATTTAAATTTTCCTTTGTTCATAAAACCAGCTAGGTCTGGTTCATCAATAGGTATTAGTAAAGTAAAGGATGAAAAAAAATTAATAGATGCTTTGGAACTAGGTTTCTATTATGATTCAAAAATAATCGTCGAGGATTCAGTCGAAAATATATCTGATTTGACATGCTCTGTTTTGAGTGACGGAAAAAAAATAATTGCATCTGAAATTCAGGAATCATTATTTGATTCTGATTTATTTGATTATGAAGTAAAATACATCAAAGAAGGTGGCTCTCAAATTGGTAATTCTGATTCTAATTTGCAAATACCAGCAAACTTAGACCATCAGTTATCTAATAAAATTAAGGAATACAGTAAAATCATTTTTGATCAGATTGAAGCTAATGGGATAATAAGAGTAGATTTTTTATTAAATAAGAACACGAAAGATTTATTTGTTAATGAAATAAATACTCTACCAGGCACTTTGTATCACCATCTTTGGGATAAATCAGGCATTAAAATAGAGGAAGTTATTGAAAACATGCTAGAACATGGACTTGCTAGATGGGATGATAGCTCTGCAATTCGCACTGATTTTATTAGTGATGTATTAAACAATGCTAACAATATGAAATTACAAATAAATTAAAGTTTTTTAATGCCTCATCATTTATTTTTTTCTAATGCAGTGAAATTTTCTATGTATCTCTTGATTAAAATTATTTTTTGAATAATGGATGATATTTATGATGCGTTTTTTCAGCATAACGATCAGAGGCATGCACATACCTCGTTGTAGTATCTAACGATTCATGACCAAGTAATATTTGAATTGCAGCTGGATTAGCCCCTTTTTCAGCCAGATAAGTGGCAAAGCTATGACGAAGCGTGTGAGCACTAATTGGTAAATTAATACCTAATAATAAACGATATCGTTTAATTTTGTATTGTAGGTAATTAGTTGAAATTTTTTTATTTTCAACGTTATTATTTCGTCCCCGATAGGGGACGAAGAGCATTTCCGAGGAGCTCGCTCTACATTTTATATATTCTTTAATATGATTTAACGATCTTGGTGTTAAATAAACAAATCTTTCTTTTTTTCCTTTACCAAGTATGTAAATACGCCCATTATTATCAATTTGGTCTATTTTCAAGCTTAGAAGCTCGGATATACGCATTCCGGTGGCAAATAGCGTTTCTAGCATAGCTCGATTACGTAGTCTAATACGTACATCTTTCTCAAATTTGGTGGGTGCTTCAATGACCCTAAGAAGTTCTTCAAAATCTGGTATGCGCGCATATTTTTTTTCAGTTTTAATTAGTTTTACTGAGGCCGGAGATAACGGAATATTATTATACTCAATTTCTTCTAAAAATTTGAGGTAAGAGCGAAGAGAGGAGAGGTGGCGATTTATAGTAAAACTTCCTAATTTTTTTTCGGGAGCATTGTTTTTTGCAGTTTTACGATCCTGTGAATACAAATATGCTTTAAATTTTAAAATATCCATTTTTTTTATTTTTTCAAAGGGAGTATTTATCTCTTTGTTCAAAAAAAACTCAAATGTATCTAGATCACGCTCATAGTTGTATGTGGTTTCCTCAGAGAAGTTATTGGAGGATAGGTACAAGAGAAAGTCATCTTTATTTGGTAAAAAGTGACTACTAAGTACCTCTTTTTTCTTTTTTTTATTGATTAAGGCCATACTATACTTTTACTTAGTTATGAGTGTAAGGGTTATTATACTCAGTACTATATATACTATATATTAAACTAAATATAGTGTCAAGATACTTATCCCCCATCCTATTTCCAAAAAACTCTATCACCATACCTAAGGTCTATATATAACTGCACTTTATTATCCTTTAAAATAATTTTCAAATTATCCAGTTGAGTTTGGATATCATTTTCCGGATTGATTTTAATATCCCATGTATTTGAAGTTATAACATCAACTCCAGAACCAATATTTTCAATAGTATAGTATTTTACATCCCCCCTCCCCCATTTTTTGAACTCTTCATTAAATTGAACGATGTTATCTATGTAAGTAATTGGTATTAAGTTATTTGTTTTTAATTTAATTTCTTTTTTTCTTTTGTCATAAAGTATTGGGTATGTTCCATACTCTTTTTTGATCTTTTCATAATTAGGAATATAGATGGTTGTAGTGGGAGCAATATTTGTTGTACTAGTTGTTGAAGTTGGTAGTGTAATAACATAAAATTCATCATCTTTAACATCAGTAAGATATTTGATTAACGAACCATTGTTATCCATTAAATAGTACTGGGATTCGTTGTTGTATATTAAACTTGATATTTTTTCTTTAACTTCAAGACTTATTCTATTTGGAAATATTTTTATTATGTTTACCTCTCGTATTGGAAAATCATTTAATAATTCTTGATTCATTTTGTCTACGTTTACTAAAAAGTAGTTGTTTTTTGGAAACAATATACTATTTTTAAGAAAAGTTGTATTAATATATGAAGTCAGTTCGCTCTTTTTCACATTTTGAAGTCCACTAATTTCAATATTCGTAATTTTAAAAAAAGGAATATATATCATGAGTCCCACCCAAGTAACAACTAGTATTAGAAAAATAATGAGTTTTACCTTTAATGATAGACTTTTTTTTTCTACTTTTTCTTTTTTAAACGGATTTGCCTGAAAGCTCTTTGTGGGATCATTAACAATGTATATTTTAGAATTTCTCTTTCTTTTTTTCCACCAATCACAAAACATCTTCCAACGAGATTTTTTTGGAAGATATCTTTTGTGTGCGTGTTGGGTATGAAATCTCTTTATCATACTTTGATTATTTGTATATTCTTGGTATCAGTGGATTTATTCGATCCACTATTTCATAGTTGATCGTATTTGCCCACATTGCCATATCTTCTACAGATATATTACCATTTTTTTGCTTCCCTATTAAGCACACAGTATCCCATTCTGATACATTTGGAACATTTGTGACATCAATCATGGCTAAATTCATACAAATGTTTCCCAGAACTTTACAATTAATACCTCGTACTAACACTTCTGCCTTATTTGAAAAACTTCTGTCGAACCCATCATAATAGCCAACAGGCAGAGTGGCAACTTTTGTTGGTCTATTAGCGGTATATGTTCCATTATATCCAATTTTTGTACCACTTGGAACTTGCTTTAAGGCTATTATTTTTGTATACCAACTAAGTGCTGGTTTCAATTTAATCATTTTCTTTGTTTCAGGTGATGGATATAGCCCATAGACACTAATACCCATTCTAATGGCATTAAAATGGCTCTGAGCATACAATATGGAGGCAGCTGAGCATGTAATATGCTTTATGTTTAATTTTACTCCTAACTCTTCAATTTTAAAAATTATTTTTTTAAAAGAGTCTATTTGTCGATTTGTAACTTCCCTACTCTCTTCACTAGATGAGAAATGACTAAACACTCCTTCAATAAAAATATTTTTTAATTTTTTAATTTCAATGACAAAATTTTTAATATCATTTTCTAAAATTCCAATTCGTGAGGTTCCAACATCGACTTTAATATGCACCTTTATTTTTTTCTTAGCCCTCTCCCCTACTTTGTTGAGAAATTTAGCCTGTTTTAGTGTAAAAACGGGAAAAATTACATGATTTTTGGCTAATTTTAGCAAAATATTTTCATCAAATTCATAATAACTTAATATTTGTATTGGTTTACTTTTTTTGAATTTTGTTATTAACTCTAACGCTTCGTTTGCGTTTACAACACACAATCTATCTACGTTTTTATTTTGTTGTAATATGTTAGCTATGCCCAAAAAACCATGTCCATAGGCATTTGCTTTTATAACGGGCATCACTAAACAATTTCCACCAACAATATTGCGGAATTGTTTAATATTATGTTCAATCGCTTTTTTGTTTATTTCAATCCAAGTAAGCATCTGGTGTATTAAATTAATTCACTTTCTAATTCTAGTTTTTGCCACAACTTTCTTAGCTCTATCAAGCTTAATCCGTCCAAACTACCAATTGGTAATATATTTTTCATCTCATCTTTCCTTTTTTGATTTTCATTTCTGATTTCATCATTGGTATCTTCTCTGAGATCCGGAATTTGATGTTTAAAATAGTAACCGAATCTTCGTTCAAAGAAACCAGAAATTACTTTCGAGTATAAATAGTTCTTTTGAATTTTTATATACTTTTCTGGAACTGTTTTCAATACATCGTAGTATATTGCGCGAATGGTTGCAGCCTCACCCATATTTAGGGGTTTTCCTTTTATTTTCAATAAATCATCCATTATTTTTTTTTGGATTATTTTAATTTCCGGATTTTCAACTTTGGAATTCTCTGTAGATTCATTCATAAATAACAATTTATTTTTTTGATATCTTATCAAATCCAGTATATTTTCTTAATACTTCAGGAATTACAATACTGCCATCTTCTTGTTGATAGTTTTCAATTATAGCAATAGGAAATCTACTAAGGACAATGGCTGTACCATTTAAAGTATGAACATATTCTTTTTTACCGTCTTGTTCTGTATATTTAATGTTTAATCTTCTTGCCTGATAATCAGTACAGTTACTGGTACTTGTAATTTCACCATAGTCTCCTTGTTTTTTTTCATCACCCTTCATGGTCATATGTGCTTCCACATCGTATTTTCTATAAGCAGGTCCACCAAGATCACCAGTTGGTATATCAATAATGCGATAAGGTAATTCAAGTCCATCTACAATTTCTTTTTCAATATCTAATAGTTCTTCATGATATTTTTCAGATTCTTGTGGAGTACAGAATATGAACATTTCAAGTTTGGTAAACTGGTGTACACGATACAATCCTTTTGAAGATTTTCCATATGCTCCAGCTTCGGTTCTAAAACAGTGAGAAAGAGCAACATATTTTTTTGCTCCTTTACTTAAATCCAAAACCTCATCTGCATGGTATCCTAACATCGTTATTTCCGCTGTGCCAATCATGCTTAAATCTTGATCTTTAATATCATAAATTTGTCTTTCTTCTCCTCTGGGGTTAAATCCACTACCTTCAATAATATTACTGTTTGCCATATCAGGTGTTTCAATTAAAGTATAGCTATGTTTTTCAAGTACATCTAAACCATAATTAATTAAAGCTTGATTCAATCTAACCATTTGATTTTTGAAAAAGTAAAACTTTGATCCGGCAACTTTTGCACCTCTTTCAAAATCAATTAAATCTAGGGTAGTCATTAATTCATCATGATTTTTTGGATCAAACTCAAATTTTTCAGGCTCTTTGTTTGTAAATATTACCTTGTAATCGCTCTCTTTTCCGATGGGACTATTTGGATGAGTGAGATTTGGTATTTGATACATCAAATATGCAAGCGTACTGCCTCTTATACACATCTGACGCTGCCGACGAAGATAGGGTTCGGCAGGGAAG
>FLOH01000166.1_pt1 | contig 183646 bp, 176 predicted proteins | sample 756751 | NCBI WGS metagenome assembly FLOH01 (sample SAMEA4026879, study PRJEB14308) | marine metagenome | biome: coastal water; material: water | depth 74 m | reverse complement strand
AAAAAGACAAAAAATGGAATAAAAGCCTTGACAAGTGAGAAATAACGCGATATGGTTTCGCTATTAAGAACGTTTTTTCCGGACAGCAAGGAAAACCTGAAAAACATACTGAAGCAGGAGGACAACGTTATGAGTACGGAAACGATCAACGGAATCAGCCAACAATCCGCCCCGCCGGAAACGGCTTCCAAATGGAATGGCTCGAGCGAAGATAAAATCGAACAAACAAGCAACGAAATACTCTTCGCCGACACCTCCGGCGTATCCGGAATCGTCGCCGATCTGATCGCCAACAATCCGGCCTTCGGCGCATTCAAGGAAACCCAGCGCAAGGCCGCTTCCAACTCCGTCACGTCGAAGGCGTGCGATGTCTACGATGTGCTGGCGACGATGCTGCGGGTTCCTGAACCGGCGCGCATGAACACGCCTGTCGGCGATATCCCCTTACAGTCCGACTGGCTGCACAAGGATGATATCTATGCCCTGATGCGCACCCCCGCCTATCAGACCGACAACCTGCCCCAATCCAATCTCGTGCGCGATACGGTGACGAACTTTTTTCGGCAGGCCTACCCTGGCATGGCCAGACGCGACGCCACCGGAAGACCCATCCAAACCCCCACCGTCAGCCGCCCCAAATGCGCCCCCAGGCCACTACAAGGAAAAAGGCATCTGGCTTCGCATGGCAGGCAAAAACAGGTATAAAGAATGGTAACAACAAAAAATTGTTGTACTACTATATATGCAAGGAGAGGTGGGGACGGCGGCTTGGCCGTCGGGCCTTGGGAAGAAAATTCGGACGATTGGGAAAAAGAATTGGCGCGGCGATGGGGAGTTTTATCTCTAACCATCCGGTCAGGTTTCTTGTGCTTTCTGTCGTGGCGACGATGGTTGCCGTGTGCTCTGTCGATGTTCCCTCGCCCCTGTTTTTGCCAAAGTGGGTAACGGATACGCGGATACCCGTTGGCGAATTCTCTTGGTTGGACAACCGGCGGATTTTTGTGTGGAAACCTCAAGATAGCAGGCAACAGGGTTCCGTCGGCGGGGAAGCAAAATACGTCTTGTGGACGGACGGACCTAACGGCGGAACCGTATCACCCGTTAATGATATTAAAGCGACTATCGGCCCCGACTTCTGTGACGGCCAGGGGAGTACCGGGCAAAAGCGGGGCGGAGACGAGGCGACAAAGGATGGTTTTGTTTTCAACAAATTTGTCTGTGCCGACACACCGATTCCCGCTTCCGCCAAAGGGCGGTATGTGTTCCCGCTTCGACCAGGCCACGGCGTATTTTCGACGCCAATGGGAAAATGCGGGACGGATTGCGAGACCGATTATTGGAAAAAGCCCTATCGCTGGCACGCCGATGACGGCTCGGGACGTGTGGTGAAACTCCCGTACGACAAAGATACCCTTTCCCTTTCAACGGGACATATCAAATATGCGCCCTTCGTTGATGCTTATCTGGCGCAGGAAGACCGTTACGAAAAGGGGGTGGAGTGCCAGTTTGCTTGGTGGATTCGCCCCGGCCCCGCCTTCGAAAATTTCTGTGCGGCACGGCGGGGATATGGGTACGAGACCTTCCCCACGAAACTAGGCATCGTCACCGTTGAGCAAGTGCCAAGCTATCATGTTGGCTCCACCAGTGATAACGGCGTCTATCTGAGCGCCAACAATAGGTTTTTGACGCTTATTCCTGGCTACAGCTTCGGACTGAGAGTGTCTCCGGACGGATGCCGGATTGCGGTTGGCCATTCACGCCGACAGTCGAGCAAAAAGGCGAATACGCTTTTCGTCTTCGATTTATGCGTCCACAAGGACACGATCCTTAACACACTCGGAAAACTGATCGATATCCGGTGATGCCCTACAAGGGGTTACCCTGAATAACGACAACGTAACTCAACCCACACAATAGGAGTAATTTAAGATGACCAACAGCAAGTCTAAAATGGATGTGACAGAACTCAAACTTGCGGCTGAGGCTGCACAAAAAGCGTACAACAAACAATACGGAACAAAAGGTGAAAATGACGTTGTGTCAGAGAAAAACAAACTCAATGGCCACACCGATCCCATGCCCTTTGTGGACATAGACGCCGGGTTTGCCGCTTTCGCCCAGAGAAAAACCAAAAAACCCGGCGAAGTGACCATCAACATTCGCGGGAGCGATGAATTGAAGGATTGGGTCAATAATTTCGGATTGCAACGCGCCTGGGCGGAACTGGGGAAATTTGACGATCTTGCAAATTTCGCGGCCGAGGAGATGAGGAAAGGCTCGCACGTGAGGGCCATTGGCCACAGCGCCTGAGGCACGGCTGCAGAAATGCTGTGCTTTACGGCGACGGTAAAGGCCGGGCCGGAAGCACCTGGAAAATGTACGGCTCACAATATAGATGGCCCCGGCGCCATGGAAACCTTGGAAGCAACATTCGGCAAAACCCTTGATCCGGAAGTCCTAGCCAGAATTGATGGATTTTCCCATCGAATGGAAGGCGAAAAGGTGTCACGGGTCGGCACACACATTGTCCCCGTTGCTACCTATCCGGCAACCAGGAAAGGAGCCGTCGTCGATCCAACCTACGGCCCCGTGTGGGGCCTGAACCCGTACAGCCTGCACAATATTAATCTGTTCCGAGAAGAAATCGCAATTAAAGGGGTGCAGCCGAATTCGATTAAATCCGAAAAAAACGCGTTTCCGAACCTTACCGAGTACGCCGTTAAATTCGGACCGACATCCATGGGTCTGTTGACCGGCGATTTGCCGCAGGCCGAAAAGGTGGAAAATGCCGTGGATATGGTTTGGGGTGAATTGGGCCGAAACCCATACCACAAACTGGACGATCAGGCCCGGGCGTTCGCCGTGGAGGCGGCCACGCTTGGCATTGCCCGGGGAAAATCGGTTCGCGACGTCGTTGCGCAGATCGGCCAGGATATCGAAGATGGGAAGGCGCGTGGCTATCAGGCGGGTGCCATTCCGCTAGCCAATGCCGTGGCCGAAGAAATGGACCTGCCCGACGAGCAAGCGGCTGCCTTCGCCTTGGAAGCGGGAAAAAAAGGGGCCGAATGGTTGGAAGCGGCATTGGCATCCGAAGAAGACCGCAAGATGCACGAGGCCGAGTATGCCCCCACCGCGAAACCCTCGCCCTCCATCACCGATCCCGAACAAACCGGCAACCTGTTGGATGGCGACGCCAAGGCGATCAACGATGAACTGGCGGGTTTTATCGTCGGGGGGCGTCGTGAGCAGGCAAAGGGGTTTGACGTCGCCAGCCTGGATCCGTCTGCAATCGTCGCCGAACTGATCGCCAACAATGAGGCGTTTCGTGGGCTCAAGGAAACCCAGCGCAAGGCCGCTTCCAACGCCGTCACGTCGAAGGCGGGTGATGTTTATGATGTGCTGGGTGAGATTTTGGGGGTTTCCCAACCGGCACGCATGAGCACACCCGTGGGCGATATCCCGTTACAGTCCGATTGGCTGCACAAGGACGACGTTTATGCCTTGATGAGCACGCCCGCCTATCAGAACGATGCCTTGCCTCAGTCTTCGGCGGTGCGCGACACGGTCAAGGGGTTCTTCCAGCAGGCTTATTCAGGTAAGGCCAACCTTGACGCCTCGAAAAGACGTATCGACACCCCCACCGTCAACCGCACCCAAAATGCGCCAGTGAATGTGCAAACGAAAAAATCACTTACGACCCTTTCCAATCCGTCAACCCCGCCCGCCAATGATCCAGCAAAGCGCCGCGAGGAGATCACAAAGGGGGTGCAGGCCTATGGTATGGGTGGGGCGTTGCAAGGGTTGAAAGAGGCCGAGAAGCGGCAAACGGACGAAAGGGCTGCGGCCATTGAGAAAGAAGCCAAAGCCGACGAGGCGAAGCGGGCACGAGAGGCTGCGGCCAGAGCGCAGGACGCGGCGAAAGCCGAACAAGACGCCAAACTCAGTCGTCAAAAAGAGGCGGCGCGAGAAGAACAAACCAGAAACCTGCCGCCCGGAAACCAGGCCATCTTTGGTCAGAATCCATTTGAGAAAGCCGATCCGGCGGAAGCTGCCAAAAAATCCGCCACAGAAACCCCCCTCGGGTTTTCCAAATCCACGCCTCTGGGCGGTGGTAAGCAGCACGGAGCCGAAGGGTTTGTTCCCAGAGGAAGCAGGAGAACCGTGGCTCCGAGCGTTGGTGGCAAGGGCAAGCCCGCGCTGGGCAAGAACCCCGGCGGTGACGGCGGGGGCAATTACGATTTCTCCAAAAGGGACAAAGGCGATGGCTGGGGCAAACAGCACGGAGCCGAAGGGATTATTCCCGACAACGTGGAAAAATATGAAAAATCAAGCCTTCGGCCCGTCACCAGTTGGGGCGGCATCGTGCGAAGTGCGGGCGGCCCGGTCGTAACCGGTCAAAAACCCGGCCTCGGCGAATATAACGGCGGGCGGCATAACCAGACGGACAACATCAGTGAGCGCGTCGTCTGCACCGAACTGGTGGCGCAGGGGTTGTTGAATCCGGGGCTTTATTTTCTTGATGTGCGCTTTACCGAAGAAAGGCTGAACGCGGCTCATGTTCGCGGCTATCACATGTGGGCCGTGCCGCTGGTGCGCCTTATGCGTAAATCGAACATCGTCACCCGCATCGTCGCCGTCCCGGCGCGCTGGCGGGCCGAAGAGATCGCCTACCAAATGGGGGCGAAACCGCGAGGCCACCTCGCGGGCAAGATCGTGCGTTGGGTGGGCGAACCCGCCTGCCGCCTGATCGGCGCACTCGTAACAGAAACCGACACCATGCAACTCTATGAAAAGGAGACAGTCCGATGACCAACAACCAAACCGCCACAGGGGCGGCGATGATGCCTTACCTGATCGATGGCCTGAACCGCCTGAGCGCCGACGAGATGAAGCGCCTGGACGCCGCCATAACGCCGGATGCCGCGTTCCTCATGACCAAAGCCTTCGGCCCGGAAATGGGCGCGTTGCTGTGGCCGCTGATTGCGGAGGATGAAAGTTAGGGATTGTTTTTTGATCCCTCATGCGCCGGGCGGGCCGTAAAATTTACGCGCCCGCCACGGTCATGCCGTCCACGCGCAGGGTCGGGGCGTCGGTGCCGTAGCGGAATTCGAGGTCGTTGGCGGCTGAAATATTGGCGAAGATGTCGCTCAGGTTTCCGGCGACCGTAATTTCGCTGACCGAATAGGTGATTTCGCCGTTCTCGATCCAGAAGCCCGAGGCCCCACGGCTGTAGTCGCCGGTCACCATATTGACACCGAAGCCAATCAGTTCAGTTACATAGAAGCCCGACTTGACGTCGGCCATCAATTCGCGCGGCGTTTGGGTTCCCGCGCCAAGGAAAAGGTTGGTGGCCGCCGGGCCGGGGGTTGACGATGGTCCGCGCGAGGCGTTGCCGGTGGTTTGCAACCCCAGTTGCCGGGCCGACCCCAGATCCAAAATCCAACTGCTTAGCACGCCGTCCTCGATGATGTTGCGCCGCGTCGTCGCCACCCCTTCGGCGTCGAAGGGTTTGGAACGCATGCCCCGGCGGCGCAGGGGATCGTCTGTGATGGTGATATTTTCGGCGAAAAGGCGTTCGCCCATTTTTTCCTTCAAAAATGTGGTCCCGCGGGCCACGGCGCTGCCGTTGATGGCGCTTGCCAAATGCCCGACCAGACTTTTTGAAACGCGCGGATCATAGATGACCGGAACCTGAGCTGTTTCGGGCCGTTGTGGGTTCAGCCTGCGCACCGCCCGCTCGCCCGCCGATTTTCCGACCTGTGCGGGGCCGTCCAGATCTTCGGCGTGAACGGCGCTGGTGAAATCGTAATCGCGCTCCATCCCGGTGCCTTCACCCGCCAGAACGGACGCCGCGATACTAAAACTCGAACGCTGGTAGGCGTGTGAAATGCCGTTGGTTGCGGCCAGCGCAATGGACGCCAAACTCCAGCTTGCCTGCCCGCCTTCCGAATTGGTGATGCCGGATACGGCCAAGGCGGCTTCCTCGGCCTGGGTGGCCCATTCCAGAAGCGTTTCGGCGCTGGGCTCGTAATCGTCGCACATATCCAGATCGGAAATTTCGCGGGCTAGAAGTTCGGGCGCGGCCAGACCGCAATAGGGATCATCCGGAACAGAATTGGCCATGGCGACCGCTCGTTCGGGCAGGCCCGAAAGCCCCTTCGCCGACAAATCGGACGATGAAACGATGGCTTGTTTTTGGCCGACGAAAACGCGCAAGCCCACATCGTATCCTTCGGAACGCTCCAGATGCTCGGTCTGGCCCAGGCGGCGTGAGACATCCAGCGAAACACCCGAAACCATAATGGCGTCGGCGGCGTCGGCCCCGGCCTTTTTGGCCTTGGTCATCAAATCATCAAGGCGTTCGAGGTAATCGTTGTTGGCGGTCATGCAGGTCGTTTCCCTAAATTTTAAACGCGCGGCCCAAGTCATCGCACAGATCGCGCACGTCTTCCAGACCGACCGACAGGCGCAACAGCCCGTCACCGATGCCCATGGCTGCGCGTTCGCGCGCCCCGATGCGCTCGTGCGTGGTTGTCGCCGGATGGGTAATCAGGCTTTTGGCGTCGCCCAGATTGTTCGAGATATCAATGAGCTCCAACCCATTGAGGAACTTAAACGCACCCTCGCGCCCACCAGCCACGTCGAAGGCAACCATGGTGCCGCCGCCGGGCATTTGGCGTTCCGCCAGTTCGTGCTGTGGGTGATCGCTGCGGCCCGGATAAAAAACCCGCGAAACGCTGTTCTGCTCGGCCAGAAAATCGGCAACCGTGGACGCATTTTCACAATGGCGACGGACGCGAAGTTCAAGCGTTTCCAGCCCCTTGATCAAAAGCCATGCGTTAAACGGGCTCAGCGCCGGCCCGGTGTGGCGCAGGAAGGGGGTCAGGTGATCTTCGATCAGTTCGGCGTCGTTGGAAAGGATGGCGCCGCCCAGGCTGCGGCCCTGGCCGTCGATGTGTTTGGTGGTCGAATAGGTGACGACGTCGGCCCCCAGGTCCAGGGGCTTCTGCAAAATCGGCGTGGCGAACACGTTGTCGATGACAAGCCGCGCGCCGGCGGCATGGGCAAGATCAGCCACCGCCCGCAAGTCAATGATTTCCAAGGTTGGATTGGACGGCGTTTCCACGAACACGCAGTTGGCTGGTCGCGCGAGCGCCTTGGCCCATTGATTCAAATCGGTGCCGTCCACAAATTCGGTTTTGATGCCGTAGCGCGGCAGAAGGTCGGAAATGATGAAATGGCACGACCCGAACAACGCGCGTGCGGCAACTACCCGGTCGCCCGCCTTCAACTGGCCGATCAGGGCGGCAAATACGGCGGCCATTCCGCTGGCCGTTCCCATGCAGTATTTGGCGCCTTCCAACAGGGCCAGACGGGTTTCAAAAACGTTGAGAGTGGGATTGGCGTAGCGCGAATAGATATAGCGCGAATGCTCGCCCTTGAACGCACTTTCGGCTTCTTCGGCGCTGTCGTAAACGTAGCCCGAGGTCATGAAAAGGGCTTCGCTGGTTTCCGAAAACGCCGTTCGCTCTAACCCGCCGCGCACCAGACGCGTACTTTCGCGCCACGATGATTGCGCTTTTTCATTCTTGGTCATTTCAAATCCCCGCGTTGTCAGGCACATAAGCCGCAAAACGAAGTTCGTCAAGGATGCCTTGATGTTCTTGGCTTCCGGCACCTTGTATTACAGGCTACATTGGATGCAGAGTTTTTCGTTCCAGGAGGTTTTTCGTGAGTGACATCAGCGCGACCGACGAATTGTTTTACGACCACGCGGGGCTGGATCGCGCCCAGGTCGCCGGGATTGTGGACGATACCCTTCATGGGGCCGACGACGGCGAGCTTTTTTTGGAATATCGGCAATCGGAAAGTCTGGTCTTTGACGACGGTCGGCTAAAAAGTGCGGCTTTCGATACGGCCCAGGGGTTTGGTTTGCGGGCTGTGGCGGGCGAGGCGACCGGCTATTCGCATTCGTCGGAACTGACCGAAGCGGCCATGAAGCGCGCCAGCGGCACCGTTCGGGCCGTGCTTGCCGGTAGTGGCGGCACCACAGCAACGCCACCGGCGGGGACCAACCAAAGCCTTTACGTGGACGACAATCCCCTTGGTCTGGTGGAGTTCGAGAAGAAAGTCGAGTTGCTCGCCGGGATCAACGAATACGCCAGGTCCAGGGACGCGCGGGTTCAGCAGGTCATGACCTCGTTGTCAGGCGAATGGCAGGCGGTGCAGATCATTCGCCCCGGCGATTTGCGGGTGGCCGATGTGCGCCCGCTTGTGCGCTTGAACGTCTCAGTCGTCGTCGGTCAGGGTGATCGCATGGAAAGCGGCAGTTTTGGTGCCGGTGGCCGTGTCACTTATGAGCAATATCTTGATCCGGCAATGTGGAAGTCGGCGGTCGATGAAGCTATCCGCCAAGCCTTGGTTGATCTTGAATCGGTGCCCGCACCGGCGGCTGAAATGCCGGTCGTGCTGGGGCCGGGGTGGCCCGGCATTCTTTTGCACGAAGCCATCGGACACGGGCTTGAAGGCGATTTCAACCGTAAGAAAACGTCGGCCTTTTCCGGCCTGATGGGCAAACGAGTGGCCTCACCCGGTGTCACCGTAATTGACGACGGCACGATTTCCGATCGTCGTGGATCCTTGAGCGTTGACGACGAAGGGACGCCGACCCAGCGCACCGTGCTGATCGAAGACGGCATTCTGACGGGCTTTATGCAAGACCGCATGAACGCGCGCCTGATGGGGGAAGTCTCCAGCGGTAACGGTCGCCGCCAAAGCTACGCCCACGCTCCGATGCCGCGTATGACGAACACCTGCATGCTGGCCGGACCGAACGATCCGGAAGAGATCATAAAATCGGTCGAAAAGGGTCTTTATGCGGTGAACTTCGGCGGCGGGCAGGTGGATATCACGTCGGGCAAGTTCGTTTTTTCGTGTACCGAAGCCTACATGATCGAGAAGGGTAAAATCGGCGCGCCGGTCAAGGGTGCGACCCTTATTGGCAACGGCCCGGATTGCTTAACCAAGGTATCGATGATCGGCAACGATATGGAACTTGATCCCGGCGTCGGAACCTGCGGCAAGGACGGCCAGGGGGTTCCCGTTGGTGTCGGCCAACCAACCTTGAAGCTGGATGATCTGACGGTCGGCGGGACGGCAGTTTGATGCAATGAACAAGGCCTTCACCAAGGAAACGGAAACCGAGGAGGAACTGCCCGAAGCCGCCGATCCTCTGCCCGCCGGTATGAAGAATTACATCACGCCGCAGGGGTACGCGCGGCTGGAGGAAGAGCTTGTTAATTTAACCGGTGTGGAACGACCCAAGGTCGTCGAAATCGTATCGTGGGCTGCGGGCAACGGGGATCGTTCGGAAAACGGCGACTACATCTACGGCAAGAAAAAATTGCGTGAAATCGACCGCCGCATCCGCTTCTTGATAAAGCGCATGGAAATAGCCGAGCAGGTCGATCAAAGCCGCCAGCAAAACAGGAATCAGGTGTTTTTTGGCGCCACCGTTACCTATGTGGACAGCCGAGATCATGAACGCACGGTGCGCCTTGTTGGCGTCGATGAAGCTCGCCACGAGTTGGGCGAAGTCAGTTGGGTTTCACCGATCGCGCGCGCCCTGCACAAGGCGTGGGAAGGTGACGTCGTTAAAATGCGAACCCCCAACGGGATCGAAGAAATAGAAGTCCTGAAAATCGCCTATCTCGACTAGTAAGCCAGCTCCGTGAAGATGGGATCGACGCTGCCCTGCCAGCGCCCTTCATAGGCCGCGAGAAGCTCTTCGGCTGGTGTGACGCCTGATTCAGCAATCCGAAATAGGGGGTTGAGGAACGAAGCTTCGTTCATTCCCGATCCATCAAGGACCGCGCGGCGCGTCAAACCCTCGCGCGCAATGCCAAGGACTTCGAGGGCGATGTCGCCGACGGTTCCTTGGCGGAACGGCGTATTGAGGGCCAGACGCGGGACGTCATTGCGAAGGGCCTCGTGTTCTTCCGCCGTCCAGTCCTTGACCAGATCCCAGGCCGCGTCGCGTGCGTTCGTATCGTAAAGCAGCCCGACCCAGAATGCAGGCAACGCGCACAACCGCTTCCACGGGCCGCCGTCGGCACCGCGCATTTCAAGAAAACGTTTGAGGCGGACTTCGGGGAAGGCCACCGTTATGTGATCTTCCCAATCGGCCATCGTCGGGTATTGCCCGGGCAAAACGGGCAATTTCCCGGCCATGAAGTCACGAAACGACAGTCCCGCAGCGTCGATATACTTGCCGTCGCGATAGACGAAATACATCGGAACATCGAGAAGGTAATCGACGTAACGTTCAAAGCCGAACCCGTCTTCAAACACAAAGGGAAGGGTTCCGCAGCGGTCGGGATCGGTATCGGTCCAGATGTGGCTGCGATAACTCAGGAACCCGGTTGGTTTTCCGCTCTTGAGGGGCGAATTGGCCCATAACGCGGTGGCCACCGGCTGCAGGGCGAGCGACGTCCTGAACATCTGAATCATCGTGGCTTCAGAATCGAAATCAAGGTTCACCTGGACGGTACATGTCGCCTGCATCATGTCGAGGCCCAGGTTGCCCCTTTTTGGCATGTGGCGGCCCATGATTTCGTATCGGGCTTTGGGCATCCACGGCATTTCGGCAACCGGCCATTTGGGGTTGTAGCCAAGCCCCATGAGCCCGATGTTTAGCTCACCGGCAACTTCCTTGACCTGTTGTAAGTGCTGGTTCACCTCGCGACAGGTTTGGTGGACACTTTCCAGCATGCCACCCGAAAGCTCGATCTGTCCGGCCGGTTCCAGGGTTACCGAACATCCATCATCCGATTTAAGGGCAATGATGTTTCCGTTCTCGAGAACGGGTTGCCAGCCGAAGCGTGTTAGCCCTTCGAGGATCGCGCGGACGCCACGTTTGCCCTCGTATTCCAAGGGACGCAGGTCATCCAGCCGATAGGCGAATTTTTCATGTTCGGTGCCGATGCGCCAATTTTCCGGCGGCTTGCAACCCTGTTCCATGTATTCGACCAGGGGCCGCTTATCGGTAATTGGCTGGGCGGGCTCGGACGTAAGATCGGCCATCTAATTCCTCGAGACGTGTGAAACAAATTTAGCGCCAATCGCCGACAATGGCTTGCCAGCAGACCAGCGCCGCCAAGGCTGCAGTTTCGGCGCGCAGAATGCGGGGACCAACCCCCACTGTGGTAACAAAGGCACGATTTCGAACCGCGTCAAGCTCAGAAGGCGAAAAACCTCCTTCCGGACCGACTAAAAATCCGCATGGTGGGAATTTGCAGTCGGAAGACGGGCGCATTTGCATCAACGCTTCGGCTATCGGTCGACCGCCGCCGGTTTCATCAAGCACGAAAAGAGATCGATCGGCGGGCCAGGAATCGAGAAACTTATCGAGCGCGCAGGGTGGCGTTATGGGGGGGACGGTCAATCGCTCGCACTGTTCGGCGGCCTCAATCACCCGCGCCGAAAGGCGTTCGATATTGACCCGTGCTGCGACCGTGTATTGCGTGACAACCGGAAGCAGGCGGCCGACGCCCAACTCAGTGGCCTTTTCCACGACGAAATCAATGCGGGTCTTTTTCAGTGGTGCAAAGGCCAGCCAAACGTCGGGGGCCTCGGCTTGTTCGCGCAGCCGGGTTTGACACGTCAGCGTTACGGCCTTTCGTTCGACGCTGGAAACAACCGCGCGCCATTCACCGTCGCACCCATTAAAAAGGGCGATTGCCTCAGCGACGCGAACGCGCATGACCTGGGCGAGATAGTGGCTTTGTTCCCGTCCGAGTTCGATCACCGCGTCGGTGGCCAAATGGCAGTCTAGGAAAAGGCGCGCGCTGGGTTTATTCTCGGGCATATCCTTATCCGAATAGATGGCTTTCGTCGGTCATCATAGATTAACCCTTCGTTGCCCGGAAGCTTCGCCTCGCGTATATCTGCGAGGTATGAACGAGCCCGCACAAAACGCCAGCGATATTGCGCTTGGAAATTGGATTGATCGGTATGTACCGGCAGCGGCGCGCGCCTATTTTCGTTTGGCGCGATTGGATCGGCCTATCGGCACTTGGCTGCTGCTAATTCCCGGGTGGTGGGGAGTGGCGCTGGCGAGTGCTCGATGGCCGGATCCTTACCTGATTGTCCTGTTTGCCATAGGGGCCGTGGTGATGCGGGCGGCGGGCTGCTCGATCAACGACATGGCAGACCATGATTTCGACGCCCGCGTAGCCCGCACGGCGGATCGCCCCATTGCCAGCGGCAAGGTTTCCATGGCGGCGGCGGCAGTGTTTTTGGCGGGATTGCTTTCAATCGGCCTTTTGGTGTTGTTGGCGTTTAATGATTTTGCCATTTGGGTGGGGATCGCTTCGTTGCCGTTCGTCGCCGTTTATCCGTTCATGAAACGATTTACCTACTGGCCGCAGGCGTGGCTGGGACTGACCTTCAATTGGGGAATTTTGTTGGGTTGGGCGGCGGTAGTCGGGGACTTGGCGATTCCGGCGGCTGTGCTTTACGTGGCGGGCATTTTCTGGACACTGGGCTACGACACGATTTACGCACACCAGGACAAGGAGGACGATCTGATTGTCGGCGTCAAATCCTCCGCCCTTCGTCTGGGCCGTGGGACAAGGCCCTGGTTGTTTGGGTTCTACGCGGTGACGACCCTTCTCTTGATGGCGGCGGGTTGGGCCGCCGGATTGGGATGGCCTTATTTCATCGGCGTGGCATTGGGCGCGGTCCATTTGGCGTGGCAGGCAAATAGGGTTGATGTCGACAATGCCAAGGATTGTCTGCGAAAGTTCAAGTCAAACCGGGATTTCGCGTTAATCGTTTTCGCCGCGATTGTGGCGGCCAAAATTATCGCCTGACGTATTCAGTTCCCCGCTAACTTTTCGGCGTGGCCAAGGCTTCGATATCCACCTCGTCGATCTGATCGGGGCTGAGGTGCCGCTGCGCGTATTTGAGGTACGCCCCCGAACGCAGGAATAACTCGAAAACTTCATGATCGATGTGCTGGTCGTTTCGCATGAACGACATGATGCGCAGGCTTTCGCTCAGCGTCTTGGCCTTCTTGTAAGGCCGGTCCGAGGCGGTGAGGGCCTCGAAAATATCGGCGACGGCCATGCAACGCGCGGGGATCGACATATCCGCTCGGGTCAGGCGTTTGGGATATCCGGTCCCGATCATGGTTTCATGATGGCCGCCCGCATATTCGGGAACGCGCCGCAGGTGCTTGGGAAACGGAAGTTGACCCAGCATGGTGATTGTCTGAACCATATGATCGTTGATTTTGTAGCGTTCTTCCGCAGTCAGGGTTCCACGCGCCACGCCAAGGTTATAAACCTCGCCTAAATTGTATCGATATTCGGGCGTGTCGAGTTTGAATCCGTAGGGATTGTCCTCGGATATGACATCATGAGGACTGCGCTCAATGATGTGTTCTGGGCGGTCGGCCAGCAGTGGTTCGCGGACCGGTAAATCTGGTGCCGGTGCTAGCGCAATGCGCCTTTCTTCCTCTTGCGAAATGCCTATCCGGTCATCCAGCGTACGGGTCCATTCGATGGCTGCAATGGCATTCAGGCGTTCAATCTTTTCGGGGGCCATGAACTCGCCACCGACGTTGCACTCGGCCACGAAAGCATAATCGTCGTCCAATTGGGCTACGCGCTCGTCGCATTCCGCCCGCAACGCCTTTTCGTCGCCGCCAGCCATAATACCCTTGAGGCAGGCGATTTCGGCGTCGCGTTTGACGACCTCGAAGCGTGTGCGGATTTCGTGAAGCCGATTGTAGATGGTTTCCAGCTTGGTCGCCTTATCGACCACGTACTCGGGCGTCGTTACCTTGCCGCAATCGTGCAGCCACGCCGCGATGTGAAGTTCGTACTGTTCGTCCTCGTTCAGATCGAAATCCTCGAACGGGCCTTCGCTCGCGTCGCATGCCGCCTGGGCGATAATTTCGGTCAGTTCCGGAACCCGCTGACAGTGACCACCAGTGTAGGGGGATTTAGCATCAATCGCGCCAGCCATTAACTCAATGAAGGAATCCAGCAATTTTCGCTGGGCATCAATGAGTTGTTGGTTGTCCAGCGCGACGGCGGCCTGCGACGCCATCGCCTCGATCAGCGGCTGAATGTCGTCGCTAAACGGGATGACGTTGTTGGTTTTCATATCTTGCGCGTTCAGAAGCTGCAACACGCCGATGACGTCGCTTTCATGGTTCTTCAGCGGGACAGTCAGAAACGACTTGGACCTATATCCGGTTCCCTCGTCAAACTTCTTGGTTCCCGAAAAATCGAACTCCTTTGCTACGTAGGCATCGGGGATGTTGATTGACTCGCCGGAAAGAGCGGAATGAGTGGCGATGTTCTTGTGATTGGGGGCCCCCGTCTCGGGATCGAAAATATTTAGCGGTGGGAAGGGGATTTCTTTTCCGGTGGTTCCGCCCATGGCGATGCCGAGTGAATCGGTATGCATGATCTGGAAGCACAGTTTGTCGTCTTCGGTCTTGAGGTACAGGGTTCCGCCGTCGGCGTTGCAAAGGCCCTTCGCTTCAAGAAGGATGCGTTCCATCAGGCGATTGTGATTGCGCTCCATGGATAGCGCGATACCGATTTGAATCAGCCGCTCAAAACGCGCGGCCTCTTCGCTGAACACAGTGGTGCCGGTCATCGCACCTACCCCCCAATTACCGCTTCGGACGAACCTGGGCAGTATCACGGATTTCTCCAATCTAACGGAAACCATAAGCCACGATGGTTTCACAATGGTTAATCCCACCACCTATTACAACCACCCGGTGCCAATATGTCTTTAGTTCCTAATTATCTGTAAAAAAGAGTAAAATTCTACAAATACATAAGAAAATAAATTAAAATATGTTTAAATACCAATTAAGAGAAAAAAACCTTGACAAAGGGTGCCCTTTATGCTACCTTTCAATTAGCGAAAGGGACAAGTGTGCCCAAATGAAAACGACGAGACCGGAAGCTCTTTTGCTCCCCCCCCCCCTCGGTGTCACTTTGGGCCGAGGATGACGTGCTGTCCGTAATGAAAAACCGGATGGGGCGATCATCTACTGATCCGTTGCGCGACCATTTATTCGGTCTCGAACGTCAGTGGTTCAAAAAAAAGTTTGATCGACGCAAATCACTTGACGGGGGCGGGGCAAAGCAGGGCAAATTAGCCTTCGGCAACACCAGGGGGAACTATGGCTTACGCAAGCCTTCGGGAATTTGTGGAACGGCTTGAACGCGAGGGGCGGTTGGTTCGCGTGTCTGAGCCGGTTTCGCCTGTTTTGGAAATGACCGAGATTCAGACCCGCCTGCTGGCCGAAGGCGGCCCGGCTGTGTTGTTTGAGAACGTCACCAACGCGGGTGGCGGAGCTTACGATATACCAGTGCTGGTCAATTTGTTCGGCACCGTGGAGCGCGTGGCCTGGGGCATGAACCGCGAGCCGGGGAACCTGCGCGAAATTGGCGAAATGCTGGCTTTCTTGCGCCAGCCCGAACCGCCGGGCGGCTGGCGCGAAGCGTTCGAGATGTTGCCGGTGCTAAAATCCGTGATGACCATGCGCCCAAAAACGACTTCACGGGCCGCTTGTCAGGAGGTTGTTCTCGAAGGTGACGACGTGGACCTGGCGGCGCTGCCCATCCAGACCTGCTGGCCCGGCGAACCCGCCCCGTTAATCACATGGCCCCTGGTTGTTACGCGCGGCCCCGAAACCGAAAAGGGTGGTGACAAGCGCGACGACTATAACCTGGGCGTTTATCGCATGCAGGTGACGGGCAGGAACACGACGCTGATGCGCTGGTTGCGCCACCGGGGTGGGGCACAGCAATTCGCCCGCTGGAAAGCATCGCGCAACGATCCAATGCCGGTGGCCGCCGTGATCGGGGCCGATCCGGGCTGTATTCTGGCTGCCGTGACGCCGGTTCCCGATACCCTGTCGGAATATCAGTTCGCGGGCCTGTTGCGCGGCCAGAAGGTTGATCTGGTGGATTGCAAGACGGTGCCGCTGAAAGTCCCGGCGAGCGCCGAGATTGTGCTGGAAGGCCATGTTTCCTTAAGCGAGGAGGGTGACGAAGGCCCCTACGGCGATCACACCGGTTATTACAATGCCACCGAAAGGTTCCCGGTATTTACCATCAGCGCCATTACCATGCGCAAAAAGCCTATCTATCTTTCGACCTTCACCGGTCGCCCGCCGGACGAGCCATCGGTTTTGGGCGAGGCGTTGAACGAGGTTTTCATTCCACTATTTCAGCAGCAATTCCCGGAAATCGTCGATTTCTGGTTGCCGCCCGAAGCGTGTTCGTATCGGGTGGCCGTGGTTTCCATGCGCAAGGCGTACCCCGGCCATGCCAAACGGGTGATGATGGGCGTTTGGTCTTACTTGCGCCAATTTATGTACACCAAGTTCGTGATTGTCGTGGACGCCGACTTGAACGCGCGCGACTGGAACGACGTGATTTGGGCCATATCAACCAACGTGGATCCGGCCCGCGACATCACCCTGATCGAAAACACGCCGATTGATTACCTGGATTTCGCCTCACCGGAATCGGGTCTGGGTAGCAAACTGGGTATCGACGCCACAGCTAAAATGCCTCCGGAAACCAAACGCGAATGGGGTCGCAAGCTGGTGATGAGCGACGACGTGATCGATGAAGTGTCGCGCAAATGGGCAAACCTGGGCCTGCCGGGTAGCGGCAAACCCATCTGGAAGTGAAGCGCCCTGTTGACGGGTGCGGCGTTGCCTTCTAGGTTCCGTCGCCGATAAATACCACATTCACTAAAATGACGAGTTCGAAGGAAACCAACATGTCAGACGTTCGCGCGTTCGCGGAAGAAAGCAATGCCTGGCCCTTTGCCGAGGCACGAAGCGTGCTTAAACGCCTGAATGGCAAAACGCCCGAAAAAGGCTATGTGTTGTTTGAAACGGGATACGGGCCATCGGGCCTGCCGCACATCGGAACCTTTGGCGAGGTCGCGCGGACATCCATGGTGCGTCATGCGTTTGCCCAGTTATCGGATATCCCAACGCGCCTGTTTGCCTTTTCCGATGACATGGACGGTCTTCGCAAGGTGCCCGACAACATGCCCAACCGCGAGATGGTGCTGGAACATCTGGGCAAGCCGCTGACCGAAATTCCCGATCCATTCGGAACCCATGAAAGTTTCGGCCATCACAACAACGCCATTTTGTGCGAGTTCCTTGACAGCTTCGGCTTTGACTACGAATTCGTCAGTTCGACCGAATGTTACCGGAGCGGTCGTTTCGACGAAGCGCTGCTGGGTGTGTTGCGCCGGTACGACGCGGTGATGAACGTAATCTTGCCGACCTTAGGCACCGAACGACGGGCGACCTACAGCCCGTTCCTTCCCGTTTGCCCAAAAACCGGCCATGTGTTGCAGGTGCCCATGGTGCATATGGACGCCGAGGCCGGCACCATCGTTTATGAGGACGAAGACGGATCGAAAATCGAAACGCCGGTAACCGGAGGCTGCTGCAAGTTGCAATGGAAGCCCGACTGGGCCATGCGCTGGGCCGCGCTGGACGTGGATTACGAGATGTCGGGCAAGGATTTGATCGACTCGGTCCGGCTTTCGGGCAAAATATGCCGCATCCTGGGCGGCAACCCGCCCGCCGGATTTACGTACGAGCTGTTCTTGGACGAGAACGGCGAAAAGATATCGAAATCCAAGGGCAACGGTCTGGCCGTCGAGGAATGGCTGCGCTATGCGCCACCCGAAAGCCTGTCGCTGTTCATGTTCCAAAAGCCAAAAACGGCCAAGCGCCTGTTTTTTGATGTCATCCCGCGCAACGTGGATGACTATTTCAGCCATCTTGGCAATTACGAGAAGCTGGAGGACGCCAAGAAGATCGACAACCCGGTGTGGCACATTCACCACGGTGCCCCGCCCATGGAAAAAGCGCATCTTAGCTTCAACATCTTGCTCAATCTGGCAGGCGTTTGTCACACCGAAGAAAAGAGTGTGCTGTGGCACTTCATCACGCGCTATCGCCCCGATGCGACGCCGCAAAGCGCGCCGATCCTTGATCGATTGGTTGAGTATGCCATCAACTACTATCGGGATTTTGTAAAGCCAACCAAAGTCTACCGGCAGCCTGACCAAATCGAACGGGCGGCGTTGGAAGATTTAGCCCAGGCTTTGGAAAAACTTCCGACGGATACCACCGCCGAGGATATTCAGACCGAGGTTTATGAAATCGGCAAACGCCATGACTTCGCGGATCTGAAATCGTGGTTCAAAGCCCTTTATGAAACGCTTCTGGGCCAATCGCAAGGGCCGCGTATGGGATCATTCATCGCGCTCTACGGGGTGGGCGAGTCCATCTCCCTGATACGCCGCGCGCTCGCCGGAGAAGACCTGAACGCTTAGAGCGGCCTGGTGCAAGTTCGCGCGAAATCGAAATATAGCTCGCGGGCTTTTTTGCCGATGGGGCCGTAGTCGAAGGTGCGGTCTTCCAGGTGTGTGCACGGAGCGACCTTGTAATAGTTGCCGGTACCGAACAATTCGTCGGCGTCCGCAAGTTCGTCGAACTTTATTGAGCGTTCGACAACCGGCACGTTCGCGCCCAACAATAATTTGATAACGCGCTGGCGGGTGATGCCATTTAGGAACGTTCCGTTGGCCATCGGCGTGTGCACGGTCCCATTCTTGACCATGAAAAGGTTGGCATAGGCGAATTCGGCGACGAAATCGTCGGGGTCGAGCATGACGGCTGTATCAAAATCACGCCCCTTCGCCTCGCGCAACGCGCGCGCCACATTCGGATACAGGCACGATGCCTTGGCCTCCGTTGGCGCCATGTCGGTGGCCGGTCGGCGAAAGCTTGAAAGGCAGGCCGAAAAGCCGTCGGGCGGCGGCAGGGGTGATTCCTTGATGATCAAGGCGAAGCGTGTGGTTTCCGGGTCGGGAGAGATAAACCCGGAATCGGCATAAAACTGTGGGCAAACATACAGCGCCATGTCGGCAGGCATACGCGCAATACCCTCCCAGGCCAGAGCCTCGATTTCAGCACCCGAAATAGAAGGTTCCAAACCGACTATCCGGGCGGAGCGTACGGCTCGCGCGCAGTGCAAATCCAAATCCGGTGCCACGCCGTCAAAGGCCCGCGCGCCATCAAACACCGCCGATGCCATCCACACGGCGTTCGACGCCGGGCCGATGACCATCGGGTTGTCCGAATGCCATTTGCCTTCGAAATAAACGATTCCACCTGTGTTTGGCGTTTTTGACATCAAGCGTTCTCGCGAAGTAATTAACCAAACAACAAACGGCAGTTCCTTGCCCAGATTCAACCGGAAAAACCGGGAAAACCGGACGCGGAACTGCCGCTAACTCACGCCCCGTCGCCTATTGGCTTACCCAAACGATACGACCGACCCAATCCACATCCTCGACAGCCAACGTCCGGTCTTCATGGTCCGGATTAATTGACACCAGTTCAATTCTGTGGGCGGTACGCCGACGTAGGGTCTTGGCCATAACCTCTCCGGCCTTCGTTTTCGCGACGACCCGATCGCCCCTTCGGATGCTGGCTCCGGGCGAGATGATAACCGTATCACCGTCGCGATAGGCAGGATCCATACTGTCGCCAGAGATTTCCAGGGCATAGGCATGCGGATCGCCAACGTCGGGGAACGGGATTTCATCCCACCCGCCGCCAGCCGGATATCCCGCGTCGTCAAAAAATCCCTCGGAACCGGCTTGCGCAAACCCGATAAGAGGAATGTTGCGATAGACCCCGCCGCCGGGGCCGTCCTCCATATACGTTACGAATTCACCAAGGCTGGCACCGGTCGCGCCAAGAACCTTGGATACGCTTTCTGTGCTCGGCCAGCGCAGCTTGCCCTCGCGCGTGGTCCGTTTGCTCTTGTTGAATGTCGTGGGGTCAAGCCCGGACCGGCGCGCCAAACCCGACGCGGAGAACCCGTATTCCTGGGCCAGGCGGTCTATGGCCCGCCATACCTGTGAATGCTTAAGCATGGGAACATCGTCACATGATAAAGAATTAATTACAATAGGAACAAAAACCACGTATAGTAAAAAAAACGAGTAATATTCATAGCAAAGCCTACACAAGCATACGAAAAGAAAATTATTCACCAAGGAGGAAGCTGATGCCTAGAGGACGGATTGCCGCGAAACCCCATTACGAGACGCCGACCCTCCCGTTTTCCACCGCCGAGGAAGCCTGGTTTTGGTTCTGCCGCTGTCAGCAACTGCGGGACTCGGGCGCACGCCTTGACGACGGGCCTGGGGATACGGTGCGCCCGTGCGAACCCGATGACATTTACCGGGCAGTCAAGGGGCTTGAGAGGATGCATCGTATTGGGATTGAGCACCTGAAGGTTTTGAGCCGATTCGGGATGCGCGAGTCTCCGCCAGACAGGCGGTGTCGCGAAGAATCCCGTGCGGCCCGCCTGTGGGATGAGTCAATTGACCGCCTCACGACGGCCTTGCGGCGCAAGGCAATTGTCATATGAGCCACGGGTTTGGGGTGCATTCGTTTGCTGGGCGCGATGCGTTGGTTGGTTTTTCCGGCCAAGTGGACCTGCCGTGGCTGCGCTTTCTCAAATCGGGCTTTCGCCATTGTCTGGTTGCCGTCGAATTTGAAGGATATTGGATTGTTGTAAATCCGCTGTCCCATCGCACGGATTTGGCGGTTTGTTGTTCGATGGCGGCGGAACAATTGGCCGACCACTACCGGGCACAGGGATTGCGGGTCGTGCGAACGCGAACCGTCGATCCCGGTCGAAAACCGGCACCCTGGCGTCCGTTCACATGTGTCGAGGTGGTGATGCGAATTCTGGGGCTCCGCGCCCCGGCAATCCTCACGCCGTGGCAACTTTACAAATTAATTACCAACATGCAGAAAAAAAACCTTGACAAGTGGAGAAAATAGGTGTATAACCATAATTAGCGAAAGGGACAATTGTGTCCAACACCAGCGCCGCAGTCATGCGGCGCTTTTTTTTGAGGAGAAAAGTCATGGGTGGAATTTTTGGATCACCCTCCCCGCCGCCGTTGCCGCCGGTTGAGCCGGACAATTCGGCTGAGGAAGAGGAGCGCAAAGAGCGCCTCGAAGCAATGACACGACGTCGGCGTGGTCGCCGTTCGACAATCACGACCTCGGACAATGGACTGCTAAAGCAGGAAGACTGGGTTCCGAAGCAAAAAACCCTGCTTGGAGATTAATATGACCGAACTTGAACCGAAAAAAATCATCGAGCGTTTCAACCGTGCGAAGGAAAGCCGTGGAACTTGGGAATCCCACTACCAATTCAGTTGCTGGAATACCAGCGATCCAAACCGCGAAAAGATCCTTAATATTGATCCCGCCGATCCTGTCTTTCAAATCTGCGTGCGTATTGCAAGGCGCGCGGTGGCCGGCGTGCTGGTTGATCCCACCGTTGGGGCCACCCATTACCATGCGAAGCACGGGCGACCACTGTGGTCGGTGGGACGCATCCCCTCGACGGTCATCGGCAATCACAAATTCTATAACGATGTGGAGTGAGCCATGCTGTCGGCAATTATTGGCCCGCTAATTGGTGGGATTTTCGGTGTCATCGACAAGGCGGTCGAGGACAAGGACGAGGCCGCGCGCATCAAATCCAAATTGCAGGAAATGGTGCTGACCGGCCAGATCAAGGAAATTGAATCGGCCGCGCAAATCATCGTCGCCGAGGCGCGCGGTGATTCGTGGCTGCAACGCAACTGGCGACCCATGCTGATGTGCCTGTTCGGCCTGATCGTCGCCAACAACTATGTGCTGGCACCCTATATCTTGCTGTTCATGGGTGTCGATGTCGAACTGACCATCCCGCCCGACATGTGGGATCTTCTGAAACTGGGCGTCGGCGGGTACGTACTGGGCCGCTCGGTGGATGTCTAACGTCAGCGCCTATGGGACAAATTGAGTTGATTGCGTAAGGGAGGATTTCTGGTTCATCGTAGTGACCGAAGGGAACGAAGATGAAGCAGAAATCGATGAATGCAACAGAACCGGCCGAGAAGGCTGTTCGGGACATTCGGCGTAGGACGCGCAAGCAGTATTCGGCGGAAGAGAAAATACGGATCGTGCTATCCGGCCTGCGTGGCGAGGACAGCATTGCCGCGCTGTGTCGGCGTGAAGGTATCGCCGAAAGCCTCTATTACAGTTGGTCGAAGGAATTCCTGGAATCTGGCAAGAAGCGACTGGCCGGTGACACGGCGCGGCAGGCAACGTCGGTCGAGGTCAAGACCCTGCGTGGGGAAACCCGCGACCTGAAGGAACTGGTGGCTGAGCTATCGTTGGAAAATCGCCTGCTTAAAAAAAGCATGATCGGGGATGGGGGCGACGACGAATGAGATACCCCGCATCGGAAAAACTGGAGATTATCCGGCTGGTTGAGCGATCCCACCTGCCGATCAAGCGGACCCTGGAGAAACTGGGCATCCCGAGAACCACGTTTTATCGCTGGTATGGGCTCTATCAGGCCTTCGGCGAGGCTGGCCTCAAGGACCGCACCAGTGGTCCGGGCCGGGTGTGGAACCGCGTCCCCGGCGATGTCCGCGAGCAGATCGTGGAACTGGCCTTGGACGAGCCGGAACTGAGCCCCAGGGAACTGGCCGTCAGGTTCACTGATGCCAAGGGCTACTTCGTCTCGGAAGCCTCGGTATACCGACTTCTCAAGGCTCATGACCTGATCACCAGCCCGGCCTTCGTGGTCATCAAGGCCGCGAACGAGTTCCGGGACAAAACCACAGCACCGAACCAGTTGTGGCAGACTGACTTCACTTACCTCAAGGTCATCGGCTGGGGCTGGTTCTATCTGTCGACCATCCTCGATGACTATTCCCGATACATCATCGCCTGGAAGCTATGCACCACCATGAAAGCAGACGATGTGACGCAGACGCTCGAACTGGCATTGAAAGCATCAGGATGCGACAGCGCCAATGTCATCCACAAACCAAGATTGCTCAGCGATAACGGGGCGTCATATATCTCCGGAAATCTGGCCGATTGGCTTGAAGATCAGGGTATGGATCATGTTCGGGGTGCGCCATACCACCCGCAAACTCAGGGCAAGATCGAGCGATGGCATCAGACACTCAAGAACCGGGTGTTGCTAGAGAATTACTTTCTACCGGGTGATCTCGAGATGCAGATCGGCACCTTCGTCGATCATTACAACAACCACCGCTACCACGAGAGCCTCAGCAACGTCACGCCCGCGGATACCTACTTCGGGCGCGATACCGCCATCATTGAAAGGAGGAAGAAGATCAAAAAACTGACAATCCAGAACCGCCGCTTGAACCATCAACGAAAAGCGGCTTAACATCAAACAAAGGTGAGCCAGATCCTCTGTTACGAAATAGGATCAACAGTCCCAAATGTTTTGATGACGGACACCCTGCGCGCCGAACTGTTTTTCAAGGACTGATAGGGAGCGTCGTCGGATACGTTGAAGAAGTGGACACCGTCTTGCTCCTTAACATCACTCCCCCGCATCTGAATGATTTCGCCCATCCGCATTCCCGTGAACATGGCCACTAACGGCACCCAGAACTTGCCGTCCCGAACGACGATATCTCCCGGTGCTGTCCGGCGGGACGGAGACTTGCAGCCGATGTAGATCGGCGAGTGAAAAATCAATTCCAGCTGTTCGTCCGAGAAGGGGTCACGTTCATCGTAGTGCTTCCCCTGAACCAGCACCTTAACCTTTCGGGCCGGGTTGTTGGGGGCATATCCCTCGTCCTCGCACCACGCCAAGAAACTCCTTACGCCCCCCATGTACTTAAGCGCGCTTCCCTTCGAAAGGGTTTTGCCATCCGTCCCAGCCGCCGCCGCTTCCCGGAAGGTCATCCCCTTGTATTTTTTTGACTGGCGGAAGTTGGCGGGAAGGTTGAGAAGGGCATCCCTGAAGTCCCGCACGTCGTCCGTGGTGATGGTTGACACCGACCGGTCTTGGCCCACGAAGCCCGCGAACCAGTTCAGCGCCCGCTCCACTTCAATGCGGGTCTTAGCGGTCCAGTCGAACTTGACCTTCAGGTCGCAGAACTTCTTTACCGTCATCAAGACAGACAGGGCGGACGCAGATGCTTCTTCCCCCGGTAATGGTGGAAGGCCCGGAGACTTGATGCCCTTGAACAACGGATCAACGGGAACCGTGTTTTCATATTCGCCCCGGAGCATGGCGGCCAGTATGCGGCGTTGTTCCAGCTTGGCCCGCAGGATGCCGTTGCAGATGGCGTCGAAGTCTTCTTCGCTTCTCGCCGCGCGGGTCGCGCCAAGCGGGGCAAGCAGTTCTTCCGCCTGTGCCCGCGTAACACCGTCGTAGCTGTGCGTGGCTATCTGGGTGCGAATACCGCTCAGATCGGCCTCAAGAGCCTCGCTCTCGGCACTCAGATCAACCATGTCGTCTTGCGGGAGGATGGAGGCTTGCTCGTCTGCTACCGATAACAGGTCCGAGAAGAACGCCCGTATCAACTGCTCGATCTTGTCCTTGCCGAGTGGTGCCATAGCCATCACCGTCTCCATCAACTGTTCGAAGCGGTTGCTGAACTGCCGACAGCGTAACTTGGCCGTGCGTAACTCGGTAGTCTTTAATGAGAGTTTCAACTCCCGGCGGCCAATCTGCCCCCGCAAACCGCGAGGAACAGCCCGCCGGAAATAGAAAACGCGACCTCTTTGAGCGAGGTCATTGGGGTGTCCCGCAGGCACAAATATCCTCCTTGATGTACCAGTTTTATGTACCAGTACCGGAAGATCGCCATGTATGGGAAAGGTAGGCCCTTGGAATTAAAGGCCGATCAGGAAACTTGGTGCCCCCTACGGGACTCGAACCCGTGTTACCGCCGTGAGAGGGCGGTGTCCTAGGCCACTAGACGAAGGGGACGCTAGAGACACACCCCTTTAGAGGAAACTGTTTCGCGGTTCAAGCGTTTTGCGCTCTGCATTGCGTCAAAGCGCTTCCGAGACCGCCGAAAATGGCTTACAAATCCGACTTCTGTGATCCGAATAAAAAGGTGAATGTAAGATGTATGTACGATGTGCGTATTTCGTGGGTGATGTGGCGTCCGAGAATCAGGACAAATTCAACCGTTTTTTCGAGGATGAAGCCATTCCCCTGATCCACAAGTTTCCGGGCATTCGCAGCGTCCGGCTGCTGCGTGCCGAATGGCGCGAAGAAGGGGCCCCGAATTTGTATCAGGTCATTGAACTGACCTTCGATAACCGTGAAGCTGTTGAGACCGCCCTGGCATCGGAAGAGCGCGCATATAATATCGCACGCATGAAAGATAGCGGGATTATGGATTTGTTCGATGGCAAGGTCGTTCACGTCAATTTTGAGGTTCCGGCATCGCGCTGATCAAAACCATGGTTGGACGAAACTGGCGAAAAGTGCTTGTGGGTGGAATCGCGGCGGCATTTATGGCTGTTCTGGCGATTGGTTTCACTGGCGTGATGGGAGAAACCGAGGCCATTCGCGTCGATGAAACCGACGTTATTTCGGAATCCTGCTGTGAAGACGCGCGGTCCGGTTATTCCACGCCGACCCTGCGCGTTGCCATCGCCGCGATGATTTCTCCGGAAACGACCAAGCAGTATTACGGCGATCTCATGCGTCTGATCGGCAAACGCCTGGGGCGGCGCACCGTGTTCTTGCAGCGCAAGACCTATGCCGAGGTGAACCACTTGCTTGAGGCCAAGGAAGTGGATATTGCCTTCGTTTGTGCCGGGCCGTATGTGGATGGGCATGACAAGTTCGGGATGGAGATTTTGGCCGTGCCGGTTGTCAATGGCGAGCGGTATTACCGGTCTCTTTTTATCGTCCATCGCGATAGCGATATCCAAAATTTCGATGGCTTGAAGGGCAAGCGGTTCGCCTTTACGGACCCCGATTCCAACACGGGCAGACTCGTTCCCCGTTTTGTCTTGGCGGAACGTGGCACGACGGCTGAAAAATTCTTCAGGGAAACATTTTTCACCAACAGTCACGACAATTCAATCAAGGCCGTGGCGGACGGTTTGGCAGATGGGGCCGCCGTTGATTCCCTTGTTTGGGAGTTCATGAAATCCACGGAACCGGAAATTGTGGGCCGAACGCGGGTCGTGCATTCATCGCCGCGATACGGGATACCGCCGGTCGTCGTGCACCCGCACATGGCCGACGGCGTCAAAAAGGAATTGCGCGAGACGTTCGTGAGCCTGCATGGCGATGCGACGGCCTCTCCCTTGCTGCGCGAATTGCGAATTGAACGGTTTGAGGACGGCAAGGACGAGGCCTACGACAAGGTTCGGGAAATGCGGGACTGGGTTGCTCTCAATAGCGGAACCGGCGGATGAGGCTCCAAAGCAGGGTTTTCCTGCGGGTCATCGGGCTGCTTTCTGTTTTGATCGTTTCGGTCTGTCTCACTGCGGCCGTTTTTTCGCTTCGGGAAAATCGGGCTAATACCATCGGTTCGTTTCGGGCTCAGGCTCTGTTTCTGGCCGATCAGGTTGAACGCCTCGTCCTGTGGGATGACCGGGTGGCCTTGAAGGCTTTGCTGGCGAGATTCGCTGACGAGCAATCAGCTGTTTCCTACGCCTTCGTCGCAAAGATGAACAAGCCCTACGTGCACACGTTTGACGTGGGCGTGCCGGCTGGACTCCTGGATCTGCACGGTGGTTCGTTCGCCGCCCTTTCGGTCAGGGTATGGAAAAACAGCGGGAACGAGATTTTCTACGACATCGTGACGTCGTTGGAACGCGGCGAAGCGAAGCTGCACTTGGGATTGTCGCGTAGCGAGATCGACGGCCAATCCTACGCCAAAATCTGGACTATCGTGTTTTTGGGGCTGGCCGCGTTGGTCGTCGGCACCTTTCTGGCGGGGGTGACGGCCGTTGTTACGACCCGTGAAGTCGATACCATGACCGATGCTTTGCGCCTTAGCGAGGAAAGGGTGCGCTTGCTTCTGAGTTCGACGGCGGAAGGTATTTTCGGCATTGATCTTGCCGGGGACAGCACGTTCATCAACCCGGCGGGTATGCGCATGTTGGGCTACGCCGACGACGCCGAGATGATCGGGCAGAACATGCATGACCTTATGCATCATACGAATGTCGATGGAACGCCGTGTTCCAGGGAAGATTGCCGTATTCAAAATGCGCTGGAAAAAGGTGAACACCTACATTCCGATGACGAGTTTTTCTGGCGACGGGATGGAAGCGGCATTCCCGTCGAATTCTGGTGCCATCCGGTTCTCAAGAATGGTCAGATCGTTGGCGGAGTCATTTCCTTCATCGACATCACCGAGCGGATGGATGCATCAGCTGAGCGCAGACGTTTGGAGCGGTATCTGTTCGATGCGCGAAAAATGGAAGCCCTGGGCCAACTCGCCGGTGGAGTTGCCCACGATTTCAACAATCTGCTGTCACCGATCATTCTGATTACCGAGATTCTGCTTGATGATTTGGAACTTAGCGAAGCGGACGCGGGGCACCTGGGGGATGTTCTGGCGGCGGCAAAACGCGCCCAAAAGCTGGTCCATCAAATTCTTTCCTATTCGCGGCCCGAAGAAAACGAGAAAAGGCCGATGAGCCTTTCCGACGTTATGTACGACGCGATTGGCCTGATGAGGCCCAGCCTGCCGCGAACCGTTTCGCTAAAACCGACGGTGGAGGCCGATGTGCCGCCGATTCTTGGCGATTTCGATGAAATCCATCAGGTTGTGATGAACCTTCTGAAGAATGCGGCGTTGGCGATGGGCGAGAGCGTTGGGACGCTGGATGTAAGCTTGCGAAAGATTGTCGTGGATGAACCACGCCGTTTCGGTGGCGGCAGGTTGGCCCGCGGCACTTATGTTGTGTTGAGCGTCGCCGATACGGGTTGCGGAATGGACGAGGCAACGCGCGAACGCATATTTGAACCCTTCTTCTCGACCCGAAAGGGGACCGACGGAGCCGGGCTGGGGTTGGCGATCGTTGAACGCATCGTGTCCGGGCACGGCGGGTTGCTCAACGTTTCCAGCCGCCCAGAGCAGGGGACGACGATTGAGGCGGTTTTCCTCGCCTGCGACAACAAAAAAGAACCAGTGGAGAAAATCGAAGCATGACCCGGGTTCTGATTATTGATGACGAGGACCTTGTCCGCTCGGCGTTCCGTATGGCGCTGGAACGGGCCGGCTTCGAAATCATGGAGGCGGCCAGCGGGCGATTGGGGGTTGGATGCCTAGTAGAGCACGGCGCGGACCTTGTGATTACCGACTTAATCATGCCTGATAAGGATGGGTTTGAGACGATCGAGGAAATCCGCAACCTGCAACCGGCAATTCCGATTATTGTGGTTACCGGCGGCGGGCCGGCGGGTCCGCAACGGCTGATGGACCGGGCCAAACGAATGGGGATCGGTACGACACTCAAGAAACCGGTTAATCGGCGCGAACTTCTTGCCGCGGTGAATGAGGCGTTGGCCTAGTCCGCAAACCCTTTTCGTATGGCCAATCCGACGGCCTGGGTTCGGCTGGTTACGCCGATTTTTCGGAAAATAGCGGTCAGGCGCGCCCGCACAGTCACCTCGCGAATGCCCAATTGGTCCGCAATTTTCTGATTGCTGAGGCCCTCTACAAGTAATCCCAGTACATCATGCTCGCGCGGGGTCAGATCGGGGAACACGCCGTCTCCGACAGCACCGGTCGGACGCCGACGTTGGTCGGCCCCCGATTCCAGTTTGTCGAAATAGGCGATCGAGGGAACATACTTTTCGCCCGAAAGCACCAGATTAATGGCGCTGAACATGGCCCGGCTTCCAAGGGTTTTCGGAATGAAACCTTCGGCGCCATGATCGAACGAGGATGAAATGTCCTTTTGTGAAAATGCGCCCGATACAATGACGACAGGCGTTTTTTCAGCAACCGCGCGCATACCGTCCAGGCCGTCAAAGCCGTTCATGCCAGGCATCTTCAAATCCAAAAGGATCAGATCGACCTGACCTTCGCGATCAACGGCTTCGAGGGCGGCTTCGTAGGTGTCGGCCTCGATAACCTGAATGTCAGGATCAAACTTGTTGAGAACAAGCTTCAATCCGTCACGAAACAACATGTGGTCGTCGGCGAGTAAAACCTTCACAGTACGGACTTCCCCCTCCCTATTTGTGACCTTTGCGCCCCTCCGCTTGGTTTTGTCTTAGTTCCAGGGGCAAATGGCCAATCGGCATTTGATGCGGAACGATGCGACCGATCTTTCAATCGATAGTATCATATATGCTACAAAACGATACAACAACTATCCCCCGTCTTCCTCTGACGGGGGAATTGTGGCCGCTCGCGCAGTTAATCGGAAAGTGCTCTAACCCAACGCCTTTTCGCATTTTTTGCAGTGCAACCGGTTGACCTTCAGTTTGGCACCCAGCTCTTTTTTCTCTTTGTCGTTTTTGGTTTCTGCAATTTTTTCCTTGAGCTTGGACTGCTTCTTTTTCAGTTTTTTGAGGACACTTTCGAGTGCGTCCTTCCTCTTCCCGCCCTTTTTGTTTTCCAGCGCGGAATGAAGGGATTTGTATGTCGCTTTCGTCTTCATGGTGACCTCACTTGCGTCTCTGGATCGACCGGTTCAGTTTCATCATCACGAATTTCATCGACCTCATCATCCGACAGAGAGATAAGGTCTTCGGCCTCCTTCAGTTCTGCATCGGTGGCGCCGAAAAGGGCTTTTCCCAGGTCGGCGAGATACCAAATCACGTTGCGGGCATAACTCAGATCGTTCATCAGCGATGTGGCCATAACCGCCGTAATGCGACCCTCGCGGATCAGCGCGTCCATGGCGCCGGTGGCGATAATGTTGTTTTCGTCGATGGCGACCTTGAATTCGTCAAGGGCCAGGATGTCGCGCTCTTCCTCGCTGCTTTCCGCCAGGATGCCGATTTCGCGCATGATCCCGGCGAGCTGGACCCGAATGGCATTGTATTCACGCCGGATATCTTCGTTATCCGACACGATATAGGCCGAGACGTTCTTGCGCATCTCGGTGATTTCCTTGACGCTAATGGCGATTCCGTGACAGGCGTCGCGAAGCTGGAAAAGGCGTCCGGCATATTCGGGCGGTAACTGGGTTTGCGCCTTACTAACAAATTCCAGGATCGCCGCATAAAGCGCCTTGACCTTGCTGGCGTACAAGCGCCCGGGGTCCAGGTCCAGCAGCTCGCGATTGTCGTTCACGTATTTGTCGAGATTCTGATCCGATAGAATGGCCGTGCGGTGCAAATTGAGCCCATGGGCCAAAATTTCGAACGCGTTTTCGTATAGATGCAGGGTTTCCTGACGGACCGCCCCCAGTAACGTTTCGGGGAAGTCAAAGGCCGACTCGTTCAGATATTTGGGCTCGACCTGTTCGTCGACCGGCTTGGCAATTGCTTTTTGAAGGAACTTCACCAATTTCGACACGAACGGAATCATAACCACGACGCCGATGACGTTGAAAATGGTGTGGAATACCGCCAGCTTCAGCATGTGATCGTCCGCCGCGATTCCGACTTGAGCCGAAATAACTTCCACCGCCCACATGATTTGCGAAATAAAAATGATGGCGATTGCGCCGGTAACGAGATTAAAAATAAGGTGGGCCGCCGCCAGTCGTTTGCCTTGGTAGTTGGAACTCATGGAGCCGATGATGGCTGTGATGGTCGTGCCGACATTGGCGCCGATGGCAAGCGCAAGGGCGTTTTCGTAGGTGACCTGCCCTGCCGCAAGGGCGGTGATAATCAAGACCAGCGTCGCGTGGCTGGATTGCATGACGACCGTGGCGAAGGTGCCGATCAGGGTATAGACGACAAGGCCCCCGAACCCGGTCATCGCGAATTCAGCCAGATTGATCGTATCCTTGAAGGCCTCGAAGCCTTCCTTCATGTGGTGGATGCCCAGGAACAGGAAACCCAGCCCGGCCAATACGTAACCGACACCCTTCAGGTTCTTGGATTTCTGGAAGACCAGGATAATGCCAAACACCAGCATCGGCATGGCATAAGCCGATATCTTCACTTTCAGGCCGAACCCTGCCACCAGCCAAGCGCCCGTGGTGGTGCCGATATTGGCGCCGAAAATAATGCCGATGCCCGCAAACAACCAGATTAGTCCGGCGCTCAGAAACGATATCGTGATTACCGAAACCAACGAACTCGATTGCATGATCGTTGTTGCGACGATGCCAAACGAGATCGATTTCCAAAGCTTGTCGGTGGTTCGCTTCAGCAGCCGTTCCAGCAGGCCGCCGGTGAAGGCGCGAAAGCCTTCCTCCAAAAACAGCATGCCGAACAGGAAGATGGCCACGCCCGCGCAAATTTCCTTGACGTTCGGGCTAAGCCAAAAACCGAGAGCGAGAATAACGAATATGAACGGTAACAGAATACGCCGTAGCATAATTGATACCTTTCCAATATACGGACCCCGACCCCGTTTCATTTATTGGACCCCGATGATCGGTTCTTCAGTGATTTTAGTGTAAAATACGGTTGTGTGCATAGCCTGATATTTTTCGCCGTAAAAACGGTTACTTGGCGTTGGCGTAAATACGGTTCATGCGGCGAACGACCGGGTCTTGCGCCACCATGGTGTTGGCTTCGGCAAGGAATTTTTCAAAGCGCGGAATGGTGATGTGATCGTCGTCGAAGGCAGCGGCGTTGGCATAAACCTCGTAAAGAATGAATACCGCCGGATTTTCCTCGTCTTGCACCACGTCGAATTGCAGGCAGCCGCTTTCTTCGGCCACCGAGGCTTCCGCCTGTTTCCCGATCAGTTTGTGAAAATCGTCGACCTTTTCGGCCTTGATAAGGAATTCCGCTACGATCACGAACATTCTTGCCTCCACTCTTTCTTGTTAAATGGGCTTTCAATATTTCAGATATCACAGATCATTGGTATAAACCAAAAGTGTACGCCGGAAGGCCACGAAAACGCCTCGCGTCTGCACAATCAACCGGAAATGGAAAACAGAATGACGCGGCGTAGACTCAAGGCTTCCGGAAAAAAGCAGCAACACGAAACCGTTGAAGTGACCATCAAAACCCTGGGCGCGCGTGGCGACGGGGTTGGCGAATGGAACGGTGCCAAGCTGTTTGTTCCCTTCACGTTGCCGGGCGAAAGGGTGCGGGCCAGGGTCAATCGGCGGACCGGCGAGGGCATTTTTGCCGAACCAGTCGAAATTCTTGAACGGGCAAGCGAAAGGGTTGAACCCGCCTGTCCACATTTCGGCGATTGCGGCGGTTGTTCGCTTCAACACCTGCACGGGACCATGCAGGCCGAATGGAAACGCCAGCGCATCATTGATGCTCTGGCGCAGCGCGGCCTGCAAGATGTCACCGTTGAACCCACGGTATCGATTGCGCCCGGAACACGCCGCCGGGCCGTATTCGCTTACCGGGTCACGGGTAGGGGCGCGATCATCGGTTTCAACGCGCGGGCCAGCAATCAGATCGTAAATCAGATGCAATGCCCGCTTCTCGACAAGGGTATTTCGAGCCTTGTCGATCCCGTGCGCGGTATCGTGAAAAAAATATGTCCGCCCGGCGCGGGCGGCGATATTTCCGTGACCCTTGGCGACGACGGTGCGGACGTGTGCATTGATGTTTCGAAGCCTCCGGATCTTGATGGGCTGGAACTGCTTAGTGCGTTTGGTAGGGACCATGATCTGGCGCGGCTGAGTTGGCGACTTGATAATCAGATCGTGCCCGTGGCCGAATACCGATCGGTGGTTCTGAAAATGGGCGACGCGCGGGTTTCGCCGCCGCCGGGGGCGTTTCTTCAGGCCAGCCGGGAAGGCGAGGCGGCGATTGCCGCGCGCATCGATGTTATTGTCGGAAATGCTTCCCCCGTGGCCGATCTGTTTTGCGGCCTGGGAACCTTTGCGTTGCGCCTTGCCGGACGCACAACCGTTCACGCTGTTGACGGGGATGCAAGCCTCGTGAATGCCATTCGCCACGGCCATATCACGCCAGAGGTACGCGATTTGTTTCGCAATCCGTTGGCGGGAACCGACCTGGCGCGCTTTGCCGCTGTCGTTTTCGATCCGCCGCGCGCAGGTGCCAAGGCGCAGGCCCAGTGTCTGGCCGAAGACGGGCCGCCGATCATTGCGGGCGTGTCGTGCAATCCGGCGACCTTCGCACGAGACGCACGCATCCTTATCGATGGCGGCTACCAGATGGACACGGTTCTGCCCATCGATCAGTTCCCATGGTCGGCCCATGTGGAACTTGTCGCCGGGTTTAGCCGTTAATATTGAAATCCTGAAATATGGGCGAAAAAAAACCGGCATTCCCATGCCGGGCCGCTTCTCCATCCCATAGCACTTCTTTTGCACCCAATACCCATCGCGGATCAAGGACAAAAGAACACGGATGAGCGAAAAACGCTTCACCAAATTCCCACCGGGCCGTTGCCCGAATAAAAAGGAGAAGCCTCACCGTGTTTTGCTATCAATGCGAACAGACTGCCCATGGAACCGCCTGCACCGATATCGGCGTTTGCGGAAAAACGGATGACGTTGCCGCGTTGCAGGATTTGTTGATCCATGCCGCCAAAGGCGTTTCGCAGTACGCTCACCGCGCTGCCAAACTGGGCGCACGGGACGTGGATGTAGACCGCTTTGTTGTCGACGCCCTTTTCACCACCGTGACAAATGTAAATTTCGACGCCGAGCGTATGGCCGACTTGCTGCGCAAAGCCGCCACGATCAGGGATGCCGCGAAATCCCTTTACGAGCAGGCCAGTCTGAAAGCTGGTGAAACTCCTTCGCAGCCGGTTGGGCCAGCCAGTTGGTCCCCCGCTTCTGACGTGGCCGGTCTGGTTGGTCAGGGCAAGGCCGTATCAATCATGGAAAGAATCCAGAACGTTGGTGAGGACATCACCGGTTTGCAGGAGCTTCTCATCTACGGCGCCAAGGGCGCAGCCGCCTATGCCGCCCATGCGGCAATTCTTGGCAAGGAAGATTCCGGGATTTACGCCTTTTTCCACGAGGCACTTGATTTCCTGACCACGCCCGAACCGACTGTTGATGATCTTTTGGCCATGAACCTGAAATGCGGCGAAGTTTCGGTCGGTGTTTTGGCGCTACTGGATGGGGCCAACACCGGCACATACGGGCATCCCGTGCCAACCAAGGTTCTGATGGGACATGTGCCGGGCAAGGCAATTTTGGTCTCCGGCCACGACCTCAAAGACCTGGAGGAATTGCTCAAGCAGACCGAAGGCAAGGGTATCAACATTTACACCCACGGCGAAATGTTGCCCGCGCATGGTTATCCGGAACTCAAGAAGTATGCTCATCTTGTTGGTCACTACGGCGGAGCGTGGATGCGTCAGGCCACCGAGTTTGACAAGTTCCCGGGCGCCATTCTGATGACGACGAACTGCATGCAGAAGCCGCGTGAAACATACAAGGGGCGTATCTTCACCTGCGGCCTCGTCGCGTGGCCGGGCGTTGCCCACATCGGGGATAGAAATTTTGCAGCAGTTATCGAAGTGGCCATGGCGGCGGATGGGTTCACCGACCAATCGGTCGCGCGTTTTCATCATGTCGGTTTCGGTCATAACGCCGTTTTGGGCATTGCCGATACCGTGATCAATGCCGTCAAGACAGGCGTTATCAAGCGGTTCGTTCTGATCGGCGGCTGCGACGGGGCTGAAGTGGGGCGCAACTATTACACCGATCTGGCCGAGACGATGCCCAAGGATTGGGCCGTACTTACGCTGGGTTGCGGTAAATTCCGCTTGCTGGATTCCGACCTTGGCGAAATCGGCGGTCTGCCGCGCCTTCTCGATATGGGCCAATGCAATGATTCGTTCTCGGCTGTGCGTGTTGCCCAGGCGCTCGCCGAAGCTTTTGGCACGGATGTCAACGGCTTGCCGCTTAATCTGGTGTTGTCGTGGTATGAACAAAAGGCGGTTTGCGTATTGTTGGCGCTGCTTCATCTGGGGGTCAAAAATATTCGCATCGGACCAAAACTGCCCGCGTTCGTGTCTCCGGCGGTGCTTCAGGCGCTGGTCGATAAATTCAACGTGATGCCCATCGGTCCAGTCGAAGACGATATCTTGGCCATGGGTGGCACCGATATGCGCGCTGCCGCGTAATCGTGCAGAAGGCGTGCGTGCGGTAATTTTACTGCTGAAGGGGACCGTCATTCGGTCCCCTTCCTTTTTTTGATCCCGAAAACACCATGTATTATCGTATTTTTTTTTGGCGAAGCGAGTTATCCGGCGTACACTTCAAGGGTCCTTGGAATAACGGTTGCAATCGGGAGAAAATTTGATGGCGGCAAAATCGAAGACGGAAACTCCTGCACCGACCATGGCAGATATTATCCGCAATCGCGCCTATGAGATGTGGGGTGTTGAAAACGCGGCGTCGGCAAAACCCGCGACCAAGAAAAAGGCTGCTAAATCGACCGCAAAAAAGTCGACTAAACCCAAAAAACAGCCAGCGCGAAAGAAATAAAGCGCACAATAGCTCACGCGTTTAGTCTCGCGGTTCCGGGCGGCGCAGGCCGGGCGGAAGGCGTGTTTTTGCGTCGGCTCGCATTTTGTTCACCTGGACCTGAACCAGACCCGTTGCACGCGAAAGATCGGCTTCACTGATATCCGTATCCAGCATAATCGCGCCCGAGAAATCGGTGTTTTCGAGGATCGCACCGGTCAGGCAGGCACCAGCCAGATCGGCTCCGCGCAACGAGACATCGCCCAATCGGCAAAGACGAAGATTGGCTCCACGAAGGTTGGCGACCGAAAGGTTGGCCTCGGTCAGGTCAGCCCCGGAAAGGTTGGCCCTGCGCATGTCGACCGAGGCGAAAACCGCACCCTTGCAATCGGAATCGGATAAATCGGCGTCGCGAAATCCGGCGCTGGTCATCTCCGCGCCTGCCAAAGTCGCGCCGTTAAGATCGGCTTTGTCGAGAGAAGCCCTTTTGCCTTCGTTCCCACGGGTTCGCAGCCACAGCAAATGCTCGTCGAGCACAGGCACGATATCGAAGCCCTGCACCTCGGGTTGCGGTGGGGCTTCTATCGGTGCCGTGGCGTCAGCCCAGTCGTCTTGGCTGTGACGTGGTTTTTTTTGTGTGGTTTCATCATTGGGGTTCCATTCCCAGGCTTTCGGGACTTCGGCCTTCGGCGCAAGTCCCCCTTCGTCCCATTCCCGCGCCTTCTGTCGCGGACCGGCCCGCAGCCCCGCCGCCGCAACTTTCTTCGATGCCGATTTGGCGCGCTCCATCTCCTCGACCGCAGCTTGCGCCCTTGTTTCAAGAAGCGGTTGCTCTCTTCGGTCGGGATCTTTGAAATCAGGTGGCGTTTCGCCTCGGCGGCAGGGGCCGAAGTAGGCTTTTGAAGCGACAAAGCGTTTCGGTGCGGTGATTGCGGTGCTGATACGTTTGATGAAGGTGTCAGGCTCGGCTGACCGGGAAACGATGCCTTCGATTCCGGCTTCGCAGGCCATGCGAAGAAGCTCAGGATTCGGTGCGTCAACAAACAGGACAACCGGTAATTTGGGGTTTGGGCTACTCACAGTGTTGCGAACTCTGCGCGTGAATTCGACGCCGTTCATTTTATCTTGCTGCAGTTGAACAACGGCGACGTCGGCGGCAAAACGGCCCAACAAACCAAAGCCGGTTTCCGCAGAGTGTGTGCTCTGAACCCCCGCCACCTTGTATTTGTGAAAGATATCGTGCGCCCATTTGCGGACCCCGATATCACTGTGAACCAGAAGAATTTTTGTGTCCGACCAGTCCATAATCGCCAATTCTAACCTGCCAAAACGTTTTCGTTTCCGCCCAACGCGAAGAAGGGGCTGCGGTATTTTAGAAGCCACCGACGGGCTTTGTCTCGTTGAAATGAATCCTTTTTTGCGAATTGCTTTTTATTTAGTAATCATGGATTGTGAAGTTTCAATGACAACAATCTTTTTGGGAGGCAGGGATGGTGCGTTTTTTGGTCAGGCTTATGGTGTTGGTTGTGGTGCCGTTGGCGCTTGGGGCGTGTCAGACCACCGGCAAGGATGCGTGGACGGAATGGAAGGAAATCTCTGAAAGTCAAAGCGCGGTCTCCTTCGCATGGCCACCCCAAGCCAAACCCGTATCGATCAAGCGTGAGGCGCGCAAGGAAAAGTATAAGTACATACGGCAGGAACTATGGAACTGGGGTTCCGGCAGGGCGTGGTTATCAAAATTGCCCGGTGGGCGGTACTACAATGTTTCACCACGTGATTCTGGCCGATTGATCAAAGAGATTAATACATGGAATTACCTTAAGGGAATAGAGCTCACGGTTGATGAGCCGCAGATCAAACAAGGTGTGAATTCGGCGGGTGTTTATTTTTATGCGGTTACCGATCAAAACAACGGAAATATGACCTGCTTTTTTTTTCCAGGCTTTGCCAAATGAGGGGCAGTCCGGATTCGAAACGTCCAAAGGTGTGGCCGGGGGGATAATGAGCGCCTATGAATGCCAGCCGAAAGCAAGGATTTCCGTTGCAGGGATGGAAAAGCTGATGGTTCCCTTCGTTGAGGGAGTCCGTATGACCAAATAGTCCGTTTTACGAAGGTGGATTAATACTCTGGCAGGTCGCGCACCAGCAAATCGTCGAACTTGGCGTGGTCCTTTTGCCATGTTTCGGCCCGGTCTTCGCCTTCGGCGATTTCGTCTTCGTCGAGGCTTTGAGCCACGAATTGCTGAAGCAGAAACGCCTTAGGGTGGCCGTAGGATTTAGCCAGTTCAAACCATTTGTAGGCCTCGATCGAATCCTTTGCAAAACCCTGCCCCTTTAGGCGCATGGCCCCCAAAGTCACCGCTATCGCCGGGCACATGGAGCGCAACTTGCGCAGCTGCAAAACGGCCAGGGCCCAGTCGTCCTTATCCGTCGTTTCGGGTTCTGGCGGGTTGGCGGGAATTTTCCCAGGAACCTTGCTCAGGGCCTTTTGGTACCACATGGCGGCGAGTTCCATATCAATGGTGAAACCGGTGCCGTTTTTGTACATATCGGCCAACATCCATTGCGACGTTGCATTCCCGCCATCGGCAAAACCACGCAAAATCGGAATTGCCTTGTCGTAATTTCCCTCATTGATGGCCGTTTGGGCGCGGCGAAAATCGAAGGTGGCTTCCGGCAACTCCACCGCCACCGCCGGCGTGGCCAAGACGGCGGCGGCAAAAGCTAGGCATATCAGTCGGGTCATTATCGTTATCATCGTGATAGGGTCCTATGGGCAATCCAGCGCATCGCCCCAATATCGCGGTTGACGCAAGCGGGTTCAACTTGTTAATCCGGCTCGCCGCCATCGCGCAACGCCTGCAATGTTTTGAAAGCCGTCTATGTTGGTTTCCGATTTTGATTTCGATTTGCCTGCCGAGTTGATCGCGCAGCACCCCGTAACCCCGCGCGATTCTGCGCGCCTGTTGCGCGTTGCCAATGACCTGGACGACCGATCCGTCGCCGATCTGCCGGAATTGCTGAACCCCGGCGATATCCTGGTTTTCAACGACACCCGCGTTATCCCCGTGCGTCTGGCGGGCATGCGCGGTGCGGCCAGGGTGGAGGCCACCCTTATCAAGCACGTTTCGCCCGATACCTGGAACGCCCTTGTTCGCCCCGGAAAAAAATTCAGGCTCGGCGATACGGTGGTGTTTGGCGATACCCTTGCGGCCGAGGTTATGGCCAAGGGTGACGGCGGCGAGGTCGCCCTGAAATTCAATTGCGCCGGCCCCGATTTGATGGCCGCGCTTGACGCGAACGGGGCCATGCCGCTGCCGCCCTATATCAAGCGCGAACGGGGCGGCAATGAGCGCGACCGCGACGACTACCAAACCCTGTTCGCCGAGAAGGACGGCGCGGTGGCCGCTCCAACGGCGGGCCTTCACTTTACGCCAGGCCTGATGAACGCCCTGGCCGAGCGCGGCTTGCGCACCGCCTTCGTGACCCTGCATGTGGGCGCGGGCACCTTCCTACCGATGAAAGTCGATGACACCGACGATCACAAAATGCATGCCGAATGGGGCGAGGTGTCGGCGCTGAGCGCCGAACGCATCAATGCGGCCCGGCAAGCGGGCGGGCGTGTGGTGGCCGTGGGCACGACCAGTTTGCGCCTTTTGGAAAGTGCGGCTGGGCCAGACGGCACGCTGGTGCCTTTTGCCGACGAAACCGACATCTTCATAACGCCGGGCTACCGGTTTAAGATCATCGACATGCTGCTGACCAATTTCCATCTGCCGAAATCGACGCTTTTTATGCTGGTCTCGGCTCTGGCCGGAACCCAAACCATGAAAACCGCCTACGCCCACGCCATCGCCAACGCCTATCGGTTCTATTCCTACGGCGATTGCTGTCTGCTTTCGAGGGATGCGGGCGCATGACCGATTTTTCATACGAATGCTTCGCCACCGATGGCCCGGCCCGCCTGGGCCGCGTTCATACCGCGCACGGTGCGTTCGATACCCCTGCGTTTATGCCGGTGGGCACGGCGGCGACGGTCAAGGCCATGACCCCCGAAGCCGTGGCCGGAACCGGAGCCCAGATCATTTTGGGCAACACCTACCATCTTATGCTCAGACCCGGCGCCGAACGCATGGAGCGCCTGGGCGGCCTGCACGAATTCATGAACTGGCCTGCGCCCATTCTGACCGATTCGGGCGGCTATCAGGTGATGTCGCTGACCGATTTGCGCAAGATGACCGAGAAAGGTGTGACCTTCCGCAGCCATATCGACGGCAGTTATCACGAGTTGACCCCCGAACGCTGCATGGAAATCCAGCGTTGCCTCGATAGCGATATCACCATGGTGCTGGACGAATGCACCCCTTATCCGGCCACCGAACAAGAGGCCGCCGAATCCATGCGCCTGTCCATGCGCTGGGCGGCGCGCTGCCGCGAGGCGTTTACCCAGCGCCCCGGTTACGGATTGTTCGGCATCGTCCAAGGCGGCGTTTATCCTGATTTGCGCGAAGAATCCGCGCGTGCTCTGATCGATATCGGCTTTGACGGCTACGCCATCGGCGGCCTGGCTGTGGGCGAGGGGTGGGATTTGACCTACAAGGTGCTGGAATTCACCATGCCGCACATGCCCGCCGACCGCCCGCGCTATCTGATGGGGGTTGGCAAGCCGTCCGATATCGTTGGTGGCGTGGCGCGTGGTATCGATATGTTCGATTGCGTGCTGCCGACCCGCTCGGGGCGCACTGGGCAGGCCTTCACGCGGCGCGGCCAGGTCAACATCCGCAACGCCCGCCACGCCGACGACAAGCGGCCGCTGGATGATGGCTGCGCCTGCCCCGCCTGCACAAATTACAGCCGGGCTTATTTGCATCATCTGATTAAGGCGCGCGAAATTCTTGGTGCGGTTTTGCTGACGTGGCACAATCTGCAATACTATCAAGACCTGATGGCGGGCGTTCGCGCGGCCATCAAGGACGGCAGGTTCGCCGATTTCTCCGCCCGCTTCACCGAAGAGCAGGCCCTCGGTGATATTCAAGAACTGGGCGATATCGAAGCGTTGTAATGAAAGGGCGCGGCCATGGCCGATATGCGATACGAACACCTGACCCACCTCGGCGGCAAGGCCGAAACACCCGCCTCGCCCGAGGTAGCGATCCTCGAAACCGTGCCCAACCCGCAGGCCGGAACCGACTTCGTGGTGCGCTTCACCTGCCCCGAATTCACCGCCCTTTGCCCGGTCACCGGCCAGCCCGATTTCGCCCACATCGTCATTGATTATTTGCCCGGCGAACGCCTGGTCGAAAGCAAGTCGCTCAAATTCTACCTCACCAGCTTTCGCAACCACGGCGGCTTTCACGAAGACTGCACCGTCAGCATCGGCAAAAAAATCGTCGAAGCCATCAGCCCCAAATGGCTGCGCATCGGCGGCTACTGGTTCCCCCGCGGCGGCATCCCCATCGACGTCTTCTGGCAAACCGGCGCAACCCCACCCGGCCTGTGGCTCCCCGAACAGGGTGTACCCGGCTATCGCGGACGGGGGTAACACCGCCCCCAAGCGAGCCCCCAGCCCCGGTCTCCGCAGACAAATCCCCCGGTCTCCCGGAGCGGTGCGCCTCCGGGGTTGTTGTCGAGAGGGGCGTGTTGGGGCCGGTTGTTTGGTCCCAATTGGGCAGTGGTTTGTGCTATAATATGGGCTGCTCAGGGCGGCGGGTTGGTCCGTGGTTCTGCTCCCAAAAACACCTAAAAAAATAAAAGTGGTTCACGGCCCTGGCCTGTTCGCTCTTTTTGCCCATTGCGGGGGAAGAAGGAGGCCGATCATGAATGTCATCATGCTTTTTACTGGGGCCGGGGCGATGGTGATTTTGACGTCGCACAAGTCGGCGACCGAACCGGCTTTGCTGGAAAAGCTGGCTCATAAGGGGATTGAGAAGTTTATTGCCTTTGAGTTGAACCCCGTTGTCGCCCGGGAACGCTACGGCGGGCACTTCTTTGTGGTGGAGCGTGATTTGCGCGAGACGGATGATTTGCGCGTGCTCGATTACAGCGGCGAACGGGCTTTCAAGCTGTTCAGCTTTGATGAAATGGGGCCGCCTATTGTTTATGACGGCACCAAGGAAAAAGAAAAGGTGATCGCGCTTTAGGCGGTGATAGCCGTTTCGCGGCGGCGGATGAGCCACCAGACGATGATGGCGCCGACCAATTTGCTGGCGCTCATGGCAACAACGCCGCCCACCGACAGAATGCCGATCAATCCCAAGAAGATGGCGCTATCGACCGGCGCGCCCACGGCGCTGGAATACAGAATGCGCTGTGACAGCGGGCGCTTGGTGAAGCTGTAGACGGCCCAGTCCAAGAGTTCGCTGATCATAAAGGCCGCCGCACTGGCTGCCGCAATGGCCGGACCGGCCATGAAATAGCTGATGGCCGCACCCGCCAGCATGGCGGCCAGAACGCGGTGGCCGATTTCGCGCTGGGCGAAATCGCGCGCCACAAACACAAACCCCACCAGCAACGACACCGGTGGCCACATGGTTCCGTCGGGCAATTCGATGAGCGGAACAATGGCGAAGGCGTAGTTGACGCCAACGATCATGGCGACGTAAAGGGCGGTAAATTTCAGTTTCATTGCGTTTGCGGCTATTTCGTCTGTTTCCAAAGGCGGCGGGTGTTTAGCATAATGACCGAGCAATGGCGAGGATATGGTGAGCGAGGCCAAGGAAATCATCCGCCGCAAGGCTTTTGAGTTGGGGTTCGATGCCGCAGGCTTCGTCGCCGCCGGTGCGACCGATGCCGAGAAGGATGGTCTCGCGGCCTTCATCGCGGACGAGCGCCACGGCGATATGTCGTGGATGGCCGACACCCAGGCCCGCCGATCCGATCCGACGGTGCTGTGGCCCGAAGCCAGATCGGTTATCGCGCTGGCCGCCAATTATGGCCCGGCGACCGACCCGCTGAAGGTGCTGGAGTTGCGCGACCGGGCATCAATCAGCGTCTATGCCCGCAATCGCGATTATCACGACGTTATCAAAAAACGCACCAAACAGCTGGCCCGGTGGATGGTCGAACAATGGGGCCAAGAGGTTAAGGTGTTTGTCGATACCGCCCCGGTGATGGAAAAGCCGTTGGCGGCACGGGCCGGGATTGGCTGGCAGGGCAAGCATACCAATCTGGTTTCGCGCGAGTTCGGCTCGTGGCTGTTTCTGGCCGAAATTTTTACGACCCTGGAACTTCCGCCCGATGACGCCGCAACCGATCTTTGCGGCAATTGCAATCGGTGTATCGAAGCGTGTCCGACAGGGGCCATCACCGCACCTTACGAGATGGACGCGCGGGCCTGCATCTCGTATCTGACCATCGAACACAAAACCGATATTGGCGAAGATTTGATGGCGCAAATGGGCAATCACATCTATGGCTGCGACGATTGCCTTGCGGTTTGCCCGTGGAACAAATTCGCCACCCCCACGACGGAAGATGCGTTTCAAGGCCGGGCCGAACTTAGCGCGCCGCGCCTTGCCGATCTGGCCGCGCTGGATGACGCGGCCTTTCGCGAAATTTTCGCCGGAACCCCGGTAAAACGCACCGGGCGGGACCGCATTACGCGAAATGTCCTGATCGCCATGGGTAACAGCGCGAAAAAAAGTTCGTTGCCGGTTGTCGAGAGCAAGTTGAATGACGAAAGCCCGTTGGTGCGCATCGCGGCCCGTTGGGCCATGGCGCGTTTGATGGACAAGCAGGGTTAAGGGACATCGAGGGAATATGATACGCCCGTTTGAGCAATCGGATATGGAGCCGGTCTTGGATATCTGGCTTGAGGCATCCATCCAATCCCACGCGTTTGTCGAAGAAGATTTTTGGCGTTCCAAAATTCCGGACATGCGCGAAGTGTATTTGCCGTCCGGCGAGACGTTCGTTTATGAAGAGAACGGCGTGGTCGAAGGGTTTGTGTCGCTGTACGAAAACACCCTGGCGGCGATCTTCGTTGCGCCGCAGGCGCAGGGGCGGGGCATCGGAAAAAAGCTGATGGGTCAGGCGAAGCAATGCCGCGATGAAATTTCGCTCTCTGTATACAAGGAAAATCTGAAAAGCATTTTGTTTTACGAGAAATGCGGCTTCAACCGATTGACGGAACAGGCGGACGCCCACACCGGGCATATGGAATACGTCATGCGGTGGCGTCCGTAACGGGTATATTTTTCCGGCGCTCGCCAAGGTTCCAAAAAAAATGGACGACGAAAGCTCATTGGTGCGTATGGCGGCGCGCTGGGCGATGGCCTGTTTTGCCGAAATTCAAGGCTAAATGCGCACCTTCATTGTCAAGTTCTGATAAGGGAATACCCTACGGTCACCAAGGGTTTTGGAGTCATTACAGCCTTGCGTCGGAGAGCAGAATCCAGTATACGTTCGGGCAACGAAAAGCCCCTGGAAATATATTTACGTTAATACATGCTTTTAAGCAAAAATGTTGCGAGATATTAATAATCAGCTGCATTTTCTATCATTTTCTTAGGCTTAACTAAGTAAAACGGCTGCCAAATAAACGGGCAAGCTGTCAAACCCATCTGAAAACTATGTAAGGAGCGATCCTATGGCGGAAAGGCGAATGATTACGGTGGATGGTAACGAAGCTACGGCTTCGGTAGCCCACCGTACAAACGAGGTAATCGCCATTTACCCGATTACACCGTCGTCAGACATGGGCGAGCACGCTGATGCGTGGTCGGCCGACGGCCGGAGAAACATCTGGGGCACGGTTCCTCGGGTGGTTGAAATGCAGTCCGAAGCTGGCGCCGCTGGCACCGTCCACGGTGCGTTGCAGGCAGGCGCGTTGACGACGACGTTCACCGCTTCGCAGGGTCTGCTGCTGAAGATCCCGAACATGTACAAAATCGCTGGCGAACTGACCAGCTTCTGCATGCACGTGTCGGCGCGCGCTATCGCGACCCACGCGCTGGCCATCTTTGGCGATCACTCCGACGTCATGGCCGCTCGCCAGACCGGTTTTGCCATGCTGTCGTCGGGCTCCGGCCAGATGGCGCACGATTTCGCCTGCATCGGCCAGGCTGCGACCCTTGAAGCACGCGTTCCGGTCCTGCACTTCTTCGACGGCTTCCGCACGTCGCACGAAGTCACCAAGCTTGAAGAGCTGACCGACGACGATCTGCGTTTCATGATGGACGACGACCGGATCAGAGAGCACCGCGAACGCGCCCTGTCGCCGGATCGTCCGGTTGTTCGCGGCACCGCGCAGAACCCGGACGCTTTCTTCCAGATGGCCGAAGCGCGCAACGTCTACCACGAAGCGTTTCCTGCCATTATGCAAAAGACCATGGACAAGTTCGCGGGCCTGACCGGTCGCCAGTACAAGCTTTATGAGTATGTTGGTGATCCCCAGGCCGAGCGCATCTTGATCTGCATGGGTTCGGGCAGCGAAACCATCCATGAAGCGGTCAACGAGCTGATCAAGCGGGGCGAAAAAGTCGGCCTGCTCAAGCTTCGCCTTTACCGCCCCTTCGCCATTGACCTGTTCATCGATGCCATTCCCGATACCGTCAAGTCAATCGCGGTTATGGATCGCACCAAAGAACATGGCACCATCGGCGAGCCGATGTACATGGATGTCATGTCGGCGTTCTTCCAGGCCAAGCAAACCGGCCAGCGTTCGGGCGAGACCCCGATCATCATCGGCGGTCGTTACGGCCTGTCGTCGAAAGAGTTCAACGGACAGATGGTCAAGGCCGTGTTCGACGAGCTTAAGAAAGACAACCCGAAGACGCGCTTCACTGTTGGTATCAACGACGATGTGACCCACCTGTCGCTGACGCCGGATGCCTCGTTCCACTCTGAACGCTCGGCCGTGAAACGCGCCGTCTTCTTCGGTCTGGGTTCGGATGGTACGGTTGGTGCCAACAAGAACACGATCAAGATCATTGCCGAAAACACCGACAACTACGCTCAGGGCTACTTCGTATATGACTCGAAGAAAGCTGGCGCGATGACCATTTCGCACCTGCGCTTTAGCCCCGAGCCGATCCAGTCGCCGTACCTGATCAGTCAGGCGGAATTCGTTGGGTGTCATCAGTTCTCGTTCGTCGATCGCCAGGAAATGCTGAAATATGCAGCTCCGAATGCCGTGTTTCTGCTGAACACGCCTTACAGCAAGGACGAAATCTGGAACCACGTTCCGCGTTCGGTGCAGGAAGCGATCATCGACAAGGGCCTGCAGTTCTACGTCATCAATGCCGATGACGTGGCAGCCAGTGTTGGCATGGGCCGTCGCATTAACACCATCATGCAGACGTGCTACTTCGCCATCTCGGGCGTTCTGCCGCGCGACGAAGCCATTGCCCAGATCAAGAAGTACGTTGAAAAGACGTATGGCATTAAGGGCAAAAAGATCGTCGAGCTGAACTACGCCGCCATTGACGCCACGCTTGAGCATCTTGAGCAGGTCGAAGTTCCGGCAGAAGCGACGGCGAACTATGATCGCGCGCCGTTGGTTCCTGATACCGCACCTGACTTCGTGCGCAACGTGACGGCCCGTCTGCTTGAGTTTGACGGCAACAACATTCCAGTCAGCGCCTTCCCCGTCGATGGCACCTGGCCGGTCGGCACCACCAAGTGGGAAAAGCGCAACATCGCATTGGAAATCCCGGTGTGGGAAGAGGACCTGTGCATCCAGTGCAACAAGTGTTCGCTGATTTGCCCGCACGCCGCCATTCGCGTGAAGGCATACGGCGTCGACGAACTGGAAAGCGCACCGAAGACCTTCAAGTCCATGGACTACAAGGGCAAGGAATTCGGTGACAACACCAAGTACTCCATCCAGGTTGCGCCTGAAGACTGCACCGGTTGTGAACTTTGTGTTCAGATTTGCCCCGGCAAGGACAAGCAGAACCCTGAACGCCGTTCGCTGGTCATGGCTCCGCAGGCCCCGCTTCGCGCCAAAGAGAAAGAGAACTTTGAATTCTTCCTCGAATTGCCGAATGCGGATCGGACCAAGCTGCGCACAAATGTGAAGATGTCGCAGTTCAACGAACCTCTGTTCGAGTTCTCCGGCGCTTGTGCGGCTTGCGGTGAAACGCCGTATATCAAGCTGATGACCCAGCTTTATGGTGACCGTGCGTTGATCGCCAACACCACGGGCTGCTCGTCGATCTACGGCGGCAACCTGCCGACCACGCCCTACACGACCAACTGTGATGGTCGCGGCCCGGCATGGTCCAACTCGTTGTTCGAAGACAACGCCGAGTTCGGTCTTGGCTTCCGCGTGACGGTTGACAAACACTACGAGCAGGGCTGTGAAATCCTGGTCCGTATGGCCGACAAGCTTGGTCAAGACTTCGTCCAAGAAATGGTCGGTGCGCAGCAGGTTGATGAGGCCGGTATTGCTGCTCAGCGGGTCCGTCTCGAAGTCCTTCGCACGAAGCTGAAAGGGATCGAGGGACCGGAAGCCCGGTGGCTCGAAACCATCGCCGAGTTCCTGGTCAAGCGTAGTGTCTGGATCGTCGGTGGTGACGGATGGGCCTATGACATCGGCTACGGTGGTCTCGACCACGTGCTGGCGTCGGGCAACAACGTCAACGTCCTGGTCATGGACACCGAAGTTTACTCGAACACCGGTGGTCAGGCTTCCAAGGCGACCAACATCGCGGCAGCGGCGAAGTTCGCCATGGCCGGCAAGACGCAGCCCAAGAAGGACCTGGGGCTTATCTCCATCTCGTATGGCAACATCTATGTCGCTTCGGTGGCTTTGGGTGCCAGCGATGCGCAGACCATTCGCGCCTTCCAGGAGGCCGAAAGCTACGATGGACCGTCACTCATCATTGCCTACTCGCCTTGCGGCGAGCACGGCTATGCCCTGGCTGACGGTATTGCGCATCAGAAGATGGCGGTCGATGCTGGTTACTGGCAGCTTTACCGTTACGACCCGCGCAAGCTGGGTACGGGCGAAAAGCCGCTGACGCTGGATAGCAAGCGAGCAACCGTCCGGCTGGCCGACTTCCTGAAAACGGAAAACCGCTTCCGTATCATTGAGCGTAAAGATCCGGAACGCTTCAAGGCGTTGCTGGCAAGCGCCGAGGTCGAACAAATTCGTCATCGCGCGGTCTACGAAAAGTTGGCGGAGCTGTCGATTCCGACCAACGAAGCTGCCGAGGCGGCTGAATAAGCTCAATCTCGATAGCTGTTAAAAACAGGCGCCCGGCGGTTCTTCCGCCGGGCGTTCTGCGGTTAAGGCCGAGAACTGGAAAAAGCCCGTTAAAATAGTATTAAAACATCACATACAATGTTGTCAAATACGGCCAATGCGCTAACGTGACGTCACTTCTGCGCGGTCGCATCAGCGAAACAATCAGGAACAATGAGCCAAGACAATGGTGCATACGGACGGGGTTCTTGGATCCCCCGAGTCTTCTGAGAAGACCGACCAATCCAACCAAATTCATCAAGACAATTCAACACAACTGGCCGACCCCCACGGGTCTGTTTCCATTGCGTTGACAGGCAGCGGCGGTTCGGGCGTCATGACGGCGGGACAGATGTTGCTGGATGCCGCCGCAGGGGCGGGATACCAGGGCATGATGACGCGCTCCATGGGCCCACAGATCAGGGGAGGCGAGGCCGCAGCCTTTCTGCGCCTTTCCGCACACGAGGTGACCTGTCCGGGGGATGGCGTTGATATTTTAATTTCCTTTGACTGGGCGAGCACCGCACGGTTCTCTGCGGAAATCGAACTGGGTCCGGATAGTCTGGTCCTGTGCGACCCGGCCGCTGGGGATGCTCCGGAAATTATTTTGAATACCGGCGCGCGTGTGGTCGATCTGCCGTTCAAGGAATTGATTGCCGAAATCGAGGGGGGCCGACCGAACATGTTGGGTCTTGGCGTTCTTGCGGGCCTGATCGGCTTGCCGGAGGATGCCGTTCTGGCCATCGTCGAGAAGGCGTTGAAGCGCAAAGGCCCCAAGGCGCTGGAGGCGAGTTCTGCCGGTATTCGCGCTGGATACGGGGCCTCGGCGGCCATGCCCGCGACGTGCCGCCTGGGCGTTGGTGGAAAGGCCGGGAGCCGTTGGAACATCAGCGGAAACGAAGCCGTCGGTCTGGGCGCTTTACGCGGCGGAATTAGGTTCGTTGCCGCTTACCCGATCACGCCAGCCACCGAAATTCTGGAATGGCTTGCGCCAAACCTCGAACACCTGGGCGGCGAACTGGTGCAGGCCGAGGACGAACTGGCGTCGATCAATATGGTGATCGGCGGGTCTTTTGGCGGCATTCCGTCCATGACCGCGACCTCGGGGCCGGGATTGGCTTTGATGCTCGAATCCATCGGCCTGTCGGTGGCGTCCGAAACGCCGGTCGTTGTCGTCAACGTTCAGCGCGGCGGCCCGTCCACGGGCATTCCCACGAAGTCCGAACAAAGCGATCTCAATATCGCCCTTTTCGGCCTTCACGGCGATGCCCCGCACATCGTGACCGCAGCCAATTCCGTTTCCGATTGCGCGTTCACCGCCCAATGGAGCGTTTATCTGGCTGAGGCCATGCAGAGCACGGCTATCGTGTTGACCGATCAGCTTATGGGTCAAACGCGGGCGGTCATCGATGAACCATCGGATTCCGGACATGTGGCAGCGCGGCAAACCGCCCCGGCGGGGGTCAAAAATTATCGCCGTTATGCGGTCACCGAGTCCGGCATTTCGCCCATGGCGATACCGGGAACTGCGGGTGGCGAGTATGTGGCCGATGGGCTTGAGCATTCGACGCAGGGGCGCCCATCAAGTCAGGCCGAAGATCATTTAACCCAGCTTAATAAACGTCAGGGCAAGCTGGATCGGTTCGACTACGGCGAGCACTGGGCCGACATCGAAGGCGACGGTGACACGGCGGTCATTACCTGGGGCTCATCCACCGGCCCCGTGCGTGAAGCCTGCGCACGCGCACGTGCTGCGGGGACTGGCGTTCGCATGATTTCCCTTCGCCTGCTGGCCCCGATGCAAACCAAGAAGTTTGCGGCGGCGATGAAGGGAGTCAAACGGGCGTTGGTCGTGGAACAAAGTCACTCGCAGCAGTTCTACCGCTACATCCGTGCCTATTGCGACTTGCCCTCGCAGGTGCAAGTGTGCGCCCGGCCCGGCCCGTTGCCGGTTCGTCCGGCTAATATCTACGAACAACTCGTGAAGTGGAGTTAGGGCCATGCAGGCTCAGGATATTGCACAAACCCCCGCCTTGTCGCCCAAGGATTACAAGTCGGATTACAAGCCGATCTGGTGTCCCGGATGCGGCGACTATTCGGTGCTGAGCTCCATCACCCGGGCGCTTTCGGAATTGGGCGTAAAACGCGAAAACGCAGCGGTGATTTCGGGTATCGGCTGCTCGTCGCGCATTCCCGCCTATACCAGCATGTATGGTTTTCACGGGGTTCACGGTCGGGCGTTGGCGCTGGCCACGGGACTGAAGCTCGCGCGACCCGATTTAATGGTTCTGGTCACGGGGGGCGATGGCGATGGTTTTTCCATCGGTGGCAATCATTTTCTGCACGCCTGTCGGCGCAACGCCGATTTGACCTACGTTGTTATGGACAACCAGGTGTACGGCATGACCAAGGGGCAGGCCTCGCCGACCACGGCTTCCCAGTGGGAAGGCAGCAAACTGACACCGCACGGCACGGGGGTTAGCCCGTTCCAGCCAATGGCGGTGGCTCTTGCCGCCGGGGCCAATTTTCTGGCGCGTGGGATATCAACCGATCCGAAGGGTGTTGCGCAACTGATTGTCGATGCGATCCGCCATCCTGGTTTTTCCTTCGTGCAGGTGTTGAGCCAATGCGTCACCTATCGGCCCGAACAGCAGGAATGGCGCACCATTGCGCGTCCCGCGCATAAAGAGCCGACATCCAATATCGCGCGGGCGGGACGGCGAATTCTGGATGACGATGGTTTCACCACCGGCGTCTTCTATGTGGGAAATCGGCCGGCCTATGTGCCGCCCGGCGAAACCGACAAAACAATGGCGGGCATCGAACGGCGTTTCGCAGTCTAGGGGATTTCAAATGGCGGGCCTGTGCGAACGTGATTTGGATATCGTGCGGCGTGCGCCACTGTTTTCGGGCGTTTCGGGAACGGTTCTGGACGAATTGCTGAAGGGCGCGCATGTCGGTCAATACCGCCGTGGCCAGCTTCTGTTTCTGCGTGGTGATCCAGCCGAGCACTTCTATCTTTTGCTCGACGGCTGGGTGAAAATTTTTCTCGATACCCCGGCGGGCGAGCAAACAGTGCTTGAGGTCATGCGCTCGGGCGAGACCATCGCCGAAGCGGCAATCTTCCTGGGCATGGCCTTTCCTGCCAGTGCCGAACTGGCTGATGATGCCAGACTGCTGGAAATTCCGGCGCAGCCGTTTCTGGACAAACTGCGCAAAGACGGCGATCTGGCGCTGACCATGCTGGGGGCTCTATCCAAACGCCTGCATTTTTTGATCCAGCACATTGAAAAGGTTCAAACCTTTTCTACGCCACAGCGTCTGGCCGAATTTTTGCTGGGATTGGGTGATGCCGAAAAAGTTGAAATTGGCGAGATGGTGTTGAGCCTGCCCTACGACAAGTCGCTGGTTGCCGCGCGCCTTGGTATGAAACCGGAAAGCCTGTCGCGCGCTCTGGCCAAGCTGCGCGATATCGGCGTTGAAACCAAGGGCGGGGAAATCCGCATTGCCGATGTTCAGCGCTTGCGCAATTTTTGCGACGGCGACGAATAGGTTCGCCGGTTAGCCGGGTTTTCCGTCTGGGCGCGGGCGCGTCAGGATCGGCGCGAATACCACGGTGAACAGGCCGAACGCGGCGATCCACATGGCCGCAGGCACGATCACCCATATCAGCAAATCATCCGTCGCGACGGGGCCGAATATACGCACCAGCGCGGCTCCCGTGACCAGCAAATAGGCCGCAACGATTGATTTTGGGGCGTGCAGGGGGCGGCCCGTATGGCCCAAAGCTGCGCGCGTCATGACCGCAAGGATCGAGGTGCCGATGGCACCGATGGTAAAGGCGTGAAGGGCGGCATCTGCGGGCAACCATCCGGCAAGGTCTGCGGCGGCCTTGCAGGCGAAGGCGACCGGCACCCAGGCGTGACCCAGATGCAAAACCCAGATGATCGGGGCATCCAGGATGTGCCGGGTTTGCCAATGGCGCATGCGCAACATCAGGGCAATGGCTGCGGCCAGCGCCAGCGCACCCGCAAGCGGAGGCGGCGCACCCGCAAGATCGGAGGCAATAGCGGCGATCATGGTGATGATGGCGGCTTTCTCCACGCGCGGGTCGGTGCGCACGTCGATTTCGGGATTGCGCAGCTTCAGCGCACTTGCCGTGAAACGCGGCGCGATACGCCCGCCGATAAGGGCGACCATGACGACGAACACGTAAATCCCCAGGCGCAGGCCCCAACTCGCCGTTTCCTCGGTCCAGCCCAGGGCCTCGGCGTGAAATAGCGCGTTGGCCGCCAGACCGATTGCCAACAGTCCCGGAAACAAATAATTCCGCACTTGTCCCGATTTTATGATCGGTCCGGAAATTGCCGCGATCAGTGCCGGGATCAGGGCCATATCGGTGATTGCGACGGCCAAAGGAGGAAGGCTTTCGCCCATCCACAGCGCCAGCCGCCCGGCCAGCCAGATCGTTACCAGCAGGGCCAGGGGCGCCCCCGTAATGACGGGTGTGCCCGTCCAGGCGGGAACGGCGGTCAGCAGAAACCCCGCCGCCGCCGCCACGGCAAAACCAAACACCATTTCATGGGCGTGCCACAGGCTGGGCGGTATGTCCGACGGAAGCGCCGCTCCCCAGGCGAAGGCCCCCGCCCAAACAATGATTGAAAGGGCCGCGTAGCCTGCGGCCAACAAAAAGAAAGGTCGAAAGCCGTAGGCGAACAACGCTATGCGGGCGGTCGGTTTGGTTGATCCTGCGTCTTGCATTTGATATGTCTCTGTATAGCGTTTCAATTAGGAGCGGCGTCAAAGTTCTTTATCAATTGTGTTGCTCTTGCACCTTGATGTCGGTCAACCTGCTGTAGGGGGTTGTTGTGACGGTAAGGACATCTTTGGCGACCGTTGTTTTGTTTGTCGGCGCGGCATCGTTGGCCCAAGCTGCTGATCCCAATCCCGGCCAATCCATATGGGATTGCGCAACCTGCCCCGAAATGATTGTCGTTCCCGCCGGTTCTTTCATCATGGGGGCCGATAGCCGTTATAAGTATGAAGGCCCGGCGCACCCGGTAACCATCCCCAAGGCGTTCGCCATCGGTCGATTCGAGGTCACCTTCGATCAATGGCTGGCCTGTGTTGAAGACGGGGGGTGCGCCAAGGACCCGGACGATCACAAATGGGGCAAGGGCATTCATCCGGTTATAAATGTCAGTTGGGCCGAAGCTGTCGGTTATACCGAGTGGTTGTCGAAAAAAACCGGATTTGTTTATCGCCTGCCGACCGAAGCCGAATGGGAATACGTGGCGCGCGGCGGTACCACAACGGCTTATTCCTGGGGCGATAAACCCGGTCGGGACCGGGCTAATTGCCGAAACTGCAGCGGCGAGATTCCGCACCGGACTTTCCCGGTTGGCAGTTTCGAGCCCAATCCCTTTGGCCTTTTCGACGTTCATGGAAATGTCTGGGAATGGGTGCAGGACTGCTGGAATGCCAATCACACGGAGGCCCCGACGGATGGATCGGCGCGCCTGTCGGGAAACTGCATGTTACGGGTTACGCGCAGCGGTTCGTGGTACTACGTCAACACCAACCTTCGCTCGGCTTACCGGTCGAAATATCCGGCCAAGGCGTTCAGCTACGGCATCGGAATTAGGGTTCTTCGCGAACTTCCCTAGCGTGATTTCAATTTTGTCCACGAGTGTTGCCGGATCGTTGATTGCCAAAACGATGACTGCCGCCGTCTCCGGGTTCCGAACTTACGAAATACCCGAACAACAGGTTGATCCGTAAGAAAGACCATGAAATCAGAAAAAAATATGAATAGTGAGTCAAAAAATGGGTTGTTCTATTTAATGGAACAACCTTAGAGGGCGTTCGTAGGGCACCGAGGTTGCGGTCCGTCTGTTAACAAGGCTTTATGCCACAAAATTAAGAGGTGGGCTCCGACCCGCTTATTTATTTACAATAGGTTATGCGGGTTGTGGCGATTGCGCGTCAGTATGCTTAGCGCCCCATGGTTACTGGAAGTCCCGTTCGGGCGCTCTCGTAAATAGAGAGAATTATCTCCACAGACTTGCGCGCTTCCTCGCCGCCCAGGGTCGCCGTCGCCCCGTCTTGCAGCGATTGCAGGAAGCTTCGGAACTGCTCGATATGGCCGTGAACGCCGATGGCCGTGGGATCGGACGCGCCGCCTCCGGTGGCCGTGGCATTGATAAATTTTTTCTGAATTTCACGGTCGGCGTCAGATTCGTCAGCGAAGGCCCAGGTGGTCAGGCTTTCTTCTTCCAGCACCGCCGATCCCTGGGTTCCCGAAATTTCGATGCGTTTGAGAAAGCCCGGATGAACCGCCGTCGATCCTTCAATGACGCCAAGCGCGCCGTTGGCGAAACGAAGAACAGCAGCGCCCGTATCCTCGACCTCGATGCGTTTGTGACCCAGTGTTTCGGTAAAGGCAAAAACGCTGTCGATGGGTCCCATCACCCATTGCAGAAGGTCAATGGCGTGGATCGACTGGTTCATCAGCGCGCCGCCGCCGTCTAGTGCCCATGTTCCCCGCCATCCGCCGTTGTCGTAGTATTCCTGGCTGCGAAACCATTTCACATAGGCGTCGCCCAGGGTCAGTGTGCCGAAGCGCCCGTCCTCGACCGCCTTTTTCAACAATTGCGGTGCTTCGTGGAAACGTGACTGGAAGATGCCGGTGACTTTCACGCCCTTTTTGGCGGCGGCCTCGATAATGGCGTCGCAGCGCTCCAGAGTGATTTCCAGCGGTTTTTCGACGATCAGGTGCTTGCCGACGGCGATGGCGGCAAGCGCGGGTTCAAGGTGACTGCCCGACGGCGTGCAGATGGTCACGACGTCCATGTCAGGTTGATCCAGGAAGGCGCGTAAATCGGTGAACGCGGCGCAACCGTGAAGGGTGCCAAATTTTTCGGCTGACGGGGCATGATTGTCCATCACGCCAGCCAGGGTACAGCCCTCAAGGGCAGCGATTGCATTGGCATGAAATCCGCCAATTACGCCCGCGCCGATAACGCCAATTGCGTGATTCATTTTGTTTCCCCACTTGGATAGGAGCCTCTATTCGGGCTTGGTTTCCTTCATCGATGTGCGTTCCGACAGGTCTTCGTACCACGAGGCCAGCGCCGGGCGGTTGGCGCGCCAGTCGTCGTGTTCGAAGCGCAGGTCTATATAACCCAGGGCGCAGCCAACGGCGATTTCGCCGATGCTCAACGGCCCTTCAGGATCGGGAAACCCGTCGTTTTCGGCCTCAACTTCGAGGGCATCGAGCGCCCGAACGATTTTTCGTTTCTGGTGTTCCACCCATTCCCCAGATTGCAGTTCTTCCGGGCGCATGCCCTCGTAACGCCTTAGCACCAGGGCGTCCATTGCGCCATCGGCCAATGAATGACGGCGAAGGGCGGACCAGCGCGCCTGGCCAGCGGGTGGAAAAACTTTATGTCCGTCATGCAGGGAATCGAGGTATTCGCAAATCACCAGCGAGTCAAAAAGCACGGTTCCATCGTCAAGGATCAAGGTTGGCACTTTGCTTAGCGGATTGTCTTCGGCCAGATGCTCTTCGTCGGCTTGGGGCGACGTGGGAACTTTTTCAATCGAACCCTCCAGCCCTGTTTCGATGGCCGTTACCATAACCTTGCGGACGTATGGCGAGGTTGTCAAAAACCTGAGAAGCATGCTTCGATCTCCCGTTGGCGTGGTGACTAAAACCGGTCTTTGCGGCGTCGGATTTCGGCGAAAACTTCCACCGGGTCGCGGCCGCCAAGGCCCACGGCGTGTTGCAGGTTCGCGTCGTCGGCCCGCAAAAAAGGATTGGTCGCGCGTTCTGCGGCCAAGGTGGATGGCACGGTGGGTTTTCCGGCTTCGCGCAGGGCCAATACCTCGGCGGCGCGTTGTTTCAAGGCCGGGTTATCGGCATCGATACTCAATGCAAAATCGGCGTTGGAGTTGGTATACTCGTGGGCGCAGAAAACCCGCGTTTCGCCGGGCAGCCCGCGCAGCCGCGAAAGACTTTCCCACATTTGGCCGGCGGTGCCTCCAAAAAGGCGACCGCAGCCCAGTGAAAACAACGTATCGCCACAAAAAAGCGCCTGCGAATCTTCGAACCAATAGGCGACATGCCCGGATGTGTGCCCTGGAACTTCAAACACGCGGGCTTTCTTGCCGCCCAGCTCAACGATGTCGCCGTTTCTGACTTCGACGTCAATTCCCGGAATTCGGCTGGCGTCGGCACCGGCTCCGACGATTGTGCAGCCCGTTGCCTTTTTGACCTCGAGGTTGCCGCCGATATGGTCCATGTGATGGTGCGTACAAAAAACGTGGGTCAGTTTCCAGCCCAATCGGTCCAGGGCCTGCAATACCGGCTCGGCGACCGCCGGATCGACTGCAGCGCAAGCCTCGGTATCGGGATCGCGGACCAGATAGACATAGTTGTCCGAAAGAACGGGAATTTGATGGATTTCAAGATCGCTCATGCCTGAACCCTCCGATGGCAACGATGCAGGATGGTATCACCATCGCCCGGCCATCGCCACCCGTGGCGACGTCGTGCTACACTTTGCCACCATGAACACAGATGCCGTTGATCTTAGGGATTTTTACGCGACCGGCCTGGGCCAGGTCGCCGCGCGCACGATCCGGCGACGCATACGATCCATCTGGCCGGATCTGGCGGGGCTTAGCGTGCTTGGTCTTGGTTACGCAACACCGTATTTGAACTTCCCGCGCGACGGAGCGGCCAACGTGGTAGCGGCCATGCCTGCGGCTCAGGGGGTGCTTCATTGGCCATCCGACGGCCCCGGACGGACGACACTGGTTGACGAGGCCGACCTACCGTTTCCCGATTTGTCGGTAGACCGGATGATTCTGGTTCACGCGCTGGAAACGACCGAGCAGGTTCGCCCGATGATGCGCGAGGTTTGGCGCGTTCTTTCGGGCAATGGCCGTCTTTTGGTGGTTGTGCCCAATCGACGGGGAATTTGGGCGCGGCTGGATCGTACGCCTTTCGGTCACGGCCAGCCTTATTCCTCGGGTCAGTTGTCGCGGTTACTGCGCGAAACCATGTTCACACCGGTAAAGGCGCACCGGGCGTTGTTTGTTCCTCCGACGCGCTCGCGCATGGTTCTAGCATCGGCTCCGGCGTGGGAACAACTGGGGCTGCGCCGAATCGTGCCCTTCGCGGGCGTCGTTCTGGTGGAAGCGACCAAGCAGATTTACGCCGGTCATACCGTCGCGCGCCGCCGCCGTTCCTACGTGCCCCTTCCGCAACGCCCACACGGGATTTAGAGCACGTTCCGATCAAATACGCGTGCCTATCCGGTTAATACCAATGTGTTGCAATGACCAGTTGAGATGACAACCAAAATGGTCATTGAGGAACGGGTCAGATCAGCAGTAAGGGTCAGTTTAATGGAAAACACGGAGCGGAGAACACCATCCGCAAAAAGTTGCGCGAACCGCTCGGTAAGTTTTTTTGACGGAGAATAAATGAAGGTTATCCCTCAACAGGCAAGGTGAATATCTCGCGTTTCTCCTTCAGACCCCGGAGCTCATGGTGGCCGAGAGATACGAGTTTGCCGGGATAATGATGGGCGAAGGCGTCGGAAATCATTACTGGGTTGCCCAACTCCTTGCTCATGCCTTCGATACGCGCAGCCTCATTGGCCGCCGACCCAATCACCGTGAACTCAAGACGTTCGGGAATGCCAATATTACCGTAGGTGACATCACCGATGTGAAGCCCGATCCCAAAGCCGATGGGCGGCTGACTTTTCTCAGCGAGAGCCGCATTGGCGTCGCGAACGCGCACTATTGCATTGTTGGCGGCTTGCACCGCCAACTCACAGGCCTGGTTCGGGGTGCCGTAGGATTCGCGTCCAAGGCTGCTACCGTCTTCAAGCGGGAAGATGGCGAGAACTGCATCTCCGATGAAACGCAAGACTTCACCACCGTTTTCGACAACTGCTCCGGCCATGCAATCGAAGTAGCGATTGAGATAGTCAAGGAAGTCAACCCGCGACAGGGAATCGGCGAGCGGTGTCGATCCCCTTAGGTCGCAAAACCAGATTACCGCGTGAATGTCTTCCCCATCACCACGTTTGACGAGGCCGTTTAGGACACGATCGCCAGTGCGCTTTCCTAAGAAAGTCCGCATGAGGGTTACCGCCGTTCGTTCCTTGGCCTGGACCTCGAACAGGCGACTGAGGAGAGGTAACACCTCGTGGATTTGACCGAGGGCTGCGGTCGAAAACCCCTCGGGCGCGTCGGTGGCTATGGTGACGGCATTGATCTGTCCGTCAGAAAAACGCATCGGCATGGCCACATACTCGGTGGCGCCTTCGGTTTTGAGATCTTGGAGAATGGGAAAGTCGTCTGGGCTCTCTGAATCGATCCAACGTCGGATACCGCCTACCCCCTCGAAAATCAGTTGAAGGGGGCTGTCAACAAATTGCCGGCTGGCACGGATTTCATAGGTCGCGTCAAAACGCTTCACCTCGTTGTTTAGGCGAGACCAATTGTACGAATTCGCAGCAAGTAAAGGATGCAGCGTTTGGATCACCGCGTTCAATCGCAGGACCGATAGTCCCTGTTGGTTAAGCTGAAGGACGAAGCGGCGAACCAATTCCGTCGAGGTCGTTGCCTCCCAGGCCTCTTGCAGGAGCCATGCAACGAGAGGGTTGGTGGCGGCCCCGAGGTTCCGGCCCGCCTGTTCGAAGACGCGCTCGTCGTCCACATACCAGGCGTCCATACGGTCCCAGTAGAAGGAAATAAAATCGGCAATCCCAGTCGCTTCCGGGTAAGGCTTCTCATAACTCCACGCCACGTTTTCAGCTTTCCGATTTGCGACGACCAGGCTCCAGTACGCGGCGTTGCCCTTGAACGGGCAATAGGTAACGTGGTCGGTACTTTTCAAGAGGTCAACGCGAACGTCTCCGCGAGGGAAGTAGTAAGTGGGTGCGAGGCGAGCCTCCCGGAGCACACACACGTCATCGCTGTCTGCCACGACCTCACCGTTGAACTCTACACGGATGCGATGTCCCGCCGGTTCGAGGGCAAGATGATAATCGGGCCGTGCTTCGAACGAGGACACCATCTTGGTGTCGGTGAGCGGTGGTGCCATTGCGAAACCTACCATTCCGAAGGAATTACGTTGCTAAGTAATTTGGGAAGGCGAAATCGAACCGCAAGCCATACGGTTCCTCGTCAGGCAACGTTATTGCGTTGGCAAAATTTGCCGATAGCCATCTTTGAAGTCCCCACCACCCATCGAATACGCTCCCAAGCGTTTCCCGTATATCGCGGACTTCGTGGAGCCGACGCAAATCACGAATACGATGCGGCCTAACATTGTCGCCAGATCGGTCGCCAATACCCGCATATGGCTAAGAAGCGACCCATTGGGGTTCTTGAGGGTTATTCATTTCTGGCTAAGATCTGCACAACTGCCCCGGTACCATTGTGAAATTCTCCTTCTTTGATTTCACGGGCGAGTTCCCTTCCGTGGATGAAATTAAGCCCTGCTAATTCTTGCTTGAGCGTGACCAAGTCCATCATCATCTCTTTCACGGGCGGGCCTCCGGTGCCGTATCGCAATTGCTCCGGCGTGTATGCTTCCAATATGAAAACACCGCCGGGGCGCAAGGCAATCTTGATTTGTCTGTGAACCTGTTTGCGCAAATCCTCCGGCAGGTGGCAAAAAATCGAAACGATGACATCCCATGTGTTTGGCTCGAAAGTGTAGCCCGCCAAGTTGACATGAACTGTTTCTATGGTGGCTCCATTATGCGCGGCTAGTTTTTGAGCCTTTTCCAAGCCAACCTTGGAGGCATCCAAAGCCATGACGCGGTGGCCTAGTCCAGCCAGAAAAATGGCGTTGCGCCCCTCGCCCTCACCGAGGCACAGCGTTTTCCCAACCGGGAGCCGGTCCGCGTTTTCAAAAAGAAAATCATTGGGTTGAATGCCATAGGCATAGGCCTCACCCGAATAGCGTTGATCCCACATCTGACAATTAATTCTTTCTTCCAACACCGCCGAATGACACGCCGGACAGACCGGCCATCGATCTATCTCTTAAGACTTGTGAGAGCCGTCGCAGTAAGGCCTATTACCGGAACGTTGGCAGCCACAGACATAAACCGTCTTGTCCGTGTCGAACGTTTCCACAAGAGGCACCTTGTCCGTCGTTTTGTGGGAGCCATCACAGTAAGGTCCGTTCTTTGACAAACCACATAGACAGAGAGCTTTTGTAACTCCGGCTTTGACATCTATGACGAAGGGTTCATTCTTCCAACCGCTCATGTCATTTCTCCTTTTTGTTGAATTGCATACTCGGCGCTGACAGGGCGCACGCCATTCGCGACCAACGTTCGTCGCCATACCACGAAATCGTGATAGCCTCAATTCCGCTTGTGGCTAATTGCTGCCGTAAAAAGGACGTGTGCGGCAACCCTATGTGTGGTGGGCGGATAGGCACGCAAATACGATCACTCTGACGTGACCGTTTATGGCCGGAGAGTACTCTAGTGGTTACCGCCTAACGGAAGAGTCCAAATTTGGATTCCCAATGCTGGGTTCATGTGCGAGTCTGGCGCATGCGCACCGGAATATCCTTCACTGTCAGTTCCGACGACCGTGTTCGTCTTGATCGGGTTGTCCGGGACCGAAACACCGCCCAGAAGCACGTGTGGCGGGCGGCCATCATCCTGTTGAGCGGCGAGGGCGTCGGCACGGCGGAGATCATGCGGCGGACCGACAAATCCAAGACCACGGTCTGGCGCTGGCAAGAACGGTTCATGGAAGAGGGAATCGACGGCCTTCTCCGCGACAAGACGCGCCCGCCGCGCATCTCCCCGCTGGGGCCCGAAATAGCCGAACGGGTGGTGGCGTTGACGTTGACCGACCCGCCCGCCGAGACGACCCATTGGACAGCGGCGATGATGGCGACAGCGGCAGGCATTAGCGAAAGCGCGGTCCGGCGCATCTGGCGTTCCCATGGCTTGCAGCCGCACCGCTGCCGACAATTCAAGCTCTCGAACGATCCCAACTTCGTCGGCAAACTGCGCGATGTCGTCGGGCTCTACGTCGACCCTCCGGCCCATGCCATCGTCCTGTCGGTCGACGAGAAAAGCCAAATCCAGGCCCTCGACCGCACCCAGCCGGGCCTGCCCATGAAAAAGGGGCGTCTGGGCACCATGACCCACGACTATAAGCGCAACGGAACCACGACGCTCTTCGCCGCCCTGGACGTGCTCGATGGGACGGTCATTGGGCGCAATATGCAACGCCACCGGCACCAGGAGTTCATCCGTTTCCTGAACGTGATCAACGCTCAAGTCCCCGTGGACAAGGCCGTTCACGTCATCCTCGACAACTACGCCACTCATAAGCATCCAAAGGTCCGTGCCTGGCTTGATCGCCACAAACGGTTTGTTTTCCACTTCACGCCGACATCCTGCTCGTGGCTCAACGCCGTTGAAGGCTTCTTCGCCAAACTCGCCAAGAGGCGGCTCAGGCGAGGCGTCTTCCATTCCCTCGTCGATCTCCAAACCGCCATTAACCGCTTCGTCGCCGAAACCAACGAGAGCCCTAAACCATTCACCTGGACCGCCGATCCAGATGACATCATCGCCGCAGTCAAACGTGGGCACCAAGCGTTAGATTCTATCCACTAGCAGGGTGTTGAAAAACTCGCGGCGCGCCGGGTAGGCGAAATTTGACGAACTGATGCGTCATAAAATTTGAACGATGCGAAGGCATCGTCCTGCATTTCATTCCTTTCATTTTGCCAAATTTCATCCAACCCGTCATCACCGGAGTTCTTTAGCACCCTGTTAGGCGGATTTCCTGAGAATATAGAAGACGTAACCGTAGTGTTCGCCGTGGCGATCATAGATGTCGATCTCGTGCAATGTTTCGTCGATGGTGGCGGCCAAGCCGGGCGTGGCGCTGGTTTCCATCTGCGCGATGCGCTCTTTTAGGGGCGCGTAATACTCCTGCGTCCAGTCGGATGGAGGCAGGGTGAAATGCGAAAGGGGTTCGTACCCCTGGGCTTGGACGGTGGCTTCGTTGGCCTCGGCTGTCGCCATGATGGGATAGTTTTGCGCCCAATATTTGCGGGCTTCGGCGGGTGGGTTGTCTGTTAGCCAGCTTGCTTCGGTGAAGGCGATGATGGCTCCCGGTTTCAAGAATGGCCGCCACAATCGCAAGGCCGCTTCAACGCCCAAAATAAAGACAGCACCTTCCGACCAAATCAGATCGAAGCTCTCAGGCTCAAAATCCAGCGCGTCCATCGAAAGATCGCGCACCTCGACCAAATGGCCGAGCCCCGCGCTTTCGGCCGCAGCGCGGCAGGCATCAAGGAAAGGCGGATAGACGTCGATGGCGGTCGTTTGGCCCTGAAGTTCCCGGGCCAGAACGACCGTTTGCGCGCCGGGGCCGCAACCGATGTCCAGAATGCGTGGCGGCGCCGGAAAGGGCGGAAGCCGCTTTATCGCCTCAATCGTCGATTGGCTGGAACCGGGGCCTCCGCGCGGAAGGCCCTCGTGCAACTTGAAAAGGGCTTCGATGTTCATTTGACGGGCCTGTTTTTTTTAGCGGCGCAATACGAATACGGCCTGTGTTCCGAACATATTGGCAAATAGCGGGCCGGAATTGATGCGCCGGGCGTTTCCTCGCTCGTTCAACGAAATGCTGCGCTCGATGGTGATGCCCGTTTCCCCGCACATCACCAGAAAGTCCTTGATCGTACATAGATGGATGTTGGGTGTGTCGTACCACTGGTGGGGAAGGGCGTCGCTTACCGGCATTCTACCCAAAAGCGCCAAATGAAAGCGCGCCCGCCAATGGCCGAAGTTGGGAAAGGAAACAATCGCGCGCTTGCCAATACGCACAAGATGTTCGACCACCGTGCGTGGCGCGACCATGGCCTGCAGCGTCTGGCTGAGAACCACGTAATCGAAAGCATTGTCGGGATAAGTGGCCAGATCGGTGTCGGCATCGCCTTGAATGACCGGAAGACCGGCGCTGACACAGGCGTTCACGCCTTCCGTGCTCAGCTCGATTCCGCGACCGTCGACCTGTTTGAAATTGACCAGATAGTCCAGCAACGTTCCGTCTTCGCAGCCGATATCGAGAACCCGCGAATTGGGTTCAATCATGTCGGCGATAAGCTGCAGATCGACGCGGATGGCCTTGCGCTGGTTTTCGGTCATCATGTTGCGTCCCCCTGGCCGCCATCACGGGGCAAGCCGTAATGGTCGGCGGCACCGTTCAGGAAACCGCGGAAAACCCGATGGAATTCGGGAACGTTCAGCAAGAAGGAATCATGGCCGAAGCTGGTTTCGAATTCGGCAAAGCTGACGTTCGCCGCCACCGCATTCAACGAATTCACGATGACGCGGCTTTCCGCCGTCGGGTACAGCCAATCGCTATTGAATGAGATCACGCAAAAGCGTACCGGCGTATCGCGAAAGGCTTCCGCCACGCTGCCGCCGTGCGATTCGGCCATATCGAAATAGTCGGCCGCGCGGGTGATATACAAATATGAATTGGCGTCGAAGCGATCAACAAAGGTACTGCCTTGATGGCGCAGGTAGCTTTCCACCTGGAAGTCGGCGTCAAACCCATAGGTGATAGCATCCCGGTCCTGTAACCGACGCCCGAATTTCGCTTGCAGCGCCAATTCCGAAAGATAGGTGACGTGCGCCGCCATCCGCGCGATTGACAAACCGCGCTGGGGATTGCGTCCCTCGTTCTGGTATTCGCCCGCGCACCATTCGGGGTCAGCCATGATGGCCTGACGGCCAACCTCATGGAAGGCGATGTTCTGGGCCGAATGGTGAACCGTGGTCGCGATGGGGGCTGCGGCAAATACCCGCTCGGGATACGACGCGGCCCATTCCAACACCTGCATTCCGCCAATCGATCCGCCGACCACGGCAAATAATTTGGGGATTTCAAGATGATCGAGCAGCATGACCTGAGCCCGGACCATGTCGGCGATGGTAATTACCGGAAAGGTGATGGCCCAGGGATTGCCGGTTTCCGGGTTGATCTCCTGCGGGCCGGCCGTGCCCATGCAGCCGCCCAGCACGTTCGAGCAAATGACGTGGTAGCGGTTGGTATCAATCGGTTTGCCCGGTCCGACCATCAGATCCCACCAGCCGGCCTTTCCGGTAATGGGGTGAGGTTCGGCAACGAACTGATCCCCGGTCAGGGCGTGACAAACCATGATGGCGTTGGATTTGTCTGCGTTCAGCTTGCCATAGGTCTGATAGGCGACGGTGAAGTTCGCCAATCCGGTCCCGCAATCAAGGCGCAACGGTTCGTCCCGGCCCAACACCACACGGTGTCCGGGGAACGAATCCGCATCCCACTTGCGGAAAGATTTTTCTGTGCTCTTATTCATCAGTTGTATCGAACAATCATTGCGCTGTATCAGTCAAGAAGTACGGGTACTAGGATACATGGGTCCCGACATCAACGTTTTCTTTGATTTTGAGGGGACGGACCGTTATCACTGTCCGGCTCTTGACGCGGGGCGGGCATTTACCTGAAACAGCATACCGGGGCTCACGGATGAGTGCGGCAAAATCGCTAAATGCGTTACGGCGCGAGATCGACAAGATCGACACCGAGATTCACGAGCTGATCCGGCGACGGACAAGCGTTGTGGAGTCGGTGCGCGATTTGAAAATGGGGCAGCCGATAAAAATTCGCCCCTCTCGCGAGGACGAAATCCTTTACCGGCTGATTGCCAATCATTCGGGCAACTTTCCCAAGCGCGAGTTGACGCGAATCTGGCGCGAACTGATTGTTGCGACACTTTCGTTCGAAGGGCCGTTTTCGGTCGCCGTATACGGTGGCGGTGACGGTGATGACGGATGCCGCGATCTGGCGCGCGATTATTACGGCAGCTATTCACCAATGACCGTGTACCCATCGGCGCGGCGCGTTATCGAGACGGTTCAAAGCCAGGGCGCGACGGTGGGTGTCTTGCCGATGCCCCATTCGGGCGATGAGCAACCCTGGTGGCCGCATTTGGTCGGCCAAGGCGAAAATGCCCCGCGTGTTATCGCACGCCTTCCCTTTGCCGGGCCGGGCAACGGATGCGACGCAAACGCCGAAGGCATCGTCGTATGCCCGGTTGATCGCGAGGCGACGGGGCGCGATCGTTCGTGGCTGGTTGTCGAGGCGGAAGATCAGCCCGGCCTGACGCCGGTGGTTGCGGCTATGAAAAAAGCCGGTTTTGCAACGCGCTTTTCGGCGAACTGGCGTGACCAGCAGGCCGGTGGCCCGTGGCTATATTTGCTTGAGGTCGATGGCTTCTTTGCGGCGGAAGATCGTGCCGTATCGCGATTTGTCGAGGCCCTGGGCTCGCCGGTCAACCGGGTCGTCTGCCTGGGCAGTTACGGAATTCCGTTAAGCGAAGAAGAACTGGCCCCGGTGCCCGAAAAAAAACCGGCGGCTCAACCGCGCCGAAAAACAACTGTTAAATCCACACCAGAAAGCAGGAAACGTCGGTCATGAGTATTCTCGTTCCCCAACCCGGTATCATGGACATTACGCCGTATGTCGGTGGCGAATCAAAAGTGCCCGGCGTCAGTCGAATCATCAAACTGGCATCGAACGAAGGGGCGCTCGGTCCCAGCGCCAAGGCCGTCGAAGCCTTCAAGGCCCATGCAAATGAAATCCATCGCTATCCCGATGGCGGCTGTACTGCCCTGCGTGAGGCGGTGGCGGCCAAGTACGATCTGGATGCTTCGCGAATCGTATTCGGTGCGGGTTCGGACGAATTAATCGGCCTTCTTTGCCGGGCCTACGCCGGTGCCGGGGATGAGGTCTTGTATTCCGAGCACGGCTTTCTGATGTACCCGATTGCCGCCAAGTCGGCCTCGGCGACGCCGGTTGCCGCGCCCGAGGACGACCTGACCGCCGACGTCGATCAGATTTTGGCCAAGGTGACGGATGCGACGCGGATTGTCTTTATTGCCAATCCGAACAATCCGACGGGAACTTATTTGCCGACATCCGAGATGACCCGGCTGCGCGCCGGTTTGCCGGGCAACGTGTTAATGGTCATCGACGCCGCTTACGCCGAATACATTGACCTTGAAGATTATTCGCCCGGAACCGAGGTGGTGGAAGCAAATGACAACGTGGTGATGACGCGCACGTTTTCGAAGGCATATGGGCTTGGCGGGCTGCGTTTGGGATGGGCCTATTGTTCGACCCAGGTGGCGGACGTGCTAAATCGGGTGCGTAATCCGTTTAACGTTTCGGCCGCCGCACAGGAAGCGGGCCTTGCCGCCTTTGCCGATCAGGACTTCGTTGCCAAGGTGAAACGCCATAACGACGAATGGTTGCCCTGGACGACCAAGCAGGTGCGCAAAATCGGATACGAGGTGGCACCCAGCATCGGCAATTTCATTCTGGTTCGCTTTCCGACCGAAGAGGGACGCGGCGGCACGGACGCCGACGATTTTCTGAAAGCGCGCGGAATTATTGTGCGCCGGATGGGCGGTTACGGGTTGCCCGACGCGTTGCGCGTGACCATCGGACTTGAAGACGAAATGCGGGCCTTTGTTGCGGTCCTTGCGGAATTCCACGGATAAAAGAGAACACCCGGATATGCTTTTTGAGAAAGTTACATTAATCGGTATTGGCCTGATCAATTCGTCCCTGGCGCGGGTCATGCGCCGGGATGGTTTGGCGGGCCATATTTCAGCCTGTTCACGCACGCAAAAGACCTTGGACAAGGCCGTAGAACTGGGATTGGCTGATAGCGTGACCACCGATCCCCGCATCGCGGTTGAAGGGGCCGACCTTGTTGTGCTTGGGTCGCCCCTGGGCACTTACGCCGAAATTGCCCGCAACATGGCGCCGGGCCTAAAACCGGGGTGCATCGTTACCGATGTGGGGTCGGTCAAGGAATGCGTTGAACGCGACGTGGCGCCGCATCTGCCCGAAGGCGTGCATCTGGTGCCCGCCCACCCGGTCGCCGGAACCGAGCATTCGGGCCCCGAGGCGGGCTTCGCCGAATTGTTTGATAGCCGCTGGTGCATCATTACGCCGGCGAAGAATGCCGATCCGGATGCCGTGGAAAAGGTCTGTGAACTGTGGCGCTTTGCGGGTTCTGATATTCAGATGATGGATCCGGTTCGCCACGACAAGGTGCTGGCTATCACCTCGCACGTCCCGCACCTGATCGCCTTTACGATCGTTGGCACGGCGACCGAACTGGAAGGCGATCTCAGGGACGAGGTTATCCAGTTTTCCGCCGGTGGTTTTCGTGACTTCACGCGCATCGCGGCATCCGACCCGACCATGTGGCGCGACGTTTTCCTGAACAACAGGGAAGCGGTGCTGGAAATGCTGGGGCGGTTCAGCGAGGATCTGGTGGCATTGCGCCGCGCGATCCGGCGTGGCGAGGGCGATACCTTGGACGAGGTCTTCACCCGAACCCGCGAAATCCGCCTCGGCGTCATCGATGCCAAACAGCACATCGCACCCAAAAGCCCTAATACCAAATTGCATAAAGAATAACGGCGGCAAAAATTAAAGCGCCACGCCGGCCTTTGCCGAGGCGCGTTCCCATTTGGTTTTGGCGTCGTCATCAAATATGAGGTCGTCGTCCAGCGGTGCCGTGGTCCAGTCGTCGCGCGCCATTTCGCTTTCCAATTGGTGCGGCCCCCATCCGGCATAACCCAGGATGACAAGGCTCTTGCGCGGGCCGTTTCCCTCCGATATGGCGCTCAGCACATCGGTATGGGTGGTCACCGCTATGGGACCGCGCAGCGAAATCGGATCGCGGCCTTTCCATTCGGCGGAATGCAGCACGAACACGCTTTGCGGATCGACCGGCCCGCCATAATGCAGCGTAATTTTGCCCCCGTGGCCGGGCTTCAAGCCCAACCCCTTCATGAATTCATCCATGGGGCCGACGCCCATCGGCTGGTTGATGATTAAACCGAACGCGCCTTGGGCATTGTGATCGATCATGTAGATAACGGTTCGCGAAAACCGCCCGTCCGGCATTTTCGGCGATGCGACCAGCAATTGCCCGCGTGTGAAATAACCCTGTCCGCCGGATATGGAAGATTGCGCGCGCGCGTCCCCCGCCGAATGGATGGCGAGAAAAAACGCGACCACGAAGGTTGTAAAACGCAACGCTCCCATAAGACCAGTCTACCAGAAAATCTCGGGAATTTCCGCTAGCGGTACGGGGCCGGCAAAAAGGCGGCGCTCCTGAACGGTGATGGGAACATTAAGACTGGCCCGGCCATTCGCGGATCGCCGCGACATCACACCCAACACGATCTTGGCGGTAACGGCGTCGCGCGGCTGAATGATGCTGCGCTTGCGCAAGGCGTCCACGGTTTCAAAAAAGCCTTCGATGTGGGCGGTGAATGAGCCGATGGGCTGCATTGCGCCATCCAGCGCCATGGTTCCGTCTGCGCTCATGGAAAGGGGGCCGTAGGCGACACTAAGCCTTGGTAGGGCAATTGTGCCACCGTCGTCGCGCCAGTTGCTCAGGGCTGTCTTGAACGGCTTGCCGATCAGGGGTCGGATTATATTTGCGCTGATTTCCAGCCTTTCGATATCGGGGCCAAGCGGCAGGTTAAGCCGCCGTGGAACGCTTAAATCGCCAAGGCGCAAGCGGGCCTCCAGAACCGGCGAGCCCTCATTTTTCGGCGGCACGACCGCGTCCACATGGGCCCGACCGACGTTCCACACATCGCCCTTTTGGCTGCCCTTTACCACCAGTCCAATGATGTCGGCCTCAAGCGGCGTTGGCCATGCGCCGCCGAACGTCATCGCGGCGCTTAGGTGTTCGGCCTGACCGTGGAAGTGTTGAATTTCACCGTTCCGCGAGAACACAAAAGCATGATTTCCGGGACCGTCGATGGCTACCCGGCGGGGTCGCCACGGGCGCATTGACGCGCTAACCCTTTCGCCTTCCCATCCCCACCGCATCTGGCTTTTGGGGGCCGCGATGCTGGGGCCGTCGATGGTCACGCGAAGGCGAAACGGGAAACCGCCTATGTCGAGTTGCTTGAAGTTTACCTCCAAACCCTCGTTCCGCCGCTCGTCGATCCAGGCCATGATTCCATCGCGCACCTGCCCCGCCATGAAGAACCAAAACGCCACATAAAGGGCACAGACCAGCGAAACGGCACCCACGCCCAGCGCCGCCCACCTGCCGGCAACCAGATATTTGGGCGGCCGGTAGGTAAATACCGGATGGCCCCCTTCCGTGGGGTGGGTCTGACGTTTTCCTGATTGGCGCATGGTGTCGTTTGTTTCTTCGATTGTGCAGGGTTTTGTTTCCGAGTTTGTTATAGTTCGTTGCGCGCGCGGGATCGAGTGATTAGCTTGCAATCGGAATATGACAAAGAAAAACGTGCCCAGCGATGAAGTTCTCAAAGCCACCGATTTTGCGGCAAACGGCGATTTGTGGGTTTTCGCCTACGGCTCGCTGATGTGGCGACCGGGGTTCGGTCATGTCGCAGCAATGCCCGCTCTGCTCGGCGGCTATCACCGAGAATTTTGCATCTATTCGCACCATCACCGGGGAACACCCGATCATCCCGGCCTGGTATTGGGGCTGGACCGGGGCGGGTGCTGCCGGGGCATGGCGTTTCGCGTGAAGGCCGCCTATGTCGTCGATGTGGTCGCCTATCTGGACGAACGCGAACTCGTGACCAGCGCCTATATCCCGAAAACACTGCCGGTTCGCATCGGCGAGGAACGCGTTCGCGCCTATTCCTTCGTGGCGGATCGCACCCACCGGCAGTACGCAGGCCAGCTGCAAATTGATGTCGCCGCCGCGATTATCATGGATGCCCAGGGCCAGTCAGGCTTGAACCGCGACTACCTGATCAACACGGTACGGCACTTAGAATGCCTTGGTTTCACCGATGGGCGCGTTCATGACCTTTTGCAAAGGGTCGAAGCCCTGACCGGCGAGATCGAACGCGGGAGCGGTATTTAATGGCCGAAAAAATCTGGGTGTTCGCCTATGGCTCGCTCATGTGGCGGCCCGATTTCCCCTACCTTAAAATGCGCCCGGCGCGACTTTTCGGATATCACCGCGCGCTTTGCATTTATTCGATCCGTGCGCGCGGCACGTCGGAAATTCCGGGGCTGGTTTTGGGTCTGGATCGCGGTGGCTCGTGCGTTGGCCGGGCCTACGCCGTGGCCGCGGAAAACTGGGAAGACGTGCGCGCCTACCTGATAGATCGGGAAATGACGACCAACGTCTACACGCCCACCTTCCTGCGTCTGGTGCTGGAAGACGACGCGCGGGTGGACGCCTATAGCTTCGTCGCCCGGCGCGATCACGCCCAATACACCGGCAAACTACCTGATGAACGAATGGTCGAATTGCTGCTGCAAGGCATCGGCCAGCACGGCCCCGCCACCGAATACCTGGCCAACACGGTTGCCCACCTGGATGAACTAGGCATCACCGCCGGCCCGTTACACCGGATTTTGGAAAAAACGGAAGCGTCCGCGTCGACACCAAATCCGACTTTCAAGCGGTAAGGCGGTCGGCCAGACGGTCGACAGCGACATAATCAACCTTCGATTCCAACGTGCGGCGAACGATCCCCGCGTAGATGATCGAAAGCGTTCCAATCATTGCCGCACCAAAAACCAATGTCTCCAATGCCAGTAGCGTGGATGGGAGTACACCGATGAGCGCAACCTTGAGGAAGTCGATTTGAAATTTGCCAACCATTTCTGGGTCGACGGAGAGTGCCGCTAAAAGCGTTAATTCGATCCATGTGCTGGTCTTAATGGTCGACCAAGAGACAGTGGCCCCGACTAGGTAGCAGATCAGACCGATTGAAATGAATCGAATCCAGTTTCCGCGAAGTTGCCGCCATATGATTGTCACCTTCATCGCGCGGTCTTCGATGGCCAGCGCGGGCAAAATGGGGGTTGCCAATATGATCGCCACACCGATCAAGAAATACGGCATTAAGATTAGCGTCGACGCGATCGGCGATCCTTGCAGCATTCCTGCGACCCACAAAAAGGCTTTGTCGGGTAGAAAAAACAACAACGAAACAAGGAGATAGAATACCTCTGGTTTTCCGAATCTGAAGACGCGGGGTCTCATTTCACCCAAAAGGATCGACCGGTGCCACGCGACGGCGAAGTGAGCGATTAGAGGGATTAGTAGCCATTGAGCAAATAACCACCAACCGTCAAAGACGGGGGAATATTCGGGCAGAACGGCAGCGATGAAGATGGCCCAAAATGAAAGCAACAAAACCAGAATCACTGGTGCGCCCGCCCGAAACATCAGGGGAATATGGCGGAACGCATAGGAATAGCCCCACCAGACGATGGCGAAGACCTTGAGTTTTGGAGCGGCGCTTTTGGCCATTGTGGTTCGGACCTTCCTTCCTTTGGCCCGATCCAAATGCAAGTCACGGTCGTTGTGCCAGAAGCGTTTCAGGCTTGGTCTTTCTCAGGCAGGTGAATAGAGCCATCCTTAGAAATTTTGAAATGGGGATTCCAGGCTATTTCCCAGAGGTGGCCGTCGGGGTCGGCGAAGCATCCGGAATAGCCGCCCCAGAAGGTGTCTTCGGCGGGTTTGGTAATTTCGGCCCCGGCGTTGCGGGCCTCAGCCAGAACCGCATCGACTTCTTCCTTCGAGCGCGCGTTGAAGGCCAGAACGATGCTGGCCGATTTGCCTTCAGAAGCGGTTTCCACGGGAAGCCCGGCGTCGGCGGCCAACGCGTCGCGGCCATAGAGCGAAAAGATCGACCCGCCCGCCTGAAAGAAAGTGATCTCCGGCGGGCTGTCGGCGGGGGTCCAGCCCAGGCGCTTGTAAAACGCCGTCGCGCGACCGACATCTGCGACGCCCAGGGTGATCAGGCTTATTCGTTGTTCGATCTTGTTATCCGCCTTATTCGTTGTTCCATCTTGTTATCCGCACTTGGAATAGCCGCACGAGGTGCAGGTGTCGCAGCCTTCCTGGCGCATCAGGCTGAGCTGGGCGCATTTGGGGCATTGGCGAAACATGGATGTGTTGGCGCTGCCAGGGTTGTTCTCGCCCGCGCCCATGGCCACGACCTTGGGCTGCCTGACCGCCTCATAGGCATCGGCCCGGTCGCCCGGCGCGGCGAGGAAGCCAATTTCCTTGAGGTGGCGTTCGATGACCTCGCCGATGGCGGCCAGTAACGAGGGCACGTAGCGACCGCCCATCCATTGGCCGCCGCGCGGATCGAACACCGCCTTCAATTCCTCGACCACGAAGGAAACGTCGCCGCCGCGCCTGAATACCGCGCTGATCATGCGCGTCAGGGCCACGGTCCAGGCGTAGTGTTCCATGTTTTTGGAATTGATGAACACCTCGAAGGGGCGAATGCGACCGCTATCGTCGAGAATGTCGTTGAGTGTGATGTAGATGGCGTGGTCGCTTTCCGGCCAATTGACCTTGTAGGTTTTGCCGTCCAGCGCGTCCTCGCGATCCAGCGGTTTATACAGCTGAGCGACCCGACCCGAATCGCCCAAATCCTTGGGCTTGGCCTTGGCGATGGGGGCTTCCAGGGGCAGCTCGGCCTGCGTTTTGGCGGATTGCTTCTTGGCGCTGGATTTTACTTCCAGCACCGCGCCGGTCACGTCGTTGGGCCGGTAGGTGGTGCAGCCCTTGCAGCCAAGATCGTAAGCCTGGACGTAGATGTCCTTGAAGTCCTCGAAGGAAATGCTTTCGGGGCAGTTGATGGTTTTGGATATGGAGCCATCGATATATTTCTGCACGGCGGCCTGCATGACCAGATGATCGCGCGGGCTGAGCTGCTGGGCATCGACGAAGGCGTCGGTCAGGGCCGCATTGTTGCCGAACATGCGCTTGTAAAGCCGGAAGGCATGGTCGCTGACCTCTTCCTCGCGGCGCACGCCGTCTTGCCCCAATACGTGGCGCGTGTACTTGAAACTGAACACCGGCTCCAGGCCCGACGACACATTGTCGGCGAACAGCGATGTGGTTCCGGTGGGTGCGACCGAGGTTAGAAGCGCATTGCGAATGCCATTGTCGGCTATGGCCGAGCGCACGTCGGCATCCAGCCCGCGCACGGTTTCACCGGCCAGGTATTTCTCGGCGTCGAAAAGCGGGAAGGCACCCTTTTCGGCGGCCAGTTCGGTGGATGCCAGATAGGCCGAACGGCGGATCTCGGCCATCCAGTTTTCCGTCAATTCCACCGCGCGGGCCGAACCATAGCGCGCGCCGCACATAATCAGCGCGTCGGCCAGTCCGGTAATGCCCAAGCCGATGCGGCGTTTTGCGCGCGCCTCGAGTTCCTGTTCGGGCAGCGGAAAGTTGGAAACGTCGATCACGTTGTCCATCGCCCGCACCGCGACGGCCACCAGCTTTTCCATGGCTGCGGGTTCTATCTGCGCGGTCTCGCTAAAAGGTGCATCAACCAGAGCGGCCAGATTGAGCGATCCCAGCAAACAGGCCCCGTAAGGGGGCAGGGGTTGCTCGCCACAAGGGTTGGTGGCACCGATGGTTTCGCAGTAGTTCAGGTTGTTCAGGCGGTTGATGCGGTCGATGAAGATCACGCCGGGTTCGGCATAGGCATAAGTGCCGTGCATGATCTTGTCCCACAATTCGCGGGCTGGAAGGCTGCGATATGTGGTGCCGTCGAACGCCAGTTCCCAGGCGGCGTCTTCCTTGACCGCGCGCATGAAGGCATCGGTTACCAGGACCGACAGGTTGAACATGCGCAACCGTCCGGGGTCGCGCTTGGCTTCGATAAAGGCTTCGATGTCGGGATGATCGCACCGCATCACCGCCATCATGGCGCCGCGGCGCGATCCGGCGCTCATGATGGTGCGGCACATGGCGTCCCACACGTCCATGAACGAAAGCGGCCCCGAGGCGTCGGCGCCCACGCCCTTTACCGCCGCGCCTTTGGGGCGCAGGGTTGAGAAATCGTAGCCGATGCCGCCGCCCTGTTGCATGGTCAGGGCCGCTTCCTTCAAACTATCGAATATGCCGCCCATGTCGTCGGGCACGGTTCCCATAACGAAGCAATTAAAAAGCGTGACGTTGCGTTTGCTGCCAGCACCCGAAAGGATGCGCCCGGCGGGCAAAAATTTGAAATCCTCCAACGCCTCGAAGAAATTACGCTCCCACAGATCGGGATCGTCTTCCACGGCGGCCAGGCTGCGCGCGACGCGGCGCCACGAATCGGCAATGTTCTTGTCCACAGGCTGGCCGTCCGGCCCCTTGAGACGATATTTCATGTCCCATATCTGCTGGGAAATGGTCGCAACCTGAGCCATGTCAGTTCCTGGGCAATTCCTGGTCTCGTCAAGCGTTGGCACGTTCCGCCGTTCCGTCCCCGCCGCTCGGACTAAAAACGACCGCAACACCGCAATATTAAAGGCTTTCGACCCACTAATGTAGGTCGTTTTCTGTTGTCAGTCAAGAAATGTTCCGGTTATGTTTCTCACAAATTCATCCCCAGACGAGAGGGCAGAGAATCGGCGGAAGCCCTCAAATCCTTGAAGTTATTCCCGTAGTTCACAGTGCGTTGGCCAAAACGTTCCACAGGACTGTCCACTGGTTGGCCCCCTTTGAGTGGTCCAAGTTGAATGTTAGAGCATGACCGGCCTTTGGTCCATCGAGACGATGGTTTCCGGGGCTGGCGGGCGGTAGCCCAAGGCACTGTGGGGTCTCTTCGTATTGTAGTGTTTCCGCCATTGTTCGATGATGATTTGCGCCTCCTTCAGGGTGTAGAAGATTTCGCCGTTTAGCAGTTCATCCCTGAAGCGTGCATTGAAGCTTTCACAATATCCGTTCTCCCATGGCGAGCCTGGTACGATGTAGGCGGTCTTCGCGCCGACAGCTTTGATCCATTTTTGAACGGCCTCGGCAACGAACTCAGGGCCGTTGTCCGACCTGACAAAGGCGGGAACCCCACGCAAGATGAACAAGTCCGTCAGTGCGTCTATGACGTTTGTCGAGTTGAGCTTGCGCTTTACCCGGATTGCCAGACACTCGCGGCTGAACTCATCCAGAATGTTCAGCGTCCGAAAAACCTTCCCGTCGTCAGTTCTGTGATGAACAAAATCATACGACCAGACGTGGTCACGGTACTCTGGCCGTAACCTCACGCACGATCCGTCATTCAACCAGAGCCGGCTTTTCTTCGGTTGTTTCATTGGCACTTTCAGCCCCTCACGTCGCCATAGGCGCTCAATGCGCTTGTCATTGACCTGCCAGCCAGCATCTCTCAACAAAGCCGCGACCCGACGGTATCCATATCGACCATACTGTCGCGTCAGTTCAATCATGTCCGCCACCAGGCGTTCTTCGTCTGCACGGCCCCTTGGTTGACGTCGTTGCGTTGTTCGATGCTGACCAAGGACTCGACAAATCCGGCGCTCGGACACCGCCAGCTTGCCAAGAACCTTATCGATGCAGGCGCGACGACGTGCGGGGCTTAGAAGTTTCCCCTTGCGGCCTCGGACAGGATCAACTTGTCCAGGGTGAGGTCCGATATAGCCCGCCGCAAACGTTCATTCTCCTTCTGAAGACGCTTGAGTTCCTTCACCTGATCGTGGCCCATCCCACCGTATTGCTTGCGCCAGCGATAAAATGTCTGCTCGACGACACCAATCTCCCTGATCGCATCAATGCGCTTCATTCCCTGCCCGACAAGAACCTCAACCTGTCGCAACTTCGTCACTATTTCTTCCGGCTTGGGGCGTTTGTTCGCCATCTCTGATCCTCCAGTTTCCTCATATTAACCGTGGACCAACTTTGGGGGGGAATTCCACCTCGATTTACCCACTATTGTCGCGCACGGGAGGTATTCGTCCGCCGGATCGAAAGCGATCACGGTTGGCGCTGACGCTTGTTGATCGCGAGATAATCTCGCGTGGCGTAGCAGCCTCGCGTACCATGCGCTCAATTGCACGAGAGCTTTGTCGGCCTGCATCAACCGTCAGCCGTGAGATCAACAGGAATGGCGGCTATGATGTCGATGGATTGCTTAGGGTCCAGACTCATTCAAATCCAGTAGCATATGAGTGCTGCGAGGCATAATCCGGCCATGAAGTTGTGGGCGTTTTTGTCGTAGCGGGTGGCGATGCGGCGGAAGTCCTTGAGGCGTCCGAACATGCGCTCGATGACGTTACGGTGCCGATAGCGTTTTCGATCGAAGGCATGGGGCTGCTTGCGATTGACCTTGTTTGGAATGACCGGCTGGATGCGGTGCCGCTTCAACCTGGCCCGCCAATGATCCGCGTCGTAGGCTTTGTCCGCAAGGAGATATCGGGCCTCGGGGAGGCGATCCGCGAGCATGACCGCGCCGGTGATGTCAGCGATCTGTCCGGGTGTCAGATAGAAGGCCAAAGGGCGGCAATACTCGTCACTTATGGCGTGAACCTTGGTGTTGCGCCCACCCTTTGTACGACCGATGGCCTGAGCAGAAGCCCCCCTTTTCCACCGCCGGCGCAGCGATGCGCCTTGACGTGGGTGCTGTCGATGGAAATCTCTCTCGGCGTGTCAGCCAGGGCGGTTGTCAGTTCGGCGAACAGATATTGCCAAATGCCCCGCTACGCCCAGCGATTATAACGATTGTAGACCATGGTGTGAGGACCGTACTCCGAAGGACAGTCCTGCCAGCGGCAGCCCGATTGCAAAACGTGGATTATCCCGCTGATTATCCGCCGGTCGTCCTCCCGCCGCTTGCTCGCCGCACGGTACGGAAAATGCGGTTTGATCAACGCCCATTGCTCGTCAGACAACCAATTGACCCCTCGTGACCCGAAACCTCCTCTCTTGAGTTCCAGGCCATTGAATCACTTAATGGTTAATGAGTTCTGATCCTAGTGAATTGAAATGCCTGTATTGAGAAGTCATACATTCGATAATTGGTGTTTTTTTAATTTAGACTCCGCCAAATAAAACCCCTGCCCGGGTTTACCGGGCGGGGGCTTAGTCCGGTATTTGTGTGCCAAAGCGATTATGCGGCGCGCACGTTGGCCAGGAACTTGGCAACTTCCGAACGCAGCGTTTCAGACTGAACCGATAGTTCACCCGCCGCCGAGCGCATCTCGGTCGCCGCCTGGCCGGTTTCGGTTGCCGCCTGATTGACGCTGCCGATGTTCGACGACACCTCGTTGGTACCGGCGGACGCCTGTTCGACGTTGCGCGCAATCTCCTGAGTTGCCGCACCCTGCTGCTCGACCGCCGATGCAATCGTCGCGGCGATTTCATCAACTTCTGAAATCGTCTTGCCGATGGCCTCGATGGCTGTGACCGCTTCGACCGTGGCAGACTGAATTTGGGCGATTTGGGTGCCGATTTCGTCAGTTGCCTTGGCTGTCTGGTTGGCCAGATTCTTGACCTCGGATGCGACGACCGCGAAGCCCTTGCCCGCATCTCCGGCGCGCGCCGCCTCGATGGTTGCGTTCAGGGCCAGCAGGTTGGTCTGGTCGGCGATGTCGGTGATTAATGACACCACCTCGCCGATTTTATTTGCGGCCTCGGCCAAGCCTTGCACCTTGGCGTTGGTTTCCTCCGCCTGAATAACCGCACTCGACGTAATCTCACTGGACTGGCCGACCTGACGGCTGATCTCGGCGATGGAACTGGAAAGCTCCTCGGCTGCCGAAGCCACGGTTTCGACGTTGGCGGATGCCTGTTCAGCCGCTGTTGCCACCGTCGACGACTGTTGCGTCGTCTGCTCGGCGGTGGCTGCCATTGCGTCGGAGGCTGCTTGCATTTCGGTCGCTGCCGAGGAAACCTGGTCGACGACGCTTCCGACCGCGCTTTCGAAATCATCGGCCAGCTTGATCATGGCCTCGCGTTTGTCGGCCTCGGCCCGGCGTTCGGATTCCTTCTGTTCGGCCTCCATTTCCTTGACCCGGATGGCGTTTTCCTTGAACACCTGAACGGTGTTGGCCATTTTGCCGATTTCGTCGCCGCGACCCTGAGACGGGACCTCGATTTCAAGATCGCCTTCGGCCAGACGCTCCATGGCTGCGGTCATCGTATTTAGCGCGCGTGTCACAATTTGATTCAAAAGCAGAACCAGCGTCCCGATCAAAACAACCAGGACTATTCCGGCGGCGATCAACTGCCCACGGATGGCATTCGCCAAATTTTCGTTGATAAAATCCAGGCTCCAACCGACGGCCAATGTGCCGTATAGGTCCTTGTCTTTTCCGCCGGTGACGGGAACGACAACAATAAGATGACGTTCGGTAAACGCGGTTACAGGTTCGCCCTTAGCCAGCTTTTCCGCATCAATGGACAATGCCGCCGAAAGGTCATATTCGGCCAATTCGGTTGATTGAAACGTTGTCAGGACATTTCCGTCTTTGTCGAACGTGGCCAGGCTTGCCAAATTCGTCGATGAATCTGAGGCGAATTCTTCATAAGCGCGCTTGATCGATGCTACTTTTTTCCATTTCAGCCCACCGGAAACCTGCGTCGAAAGAAGGTTGGTAATATTAATGTTGCCCGAGCGGGCCTGGGAGTAAAGGTCGTCCTGAAGGGTTTTCGCTTGTAAGAAGACCATCACGGCGAAGCCAACAATTACCGCCACACCTATTGCCGCCGATACTTTTTGGCCGATCGACCAATTCATAACATTCAATGATGGAAGTTTCGGCATATCGTTGTTCCTTTGTTGGGGTCGGGAACAAGGACGCACTTTGCGCGCGCCCTTGTTTTCGCCGAGATATTATTTGTTCGACATTCTTGGACCACGCAGCCCGATTTACTGGCCGAGGTTCTCGATATCGACGCCGATTGTGACCGCCCCGATTGCTTTTTTTGTTGCCGGATCGACAACGGTCATGCTGAGTTGGCTTTGGAACCTTTGGGTCGACTCATCTTCCTCGACTTCACCGATATCCAAGCCGGCGGGGCCTGCGGGATAGGTCTTCTTGAACTTGGCTTCGTCGCCTTGCCAGTAATCGGATGTCACGTCGCTCTGGCCAACGTTCAGGCCCTTGTTGTCCATTACGAAAATTTCCGTGTAAAGGCCCTTGCTGTCATCGCGGATTTTGCGCAGGAAACCCGACAATGCGGTGCCAAGAACGCCGTCGATCATCGGCTTGCTTCCGGCCTTTGTTTCGGCACGCCACTTCTTGTCGAGCGCGTCGATCTCGCCCTGTGACAGGGAAGCGTGTTTGGCGTTTTGCGCGTTAACGGCACTGACAACCGCGGGATCGCTCACCCAAGCCTTGATCTTCGAATTTGCCAATTCGGTCATCGGGCCTTCGTGGTCGCCCGCCGCAAACGCCGCCGATCCGACCAAAAGCATTGCCGAAGCGATAGCGACCGTCTTGATTTGGAATTTGTTCATTTTTATTGTCTCCTTGTTTGGCTACCCTGACGAATCAAGGAAAGAGGTGACGTTCACTCGTGCAGAGTTACGCCAAGGACATCAAATGGTTGTTCTTTTTGCTCCACAAATACGCGTAAAGGGTTCGCATATGTTTCTGTAATCCGACATTCCCCTACGCCTCGAATGCACACAATATAATTAGGGGTATGTTTCATGATGATTTCAGAACATCACGAAAATGGTTTCGTTTTTTTACATAGTGTGACGGTTTGTGACGGTATCGATTCCGATGAACAGGTAGTTAAACCGCTATGTTGTCATCCACCTCTCGATAGTCGTCGCCAGGCCATGGAAGTTCCTTGAACACGCGCCCCAGGGTGGATTGCCTTTGCTGCAGCTTCTATCATTGCCCCGCAACGAGTCTGTGAGACGGGAGGATAGGAGGAACCATGACACCGGCGGTTACGATGGTGAGGAAGGCGGGGGTGCGTTTCAAAATTCACAGCTATGACCATGACCCGGACGCGGAATCCTTCGGCGGAGAGGCGGCTGAAAAACTTAGTCTCCCGGAGGACCGCGTCTTCAAGACCCTGCTTGTTTCCATGTCGTTGTCGCAAAGGGAATGTCTGGTTGTCGCCGTCGTACCGGTCGGCGGTATGCTTGACCTGAAACGACTGGCGTCGGTACTGGGCGGGAAAAGGGCAGTGATGGCCGATGTGGTTCAGGCGCAACGCGCGACCGGCTATTTGGTGGGCGGGATCAGCCCGTTGGGTCAGAAACGCAGATTGCCGACGGTGATTGACGAGACGGCATTGCAATTTGAAACCGTGTTCGTCAGCGCCGGAAGGCGGGGCCTCGAAATTGAACTTTCGCCGGAGGACCTGAAGACGTTGACGGACGCAAAAACAGCCGTGATCGCCGCCGAGTGATGACGTCCGTTGCGCGCTGATTTCGTTGGGAAATATTTTTGAAAAACGGGTTCGCGCCGTGTTGCAGTCGTTCGGCAACGCGCTTATACGTTCCCGGTCTCGCATTGAGAGGCGATCATTTCCAGTATGTTAGCGGACGCGGCCATCTTCGAGTGAAGCGAAATTGTTCCCAAAATAATATTGGACTTGTTTTAATGGCCCGGCATTTTGGCGGGTCGGTTTATGTGATCATCAAAACCTACGGAGTAAGACATGATCAAAGGTACCGTTAAGTGGTTCAACGGCCAAAAAGGCTATGGCTTCATCGCGCCGGAAGACGGCACTGAAGATGCTTTCGTGCATATTTCCGCACTTGAGCAGGCGGGCCTGTCCGGGCTTGACCAAGGCCAGCAGGTCGTTTTCGACCAAGGGCAAGGGGGCGCGGACGGGGAGCCTACAGTAAGCGTTTGATTGGCGAGAGGTATTTTCAAGGGCGTATTTCGTTCACGTCCACCGAAGATGCGGGTACGACCTTTGAAGCGGTGTTTCCGCCAAAATTGACCTGATATCACCTTGCGCTAACAACGACTCATGGAGACGGCTTGGCCGAAATCAGCTTTGGTTGTTTTCGGTGTTGTAGCCGATCAGCATCCGTTTGCGTTTCTGGTGCGTTTCAAACAACTTCCAGCGCACGACGGGAATGTCCGATAGCGAAACGATCGGGATTTCAAACAACTTGGTGTCACTGATAGAGCGGATATTGGTGACTGGCTTCTCGCCGAAAAGCGATATCTCTTCACCGAAAAAGTCCGACCTGCGTAAGGTTTCGACCACGCTGTCGCCAGCAAATCTTTTCAAAAGACCGTTCTGGACAATGAACAAAGAAAAAATCGAACTGCTGGTTCCGCCCAACGAAAATTCACCATCCGGAATTTCGACCGGTTTCATGACCTTGGCGATTTTGTTCTGAATGGGATACGAAAGTTCCTCGCCGAAAAGCCAGGTGTCTTGCAAAAACTCGCGTCGCTCCGCCAGGGCTGAGATTTCGGCAAAAAGATCGTTCTGCCGGACGAATTCGATATACAGCGGCACCGGAATACACAAGGCTTTGACGAAGCTGAGTGCCCGGTAGGTTTCACCCGAAGGTAGTTTGTGAAGCCCCGATAGCTCCCCCACCAGCGCGCCGGCTGAAAGCTGGTTTGTGCGGCGGGTGTTGGCGATGATCATTTCAACGCTGCCGGTAAGGACCAAAAAGATATGCCGGGATTCGTCGCCTTGCCGAATCAGGATGGCTTCGGGGTTGAACGTCACGACTTCGTTGTTAAGCAGGGTGTGAAGGCGATGTTGCGGCAGGTTCGGGAAATACGATTTCAAGAACCGGTATGCGAAGCGTCGAACGTAGGTCTGGTAACTTGGAATCAGAATGTCCGTGGTTCCGAGCGGTGCGCCTGACCCAATCTCTTTTTCATCTGCGCTAAGGGGCCGGGCCACATGCGACAGGATGATTTTTTCGGATTGGTCACCGCGAAAATCCTTGGCATCCCCGTGGATCATGCCGCCGCCAATATCCAGTTTTTTCAGTGTTGTCGGCGTATGGTACTCGGCCTTTACCTTTTTTATGAATTCTGGAGAGGCCCCTGGCGCGTCGGTGTCCTGGGATTCCATTTTGTCTAGCACGCCAAACGAAGCGATGTCGGCAAAATGGCCGTACGAACGATACCCCCCTTCCCAAAAGCTCCTGAACAGGAAGACCGTTGTTTCGACCGGATGCGGAGAATTAATCGGCTTCACCTCCAACCCGTCGATATCGTTCCACTCATCGGGTTTCAGGTCGATAATGTCGAAGTAGCTGCTGAACCGGTTTTCATCCATTGACAGCAACGAGCACAGCTTTTTGGTGACCGAACTTCTTACCAGGGGTGTCGCAAAATATTTCAGCCGGTGGTCCGAGCGCATAAGGGTGGTCAGCCCGGAAAAATGATCGTCGTGGGCGTGGGTATGGAAAATACCGTCAAGCTCGTTAACGCCGATCCCCAGCGCGGTAAGGGTGGCATGGAGGTTAGGTCCCGCGTCCACCAGATAAAGTCGACCCTGGAAAGAGACGATGCTGCCCATGCAAGGGCGGTTGATATCCCAGCCATCGCCCTCGCCCGAATGGATGACCGAGAAATAGCCACGCTCGATCTGGTGATAACCCAAGGGGTAGGGTGGTTCGTACCTTTCCGATGATTCGAGGTTAAGATCGACCGTTACGGACTGGCCCTCGAACGTGAATTGATAAACGTTGAGTCTAAGGCGGCGAATGGTGACGCCATCGCGGATTTCAACGTTTCCGCTAGCGACTTCGCGTGTGTCCAACAATTCCGAAGGTGGGCGGACCTTGCCAAATGCGAAGCAAAGCTTCATGCGCATGAGTTCGGCAGCCTGGGCCGCGTCGCATCCGGCAGCAGTCATTTCCTCGACCGAAACAAGCCCGTAATTTCCCCGGTGGATGTAGTGGATCTGGGCGTCGATTTGCTCGGGAGAACCGATCAGCATCGGCTTGATTCCGGTGTTGTTCGGATGGCCGGGGATGATCATTCCCTGGCGGTAGAGCATTTGCAGAACGGGAAATTCCGCCTGGTTTGCGAAGTCGCCGCCCTGGACCATGACCTCGGACAGCAATATCGCGTTCGGCCCGCTTTCGCTTTTCACGCCGCCCTTCTCGACCTCAATGATCAAGCCGCGGCGCATCAGATGTTTTACGGCGTCCGCAGGGCAACCACAAAGAACGCGTAACCCGACATCTGGAATCTCCACCCAGAAAACGCCAGTGCAAACTTTGATTTTTTTTATTTCAGCCATTTGATGGATGCGCGACCTCAATCTTTGAAATCAATCCGAAAGTCTAGTCGACTTGCCCAATAAATCCAACCTGCCGTGTTAACCTATTGTTCCGAAATCAAATTTCAGGAAAATTTATCCTCGTCGGCATGCGTCTCTCGAACTTCCAGAATGTCCGGCGACAGCATCTCCAATGGCCCACGCCTTCTTGTATGACCGTTCGGACGTTAAGGCATCGAAGACGTCACAGATACCGTGTTCGTTTGGACATCAGCGTCATGTCAAAGGAAAAAGTTTACTAAAATTTTATATAAACAATAATTATTTTAACAAAAAATTTTATATTTTAAGTGTGATTGCCATCATTACGCGTTGCTTCCGAAATGAAATATATTTTGCTTATGCGGAAGTAGAAACATTTTGGACAACCTTGAAAAAAGGCGCGTAGCGATGGTTCAGAATCCAAGCGTTTTGGAAAGCCGGCTTTTTTTCGATGAATCTCTTTCCGAGACCCTTCTACCAAGCCTTGAACCGGTAGTTTCCGAAAGTGTAGAGGCCGATGGCGACACTGCGGGTCCGGCTGAAACGGCGGTGTTTGAAAAACCCACGGAAACCGGAACCGATAATTTCGCGGATGTGGAAGGCCTTGCAAACCGCGGTAGTGACGAAATCCCATTGGTGAATTCGGTGATTGGTGAGGATGGTTCGTCGCCATTTACGGGTTCGCCTGCCCAAACGCTTGGGTCAATTGAGGAGAACGACCCCGCGACCGTGTCGGAATCGGTCTCAAGCCGTGATGCCAGCACGGAATTTGAAGATGATGAGGACGCCGAGAGCGATATTGAAGCGGCCTCGTCCGAAGTGTCGGTCTCTGGTGCAGGTGACTCTGTCGATCCCGTTGACCCTGTTGATCCCGTCGATCCAGCCGAACCGGTCATCCTTCACGGAACGTCGGCGGATGACAACCTGTCGGGCGGGACTGGTGCCGACGAACTCTACGGCGAGAGTGGCGATGACACGCTGTACGGTGGGCATGGTGACGATCTTCTTTATGGCGGATGGCATGATGATGCGATCTACGGTGAAGAGGGCAATGACTATCTTTCCGGCAGTTATGGCAACGACAACCAGTGGGGCGGCGAGGGCGACGATCATGTTCGCGGCGGCTCTGGCAATGACAAACTGTACGGTGGCGCGGGCGATGATCTTCTCCAGGGCGACAAAGACGCCGACACGCTATCGGGCGGAAGCGGCAGCGACACCCTGGAAGGCGGAAGGGGCGATGACACCTACGTCGTCGGGTCGCAGTCGGGATCGGGTGACGACATCATTGCCGATTCCGAAGGTTCCGAAACGCTTCAATTCGACGATCTCGATCCGTTCGCCGAGATTTGGCAGGTGGCTCGCCAGGGCGACGATCTCGTGTTTGACTTTGACGGCGGCGGCTCGCTCACGATCAGCGATTTTTATGGCGTCGGTTACATCGAAAAAGCCACCTACGACGGTCAATCTTATCTGCTGAACGGCGACGCCTCGACCCCTATCAGCTTTGCTGATTTCATGGCCGGCAACCCCGACCTGTATGTCGAAGGAACCGATGCCGCCGATGTGTTAAGCGGGGCGGCCGGCGACGATTTCATCTATGGGCTGGACGGTAGTGACAACATCAGCGCAATGGACGGATCCGATACCGTCTATGGCGGAAATGGTGACGACGTGGCCGACGGCGGAAGCGGCGTGGACATCCTTTACGGCGGATTCGGCGATGATGTGCTTCACGGCGGCGAAGGCGACGACCGACTGCTGGGTGAACGCGACGACGATCAGCTTTATGGGGACGGCGGCGACGATTACCTGTTTGGGAGTTTCGGAAACGACAGCCAATGGGGCGGCGACGGCAATGATAACGTACGCGGCGGCTACGGCAACGACACTCTGGCTGGCGACGCCGGGGACGATATTGTCGATGGCTTCAACGGCAACGACATTCTCGACGGCGGCACCGGAAGCGATACCCTTAGCGGCGGGAAAGGAAACGACACGTTCGTCATGAAACGCGGCTATGGGGCGGACGTCGTATCGGACTTCACGACCCTTACCGCCGGGGCGATCTATGTCGATAAAATTGACATCTCGGACTTCGGTATTGCCGGTTTCGATGACCTGACGAAAGAAGACACCGCCGACGGCGATACCCTGCTTCATCTAGATGGCGGCGATACCCTTCACATCGTCGGCGTTGCATCCGGCGATCTGCAGGATGCCGACTTCCTTTTTTAACGGAGAAGCGCAACCATGACCCAACCCGTTCAATCGCGCGTATTGCGAAATGTGCTGAGATCGTGTGGCCGGGCAATGGTCAGCGTTGGCATGTTCAGTTTCTTCGTCAATCTGCTGGTTCTGACCATCCCGCTTTTCATGATCCAGGTGTTCGACCGCGTTCTCGTCAGCCGTAGCGACGATACGTTGATCGTTCTTAGCGTCGCCGCAATCATGGCGCTTGGTGTCATGGCGATGCTGGAACTGGTTCGTTCGCGTCTTCTGGTGCGTGTCGGGTCGTGGTTGAACGAACAACTCAGCCCGGCGCTGATGCGGGCCTTGTGTGATCCCCAGGTTGGCGGTGGACCGCGTAAAGCACACCTGCACCGCGACCTTTCCCAGGTGCAGGGGTTTCTCACGGGTGCCTCGGTTCTGGCAATTTTGGACGCGCCGTGGATACCAATATTTTTGGCCGTGATTTTTCTTCTGCATCCGGCGTTGGGGTGGATCGGCGTGGCGGGGGCGGTGGTCCTTTTGGGCCTCGCATTTGCCAATCAGCTTCTCGCGCGAAAACCCTTGAAGGCGGCGGCCAAGGCGCAATCGGAGGGACAGGTGTTCGCCGAAGTTGTCACCCGGCAGGCCGAAACCATCGATGCACTGGGAATGCGTGGTGCGCTGGCCCGTCATTGGACGGGTCTTGATGCGGGTGCGCGGCGTGGTCACGATTGCGCCGGGGACCGGGCGGGTACGCTGATGGCCCTTAGCCGTTTTTCGCGGCTGGCCCTTCAGGTGCTCATTTTATCGGTCGCGGCGGGACTGGTTATTTCGCAGGAAATTTCCGCTGGCGCGATGATCGCGGCGGCCATCATTCTTTCGCGTGCGCTGGCCCCGGTCGAGCGCGCCATCGATGTCTGGCGCGGCGTCAATGCAACGCGTGATGCCCTGCAACGGTTGGCCGCAGCCTTGTCGGACGGACAAGACGACAAATTGGCCATGCCCCTGCCGCGCCCCAAAGCTCTGGTCCATATCCAGCAGGTATCAGCCCGTGCGCCGGGTGCGCCCGATGCCTTGTTCGCGGGTGTTTCCTTCACGGTCCGTCCCGGTGAACTGTTGGGTATTTCCGGTCCAATGGGAGCCGGGAAATCGACCCTTGCCCGGATGCTGGTCGGTGTGCGCAAACCCGATCGGGGCCATGTGCGCCTTGGCAGCATCAATGTTTTTGCCTGGGACGGCGACAGCCTTGGCCCCCATGTCGGCTATTTGCCCCAATCCATGGAATTGCTGCCCGGAACCGTTCGCGAAAACATCGCGCGTTTTTCCGACGCCGCGCCGGACGCCGTTATCGACGCCGCCCAGCAAGCCGGTATCCACGAAATCGTCCTCGCCCTTGCCAACGGTTACGACACCCGGGTCGGCCCCGATGCCGAACCGCTTGCCGGTGGTCTCGTCCAACGCATCGGATTGGCCCGTGCTTTGTTCAGAAATCCGCGTCTGGTGGTTCTGGACGAACCCTACAGTAATCTTGATGCGGACGGGATTGCCGCCCTGATCAAGGCGTTGGAGAATTTGAAAGGACGCGGCGCGGCCGTCGTTATCGTATCGCACCGGCCAAGCATTCTGGCCCGTGCCGACGCGGTTCTTATCTTGGCGGAAGGGCGCGCGCGTCTTGCGCGGTCGCGTTCAACTCAAAAAGATCGCTTGAAGCTACTAAGCGGCGGCGCCGCCCAGGTGCCCGTGGCAATTGTAGAAAAACCGGCGAAACGGCTTTCTCGGCGTGGAGGACGATCATGATGGAGGGTGCTACATCCCTGGCGACCCGGTTGCACCGCTGGCGATTGACGGGCTGGCTGATTATCGCTTTGTTCGTGGGCGGCGGGCTTTTCTGGGCCTCTGTCACCCGTCTGGATTCGGCCGCCGTCGCTCACGGTGTCGTCGGGACCGAAAGTAACCGCAAATCCGTCGCCCATCTCGAAGGCGGCATCGTCACCGACATACTGGTTACGGAAGGCGAGGCCGTTTCGGCTGGCGAACCCCTGATCGTTATGGACGATACCCACGCGCGGGCAACATTGACTTTGTTGCAAGGGCGCTTTGACGCGGCCATCGCCAGGGACGCCAGACTTCAGGCAGAGCGCGATGGACGCGACACCGTAACGTTTCCGCCCGAACTTCTGCGACATGCCCGCGATCCCGAAATCGCCAGCCTTATGGCCGGGGAAGACAGTGCCCTGCGCAGCCGTCGGGGCAACATCGCAAATCAGAAGTCGATCTTTCGCGAACGCATCGCCAAGCAAAAAACCGAGATCGGCGGTTTGCGCGCCCAGCTATCGGCGGCGGGGGATCGGCGCAAGCTGCTGGACGAAGAATTGGCGATGATGGAGCCATTGTTCAGCAAAGGTTTAGTGGCTAAGAACCGGGTGCTTTTGATCAAACGCAGCATTGCTGAAACCGAAGGCGATATCGGCGACCTTCGCGCGCGAATCGCCCAAGCCGGTGAAAGTATTTCCGAACTTCGAATGCAGGTGGCGTTGCCGGGGGAACGGCGGCTAAACGACGTGATCGAGCAGTATCAGCGAACCCGAGAACGCATTGCCGAACTGCGCGAAAAAATCCGGGCCGCCAAGGATGTGCTGGGACGAACCATCGTACGCGCGCCCATCGACGGATTTGTCGTCGGCTTGCAGACCCATACGCCTGGTGGCGTCGTGCAGCCGGGCGAACGGTTGCTTGACCTCGTTCCCGAAAAGGACCGGGTGGTGATTGATCTGCGAATAGACCCCAGGGACATCGATGCGGTTTATCGCGATATGCCCGCGCAGGTGCGCCTGAGTGCTTTCAACATGCGAACGACGCCGCTGCTTAAGGGAAAGGTCAGCACGATTTCGGCTGATCGCACGGTGGACCCGCGAAGCGGTGTCGCCTATTTCAAGGCGCGCGTCCTTCCCGAACTGGATGACCCGGGCTTCGATGCCTCGCGCCTGATCTCGGGAATGCAGGCGGAAGTGTTTTTGGTAACCGCCGAACGAACGGTGCTGGACTATATCGTCGAACCGGTGTCGCGCAGCTTCGCCCGTGCCGGGCGCGAATTTTAGAGCGATCTAAATTCTGGCGTCCGTGGCTGTCAGAAGTGGCCGCAGGCTTTCGTTGAAAAGGGGCGTTGCGAGCCCGATAACGGCGTCGGCGGCGTTCAAGTCTTCGATTTCCATGGCTACGCGGCCAAGTGCGTAGTCGGGCATTCGGGCAAAAAACAGCCGACGCACACGCTCGGCAATCCCAGGACTTTGCGGGAAATACCCGGACAACACGATCTTATCGGGAAAGAAGGCCTTGAACAGGTTGTGAAGCGATAGCGCGAACAGGCGGGTGGCCTGTTCAAGATGTGGCAGATTGGAAATATCGTGGGTGCGCAGGAAGTTCTCCAGGGCACCGGGGTGGTCGGGAATTTCAGGAAACTCCGCGCGGATTCCCGGCACAAGCGCCCACAAAGCGGCGTGTGCTTCAAGGCAACCCGTTTGGCCGCATAGGCATTTGCGGCGGCTTTCCGGGTCCACCAGCCAGTGGCCCAGATCGCCGAATCCGCCGATGGCCGATGACAGCACGACGCCGTTCTGCGCATAGGCCGAGCTGATGCCATAACCCCAAACAACGTAGAGCACACTTTGGTTTTGCTCTTGCGGGCGGCGTTGAAGGCGGGCGCGCAGTTCGGCTTGACGTTTGCGTTCGATATGGACATTCAGGCCTGTTCGTTCGGCCAGCCAGTGGAAATCCAAACCCGAAATGCGGGGCCAGCGTGCCGCAGAAATCCACCGAAGCCCGCGTTCATCGACAATTCCGGGAAGCGCGATACCGATCCCCGAAATTTCATTTTTGCCGGGACGTTGCGAAAGAAGGTCATCGACAACGGTCTCGAAAGCCTTGGTGATGACGTCGCGCTCGGCGTTTTCCTCATTCACGGTAACCGACGATTGGGCGACCGCGTACCCGTCAATATCGATGATAACGCCGCGAATTGTTCGAGAGAGGATCTCGATCGAGATGGCTGTGACTCGTTGCGGGAGATGGCGAAGGTTGACTTCGGGCCGCCCTTTTCCGGCGGATGGAACCTTTTGCACTTCAACGACCAGCCCATCGGCAATTAACTCGCCGACCATGGCCGAAACCGTGGCCGGTCGAAGTCCCAAATCTTTCGTCAACGTCCGGCGCGTATGGGGCACTTCCCCGTTTTCGTTGCCCACGGCAAAGAAAATCCGCGCTTTGGCTACATCAGTGCGCCGGGCCGTTCCGTCTGAGAATATGTCGTCGATGTTGAACTGAATGCCCATGGTATTTTTCTGAATTTGCCAATTTATTTCCGGTGTACGGAAAAAAATTATTGCCGAGTTCGATCCGTTGGTGTTATTATTTCCGTCAATCGTAAATAAGTCCATAAAAGAATTTCGAAAAACATCGAAAACACAATGGAGCCAGGGGAAGGAATTAGCGCGATGTCCTTGAATTGGGAACCGTTAAGCCGCGATAACTTTGCAGCTTTTGGCGACGTTATCGAAGTCGGCGCGGGAACGCGGATTTCTATCAACGACGGAACGACAGTGCGCCACGACGATCTGGCGAATGTCGATGTCGCGCAAGACGGTGGGCGCCCGGTGGTCAGCATATTCGAGAGCCAGCCGTTCGAATTCCCGCTGAACATCGAAATGCTGGAACGCCATCCCAAGGGAAGCCAGGCGTTCATTCCGTTGGATGATCATCCCTATTTTGTCGTCGTAGCTGCGAGGGCTGAAAGTGTCCGCCCCGAGGGAATAAAGGTGTTCCTCGCCACCGGCAGGCAGGGGGTCAATTATCCGAAGGGAATGTGGCATCATCCGGTGATCGTCATGGAACCCATGCGCTTTCTGGTGATTGACCGAAGCGAGGCAGAAACCAATTGCGACCTTTTTCATTTTCCACCAACCAGCGATCGGTTGATTCTGGATCGTCCCTAATTCGATAAATAGGAGAAGTTACGTGCCATATCCCAAAGGGTTTCTTGAAAGCCGTGCCGTTGTCAAACCCGGTATCTATACCCTGATCCCGCCGGAAGGCCGGGTCATCAACTCCATTCCCGGTTTCGAGGGATGCAAGCTTACGATCATCGCCTCGCCCAAACACGGGGCCAGCTTCGTGCAGTACGTGGGCGCGGTCGAGCCGGGCGGAAAAACGACGACCCCGTTCGTCGATGCTCCGGGTGTCGAGTCCTTCCTTTTTGTGATGGACGGCGACGGCGCACTTCAGGTTTCCGTCGGTGCGAAATCGGAAAAGCTGACCGCTGGTGGGTATGCGTTTGCGCCGCCGGACGAAGGCATTGTATTTGAAAACACGTCATCCTCGGCGGTTCGCGTTCTTCTTTACAAGCAGCGGTATGTTCCGCTGGGCGATTTGAAGCCCTGGATCGTTTTCGGCGATATCAACAAGATCGATGAAAACATCTACGACAATATGGAAAACGTCTTCCTGCGCGATCTGCTGCCCAACGATCTGGCCTTCGACATGAACATGCATACCCTGAAATTCCTGCCCGATGGCTGCCACCCGTTCGTGGAAACCCACGTTCAGGAACACGGCGCATATGTGCTGGGTGGGCAGGGCATGTATCTGTTGGGCGAGGATTGGCTGCAAATCAAGCAAGAAGATTTCATCTGGTTTGGCCCGTTTACCCAGCAGGGCACCTACACCACCGGGCGCGAGCCGTTCTGGTACATCTACAGCAAGGATATGAACCGGGACGCCGAGATTTAGCCAACCGAAACAACTGACTGTTGGAATTGAAGGAAAATAGAAATGGCATTGACTGCGGATTTTGGCCCTCGCGACATCGCAACCCAGATTGAGCGTACCGGCATTAAGGGCCGGAACCTGATCTTCATTGACGATTATTCGCAAGAGGAACTGTCGAACATCTTCAAAACGGCCGAGATGTTGGAGCCGTATTACCGCAACCGCATTCCGCTGCTGGAAGGCAAAGTGCTGTGCACGCAGTTCTTCCAGCCCAGCACCCGCACGCGGTTCAGCCACGAGACGGCGATGTTTCGCCTTGGTGGCAACGTCATCACGGAATCGAACCCGCTGGTAAGTTCGTCGGCGGCGAAAGGTGAATCCCTTGCCGATGCGCTGATCGTCACCTCGGAATACGCCGACGTTATCGTGCTGCGCCATCCCGATGATGCCGTTGCTGACGAAGTTGCGGAGCTGGCCGGCAAGACCGTTCCGATCATCAGCGGCGGTTACGGAAACGTCACCCATCCGACCCAGGGCCTGCTCGACATGTACACGGCCTATCGCGCGTTCGGCGGCGATTTTACAAAAATGACCGTGATGATTGCCACGCCGGATCTGTCGCGGGCGCGTTCGGGACAATCGTTTGGTCTCGGTCTGGCTCGCATGGGCGCCAAGATTATCTATGCCGGCACCACCGGTCTGGAAACGCCCGACGTTATCCGCGACAAGCTGAAAGCCATGAACGCCAATTTCACCGAGGTCAACGATCTGACCATCGCCCAGCATGAACAGATGATCGCCGACGAAGGCGTCGACTACATCTACCTGCCGGGCTGCTCGGTCAAGAAGGGCGATCCGGGACGCGACGAGTTCCTGAAAAAGATGGCCGAGTTCTACTTCACTCTGGACGGTCTTGAGAAGATTGAGAAGAAAACCGGCAAGGTCGTCGGCATCACCCATTCGTTGCCGCGCAACGCAGGCGAATTCGACTTCGCCATCGATGAAAGCAAGCATCAGCTTTACTTCAAGTCGATCGGCTTCTCGGTTGCGCTGCGTATGTCGCTGCTTGCCAATATCTGCGGCGTGTAGAGCTTGAACATGGGACGCAAACCCACAATCCACGTTATCGGCACCGGCGGTACAATTTCTGGAGCCGGTGATACGGCGACGGCGGCGGCTTACCAGTCCGGTCGGGTGGACGCATCCCAGTTGATTGCGGCGGTTGATGGCCTGGACAATCTGGCAGATGTTCAGACCGAGACCCTGTTCGCAACCGGTTCCGAAAATCTGGGACCGGTTCAGTGGTGCGAATTGGCGAGCAGGATCGAGAAATTGACCAGGCGTGCCGATGTTGACGGCGTGGTCGTTACCCACGGAACCGACACCCTTGAGGAAGCTGCGTTTTTCTTCGATCTGGTGTGTCGGCCGACGAAACCCGTGGCGTTGACCGCGGCGATGCGCCCGGCCACCGCGCTTGGTGCAGATGGTCCGGCAAATCTTTTTCAAGCAGCATTAAGTGTTATCTCCCCGCAACTCCTCCAGGGCGGCGGCGTTTTCGTGGTTATGAACACGCAGGTCATCGCGGGTTGGCAGGCGATCAAGACCGATTCCGTCGCCTTGGAATCTTTTTGCGCCTATCCCGGTGGTCCGGTCGGGCGCATTGTCGGCGATAACCTGATCGTTATCGGCGGGCGCAAGTCGTCGCCCATTGCGGGCCGGTTTCATGATGTTCTTGAAAACGATAAAGACCTGCCGGTCGTTGACATCATTGCCCTTCGTGGCGGTTGTGATGACCGTCCGCTATCGAACATGAACAACAGCGATTGCAAAGGGCTGGTGATCGCTGGGTTTGGGGCCGGAACCATGCCCGAACCGCTGGCCGCCAAGGCTGCGGCGCTGGCCCGGTCGGGAACCGTGGTTGTTGTTTCTTCGCGGGTCGGGCGGGTTACCGTTTTACCCGATACGATGACACCTGATGCCGCAGACGGAATCATTCCATCCGGTTTTCTCAATCCACAAAAATCAGCTCTTCTTCTGTCTCTGGCTTTGGCGAGCGGCCTTGACGCTTTGGAAATCGCCGGGCTGTTCCAACTTTTTAGCGCCCAATCTCAATAAGGAGTTTTTATCGTGGCTGCTCACCGAAAAATCCCCAAGCGCATTATCATTGCCGTTGGCGGCAATGCAATACACCCGGCGGGCATTAAGGGTACGTCGGAAGAACAGGTGGCGATTGCCGGGGATACCGCGCGTGCCTTGTTGCCGCTGCTGGAACTCGACAACGAACTGATTATCACCCATGGAAACGGCCCCGCTGTCGGCAAGGTGCTGATGCGTCAGGCCCTGGCCCGCGATAAGGTCGTTCCCATGTCGTTGGATATCTGTGTCGCCAGTACCCAGGGCGTGACTGCCTATCTGCTGATGCAGGCGTTTGAAAACGCATTGCGCGAGGTGGGAAATCCACGGCACGTGGTCGGTCTGGTGACCCAGGTCGAGGTTGATGCCGATGACCCCGGCTTTACCAATCCGACAAAACCGGTGGGCTTTTTCTACTCCGAGGAAGAAGCCAAGGATCTGGCCGATCAGATGGGATGGACCATGCGTGAGGATGCCGGACGCGGTTGGCGTATGGTTGTCGCTTCACCGACGCCCAAGCACATTTGCGATATCTCGCTGGTCGAGGCCCTGGCCAGCCGTGGCACCGTGGTCATCGCGGGCGGCGGCGGCGGGGTTCCTGTGGTGCGTGATTCGCGCGGTGTTCGCCACGGCGTCGAAGCGGTTGTCGACAAGGATTTGACGACGGCTCACATGGCCCATGTGCTGGGTATCGAGGAAATCATGATACTGACCGCCGTCTCGAAAGTGGCGATCAATTTTGGCAAGCCCGATCAGCGCGAGCTGGATGAAGTGAGTGTTTCTGAGGTGCGTGAGCATCTGGATGCGGGTCAGTTCCCGGCGGGCAGCATGGGGCCGAAGATCGAGTCCGCGATCCGCTTTATCGAAGGCGGCGGAAAGCGCGTCATTATTGCCCACCTGGAAGAAGCCCTGCCCGCGTTGCGCGGCGAAACCGGGACCCATATCGTACCCGACTAAAGGGGGTACATAGAGTCGAACCACGTGATATTATTCGGCTAAAACTTGGTTCCTCTTTATCAAGTTTAGTAGGAAAGAAGGTATGGAAAAATACGCGGATTCGGCCCATGCAATTAGCATGAAGGTCAACTGGATTGTCGAACGGGTCTGTGTGTTCTTGATGGTCCTGCTGGTTTTTGATGTCTGGCTGGGCATCATGGCGCGCTATGCGCTTCCGTGGGAATTGACGTTTACCGAGGAACTGGCCCGCTATCTGATGATCTGGATGGCGCTGCTGGCGATTTCCAGCGGCATTGCGCACCGCGAACATATCGGCGTGGAATTCGTTTTCACGCGCTTTCCCAGGCCGATGCAACGCTGGTTGGCCCTGATGTTTGACCTGATCGCGTTTGCCTTCTTCGCCTTTATCTTCGTTTACGGCATCGATTTCGTCGAGCGTGGGTTTGGCCGCTTTACCATGATTTTCGGGGTTCCCAAGGGCTACCCCTATATCGGCGTGCCGCTGGCGGCGGGCTTTGCTTGTATCCAACTGGCTCTGGTGGCCGTGCGTGATTTTATCCATTTCTCGCAGTCTCCGGCCGTCGGTGAGGAGGCTTGATATGGTTTTTGTCGCGGTAACATTCTTCGGTCTTCTCACCATCGGTATGCCGGTTGGTTTCGTTTTGGGTGTTGCTGGTGTCGTCGGTATTTTCGACATGGGCGGCGGCCGCTTCCTGGCCATGGTTCCCGACCGCTTCTTCGCGGGGCTGGATCTGTTTCCCTTCCTGGCGATGCCATTCTTTATTCTGGCGGGCGAGATCATGAACCGGTCGGGCATCACCACCAATCTGGTGAAACTGGCGGACTCGCTGGTTGGCTGGCTGCGTGGCGGTATGGCGCACTCCAACATGGTCGCGTCGGTGTTGTTTGCGGGTATCACCGGTTCGGCAACCGCCGACACGGCGGCCTTTGGCAACACCCTGGTTCCGGCGATGGTGAAAAACGGATACTCGCGCCCGATGGCCTGCGCCGTCACAGTGGCCGGATCGATCATCGGCCCAACCATTCCGCCCTCGACGCTGGCCGTCATCTACGGCTCGATCATGGGCGTGTCCATCGCCGGTTTGTTTGCCGCAGGCATCCTTCCCGGATTGCTGATCTGCGCCGTCTGCATGGCGCTGATTGCGATCAACGGGAAGCGCTGGAATTTCCCGGAAGCGAATCAGAAATTCAGCATCAAAAGAGTCGGCGTTGCCTTGAAGGAAAGTGTGCTGGCGGCGATCTTGCCGGTCTTTATCATCGGTTCGATCCTGTTCGGATTTGCCACGCCGACCGAGGCTGCGGCCATTGCGGTGGCTTACGCCCTGGTTGTCGGCGGCATCATTTACCGGGGGCTGACCTGGACCGACATGTACGAGATGCTGGTTCGCACGACGCGCATCACCGGCATCATTTTCGTCATCATCGCATCGGCCACCATTTTGGGCTGGTGGATGACGTTTAACCAAATTCCACAGGCCATTGCGTCGGGATTCCTGGCCATTTCCAGTAATCCCAAGGTGATCATCGGCATGATCATGGTGCTGTTGCTGTTCATCGGCCTGTTTATGGACATCAACGCCACGCTGATCATTCTGGCGCCGGTGCTGGCCCCGTTGACGGTGACCATCGGCATGAACCCGGTGCATGCCGGTATCGTATTTATTCTGTGCTTGAACATCTCTTTGATGACGCCTCCGGTGGGGGCGTGCCTGTTTGTCCTTGCGTCTGTAACAGGGGAGAAGATCGAAGAGATAACCAAGGCCCTGTGGCCGTTCATTCTGGCAGAATTTTTGGTTCTTATCCTGGTCGCGTACTGGGAGGGAATGACCCTCGCCATCCCGAAGTTCTTCGGTTTTTATTAGGCAAGGCGAAGGTCAGAGAGAGTGAGGGAGAGAGTGAGAGAGAGTGAGTGAGAGAGAGTGAGTGGCTCCACACAGGAGCCTTACAGGGAAACATAGGAGAGGTATTGATGAAAACGTTGAAAGTTTTAGCTGCCACCACGGCGTTCGCCGCCCTGATGACGGGATCCGCGTTTGCAGCGGACGTAACCATGCGCCTCGGCCATCTGAATCCGGCCGATCCGCTGGAATCCCATTCGGGAACCATGACCATGATTTTCAAATCGCTGGTCGAAACCAACAGTAACGGCGCCATCGAAGTCAAATTGTTCCCCAACGGCCAGTTGGGTAAAGACAACGAAGTGATCCAGCAGGTCCGCGAAGGCATCGTGGAATCCTGCATTTCTTCGTCGGGCGGCGTCGCCCAGCACTATCCGGTCGTCGGTGTGTTCGACCTTCCGTTCGCTTTCCCGAACATCGGCGTGGCGACCAAGGTCATCCACAAAGACAGTTCGTTCGGTAAGAAGTTCGTCGGCGGCCTCGAAGCCAAAACCGGCCTCAAGGTTCTCGGCCTGATCGACAGTGGCGGGTTCTTCGCGTTCACCAACTCCAAGCGTCCGATCAAGACTGTTGCCGACATGAAGGGTCTGCGTATTCGCACCATGACCCTGCCGACCCACGAAACCATCATCTCGTCGTTGGGCGGTTCGCCGACCCCGCTGCCGTGGGCCGAAGTGTACACCGCGTTGCAGACCGGCGTTGCCGACGGTCAGATGAACCCCGTTCCGATCATTGGCTTCGCCAAGTTTGACGAGGTCCAGAAGTACCTGTCGCTGACCAACCACGTCATCACCCCGTACGTCTGGATGATGAACAAGGAATTCCTTGATGGTCTGAAGCCCGAGCATAAAGCGCTCGTTCTTTGGGCGGCTGACGTGGCCACCGAAGCCGGTCGCGCCATGTCCCGCGTCATCGAAGCTTCCGACAAGGGCCTGCCGCGTCTCGCCAAGAAGATGGAAGTCAACGCAGTCTCCGCTGCCGAACTCGCCAAGTTTGCCGCCACATCCCAGCCTGCCGTTCGCAAGCTGATCGAAGAAAAGTTGGGTCAGGAAGGCAAAGACATGCTCAATGCCATGCTGGCCTCGATCAAGGAAAGCATGTAATCCTTATCGCTGGTTAGTTGAAAAGAAGGGCCGGGCGCTTGCGTCCGGCCTTTTTTCGTAAGCGATGGAAGGGGGAAGGTTAGCCCAGCGTGAAGCGGGCTATGTTTCGAACTGGTATAGCTGTGCGGGGTTGTCCACCAGGATCTGTCGGCGCAACTGCTCTCCCGGCGCCCACCGGGCGAACACGTCCGTCAGGCGACCATCGTCAGGCATTGTCTTTTTCATCATGACGTGCGGCCAATCCGTTCCCCATATCAATCGGTGGGGCGCGCGGGTGACAAGCGCCTCGGCAAAGCTGTCCACATCGGTATACGGAAGATCGTTGGCAGCGATGCGGTAAGGCCCGGAAAGTTTCACCCAGCAACGACCCCTTTGCGCAAGGTCCAGAAGCCCCTGAAACCCGGGATGGTCCAGTGCACAGCCCGGACGGAAATACCCTAAATGCCCGACCACGATCTGCGTCGGGAAATCCCGGAACATGATGCCGAATTCGGGATAATCATCCACATGCACCAACAATTCCACATGCCAGCCCATGGGCTTGATCCGTTCGGCAAAGGCGGTCATTTCGACCAAAGGGAGCCCGGCGGACGGATCCTTGACGTCGACCAAATTGAAACGAGCACCCCGAACACCTGCCTCGTGCAATCCTTCCAGTTCCGCCTGTCCAATATCCATGGGCACCACGGCGACCCCGCGCGCGGGCAGAGCGGCCTCGCGCATGGCCTTTAACATCACCCGATTGTCGTCGCCGTAAACGCTTGGCTGCACCAAAACCATGCGTTCCACGCCGAGGGTGCCAAGTACCTGTTCATAGGCGGGAAGAAGCGCATCAGGCGGCGTGTAAATACGGTCCGGGTCGTAGGGAAAGACATTCTCGGGACCGCAAATATGGGCATGGGTATCACACGCACCCGGTGGAAACCGAAAGGATGGCGGGCTTGGGTCTGGGCGATAAGCGATGCAATACGGCGCTTCTTTGGTGGCTTGTCCCGCGGTCCTTGTATCGGTCATGGCCCTTCCTCCAATCGGCGCTAGGTCGCATGTTAGATGGCTACCTGGGAAATGCCGAACGAATTCGCAGAGCTGTTGCGTTCATGGAAGTGAAGCACGCCCGAAAGACACTCAATGTAACGGTGAGCATTGGCGGTGCCGAAATGAGGGAACCCGAAATGGATTGGGAGGTTGCTGTGAATTCAGCCGATACCGCCCTCTACGAAGCTAAAAAAAGGCGGTCGCAACCAAGTTGTCGGCTATATGTTAGATTTTATCCACTAGGGTACTTTCCAACCCCCGGCTGTGAGCATCTCCCGAACAGAATAAACTAAAACATCGGGCCGGAATTTTATGCGTTCCCAACTGTCTTCGTGGTCAACGGAAGGGCGACGGTAAAGCAGGTTCCGGCACCGATTTTGCTTTCGACGAAAATTTCTCCGTTATGGGCATCGACGATCTTTTTGACGATGGCGAGGCCCAGCCCCGTGCTTTTCTCGCCACCGGTCGGTTGCACGCTAAGGCGTTCGAAAGTACCGAAAAGCCTTTCGCGTTCTTCGGCGGGGATGCCAGGGCCCTGGTCGTGGACGGCGATCCTTGCATGGCCGTCGATTGCCGTGGCGGTGACGCGCACCGTGGTTTCTGCTGGCGAGAACTTGACGGCATTGCTGAGCAGATTGTCCAACACCTGCGCGATGCGCTCGCGATCCAACGAGAATTCCGGAATCTTGTCCATTTCCGTTGAAATCACGATTTTTTTGGTCTCGGCGTTGAGGGTGATGAGATCGACCCTCTCCGAAATGACGTCAGCAACATCGCAGGTCTCTGGCCGCAAAGTGAATTTCCCGCTTTCGATGGCGGAGATATCGAGCAGATCGTTTAGCAGGTTGAGCATTTGGCCGCTCACCCGATTGATGGTCCCGATGAACTCCCGCTTCTTTTCCTCGGCCAACTCCAGCTTGAGGATCATCTGGCTCATGCCGCCGATGACATTTATCGGATTGCGCAAATCATGGGCGGCAATGCCCAGAAATTTGTTCTTCAACTCGTTCAGTTCGCGCAGTTCCACTTCCGATTCCTGAAGCCGTTGTTCCGAGATAATTTTTTCTTCGGTCAACACCGTCAGTTTTTTCAAAAACAGGAAAAATCCCAAGCCGCCCAGAATGATGACGGGAACCAGGGCGACCCCTAAGTTGACAGCCCGCCGGCCTTCCGCAACGATCTCCGAGATGCGTTCAGTCTGCGAGCGTTGCGACTGTTCCCATACCGCTTCTAGGTTATCCAATGCGGCGAAAGCCAGGGAATCATCCACCTCGACCGTCTCGTCGGTAACGGTCGGAGTGCTGCCTACGCGCACATGCCGTATGGCGTTGGCAATCTGGCCGTCATAGTCGTCAACGACGGCCGTGATCTGGGCTAGGGCCGATGTTTCCCAGTCTGCATTGGGCAGGGCTTTGTAAGCGGCAATGGCGGCCCTTAGATCTACCATGTTTTTTTTGGCCCGCTGCACGTACTTATCGTCCTGACGCAGGACATAATTTTTGAAATTGTGGATGAAGCCGCCGTAGCCGAACGCCCGCCGGATATTGCTTAGCTGAATCTCTTTCTTATGGGGGATGTCCTGAAACTCGACCCAGCCATGGGAAACCTGCAGAAACAGCCCGGAAACGCGAAAGCCGATTGACGCACCGCCTACAATGACGACGACAATCAAAAGAGCCGCGACGATGGCTAAACCTCTGAAATTTCTGATCTCCCATTTGGAAGCCAATGGACCGTTCCTCTTGTTTGTTTTTCTTGGCGGGCGCGCAGCACCGATAAATGGTCCCTAGTATTCCCCCCGACAATTATCAAATCAACACGAATTTCCATAGCGGGACCAACCCATCAAAGTAATCGCGGGGAAAAAGCAAATGCGGCCGTCAAATATCGTCTTCAAATTTATCCGCCGGCACCATCTTGCCAAATGTCCAATTGGTCGAACATTTTGTAGGTGACAGATTCTTCTTTTCGAATTCTTTGCATTAATACGCTGACAAGTTCGGCGAAGTCGGCGGCAAAATCGGCACCCTCGGCCCCCGTCTCATATTTGTCGAAGAATGTGAGCGCGGTTTTCGCAACGCCTTCAATGTCCTCGTAAAAGAAATCCAGTGCGTCGCGCAGGATTGGGTCATCTTCGGCGGCCTTCAGGAGTATCGGATAGAGATGCTTGTCCTCGCGCTCAAGGTGAGCAAGGAGCGCGGTTTTCGCGGCCATCAATATCTTGCACCCTGCGTCGGTATGGATCCCTAGATCGTTGGCTGCGACCAACATTTTGTGAATATTGACGTGTTCAGCTTTTAGGGCCTTCACCAAGTCCGACATGGCACTGTTTCTTCCCGCGTATTCGGATAGCTTTCCGGCTGATACTATAACTCAGTTGGCGAGGAACTCACCAAATTTTACGAACCGCGCCCTAGATCTTCTATTGGGGCTCGTCTGCGGATATTGTGCAGTGGTCTTAAGTGGGCTTTTGGAAGCCCCAAATGGGTTTTGGGAAAGGTGTAGGGATAATATGACCGTTTCTGGCGATCGTCGGAATCTGCGGATCAATCTGGACCGGCTTGAAGGGCGCTTGCGTGAATTGGCACGCATTGGGGCGTTGGACGGGGGTGGTGCTTGCCGTTTGGCTTTGACCGACGAGGATCGCCGGGGGCGCGACCTTGTGGTCGGCTGGATGAGGGAATTGGGGCTAATAGTTAGCGTTGACCGCATCGGCAATGTCGTGGGTGTGCGCCCAGGTGCCGAGGACGGGCCGCCGGTGGTTGCTGGCTCGCACATCGACACCGTGGCGACTGGCGGAATATACGATGGCTGCCTGGGCGTTTTGGCGGGGTTGGAGGCCATCAGCGTCTTGAACGAGGCCGGAATTCATACCCGCAGGCCCGTGGCCGTCGCCTTTTTCACCAATGAGGAAGGCTCGCGTTTCGCCCCCGACATGATGGGCAGCGCCGTGAGTCAGGGCATTCTCGATCTGGATGAGGTTCTGGCGATCCAGGGCATCGACGGGACGATCCTGGCCGACGATTTGGCGGCAATCGGATATGCAGGCGACGGTGCGATTGAGGATTTTCGCGCCCATTGTTATTTCGAATTGCATATTGAGCAGGGGCCGGTGCTCGATACCGCAGGCGAGACCATCGGCGCGGTCACCGGTGTTCAGGGGATTTACTGGACCGAATTCAAAATTACCGGGGTGGCCAACCACGCGGGCACGACGCCCATGCAAAGCCGCCACGACGCCGGGTATGTCGCCGCTCGCATCGCCGTGGAGGCACGAAGCATTGCCCACAGCGCCGGGGCCAATCAGGTGACAAACGCGGGTTTCCTGCGCGTTGGTCCGGGCCTTGTCAACGTGGTCGCGGGCGAGGCAACGGTGACGACCGATTTTCGCAATACCGACGTGGAAGCACTGAAACGGGCCACCGACGATTTAGTCGAATTTGCCAAGCGTGTCGCAGCCGAGGAAGGCTGCGAAATAGCTGTTCATCCTCATGCGCGGTTTGATCCCGTAACCTTCGATCCCGGATCGGTGGCGCTGGTCGAAAAGACGGCCCGTGCCCAGGGCCACGCGGTGCGCCGCATGCATTCGGGGGCGGGCCACGATGCCCAGATGTTTGCCGCCAATTGCCCGACGGCCATGATTTTTGTTCCCAGCCGCGACGGCATCAGCCACAACGTCACCGAATACACCGCGCCCGAAGACATCCGCGCGGGGGCTGACGTTCTGTTGCAAGTGCTGCTGGAAAAGGCTGAGGAAGTTTAGCAGGGTGCTGAAAAACTCGCGCCCCAGAGGGCCCCGAAATTGAGCCGGATTTTCGGCGGGTGGGGTTGTATTTTTTTTCGCATGATGTAGCGGGTTATTGACTTTTCCACAATTTCCTTTAAATACTTAAAAACGTATCGCATTTGTTTTGTGTTACCTGATAACCGGTATTCCGATTAGCTTGGTTGTACCCTAACAGTGTGAACGTTAAGCTGAGTGCGCTTTCGCATGGTGTGAGGCGCAAAATTACGACGCCTGTTAGAGGAATTAATTATGCCTACTGGTACCGTGAAATGGTTCAATCCCACCAAGGGTTTTGGTTTCATCGAGCCTGAAGACGGCGGCAACGACGCCTTCGTTCACATTTCGGCTGTCGAACGCGCCGGACTGAGCACGCTTAACGAAGGGCAGAAGGTCTCTTATGAGCTTCAGCCCGGACAGAACGGCAAATCGTCTGCCGAGAACCTGTCCGTCGTCGACTAATTTCGACGCAAGGCTCCGCCCCTGACTTTGGTTGGGGGCGGTTTGCTTTTTTTGCCGCAGTTTTCTGTTTGCCACAGGTTTTTGTTTGCCGGAGTGTCCGCCGTTCGCGATAACGCGTTGCGGCGTTTTTTTTGGCCTATTTAGTTGCCCCACAGCATTTTTTGAATTTTTTGCCCGAGCCGCACGGGCAGGGTTCGTTGCGCCCGACCTTGACCGAACTTCGCGGCGGTTCTTTCGGGTCCACCTGACCGTCGGCGCATTTCCACTGGCCGTCCTCGCGCACGAATATGGCCCGTTCGTGATGAATGCGCGCCGTTCCTTCAAGCCGGAAATGGGCGACGAATTCGACCGTGCCGGTATCGTCACCTTTCCCGCCGTCCTGGGTGGCGCGAATTTCCAGGCGCTGCCATTCGGCGGAGGCCGCGTCCCGGGCTGTTTCCTCGGGGTCGAATTCGCTGCGTCCGGCGGCATCAAGCGTCTGACCCAGGTATTCGACATTTCCCTGCGTATAGGCGGTGAAGCGCGCGCGCATCAGGGCCTCGGCCGTGGGCGCGGGCAAGCCAGCAATCAGCGGCGCGCAGCATTCATCAAGTTTTAGGCCGGAGCCGCACGGACATATGGTCATGAAAACGCGTTCCTTATGATTGATTGAGGCTTGGCGGCTCACGGACTGGCGAGAACAAGGGTTTTTTCTGGCGGCTCCTGATTTGACCCGTGTTTCTGATGAAGAGTCTCCACACTATCCTGCACACTGATTTCATAGGCAAGAGACACCTTTAGCCCTCAACCTTTTTTTGCTCCACCTCCCCCCCTGCAAGTTTACTCTTACACCGCCTGGCCGACTGTGCCGACAAGTTCGCTCGTTTGTTTTTTGAGAATATCGGTAAGCGAGCCACGTTTGAATAACGGCTACAGCTGGAAAAGGAATGCTCAATTCAGGAAGAAACAGCCTGGAAGGCTTAATCGAGGCGAAAGACGATGACTCTTGCCCCCCCTGCGGCGCGACATTGTTGAACGCGCGCACCGCCAGGGACAAGTTATTGCTGGCGGGCTATTCCCACTCAATCGTTCCCGGCGGTTTGGATGTCACGTCGTAGACGACACGGTTAATGCCGCGCACCTCGTTGATAATGCGATTGGCGGTGCGGCCCAAAAAATCGTGGTCGAAGGGGTAGTAGTCGGCCGTCATGCCGTCGGTCGAGGTCACGGCGCGTAACGCGCAGGCGAAATCGTAAGTGCGCGCGTCGCCCATGACGCCCACGGTCTGCACCGGCAGCAGCACGGCGAACGCCTGCCAGATTTTGTCGTAAAGTCCGGCATTGCGAATTTCCTCGATATAGATGGCGTCGGCCTTGCGCAGAATGTCGGCCCGTTCGCGCGACACCGCACCCGGAATGCGTACGCCCAATCCGGGGCCGGGGAAGGGGTGACGACCGATCAGGGAATGGGGCAGGCCCAACTCGCGGCCCAGCACCCGCACCTCATCCTTGAACAATTCGCGCAGCGGTTCGACCAGTTTCATGTTCATGCGTTCGGGCAGGCCGCCCACATTATGGTGCGATTTAATGGTGACGCTGGGCCCGCCGGTGAACGAAACGCTTTCGATAACGTCCGGATACAGCGTGCCCTGCGCCAGGAAATCGGCACCGCCCGCCTTTTCGGCTTCTTCCTCGAACACATCAATGAACGTTCCGCCGATGATCTTGCGTTTCTTTTCGGGGTCCGTCACACCGGCCAGCTTTTCCAGAAACAGCTCGGACGCATCACGCGCCACCAGCGGAATGTTGTAGGCCCCGTGAAACAGTTCAATCACCTCGTCGGCCTCGTTCAGGCGCAACAGGCCGTTGTCAACGAACACGCAAACCAGTTGGTCGCCAATGGCTTCATGCAGCAGGACCGCCGCGACCGACGAATCGACGCCGCCCGAAAGCCCGCAGATGACCCGGCCCTTGCCCACCTGAGCGCGGATTTTTTGAATGGCGGCGTCGCGAAATGCGGCCATTGACCAATCGCCCGAACAACCGGCAACCCGGTGTGTGAAATTCTTTAGAAGCTGCGCGCCGTGCGGCGTGTGGACCACCTCGGGGTGGAACATCAGGCCGTAAAACTTGCGTTCGTCATCGGCAATGGCGGCAAACGGCGCGCCTTCCGACGTGGCGACGGTGCGAAAACCTGCGGGTGGGGCGTCGATGCGGTCGCCGTGGCTCATCCAAACCTGTTCGCGGGTTCCTGTTTCCCAGACGCCCTGGAAAAGTTCACAATCGTCGGTAATGTCCACGAAGGCGCGACCGAATTCCTTGTGGTCGGATGAGACGACTTTGCCGCCCAGGGCTTCGGCGATGGCCATCTGGCCGTAACAGATGCCCAGCACCGGAACGCCCATTTCAAATACGTGATTGTCCGCGCGCGGTGTGTCGCCATCGGTCAGCGAGGCCGGTCCGCCTGATAGGATGACGGCGGCTGGCGCGTATGAATCCAGCGAGGCAGCATCAACCTTGTGAAAGGGATGAATCTCGCAATAGACGCCGCTTTCGCGCACACGGCGCGCGATAAGCTGGGTCACCTGCGAGCCGAAATCGACGATCAGAACGCGCTCGGTCATGTTGGCTTCCGGCTAAGTTGGCTGTGCAAAATGTTGATAGCCGATAGCCGCCAGCCACGCCAGCGCAAAGGGCGCAAAAAAACCGCCACGTCCCTGGGTAAAGGGAAAACGCGGCGGTTTCGATGTCTTGGACGCTATATTTATCAGGCGGCGTGAGGCAGTTTCAGCCCATTTTCAAGATGGGCCGGATTAAGGAGGAACGAAAGGATCGCCCGGCCAACGGCGTGCGCGACCTGGCGCAGGCCCTCGCTACGGGCGTCCTTCGCCACGGCCATGCAGCGATCCAGTTCATACGCGCTTCGTGCGTGACGGGGAGTCAAAACCGAATGTGACATAACCATGCTCCTTATTCATGCCGGGTGGTTTGAACCGGCCGAGTGTATTGCTTTCGTCGGAAAAGAGAGTACGCCCGAATCTATTGAAACATAAGGCGTCAAAGGTTCATAATATTCATGAACCAAATTCATAAGTGGGGTTATTGTGGAACGATCACGCGATATGGCGGTGTTTGTGAACGTCGTTGACGAAGGCGGTTTTTCCGCCGCCGCGCGAATTTCGAACCTAACGCCGTCGGCTGTCAGCAAGCTGGTTACGCGGCTGGAGGAACGGCTGGGCGTACGCCTGATGAACCGAACCACCCGCCAGTTGCGCCTAACAGCCGAGGGCGAAACCTTTTATCGGCGCAGCCGCACCATCATTCACGAGATCGAGGAAGCCGAGGCCGCGGTATCAGGAACCGGAAACGCGCCACGTGGAACCCTGCGGGTCATTTCGATGGTCGGGTTTGCGAACTATCAATTGGTACCGGTCCTTCCCGAGTTCACCGCGCGCTTCCCCGATATCCGCGTCGAACTGGAACTTTCGGACGGCAAGATGGATGTCATCGAGGCTGGGGCCGACATCGGGATTTTGCACGGCGTCCTGCCAGACTCGTCGATGATCGTTCACCGCCTGGCCGACGACCGCCGTCTGGTGGTGGCTGCTCCGCGTTACCTGGAAAAGTTCGGAACACCGCAAACGCCCGACGATCTTTTGCAACACGAGTGCATTTTATGGTGGAACGCGCAGCGGCATCTGAACCGTTGGCCGTTCGACGGCGGGCAATCGGTTAACGTGCACGGAAGTATCGTGGTCGACAACGGCGAGACCCTGTTTCGCACTGCCGTTGCCGGTGGTGGACTTATCCGCCTTGCCGAATTCGTAGCCGGGCGGCTGATACGCGAAGGACGCCTGGCCCCGGTTTTGACCGATTTCACCCGTGACGACACGCTGCCGATCTACGCCATATTCCCGCACCGCCGCCACTTGGCCACAAAGGTGCGGGTCTTTATCGATTTTCTCGACGAAAACTTTTCTACGACGCTGCCGTGGCGAGGCGATTAGCCCTGCTGGGCCGGCGTATATATCCCCACCGCCGCGCCCGTGGTATCGGCGATGATGGCGATGCGACCGACCTCGGGCACGTCGAAGCAGGGGCGCAGCACCTTCCCGCCTGCTGCCTCGACCTTGGCAACCGTCACGTCCACGTCGTCCACCGTGATATAGGCGAACCAGTGATTGGGAATGCCTTCAAATTGCTTGTCGTTGATATCGAACGAACCGGCGACTTCCTTGCCGTCCGACAGAAAAACCGTATAGACACCCATGTCGCCCATGTCGAACTCGCGATAGGTCCAGCCAAGAAGTCCGGCATAGAATGATTTCGCCGCCTCGACATCGCGGGTCATCAACTCGTTCCAGGTGAAGTGACCATGGTTCGTCATAAGAATCCCTTTCCGCAGGCAATGGGTAAAAGAATGCGTTGGAAAGAAGATATGAACTGAGTTGCCGTTAGCCAAGAGCATTTGGCCGGAAAGTGCTCTAGCTCAATCGTGTCAAAATGGCGCAGAAAAAGCCATCCGTGTCGGTGGTGGCGGGTGACAGGCGCAGGTAGGTTTCCGTGGTCGGGCAGGGGGTGTCGAAGGTTTCGGCCCAGACGTCGGAAACCGGGATTGGCGCGAACTCGGGATGGGTATCCAGGAAAGCCGCAACCCGATCCTCGTTCTCTTCGCGCAACAGTGAACAGGTGGCGTAGACCAGCCGTGCACCCGGTTTGACCAACCGTGCCGCGTTCTCAAGGATTGCGCTCTGCCGGGCAATGCTTTCGTCCAGCCGTTCCGCGCTCAGCGACCATTTTGCGCCCGGATTGCGCCGCCATGTGCCCACGCCCGAACACGGCGCATCAACCAGCACACAATCAGCGAAGCCTTCGTTTTCGGCGATCCAGGGATCGTCTTGCGGGGCAAGTACGTGCTGACCGATACCCTCTACACCGGCCCGCGCGGTACGCTTTGACAGGCGTCCAAGGAACCTTTCCTCGGCGTCGCAGGCCCAAAGTGTTTCGACGCTAACGCCCCCATTGTCCATTAACGCGGCCAGGGCCAGGGTCTTGCCGCCCGCACCGGCGCAATAATCGACCACCGTCATACCCGGCTTCGCCTGAGTCAGCAGGGATATGATTTGCGAGCCTTCGTCCTGCACCTCGATCAAGCCTTCGCGAAAGGCGCGCGAGCCACGCAGATTTATGCGATCCCGGACGCGTATGGCGATGGGTGAATAGGGCGTCCTTTCAATTTTGACCTGCTCGTCGGCCAGGGCCTTGCGTGCATCGTTCACGTTGGCGCGCACTGTATTGACGCGCAAATCCAACGGCGCGGGAACGTTCAGTGCCGTCATCTCGTCCGCCAAGGCATCACCGAAAGCAGCCCTCAAGGAACCGTCCAGCCAATCAGGATATTCGAGCGCGACCCAGTCGGGCATGTCGGCGTGATAGAACGATTGACCGGAAAGGCGGGTGGCCAGCGCTTGTTCCTCTTCGTCCAGCGGTTCCGGAGCGTGACCAAGACCTGAAAACAGCGCGTCAAATTCGGCCTCGCGTTCGTCCGCATGAAGGGCCAGATCGGCCAGAACCAGCGCGCGCGAAGTGACCGCGTATTCGGCCAGCCACCACGAAAGGCGGCCATACCGGCGCAAAAGGCCATAGACCCGCCCGGTGACCGAGCGGCGGTCTTTTGACCCCATATAGCGCCGGGATCGCACAAACCGCTCGACGATCCCGTCGGCGGGCGCGTCTGTTCCGCCGATGGCCTCGATCAATTCGATGGTCGCCTGAATGCGCGCACCGGGCGTCATTGTTCTTTATCCTTATATTTGGTTCAGTCGCGAACGCGATAGTTGGGTGGTTCGCGGGTAATGGTTACGTCATGCACATGGCTTTCCGAAATACCCGCCGCCGTGATCCGGCGGAAGGTGCATCCGCCCTGCATCTCTGCGATGGTTCCCTTGCCCGTATAGCCCATGGCCGAACGCAGGCCGCCGACCAACTGGTGGATAACGTTGAAAACAGAGCCCTTGTAGGGAACCCGGCCCTCGACGCCCTCGGGCACCATTTTCATGGTGTCGGCGACTTCCTGCTGGAAATAACGATCCGCCGATCCGCGCGCCATGGCGCCCAACGAGCCCATGCCCCGATAGGATTTGTACGAACGCCCCTGGAACAAGAAGACCTCGCCGGGGCTTTCGTCGGTTCCGGCGAACAGCGATCCGATCATCACGCAATCGGCTCCGGCGGCGATGGATTTGGCCACGTCGCCCGAATATTTGATACCGCCGTCGGCAACAAGGGGAATGTCGTGTTTGCGGCAAACCTCGGCGGCTTCAAGAATCGCGCTCAGTTGCGGCACACCGACACCCGCAACAATGCGCGTCGTGCAAATGGTGCCCGGCCCGATACCGATTTTAACCGCATCCGCGCCCGCGTCGATCAGCGCTTGCGCGCCTTCGGCCGTGGCCACATTGCCGCCCATGACCTGGGTGAAATTGCTGATATCTTTAATCCGTCGCACGGCCTCTAGTACGCCGCGCGAATGACCATGCGCCGTATCGACGACGATCATATCGACCCCGGCTTCCATCAAGGCCTCGGTGCGCCGGGCGGCGTCATCGCCTACGCCGGTGGCGGCGGCGACACGCAGTCGGCCCTTTTCGTCCTTGCAGGCGTCGGGGAATTGCTGTGCTTTTTCGATGTCCTTCACCGTAATCAGGCCGATGCAGCGAAAGTCGTCGTCAACCACCAACAGTTTTTCGATGCGGTGCTTGTGCAAAAGCCGCTTGGCCTCGTCGAGCCCGACCCCTTCCGATACCGTGACCAACGGACGATCCGACGTGTGCGCGGTCATCAGTTCGTTGACGTGCTGGTTGGGGTTATCGGCGAAGCGAACATCGCGGTTGGTCAGAATGCCAACCAGCCGTCCACCCGATGCGACCACCGGCAGACCTGAAAAATGGTTCTCCTGCATAATTTCCATGGCTTCGGCGAGCACAGCGTCCGGGGCGATGGTCAGTGGATTGACGACCATACCGCTTTCGAATTTCTTGACCTTGCGCACCTCTGCGGCCTGCTCTTCGGGCGTCATGTTTTTGTGGACAACGCCCATACCACCGGCTTGCGCCATGGCAATGGCCAAGCGGCTTTCGGTAACGGTATCCATGGCCGAGGAAATAAGTGGGATGCCCAGTTCGATCGTTCTGGTCAGGCGCGTTCCGGTGTTTGTTTGACCGGGCAAAACGCTTGACGCGGCGGGCACAAGAAGAACGTCGTCAAATGTAAGGGCTTCGAGAATATCCATGCCACCTCCGTTACCGAGTTGGCACGGCATCATACAGAAGCCTAAGCCGTTGCCAAGGCATTACCGGGTATCACATCGTTTCGGGGTGGACTTTGAGGGCGACTGACCCCAAATTCCGTACATGGTTCCCTTTCATCACAGAATCTGGAGGCGCCGACGTGAAAGCGCAAATGATGTGGATTCTAATCGCTGATGGAGCCCGCGCGCGGATATTCTCAAACGATGGTCCGGGCAAGGGGTTGAAACGGGCGGCCACCGACGATTTTGTGGCCGATATTCCGCCGACCCGCGAGGTTGGTTCCGACCGACCGGGAGGCAAGTCCGGTGCCGGAATCGGCCACGGTTACACGCCGCGAAACGATTGGCATAAATATGAAAAACGTCGTTTTGCGGGCAGTATGGCCAAGGTTCTGAATGAAGCCGCCCATCGTAATGACTTTGATCGACTGGTGCTGGTTGCGCCGCCCGAACCGCTGGGCGCGTTACGGGCCAAGTTGACGCCGACGGCACGCGGGCGCGTGGTTCAGGAAATAGGCAAGGATCTGACCGGCATCTCGGAGCATGAGTTGCCGTCGCGCCTGGGCCAACATTTCGTTATTTAGTCTTCGGGTGTGTCGTCATCGTCTTCGTCTGGGCGGGCACCTCTAAACCCCATGGCGACGACGTAGGTTTCCGACGATTCTTTGCGTGACGACGGTGGTTTGGCGTGGCGCACGGTTGCGAAGTCGCGTTTCATCAGGTTTAGCAGGTCGCGCTCGCTGCCGCCCTGGAACACCTTGGCGACAAACACGCCGCCGGGAACCAGAACCGAGGCGGCGAAATCAAGCGCCACCTCTAACAGACCCATAAGGCGAAGGTGGTCGGTTTTGGGGTGTCCGGTGATGGGTGCGGCCATATCGGACAGAACGACGTCCGCCGGGCCGTCGAGCGCGCCCTTGATCAGCCCAGGGGCTGCGTCATCCAGAAAATCGCAGTGAAAAACTTCGGCCCCCGTGACCGGCTCCATCTCGTTGATGTCCAGGGCTACGACCCGGCCCTTGGCACCGACCCGTTCCTGCGCCACCTGGGTCCAGCCGCCCGGCGCAGCCCCCAGATCGACGATGCGCAAACCGGTTCCCAGAAAATGGAACTTTTGGTCCAGTTCCAGCAGCTTGAAGGCTGCGCGCGAGCGATACCCTCGCTTCTTGGCTTCGGCGACATAGGGGTCGTTAAGCTGGCGCTGCAGCCATCGCGTCGAGGAAATTTTGCGCCCTTTGGCGGTCTTGACCCGGGTCGTGAGATTGCGTCCGCTCATGCGGGTGCGATCTCCGCCGCGCGAGCCCTTTTTATCTGTCGTCATGGCAAAATCATTTCCGAGTCAAAAGACGGAATTCGTCCTGTATCGGGGGTCATACCGTCCGCAGCCATCATTTCAAAGAGTATTCCTTCGCGAATACCCCGATCGGCCACGGTCAGGTGGCCCACTTTCCAACGTTTGCAGACCGTTTGCAGCAGCGTGCATCCGGCGATCATCAAATCGGCCCGCTGGGTCCCGACACAGGGGATATTTGCCCGTTCCTCTTCGGAAAGGCTGCACAGTTGCTCGGTCAGTTTGTCGATAGCCGAAAACGAAATACCAATGCCGTCCACTCGCGAGCGGTCATACCGGCGAAGACCCAGGTGAATGCCCCCCAACGTAGTGACGGTCCCAGAGGTTCCCAATAGTTGAACCTGTCCGGCGGAGATGCGATTCGAAATTCCGTGCGTCTGGTCCAATTCCACCAGCATTGCGTCGAGGTCACGGCGAATTTCGTCGGCGGCGTCGGGCGGCAGGATGCCGGTGCCGAGTTGATCGGCGATGGTCATGACACCGATGGCGACCGAGCGGGTACCCAGAATGCGCTGGCGGCCTTCGCCTTGTTGTTCGATCCACGTGACTTCGCTGCTGCCGCCCCCGATATCGAACATAAGCACGAAGCGCCGTTCGGCGTCGAAAAGCGGAACACAGCCCGCCACGGTCAGGCGCGCTTCCTCATCGGCGGAAATGGTTTCCATCTCAAGCCCGGTTTCCGCCTTGACGCGATCCAGGAAGCTTGCGCCGTTGGTGGCCGCGCGGCAGGCTTGCGTGGCGATGTTGCGGACGCGCGTTGCGCCCAACCTGTGGATTTTGCCGGCGCAGATTTTTAGGGCGGCGATGGTGCGCTTGATGGCGGCCTCGTCAAGGACGCCGCTTAGCGAAGCGCCCTCACCAAGACGCACGATGCGCGAAAACGAGTCGACGATCTGCAATGCGCCCGCGATCGGACGGGCCGCCAGCATACGGCAGTTGTTGGTGCCCAGATCGACGGCGGTATACACGGGTGTCGCCGAATGGCGCTCTCTGCGCCGTCCGGTTCGTTCCCGTCCGCCTCTGGGGGCCGTGTGCCGCATATCCGGCTGTTCTCCAATTACCATGCGAAAATCCTGCCCATTGATACCCCAATTTGCAGGGCCGACGGAAGGGTGCGAAAATGCCTACCCAAATGAAAAAAGCTGTGCTAGAAGCCGCTCTTCATTTATGGGGCGTAGCCAAGTGGTAAGGCAACGGGTTCTGGTTCCGTGATCCCTGGTTCGAATCCAGGCGCCCCAGCCAATAAGAAAAGGGTCCCGACAGGGGCCTTTTTTTATGGCCGTGGTATCTGTGGCAATCATTTGTTTCCGATAAGCGGAAATAAATGATTGCCATGGCTGCTATCTGGTGCTATTCAAAAAAATGCAAAATCGAATTTTTTGCTGATGCAATAGTTTGGGGGAACTAAGTGATGTCAGACGAAAATCTCGAAATCCAACAAAAAGATCCAACCCTATACAATTCCGATCTAGCGCCGATCCCTTACGAAAAACGTAGTTGGGGCTGGTTCGAAATTTTCAACGTGTGGTCCAACGATATCCAAAGTCTGTTTGGCTACACGCTCGCAGCGTCTTTGTTTATTACCTACGGATTGAACGGCTGGGCGGTTATGGCCGCCATCATCCTGGCTGGTTTCATCATCATGTTTCTGGTCAACCTTACGGGGCAGCCCAGCGTCAAATACGGAATTCCATATCCGGTTATGGCGCGCGTCAGCATGGGGGTGCGGGGGGCTAACTTCCCGGCGATGGTCCGGGCCGTGGTGGCCATTTTCTGGTACGGCGTGCAAACCTATTTTGCGTCGACCGCCCTGGCCTTGCTGATCAATGCCCTGTTCGGCACAGCCGGTGGCGCCGAATTCCTGGGGCTTACAGCGGTGGGCTGGTTCTCCTACGTCGTCGTGTGGCTGTTCCAGATCTACATGTTCTGGCGCGGCATCGAATGGATCCGCCGTTTCCTTAATTTCGCCGGTCCGTTCGTTTACGTCGTGATGATCGCTCTGATGGGAATCATCTGGTACAAGGCTGGTGGCGGGCTTCTTTCGGAAGTTGGAGCCATCTTCAGTGGTACCGCCGATTCCGAGCACAGTTCGGTCGCGTCCTTCATGGCGATTACCGGCACGATGATTGCCTACTTTGCAGCGGTCGTTATCAACTACGGCGACTTCTCGCGCTTCGTGAAAACGCAGAAAGACATGAAGTTCGGCAATTTCGTGGGCCTGCCGCTCAACGTTGCCTTCTTCTCGTTCATCGCGTTGTTCGTGACCGCCGGTACCGTCGTGCTGTTCGGTGAAAAGCTGACCAACCCGGCCGACATCGTCGAACGTGTGGACGCCCTGCCGCTCACGATCATTGCCGCCGTCACGTTCTTCGCGGCGACCGTCGGCATCAACCTGGTAGCCAACTTCATACCGCCTGCGTATGACCTTGCCAACCTGTGGCCAAGCAAGATCAATTTCCGCATCGGCGGACTGATCACCGCCATTGCCGCCTTCTTCGTTGGCGCGTTGTGGGTTTCGGTTATCAGCGAGATCGGCATCGCCGGGTTCGTCAATACCCTGGGAGCAATTTTGGCCCCGGTCTACGGGATCATGGTCACCGACTACTATCTGGTGAAGAACCAGCAGTTGGATATCCAGCAGCTGTTTTCGTCCGATCCCAGCGGCAAATACTATTACGACAAGGGCTGGAACAGGAAGGCTCTGGGTGCTTTCGGCGTCGCGGCGATCTTCTCGATCTCCTCGGTCTGGCATCCGTCGCTGTCATTCCTGTCGGGCTATGCCTGGGTTATCGGTGCTATTTTGGGTGCGATTTTCTACTACGTCATCATGCCCAAGAACGACACCACCGCCGACTGATCCAGTCAGTCGATAAACAACGAAATAAACCGGCGCGGAATAACCCCGCGCCGGTTTTTTTGTGTGTTGCAGACCAGTTGACGGCGGTCATCTGTGCCGCCTATCGTTTGGCGACGATATGCGTGTTTCTCGAAGGGGGAGTGATTATGCCGGGCAAAACCATTGGATGGGGTCTTATCGGGACCGGAACCGTCGCGCAGCAATGGATGATCGACGCCATTCGCGCAGAACCGTCCAGCGACGTGGTGGCGGTGTTCGACATTAATCGCGAACGCGCCGAACAGGTGGCTAAGGATTGGCCGGGGCCGCGGGTAGAGGATTCGGTAGAAACCTTGTTGGCTAACGATGCGGTCGATGCCGTTTATATCTGTACGACCAACGAGACCCACGCACCCCTTACCTTACAGGCGGCGGCAGCGGGCAAGCACGTTTTGTGTGAAAAACCGATGGCCATGAACCTGGGCGACGCGCGGGCCATGATCGCGGCGTGCGAAAAGGCGGAGGTCGTTTTGGGCATCAACCATCATCTGCGCCATGCGGCAACGCACCGGGCGATGCGCAGTGCGATCGAACAAGGGCGCATCGGAAAACCAATTGCCGGGCGTGTGTTCCATGCGGTCTTTTTGCCCGGATTTCTGCAAACCTGGCGAACCAAGGACGCCAAGGCGGGCGGGGGGGCCATCCTCGATATCACCGTTCACAATGCCGACACGATCCGCTACCTGTTTGGCGAGGAACCGCGCGAGGTCGTTGCCATGACCCAAACCGCTGGCATGGGCGAGGGCGGAATTGAGGATGGCGTGATGTCGGTGGTGAGTTTCGATTCGGGTCTGATCGTTCAGATGCACGAGGGATTCACCGTGCAATACGCCGGTACGGGATTGGAAATTCATGGCACGCTTGGCTCGCTTTTTGCCAAAGATGTGATGACCCAGCAACCCATCGGAACCGTCACCCTGCGCACCGCCGATGGCGAGACGGAGTTGGTGGTCGAGCCCGAAAATCTGTACGCGCGCGGCGTTCGCCTATTTGCCGATGCGCTCCGAAGCGGCGGCAAACCGGAGGCTTCGGGGGAGGACGGGTTTTGCTCGCTGGCTCTGGCGTTGGCCGTCAGCGAAGCCGCGCAAACCGGAACCCGCGTGAAAATCGAAAGTCCCTAAGACCAGGAATTTGTAATCAAAGACCCGATGGGGCGGCACCGGATGTCGCCCCTTTTTTTGTGCCTGAAAAAGCCCGTGGAGAAAAAAAAGCTTGCGCGAATAGAGAAAAACAATTTATTTAATTTAATACAGGGAGACAATTGGAGCGAAAAGTTCCATGCCACATCGGGGGTTGTCCGGTACCAATTTGAAATTCTCGCGTAACCACAATGTGCGGGTTACGTTGCAGGCCGTGCGTGTGCATGGACCGGTTTCACGGCCCGAGTTGGCTCAGATCATGGGCCTAACGCCGCAGGCCATCGCTTATTTGTGCCGCGAACTCGTTGACGACGGGATGATCATTGAAACCGGCCGCAGGCGCGGCGGGCGTGGTCAACCGGCGGCCGAGTTGTCGATAAATCCGGATGGCGGTTATGCCGTTGGCGTCAATATCGACCGTGACCACCTGACGGTTTTGCTCACCGATCTGGCCGGGACCATCCGTGGCCGCATGCACTGGGAAGAAAACTTCCTGCTTCCTGATGAAGTTTTCCGGCGTATTGAACGAGCTTATGGCACCCTTCTTGATGATGCGGGGCTGGTCGCGGACGATCTTGCTGGCGTCGGTCTGGCCATGCCCTACAAGCTTGGGTATCTGCGCACCGAATATACGCCGCGCTCCTACGCCGCATGGCGTGATGTACCGGCCGGTGAACGGCTGCAGAAAATAACGGGAAGGCCCGTTTTTCTGGAAAACGATGCTTCGGCGGCGGCTTACGGCGAGATCCATTACGGGTTGGGCATCGATTATAAGAACTTTTTCTACCTGTTTATGGGCGTTGGCCTTGGCGGCGGTCTGGTTGTGGGCGGCGATTACGTTCCGGGCGCAAACGGGCTTGGCGGAGAAATCGGATTTATTCCGGCGACCAACGGCTCAGGTCGACCGATTGATAATCGCACCATCGAGGCCCAGGTTTCGATGGCCGCACTGTATTCTCGTCTCCGGGCCGAGGGCATCGATGTATCAACCCTCGATCAACTGGACGCCCTTCACAAAAAAGGGTGCGATACGATCACCGAATGGATGGATCAGGGGGCGGCGCAACTGATGATGACCCTGATCACGATCATATGCGTGGTCAATCCCGAGGCTATTTTGATCGGCGGCCGTCTGCCCGTGTCTCTGATCGACGATTTTATTGTCGATATTGAAAAGAAGTTGCTTCCGTTTCGCGCCAATTTGCCAAATTTTCCGCCGATTTTGTGCTCGGCTTGTTCACCGGAAGCCGCCGCTATGGGCGCTGCGATTTTACCGTTTTCAAACCTGTTTCTGCCGCGTCCTCGGGGCATGATGATCCGGGGTGATACATGACCGAGGCGTATCGCATCGGCGTTGATCTGGGTGGCACCAAATGTGCGGGCGCGCTTCTGGGGCCGGGCGGGCATGAGGTCCGGCGCACACGGGTCAAGACCCCACGCGGCGATTACGACGGAACGATCCGGGTTATCGTCGATCTGATTTCGCAGCTTTCGGATGACGCTCCGGCCCAGCCGACCGTTGGCGTCGATATGCCTGGCATTATCGACCCGCGAACGCGAACCGTGAAAAACAGCAACGCGACCTGGATTCAGGGGCACGCCTTCCAACAGGATTTGGAAGATGCCCTGGGGCGGCCTGTTCGTGTCGCCAATGACGGAAATTGCTTCACCATCGCCGAAGCGCGCGACGGCGCGGCTGCCGGGGCCGGGGTGGTCTTTGGCGCAACCTTGGGAACGGGTTGCGGTGGCGGTGTGGTCGTGAACGGCGTTGGGCTGACCGGCTTCAACGGAATTGCGGGCGAATGGGGGCATTCACCGTTGCCGTGGGCCGACAAAACGGTACGCCAGGGTCGCCCGTGTTTCTGCGGAAGAAAAGATTGTCTGGAACAGTATCTGTCGGGCGGCGGTCTGGCGCGCACTTATGGCGATCTGAGTGGCCGCAAAATAAAGGCCAAAGAAATTACCGGACTACTGGCCGACAGCGATCCCGACGCGCTTCGTGCAATGGCGATTTACGCGGATCGGCTGGCGCGCGCCCTGGCGGCCGTCGTCAACATTCTCGACCCCGACGTGATCGTTCTGGGCGGCGGCGTTTCGAATATTGAATGCCTATATGAAGATGTCCCCGGCTTGATCGGGAAGTACGCGTTTTCGGATCGGATTGAAACGCCGGTCATCAAGGCGGTGCACGGCGATGCCGGGGGTGTCCGGGGTGCGGCGTGGCTATGGGGCGAATCCTGAAATGATGCTTGAATTAATAAAAACCTTTGGTTTAATCTATTGGCAGCTGAGCGCAAGGGAAGGCTAAAGTGGGCGAGAAAAACGTCACAGCGAACAGCTATTCGGTGGGGGCAGCGGATACGCGCCCCTGGGGATCGTGGCGCGTTATTGACGTCGGCGACGGATACGCGGTCAAGCGTATTGAAGTCGAGCCCGACAACATTCTTTCGCTTCAGCGGCATAAACACCGTTCGGAACATTGGACCGTGGTGCAGGGCCTTGCGCGTGTGCGTGTCGGTGATGACGTCCGCGATCTTGGTGCAAACCAGTCGGTGTTTATTCCCGCCCAGGCTTTGCACCGCATTCAGAACGTGGGTACGCAAAGCATGGTGTTTATCGAGGTTCAGTGCGGTGCGATTCTGGACGAAAACGATATCGAACGCATCGAAGATAGTTATGGCCGCGCTTAGGCGGCTTGGCATTTTAAGAACGGAGGCTCAAAGACCAAAGGACTGGCTATTCGGCGGTCGGATATCTAGCGGTGTTTTGCAGGTATCGCTCCACTCGGCTGGATCGTGTGAATGGAATTCTTAACGACCAAGGCACGGTTCTATCAACTTTTACATAAACCGAGGAGGCACTTTGATATGAAATTCAGTAAAACAACATTGGCGATGGTCAGCGCGGCGGCTCTTACGGTTGCCTCGTCAACGGCGTCCGCGGCAGGTTCGGTCGAGGTGATTCACTGGTGGACTTCGGGCGGCGAAGCGGCTGCTTTGAACGTTCTAAAGAAAAATCTCGAAAAGCAGGGTATCGAATGGAAAGACGGTGCCGTGGCTGGCGGTGGCGGCGATCAGGCCCGTACGGTCGTCAAGGCTCGTGTTGCGGCCGGCAATCCGCCGACCACCATGCAGCAGCTCGGCTTCGCCATTCTTGATTTCGCCGACGGCGGATATCTCGGGAACCTGAACGCCCTAGCCGCCAAGGAAGGCTGGGACAAGGTGGTTCCGAATGCCCTGAAACGCTTCATGAAGCCGGGCGGTGTCTGGGTTGCGGCTCCGGTTAACGTTCATACCACCAACTGGGTATGGGCCAACAAGGCGATTTTCGACAAGTTGGGCATTGCCCCTCCGACGACCTGGGTCGAATTCGTTGCCGCAGCCGACAAGATCAAAGCCGCTGGCATCACCCCCATCGCCTGGGGTGGACAAGCCTGGCAAGAAGCGACCGTGGTTGACGCTCTCGTGAACTCGACCGGCGGCACCGACTTCTACAAAAAGGCTTTTGTCGAGATGGATCAGGCCGCTCTGAAGTCTTCGACCATGGTCGAGGTTTTCAAGCGTCTGCGTAAGCTGAACAGCTACGTCGATCCCAACTATCCGAACCGCGATTGGAACCTTGCCACCGCCATGGTCATCAACGGCAAAGCCGCCATGCAGATGATGGGTGACTGGGCCAAGGGCGAATTCATCGCTGCCAAAAAGGTTCCGAACAAAGACTTCCTGTGCTTCCGCTTCCCCGGCACGCAGGGTTCGGTGACGTTTAACTCCGACGCGTTCGCCATGTTCAAGGTTGGTGCCGACGCCCAAGCCAATCAGATGGCTTTGGCCAGCGCCATCATGGAGCCTGGCTTCCAGGCAGCCTTTAACATCGTCAAGGGTTCGGCCCCGGCACGCATGGACGTTTCGGGCAAAGACTTTGACGCCTGTGGTCAGAAAGCCATCAAGCAGCTTGCCGAAGCCGCCAAGGCCGACAAGATGATGGGCTCCATGGCACATGGCCATGCCGTTCCAGAAGCGGTCAAGGGCGCCATCTATGACGTCGTGACCAACTACTTCAGCTCCGACCAGTCGGCTGAAGAAGCCGTCACGAAGCTGGCCGAAGCCGTCGCCTTAGCTCAGTAGTGTTGTGATAGGGTTCGACGAGCCGGGGGGTGTCCCCGGCTCGTCTCCCAACCCGTGAGAAAATCCGCATGAGTAGTCATATAGATAGACCAGCGGCGACCCGAGGCGGGGCATTGGGGTGGTTGCAGATTCACCTGCCCAAAATAGTCCTGTCGCCAACATTGGCGATAACCGCCGTGTTCGTTTATGGATTTATTATTTGGACGACTTATCTGTCGTTCACCAAATCGCGCATGTTCCCGGTTACGACATGGGAAGGCATTTCGCCGCATCAGAAATTGTGGGCGAATCCGGTTTGGGACAAGGCGCTGGAAAACCTCGCCATTTTCGGCATTCTCTATATTGGAATTGCAACAATCGTCGGCCTGGTTTTGGCGGTTATGCTGGACCAACGCATTCGCCAGGAAGGCGTGATCCGCACCATTTACCTTTATCCGATGGCGTTGTCCTTCATCGTCACGGGTACGGTATGGAAGTGGTTGCTTAACCCCGGCCTCGGCCTTGAAAAGCTGATGCACGATATCGGGTGGGTGAGCTTCAAGTTCGATTGGATCGTCAATTCCGACATGGCCATTTACACGGTTGTTATTGCCGGTGTGTGGCAGTCGTCGGGCTTTGTCATGGCCATGTTCCTGGCCGGATTGCGGGCGGTTGACGACGAAATTATCAAGGCTGCTTCTATCGACGGTGCCAGCCAGCCGATTATCTACTGGAAAGTGATCTTTCCGCTGATGCGCCCCATATTTCTTTCGTCCTTTGTCGTGCTTTCACACTTGGCGATTAAAAGTTTCGATCTGGTGATCGCGCTGACCGGCGGCGGTCCCGGCTATTCCACAGCACTTCCGGCCACCTTCATGTATAGTCAAACCTTCACCCGCAACCACATCGACATCGGCTCGGCCAGTGCGGTTATGATGCTGATCACGGTGGCGGCGATTATGGTTCCGTACCTCTATTCTGAACTCAAGGCGCAGAAGGGGGTACGGCAATGAGCATCCAGATCGGCGGACAGCTTTCCAGTTCCCAGAAATTCTGGCGCGTGGTTCTCTATACCTTCCTTATCGTCTTCGCCTTTGTTTATCTGGCCCCCCTATACGTGATGGTCGTGACGTCGCTCAAGTCGCTCGACGAAATTCGTGCTGGCAACCTGATGATGCCGCCCCTTGATCCGACCTTCGATGCCTGGATTAAATCGTGGTCTTACGCCTGTGTCGGCGTCGAGTGTTCGGGGATTAACAAGTACTTCTTCAATTCGTTCAAGATGGCCATCCCGGCGGTGGCAATTTCCACCTTCATGGGGGCCGTCAACGGCTACGTTCTGACCAAGTGGCGGTTCAAGGGTGCCGATATTTTCTTCGGCCTGATCCTTTTTGGCTGCTTCATTCCGTTCCAGATTGTTCTGGTGCCGATGGCAACAATTTTGGGCAAACTGGGGTTGGCGCAGACGACACCGGGGCTGGTTTTGGTCCACGTCACCTATGGCCTGTGTTTTACGACGCTGTTTTTCCGCAACTACTATCAGGCGTTCCCGGACGAGTTGATCAAGGCGGCAAAGCTGGATGGCGCGGGGTTCTTCCGCGTCTTCTGGCGCATTCTGCTGCCCAATTCGCTGCCCATCATCGTGGTGACGGTCATCTGGCAGTTCACTAACGTGTGGAACGACTTCCTGTTCGGTGCGTCGTTCGCATCGGGTGACGCAGCCCCCATGACGGTGGCGCTGAACAACGTGGTTAACACCTCGACCAGTGTGAAGGAATACAACGTCGATATGGCAACCGCGATCTACGCCGCGTTGCCGACACTGTTGGTTTACGTCCTGGCGGGACGCTATTTTGTGCGCGGCCTGATGGCCGGCGCCGTGAAGGGATAAGAAAAGATGGCGAGCCTTCAAGTTAACAATGTCATCAAACGTTTCGGCGACGTCGAGGTCCTCAAGGGCATCGACATCGACGCGCAGGACGGTGAATTCCTTGTTCTCGTCGGCCCCTCGGGCTGCGGTAAATCGACGCTGCTCAATATGATAGCTGGGCTCGATACGATCACCGGCGGCGAGGTTCTGATCGACGGCAAAGTCGTCAACGCCGTTCATCCGAAGGACCGCGATATCGCCATGGTGTTCCAGTCCTACGCGCTTTATCCCAACATGACGGTCGAAAAGAACATGGCCTTCGGCATGGAGATGCGCAAAATCCCCAAGCCCGAACGCGACAAAGCGGTGATGAACGTCGCCAAGCTGCTGCAGATCGAGGGCCTGTTGAAGCGCAAACCCGGCCAGCTTTCCGGTGGCCAGCGACAGCGCGTGGCCATGGGCCGCGCCCTGGTGCGTGATCCCAAAATCTTTTTGTTCGATGAGCCGCTGTCCAATCTGGACGCCAAGCTGCGCGTCGAAATGCGCACCGAGATCAAAAAGCTGCACCGGCGCCTGGGTACGACCATCGTTTACGTGACCCACGACCAGATCGAAGCCATGACACTGGCCACCCGCATTGCGGTGATGAAGGATGGTATCTTGCAGCAGTTCGCCACGCCGCAGGAAATTTATGATCGTCCGGCGAACGTGTTCGTCGCCGGTTTCATGGGGTCGCCACCGATGAACCTTATTCCGGCCAAGATCGTTCAAAACGGCACCGGTCTGGACGTCGAAATTGCGACGTCGGATGATCGTACTTTGCGCTTGAGCCTCGGCGATGCTGGAAACGACCTTTCCGGGCGTATCGGTTCGAAGGTGCTTATCGGCCTGCGGCCCGAGGCCATTACCGATTTGGACAGCAGCGACAGCAGCGGCAACATCCAGGAAGTGGAATGCTCGGTTGAAGTGACTGAACCGACCGGCCCGGACATGCTCGCGGTGTTGCTACTGGGCGGTATTGAAGTGGTTTCGCGCATGCGCTCAAGCGCGAACGTGCATATGGGTGAAATGACCAAGTTCGCGATCAACATGTCAAAGGCCGTCTTCTTCGATACCGAGACCGAAGAAAGAATTTAGGATATGGCCGAGCGCTTCGACGTCGTGATCATCGGTTCCGGCGTGGGCGGTTCCGCAATTGCCCACAGCCTGGCACCGACGGGTGGGTCGGTTGTGGTGCTGGAGCGCGGCGAGAGATTGGTTCGCGAAGAACGCAACTGGGACCCCGAAGAGGTTTACGCCAACGCCTGCTACAAGGCCGACGAAGATTGGTTCGACGCGCAAGGCCAGCCGTTCCAACCCGGACAATTCTACTATGTGGGCGGAAATACCAAGGTTTTCGGTACCACCATGTTTCGCTTCCGGGCTGAGGATTTTGCGGAACTGGAACACGAAGGCGGCACCTCGCCAGCGTGGCCCGTCACCTACGACACCCTGGAACCCTATTATACTGAGGCCGAGCGTTTGTTCGGTGTGCATGGTGAGGCCGGGCGCGATCCGACCGAGCCGCCGCGTTCGGGCGGCTACCCCTTTGGCCCGGTGCCGCACGATCCGGAAATAGCGGGCATCGAGGGCCGTTTGCGCGATCTGGGGCTAAAACCGTTTCCCCTGCCCACATCGGTTCAGTATCACGACGGCGGTAAATGCATCGCGTGTGATACCTGTGACGGCTTTCCGTGCAAGGTGGACGGCAAGGGCGACGCCGAAATATGCCTGCTTGATCCGGCCATGGCCACGGGCAACGTTACCTTGCGAACCGACGCGCTCGTTGATCGATTGGTGACCGACGATACCGGCAAACGCATCGTCGCCGTTGAATATACGCACGATGGAAAGCGCCAGCGCGTCGAGGGCGATCTATTTGTTTTGTCGGCTGGCGCCATCAACAGTGCCGTCTTGCTGCTGCGTTCAGCCAATGAAAGCAACCCCGACGGGCTGGCCAATTCGTCAGGCATGGTCGGGCGGTTTTACATGAACCACAATTGCAGCGCGGTCATGGCGCTCAAACCCTTCCACAAATTCAAAACGCAGTTCCAGAAAAGCCTCAGCCTTAACGATTTTTACTTCGGCGATGGCGAGGATTACGGCTATCCGCTGGGCAACATACAGCTTCTTGGCAAGATCAAGGAACCGATGCTGCGTGGCGCGCTGTGGTACATGCCCATATGGGGCCGCGAATGGCTGGCTGGACACAGCGTTGATTGGTACGCCATGAGCGAAGACCTGCCCGATCCCGAAAGCCGGGTCACGGTGCGGGGTGATGGCGGCATCTGCTTATCGTGGCGGCGTACAAATACCGCCGCCCATGCGCGCCTTGTTGCCCGCACGAAGTCGTTTTTGCGCGCCGCTGGATTTCCCATTGTCGTCAGCCAAACGTTTTCCAAGGAAACGCCGTCGCACCAATGCGGCACGGTGCGCTTCGGGAACGACCGGGCGTTGGCCCCGCTCGACCCGTTATGCAAGGCCTACGACCACGAAAACCTATACGTGGTTGATGCCGGGTTCTTCCCGTCCTCGGCGGCGGTCAATCCGGCGTTGACGGTGGCGGCCCAGGCGTTGCGGGTGGGTGAACACATCAGGGACACGGCATTAAAAGCAAGCTAGGGTGGGTGGGGAGAAACCTTCATGTACGACTACATTATTGCGGGCGGCGGACCGGCCGGGTGTTGTCTGGCCAATCGTCTTAGCGAAGACGAAAACGTCAAGGTACTGCTGCTCGAGGCCGGAAGCCCCGACACCCACCCCTATTTCAGGATGCCCGGCGGTTTCGCCAAACTGACTGGCGCGCGTGGCACGTGGGGCTACGAAACGGTCCCGCAAACAGGGTTAAACGGCAAGCGGGTTTGGTATCCGCAAGGCAAGGTCATGGGCGGCGGCACGTCCATCAACGCCCAGGTTTATACCCGTGGGCATCCAGCCGATTTTGACGAATGGGCCAACGAGTGTGGCTGCGAAGGATGGGCCTTCAAAGACATCCTGCCCTACTACCGGGCACTGGAAGACAACCCGCGATTTTGTGATGAATTCCACGGCCAGGGCGGACCCTTTGAAGTTTCCGATCCGGTTCCCCATCCGCTAACTCTGGCCTACGTGCGCGCCGCCCAACAGGCGGGTATTCCGTACAATCACGATTTCAATGGTGCGGTGCAGGAAGGCATCGGCATCTATCAGGTCACCAACCGGGGCGGCAAACGCACAAGCGGCGCGTCGGCCTATCTGTACCCGGTGCGCGGACGCACGAACCTGACGGTCAAATCCCGCGCCATGGCCACCCGCATTTTGTTCGAAGGTAAGAAGGCGGTCGGCGTCGAGTGGGTCGAAAAAGGCTACTCGGCTCCGCAAAGTGCCACGTGCGAGCGCGAAGTCATCGTTACCGCCGGTGCCGTAGGTTCGCCCAAACTGTTGATGCTTTCGGGCGTCGGGCGCAGCCCCGAGTTGAAAGAAGTGGGCATCGACACGGTTCACGACCTGCAAGGTGTGGGGCAGAATTTCCACGACCACATGGACATCTTCGCCATTAACGAATGCTCGGGCGATTACAGCTTCGACGTCTACAAATCGTTTCACATGCAAATATGGGCGGGCCTGCAATACCTGATGTTCAAGTCCGGCCCCATTGCATCCAACCTTTGCGACGGTGGCGGCTTCTGGTACGCCGACGAGAACGCGCGTTCGCCCGACATTCAGTTCCATTTCCTGCCCGGATCGGGCCTGGAAGTGGGCGTCGAAAAAATCCGCAATGGTGTGACGTCAAATTCCGCCTTCCTGCGCCCGCGCAGCCGTGGTTCGGTGAAATTGAAAAGTTCCAACCCCGCCGAAGCCCCGCTCATCGACCCCAACTACTGGGGTGATGCCTATGATCGCGAAATGTCGATCAAAGCCTTCCGTTGGGTGCGTGAAATCATGCGCCAACCGGCGTTTGAACCCTTCCTCAAAGGGGAAGTCCTGCCCGGCCCCGGCGTCCAGACCGACAGTGAAATTGCCGCCTATGCCCACAAATTCGCCAAAACCGACTACCACCCCGTGGGTGCCTGCAAAATGGGCGTCGATGACATGGCCGTCGTCGGGACTGACCTGAAAGTCCACGGCCTGCAAAACGTCCGTGTTTGCGATTCTTCGGTCATGCCAAGGGTCAACAGCTCCAACACGGCGGCCCCGACGATCATGATCGCGGAAAAGGCGGCAGACCATATTCTCGGCAAGATTTGAGGCGAGGGCAGGCCACACCTAGGCGCAATACACCCCGCCATTGATATCGATGGTCTCGCCGGTGATAAATCCGTCGTATTCGGATGCCAGAAAAACGATTGGTCTGGCAACGTCGTAGACATCTCCGGCGCGGTCCAACGGAATGCCCTTTATGGTCTCGTCGGCAGATTCCTTGGTCGTGTGGGTATTGTGGAAACGCGTACCCAGAATAAGCCCAGGTGCCACCGCATTGACGCGAATTCCCTGAGGGCCAAGCTCGTTTGACAGGGCGCGCGTGAAGGTCAAAACCGCCCCCTTGGTGATCGAGTAGGCCAGCGATCCCGGATGCCCGCCTTTGCGGCCCGCCAAAGACGCCAAATTCACGATCGAAGCCCCATTGGCTTTGGCAAGATGGGGCACAGCCTCGCGCGTGACCAACATCATCGATGTCATGTTAATGTCGTTGACCTTCTGCCACAGGGCCAAATCCATGTCACTCAGTAACCGGCGCTCAACCAACCCGCCAACATTATTTACCAAAACATCCAGGCCGCCCAGGAAATCACTGGCCTCCCTAACCACCTCGACGACCGCTGCCTCGTCGGTCAGGTCTGCGCAAAAATAGGATGCCCTGCGACCCAGCGACTCAGCCAGCGCCACCAGTTCCTTCGGCCCTTCTTCGCCCATGAAGTAGTGGATCGCGATGTCACAACCGGCATGTAACAAACCTTCGGCAACAGCCTTGCCAATGCCCTGTTCAGCCCCCGTGACAAGAGCCCGCTTCCCAACAAGTGATCCCATTTTTAACTCCTGGCGAATAGCGTGGTCGATCAATGAAAACGCCGACTACCTTTATCAGGCCCCACGAACGCGCCCAATGTTTAAGTTATGGTTTTGCCGTGTGGGGGAGGGGTCGAGGGGTCAATCTTTCTTAGTGAAATACGTTCAGCGCCACGGGAAAACCGGTTTTCCTTGGACGGCCCCTGACGAGAGAAAAAACAGGCCGGACATATGACTGCACGCAATCAAAACCAGAACCCAAAATCAACCTTGCACGAAAAGGACCGTCCACATATGTCACCGTAATCGTCACTGTAATCTCAAGCTTTGGCTGAGAAGCGTGTTGCTTTGGTTAACGACATGTTGCAATTTAACATTAGGGGATGGGGCCGATTTTATCTGAATAGGAAGAAACTTCATGCCAAAATATGAGGTGGCAATTTTCAATCAAGAGGTCCGCGACGCTATTGCCCGAAAAGAACAACATGCCAGATACAATGATGATTGGGGAACAACGCAATACATCGAAATTGCAGCTTTGAATGAAGAAATGGCTCGATCCAAAGTGAGCCAACAACACCCCGCGAATAAGGGGTTCGTAATTGAAGATATTTCCGAGGTGTAATACACCTCAATTGCTTTCTGACAATATTGGAAAGTGATAGGAATAGAGTAAACTGTCACCGTAATTTCTAACGACCAAGCGGGAGTGCAGCCTGCGTGGCGCGTGAACGCAATACCCAAAGAAAGACCGGGCTCCGCCCACACTCGCAAAAAGCTTCGCCCTTTGAACCCTTTGATTTAGAGGGGAAAAATACAATAATTAAGTAAGGTGTCCCCCGAACTCAGCAACGTCTCGCAACGTTCGGGGACCGGCAGGGCGTCCAGGGTTTCCGCGCTCAGATGACCGCCCGTCATTGCGTCCCCGATGGCGATGAGGGTTTTGACCTTGTTGCCCGAGAGGCCGCAGGCGCGAAGCGCTTCGGTATTGCGGGGTTGCAATAAAAAGGCGTCGTTGCCGTTCTCCGCCATCAACGCCTCAAACCGGCCCCAGATGCTCGCCGCCGCATGGGTCGAGATTTGCTGGCTGATGACGGTGCGCGCCAGGAAAAGAAAAATCCCCATATCCCGGCGGTCGGGAAACGCGACCGGACCGATAAAACGCATATCGGTCGCCAGTTTGGGCGACAGCCCATCGGCCACTTTGATGAAGCGGGCGTGTGTTGCATCGGAGTCGAAGGTTCTATCGGGCATTTTCTTAATCCAGGCGAATGGAAATGGTCCCTCTCGATTAAGCGATTGTTTGAGCGCGTTGCAAGCGGGGATCTTGCGCGTAGATTACTTGGATGAACTCCGTGTTGGGGGGCGAAAGCCGTCTGGTTCAAAAACACCGCTAGACTATTTCGCCGTTGTTTCTTCCGGCCCCCCCCCCGAGGACGGATGTCCCCGGGGGATTTAGGTTGATTTTGAAACCAAGCCTAGCGTGCGAGCGGAAGGTTGATTTCGGTCAGCAATTCCTCTGGTCGGACCTTGTCGGGGGCGTTCAAATAAACCTCGTAGGTCGGGCACCCGCCGGCTTCATAACCGCTTTCGGACAGCCAGGTTCCCATGAGCCAGTCATAGGCGCCTTTCAGTCCGGAATAGGGGCCTTTGTGCACGGTGACTGCAAATGTCCCGCCGGGAAGCTCCTGTACGCCGATATCGCCCTCGGGCAGGACAGGTTGATCGAGCCCAATGCAGGCGTCATAGCGGATCTTGTCGGCCTCGGTCACTTCGGGGTCGTCGTAGCTGACGCCGATAAAGGGTGTTTTTTCCGTGATCAGGCCCTTCGGACCAGCCCACGCGCAGAGCCGCTCCCAAGTCGGCCCCACCTCCTCGTAAGGGCCGGTGTGGCGAACGAAGGCAACGGCTTGGGGTTTTTTCTCGGCGATTTTCACTTCCATAGTGTGTTCTCCTCTTACGGGATTGAAGGTCAGAATGCATCCGTCCGCCGCAAAATGAACACCCGATTTGGCTGTTGGCCGGGATGGCGCATTAGCGGAACGGTAGGCCGAAGGAGAACAACCGAATGCAGCCTTGAAGGCGCGGCTGAAGGCTTCCAGCGCGTCGTATCCGGCATCCAGCGAGATATCGGTGACGCGCCGTTTGCCGTAGCTTAATTGGAAGGCCGCTTTTTCCAGGCGCAGCCGGCGCACATGTTCGATCACCGTTTCGCCAACCATGCCACGAAAGATGCGGTGGAAATGATAGGGCGAGAAATGAGCGATGCCGGCCAGACGCTCGATATCAAGGTGTTCGTCGAGATGAGCCTGGATATGCGTCAGTACGTTCAAGATGCGGCGTTCGTAGTCTGTGGCCGTCGTCGGTTTCATTGGTGTTTCCTCCGTCCACGCCCGTTGTCGCAGCATTCGGCTTTGAAAGCTTGACCGCACTTGCGGTCTTTTCGCCCTCAAGCCACAACCTGCCGACCATCGTGGGGATCATACCAATTGCGGGAAAAAACGGCGACATCGGCAGAATTACGGGGACACCTTACTTAATTATGCGCAAGGAATTCCGGGAATTGCGGGGAATTACGGTGACATATGTGGACGGCCCCTGTCACCGTTCGGATTTTGTTGTGGTCCTCGGTCGCAACCGATTGCCATCACCGTCGTTCACCCTCGCACAAATTCTTGTTTGCCCGCTCTCAATTCACCTCGGGTCAACTCGCCGCCGGTTTCGGCTGGCGATAGACTTCGCCGGTGTTCATCATGGCCCAGGCGGTGCGCGCGGGGGAGGGGTTGACTTTTCACGTAAAATAGGATATAGTTCCGATGTTTAGGTTATTTGTTTGGTGGGGCGGAAAATTTGTGGTTTTTTGGAAAGTTAATGGGCTGAGAACAAAGGGAAGAGCGGCAAAATGACGATGGTTGACGATTTTTGACGAGGAATGACGAGAATTTTCCGGTGTAAAACGGGGTTTGTTGCGTGTTTTCAGGGAGGTATGCGGAAACGCTGTGGACGAATTATCGTCATTTTTAGTTAGAAAATGGTGTTTTTGTTTTTTTTCAATGTGGTAGTTTGTTTGAGGCGGGTTTTTGCAGGGCTCTTGACGGAATTTTACAGGGAGAAGAAGACGATGCTTGGTGGATATCATGATCGCGTTGCCTGGGTTGATCTGGCCAGTCGCAAGATTGAGGTGCGGCCCATTGGTGAGGCGGATGCGGTTGATTTCATCGGCGGAAGTTGCCTGGGTGCGGCCATTCTGGCGCGCTTGACCGACGGCGATACCGATCCGCTGGGGCCTGACAATCCGCTGATCATGATGACCGGGCCGTTCACCGGCACCAACATTCCGGCGGGCGGGCGTTACGAGGTTGTGACCCTGTCACCGGTAACGGGCGGCTATGGCGAGGCCAACAGCGGCGGGGCCTTTGGGCGGCAATTAAAGGGCTGCGGGCTGGACGGAATTGTCTTTACCGGGGCTTCGAAGACACCGGTGATTTTGGTGGTCGAGGAAGGCGGGCTTCGTCTTGAAGACGGCGCGCCCTATTGGGGTCAGGAGATTTACGAGGTCGATGATAACCTCAAGGCGGCCTATGGCAAGGACGTGGTGAACGGCGTTATCGGCCCCGGCGGCGAGCGCATGGTGGCCTTTGCCGCCATTGGTCACGATGGGCGGCGCACGCGCGTTGCCGGGCGTTGCGGCGTCGGCGCGGTGATGGGCTCGAAAATGTTGAAGGCGGTGGTGGTGTCGGGCAAGGGCAAGGCCGTGGCACCCGTGGCCAAGCCCGACGAACTGGCCGCTTCCCTCAAGGACTTCATCCCGGAAATTCAGGAAACGCTGGAAAACTTCCGTACGTACGGCACCGGCGGCGGGCTGATTATTTGCGATCAGATTGGCGATCTGCCCATCGACAATTTTCGCACCGGGCAGAACACGCCGTTGTCCCAGAAAATTACCGGCACGGCCATGATCCGCGACTATCAGCTTAAGCGAAGCGGCTGCAAGCGTTGCACCATCCTGTGCGCGCGCACCATGGAAGTGAAGGACGGACCGTTTGCCACCGAGGGCGAAATTTCCGGCCCCGAATACGAAACCATGGCTAGCTTCGGCAGCGTGCTGAACATCGATGACCCGGAAGCCATTATCAAGTTGAACGAACGGTGCAACCAACTGGGTCTTGATACCATTTCGGCCGGCATGGTTATCGGCTTTGCCTTCGAGTGTTTCGAAAAAGGCATTGTGACGCTGGAAGACACGGACGGGCTGGAACTGGCCTTTGGCGATGGTGCCTCGGCGCTGGCTCTGCTGGAGCGGTTGGGCCGCCCCGAAAGCGATTTCGATTGCGCTCTGGCCGGTGGGTCGCGCCGCGCCGCCGAAATCTTTGGCGGTATGGCGCCTGAATACGCGCTGGAGGTTAAGGGTGTTGAGCTTCCCATGCACGATCCGCGTTACAGCTGGGGCCAGGCGCTAAGCTATGCCACCAGCAATCGCGGTGCCTGTCATCTGGCGGGCTTCATGAACGTCTACGAGGATGGCGGTACAATACCCGAACTGGGCCTGACCGAATCCCATCCCAAGTACCAGCGCGAAGGCAAGGGCGAGATCACGGCCATGGCGCAAAACCTGATGAACGTTATGGACAGTCTGGTGTTGTGCAAGTTTGCCGCCATCGCCGACGCCGCGTCCTATAGCCGTATGGCCGAGTGGTATGAGATGATCACGGGGCGCGCCATCACGGTTCAGGATTTCAACACCATTGGCGAACGCGGCTTCAACCTGAAACGCATGATCAACAACCGCTTCGGCATTGGCCGCAAAGACGACACCTTGCCGCCGCGCATGCGCACCCTGCGCAAGGTGGGTGAGGATTTCGATCTGGACGTGCCGCCCCTGGCTCCGATGCTGAGCGACTACTATACGGCGCGTGGCTGGACCGAGGAAGGACGCCCGGCGACCGAGACGCTTGCGCGCCTCGGATTATCGCCGTTCTCCTGAGGGATACGGAGGCTAGGAAATGGCGACCCCAAGGTCCGTGAGGGCCTTGCGGATCGCTGCTTTCTGGTCGACGCTGGCTTCCGGCATGGGTGCGCGTGGGTATAGTCCCGGACAACCCTGGACCGTCTGCGCATACTTGGTGCAAGCGGGCAGATTGTCGGCGACGATGGCGTTCCACATGGGCAGGATTTTTTCGTGCAGGGCCAGGGCCTTGGGATGATCGCCGGCCTGAACCGCGTTCCACTGTTCAACGCACGGGCCGGGAATGGCTGACAGCGTGGCGGCGATGGAACCGCAGGCCCCAAGGGCATAGGAGGGATACAGCAGCGCATCGACGGCGCTGAAAATGCGGTCTTCGGGGCGTGCCATAAGCATCAGGTCGGCCAGCATTTTCAAGTCACCGGCGCTCTGTTTGACACCAACCACATTCGGCACTTCGCGCATGATTTTGCACAGCAGTTCGGGTGATAGGTAGGACCACGGAACGACGTTGTAGATGATGATCGGCTGGCCGGTTTCTTCGCCCATGACGCGGAAGTGTTCTTGCATGGCGTCGTCGCTGGGGCGGAACAGATAATGGACGGGGGTGACTTGCAACGCGGCGACATCCAGATCGCGAATGGCCAGCCCGCGGCGGATGGCGTCGCGCGTGCTGTCGACGATAATTCCGGCGATGATCGGGACGCGCCTGGCGGACGCTTCGACGGCCGCGGCGATCAGGTCGCGAAATTCCTCGACGTCCAGGGTATGGCCTTCGCCTGTGCTGCCGCCCACGGCCAGACCGTGTGCGCCCTGGCTAATGCACCAGTCAACCTGGGGCTTTACGGCCCTAAGATCGATGTCGCCTTTGGCGTCAAACGGTGTGGTCATCGGTGGCACGATGCCCGATAGCTTGGTTGTCATGGCTTCTCTCCCATTTTGAAATCTGATTTCTTCTTCGGTTTGCTTGACGATGGCCGCGTTTTCTTGCAGACAGGGGCACCGAATTAGGAAACTCACAAAATACCCATATTGAAGCTATGGCCGGAGCGCAAGTACGATGAGCGAAGCCGAAACCAAGAACAGCGAAGAACCTCGCGATTTTATCCGCGAAATCATCCGTGCGGACCTGGAGGCGGGCAAGCACGACGGCGTGATTACACGTTTTCCGCCCGAGCCGAACGGGTATCTGCATATCGGCCACGCCAAGTCCATCTGCCTGAATTTCTCGATTGCCGAGGAATTCGGCGGGCGCTGCAATTTGCGTTTCGACGACACCAACCCGGCCAGGGAAGAACAGGAATACATCGACAGCATTCAGGAAGACGTGCGCTGGCTTGGCTTCGATTGGGGCGAACATCTGCATTTCGCGTCGGACTATTTCGAGCAGCTATACCTTTGGGCCGAACACCTGGTCGAAGCGGGCAAGGCTTATGTGGACGATCTTTCGGCCGATGAAATTCGCGCCCATCGCGGCACCCTGACCGAGCCCGGCAAGAACAGCCCGCACCGTGGTCGCACACCCTCAGAAAACCTGGACCTGTTCCGCCGTATGCGGGCTGGCGAATTCGCCAATGGATCGCGCGTCCTGCGTGCCAAGATCGACATGAACTCGGGCAACATCAACCTGCGCGATCCGATCATGTACCGCGTTGTTCACGAGAACCACCCGCGCACGGGTGATGCGTGGTGCATCTATCCGACGTATGATTTCACGCACGGTCAGTCCGATGCTATCGAACACATCACCCACTCGATCTGCACGCTTGAATTCGCCGACCACAGGCCACTCTATGATTGGTACATCGAAAACCTGCCGGTTCCGTCGCAACCGCACCAGTACGAGTTTTCGCGGCTGAACGTTTCGCACACCATCGTGTCGAAGCGCTATCTGCGCCAACTGGTCGACGAAGGCTATGTGCGCGGTTGGGACGATCCGCGCATGCCGACCATTTCGGGGTTGCGGCGCAGGGGCCTGCCAGCGGCGGCCCTTCGCGATTTTGCCAAACGGGTTGGCGTGACCAAAAGCAATAATGTTATCGAGGTGGCGTTGCTGGATTATTGCGCGCGCGAGTACCTCAACAAAAAAGCCGAACGGCGCATGGCCGTCCTTGATCCGCTGAAGGTGGTCATTGAGAACTATCCTGAAGGCCAGACCGAAGAACTGGAGGCGGTGAACAATCCGGAGGACGCAACCGCCGGAAAACGCAACGTATCTTTCGGGCGCGAAATCTACATCGAACGCAGTGATTTTATGGAAGATGCGCCGCGCAAGTTCTTCCGGCTTGCGCCGGGGCGCGAGGTGCGCCTGCGCTACGCCTATTTCATCACCTGCACCGACGTCATCAAGAACGATGCGGGCGATGTTGTTGAACTGCGTTGCACGTATGATCCGGCGACCCGTGGCGGCGACTCGCCCGATGGACGCAAGGTCAAGGGGACGCTGCATTGGGTGTCGGCGGCCCATGCCGTGCCCGCCGAAGTGCGTCTCTATGATCATCTGTTCACGCGCCCCGATCCGGGGGCCGAGGGAGATTTCCTGGACGACGTCAATGCGGACTCACTCACCATCATGCAAAATTGCCTGCTGGAACCGGCGCTGGCCGATGCGCCGCAGGGTGAGGCGGTCCAGTTTGAACGCCAGGGCTATTTCTGCCTTGATTTGGACTCGACGCCCGACCATTTGATTTTCAACCGCACAGTGGCCTTGCGGGATAGTTGGGCCAAGATTCAGGCTAAGAAATAATCGTTACGCGCGGCGTGAGATGAACAAAAGCGCGCCGATGATGATGGCCATTCCAGTGAAGGCGGTAGCGTCGGGCATTTCGCTAAAGAAGAAAATGCCGATCACCACCGCCATTGGCAGGCGCGTGAAATCCACCGGCGTGACAACGGTCGGACTTCCCGTTCCGTAAGCCCGTGCCTGACCGAAAAGACCGAGTGTTCCAATCAAACCGGCGGCCACCAGGATCGCCCAGTCCGATGGGCTCGGGGCTTGCCAGTTCATCAGAATAACCGGCGCGGTAAAAAGAGCACCGAACAGTTGAACATAGAAGGCCAGTTTTTCCGGTGTTTCGGTGCTGGACAGACGCCGGACGTAAAGCATCGCCAAAGAAAGTAAAAATGCGCTGGCCAGCGCGGCCAGGGCCGGGGTGCTGATTTCCACGTCCGGTCGGGCGATAACGACAACTCCGACAAAGCCGACAAAGGTGGCGATGGTGCGTGGCCAACCCGCCTTTTCGCCATGTAGGACGCGTGCGACGATGATCATCCATAACGGTGTCGTGAACGCCAGGGCCATGGCGTTGGCCAGCAACATGTTCGTAATTGCGTAGGTGTAAAGCACGAAAGCCGCAATGCCCAGCAAGGCGCGGACAAAATGCCCGCCCAGCCTTTGCGTGCTCAGCCCCGCAAAGCCACCGCGCAACATCAACGGCAACGCAGACAGCGCGCCGATGACCATTCGGATGAAGATGATCTCCAAAAGTGGAAGAGATTTCCCGGCAGCCTTCATCAGAGCCGCTGTAACGGTCAGCAAAAAAGCGGTCAGCAACATCCACAACATACCGCGTATGTTGGCCGAAAGAGCCGCTCGGGGGCCGGTGCTGGCGGTCATCAGGGTTCTCTCGTCCTCAAGGCTTGCCGAAATAAAAGAGGGAGGGGCTGTCCGCCCGCTCCCCCTTTTGTCGTCAGATATGGTGGCGAGCGGCTACTTCAATTCCGTCATCGGCACGAAGTCCATGTCGCCGAAGACCTGGTTTTCGCCGCACATGGCCCAGATGAAATTGTAGTTGGTGGAGCCGACACCCGAATGAATCGACCAGCTGGGGCTGATGACCGCCTGTTCGTTACGCATGACGACGTGGCGGGTCTCGGTGGGTTCGCCCATCATATGGAAAACGACGCCATCCTCGGGCAGACGGAAATAGAGGTAAACCTCCATGCGCCGTTCGTGGGTGTGGCACGGCATGGTGTTCCACATGCTGCCTTCGTTCAGCTTGGTCAGGCCCATGCACAGCTGGCAGCTTTCCAGCACGGCTGGATGCAGATACTTGTAGATGGTGCGCACGTTGCCGGTTTTGGGGTCGCCCAGGGCTTCGGACTCGGCGTCGGCGATGTTGATCTTGACCGCCTTATACGCCGTGTGGGCCGGCGCGCTGGTGTAATAGAACTTGGCCGGGTTAGCGGCATCATCGCTGCGGAACAGGATTTCCGTGGTACCCATGGGCACGTAAAGGCCGTCCTCGGAGCCTAGGGCGAATTCGCTGCCGTCAATGGTGACAACACCGGAGCCGCCGATGTTGATGGTGCCCAGTTCGCGGCGTTGAAGAAAATAATCGACCCCGAAAGCCTTGCTGGCTTCAAGGGCTACGTTGGACGTTCCCGGGCAGGCCCCGCCGACCACGATGCGGTCGATGTGGCTGTAGGTCATGGTGATCTTGTCGAGAACGAAAATTTCGTCGATCAGGAACTCGCTACGCAGTTCCTCGGTGGTCAAAGTTTTGGCGTGGGCACTGTGAATACCCTGGCGAACGTCCATTGATGTTTCCTTTTCGTCCCTTGTGTTTCGTCTTTCGCATAAAACAAAAAACATCCACGCCGCACACAAGCCTGTGGCCCTAGGTGCGGCTGAGAATGGTTGCCCGGATGTATTGACGTGGTCCCCCGATATCATGCAAATAACAGCCTGCCGATGCAAGCGCGCAATGTGGAGCGGCCCAAATCCGATACCCTGGGGGTCGTTTTTAGTGCAAGGTGTGTACATGCTGACCCTTCTCGGAGAACATTTTCTGCTTAAGCATTTGCCGGAAGCGGATCTCGCGCGCCTGGAAAAGTTCGCCAAGACACGCCATTTTGCGGCCAAGGAGCCGGTCTTCATGAAGGGCGATCCGGCCAGCGGGATGATGGCCGTGATCGCGGGGAGGGTTCGTATTAGTTCGTACTCGTCCGAGGGGCGCGAGGTGGTCCTGAATGTCATCGGATCGGGTGAGATATTTGGCGAGATCGCCTTGATCGACGGCGGCGAACGCACCGCCGACGCTGTGGCCATGGAAGACACCGAACTGATGATGTTGGAACGCCGCGATTTTCTGCCCTTCCTGGAACGCAATCCCGAGCTTTGCATCAAACTGTTGATGGTAATGTGCCATCGCCTGCGGCGAACCAGCGAACAGTTGGAGGACTTCAGCTTTTTGGATTTGCGCACGCGCCTTGCCAAGCGTCTGCTGGATCTGGCGACCGATCACGGGGTCGAGGAAGTCGACGGGGGTGTGCGAATATCGCTGGTCCTTTCCCAGCGCGTCCTGGGTGCCATGATGGGCACGTCGCGCGAAGCCGTGAACAAACAGTTGCGTGCCTGGGAAAACGAAGGGCTGATCCGCCTTAAACGCGGTTCGGTCACGCTGCTTGATTCCGAGCAACTCGAACTTATCGTCGAAGCGGTGGGCTGAACCACCTTTCCTTTTTTTTTAAAGAAAGTGAACTGCTTCACATAGGGTTGGAGCAATCCAGGCTATACGGCAAAATCGCGAAAAAAAATCGATCCAACATATTGAATATCGATATATTACTGACCTATATATTTCATATTGCAATATGTCAGTTCGATATATATAAAGCGGTCCAGTTTTTTGTGCGAGGAAGGTTGACGGGATGGACGCGAAAACGCTGTGCCTGGGTGTGTTGACCCAGGGTGATGCGAGCGGATACGAGATCAAGAAGCAGCTTGAAGAAGGGCCGCTGGCTCATTTCTATCGGGCAGGGTATGGCTCGATCTATCCGGCCTTGACGGGGTTGGCGGAAGCCGGATATGTCACCTGCACCGAGATGGTGCAGGAAAAACGCCCCGGTAAAAAGAGCTACCACATTACCGATGCCGGTCTGGAAATATTTCGCAAAGTCCTCGGCAAAAATCCCAATGAAGACACAATTCGCTCAGAGTATTTGTTTATGATGTTTTTTGCCCACTTTCTCGAACCCGGACGGGCCGGCGAAATTTTCGAGGACTATCTTGGGCAGTATCGCGCAATCGTCGACCATATGTGTCGCGCGGACTTGGACGGACTGGCCCCCGGCCAGAGGTTCGTTCACGACTTTGGCCTATCCATTTACACGGCGATTATCGAATTCATGGAAAAGAACCGCCACGTCATGGCGGATACGGCCGACGCGGGCGCCGCGCCGACCCTTGAGCAACGCGCGGGAGCAGCGGAATGAAACGTTCGTACCTATTTGCCGTCCTGGTAACCCTTTCGGTTGTGGGTTGGATTATGTCCGGGCAGATCGGCCAGGGCAGCGTGACCGAAGGCGCTGATCCGATTGTATCCTCGGCGGCTGCCGACGAGGTTCTGCCCAAGGTGCGCGTGCGCGCGATGGTCGCCCAGGAACGCGAAAACGAGATCGTCTTGTTTGGCCGCACCGAAGCCGAACGCGCGGTCAATGTCATGGCCGAAACCAAGGGCCGCGTGATCTCGCGTCTGGTCAAAAAGGGCGATCTGGTCAAAAAGGGTGACGTGCTGGTTCGTATTGCGATGGATGATCGCAAGGCCCGTCTTTCCGAAGCCGAGGCATCGGTCGAGCAACGCAAAATCGCCTTCGAGGCCGCCCGGAAGCTTTCCAAGAAACAATTTCGTTCGGCCGTGACCCTGGCCCAGAACAAGGCCGAACTGCAATCGGCCAAAGCGGCCCTTGAATCCATCAGGCTGGATATTCAGCGCTGCACAATCCGTGCACCGTTTTCCGGTGTTGTGGACGAACTTCCGGCTGAAATCGGTTATGTCGTTGACGTCGGCAGCGCGGTTGCGCGTATTGTCGATCTGGATCCCATTCTGGTCGTCGGTGCGGTTGCCGAAGGAAACGTCGCGGGCGTCGCGCTGGGTTCGCTGGGCGTCGTTCGGCTGATTACCGGGGCCGAGGTGGGTGGCACCGTGAGTTACATTTCGAAGGTGGGCACCGAGGCAACGCGAACTTTTCGTGTTGAGGTCGAAGTCGATAATCCGAACGGGCAGATTGCCGAAGGCTTGACGACCGAACTTCGCCTGCCGATGGGTACGGTGTTTGCCCACCGCGTATCGCCCGCTGTGCTGACGCTTTCAGATGAAGGGGTGATCGGCATTAAGGTGGTTGGCAGTGACGACGTTGTTGAATTTTATCCGGCGAAGTTGATTGCCGATACGTCCGAGGGCGTGTGGCTGGGCGGATTACCCGAGCGCATAAACCTGATAACGGTCGGCCAGGAATTCGTCCGTATCGGCCAACGCGTGGTTTCCGTGCCTGAAGGTGACGTTGGCAGTGTTGGCGGCGCGTCATGAACGCAATTATCGATTTCGCTTTCAACCGCTCGCGCGTTGTCTTTTTGACGCTGTTCGTGATCCTGTTCGCGGGAACCCTTTCCTATATCAACATCCCAAAGGAATCCGCGCCGGACATCAATATCCCGATTATTTACGTGACGATCCCGCACGAGGGGATTTCGCCCGAGGATGCCGAGCGCCTGCTGATTCGCCCGATGGAAAAAGAACTTCGCACCATCGAAGGCGTCAAGGAAATGCGCTCGACCGGTTACGAGGGCGGGGCCAATGTGTTGTTGGAATTCGAGGCCGGTTTCGATGCTGATACGGCCCTGGATGACGTTCGCGAGCGGGTCGATCTGGCCAAGCCGGAACTGCCGGAGGATTCCGATGAACCGACGGTCAACGAGGTAAATTTCAGCCTGTTCCCGGTTATTCTCGTGTTTCTTTCGGGCGATGTTCCAGAACGTGCTTTAACGCGTGTGGCGCGCGATCTTCAGGATTCCATCGAAGGCATTAACACGGTTCTTGAAGCCAAAATCGTAGGCGATCGCGATGAACTGGTCGAAATTCTGATCGATCCGGTCAAGGTGGAAAGTTATGGCCTGACCATTCGCGAAACCATCACAGTGATGAGCCGTTCCAACCTGTTGGTGGCGGCGGGCGCACAGGATACGGGCAAGGGCCGTTTCTCGGTCAAGGTGCCTGGCCTGTTTGAAAGCGTGACCGATATCATAAGCGTTCCCGTCAAGGTTAACGGCGACGCCGTGGTACGTTTAGGCGACATTGCCGAAATTCGCCGCACCTTCAAAGACCCGCAGACCTTCGCGCGGGTCAACGGCAAACCCGCCATTACCCTGGAGATTTCCAAGCGAACCGGCGAAAACATCATCGAAACCATCGAAGCCGTGCGCGCCGTTGTCGAAGCCGAAAAAAAGGCTTGGCCCGCAGCTCTGCGCGAAGGCGTCGACGTATCCTTTGCCCAGGATCAGTCGGTTGATATCCGCGACATGCTGGTCGATCTGCAAAACAGTGTCATTATCGCCGTCATCCTGGTCATGATTGTGGTTGTCGCGGCGTTGGGCGTGCGGTCGGCGGGGTTGGTTGGAATTGCCGTGCCGGGGTCGTTCCTGGCCGGAATTATGGTTCTCGGCGCGTTTGGTCTGACCGTCAACATGGTCGTTTTGTTTGGGCTTATTCTTTCGGTTGGCCTGTTGGTCGATGCGTCCGTCGTGGTGACCGAATATGCCGACCGGAAAATGCTGGAAGGGGTCGATCGGCGAACGTCGTACCTTTTGGCGGCAAAACGCATGGCCTGGCCGATTACGGCCTCGACGGCGACGACGCTGGCGGCATTTTTCCCGCTTCTGTTCTGGACCGGCGTGGTCGGCGAATTCATGAAATACCTGCCGATGACGGTTTTGGCCGTTCTAATCGCGGCGTTGGTGATGGCGCTTGTATTTGTCCCAATCATGGGTTGTTATTTCGGCAAACCGGGCGATGCCGATCCTGACACCATGAAGACGTTGGCGGCGGGCAGCGACATCAAGGACCTTATGGGACTGGGCGGCTTGACCGGGGTCTACCTGAAGACACTGAAGGTATGCCTTGGCCATCCGGCAAAGGTGATGATGATCGCCTGCTTTTTGCTGTTCGGAATGCCGGTCCTGTATGGGCATTTTGGACAGGGGGTTGAGTTTTTCCCCGAGGTCGAACCCAAGAACGCCAAGCTTCAGATACGCGCACGCGGCAACCTTTCGATCAATGAGATGGATACGTTGGTGCGCGAAGTGGAAAGCCGGATACCGAATACCGGTGAACTCGATACCATTTACGCCCGCACCGGCAAGGAAAAGAACTCGCAGGAGGCCGAGGACATCATCGGCACCATTTCGCTGGAATTCGCCGATTGGGACGTGCGACGCTCGGCCGACGAAATTCTTGATGAAATCGGCGAACGGACGGCTGATCTGGCCGGTATCATCATTGATCGGCGCAAGCAGGAGGAAGGCCCGCCGGTTGGCAAGCCGATCCACGTGCAATTGACCTCGCGCGATCCGGCAAAGCTGCCGATTGCGGTCGAGAAAATTCGCAAAAAACTGGCCAGTACCGAAGGGTTGATCAATATCGAAGACAGCCGTTCTCTACCGGGCATTGATTGGGAATTCGGCGTCAATCGGTCGCAGGCCGCCAAATTCAATATCGACCTGAATCTCGTTGGCCAAGCCCTTCAGATGGTCACGACGGGCCTCAAACTGGGTGAATACCGGCCCGACGATTCGGACGACGAAATCGAGATCCGATCGCGCTATCCGCGCGAATACCGGACCCTAAAGCAGTTGGACAATGTTCGCATTGCGACGGCTCACGGTTTGGTTCCCATAAGCAATTTTGTCGAACGGCACGCCAGCCCCAGCGTCGGCACCGTCAAGCGTATCGATGGTTGGCGGGAAATGAGCGTCAAAGCCGATGTCGTTGATGGGGTTAATACCGCTAAGAAATTGGCCGAAATTCAGACCTGGGTAGAAACCGCCGGTATCGATCCAGCGATCAGCATTACCTACAAGGGCGAGGACGAAGAACAGGCGAAATCCGAAGCCTTTCTGACGAAGGCTTTCGCCGTCGCCATTGCCATCATGGCAATTATTTTGGTGACCCAATTCAACAGCATGTACTCGTCATTCCTGATCCTTTCGGCGGTGATCATGTCGACGATTGGCGTGTTGATGGGCCTGATGATTACCGGGCAACCCTTCGGCATCATCATGACCGGCGTCGGGGTCATCGCGCTGGCCGGTATTGTGGTCAACAACAACATTGTTCTGATCGACACCTACGACCGTTTGCGCGAAGAGGTAGAAACACCTTGGGAGGCGATCATGCGAACCGGCGGGCAGCGCCTGCGCCCGGTTCTGCTGACGACGGCGACGACGATCTTGGGCCTGTTGCCGATGACGCTGAAAATGAACATCGATTTCATCACCCGCGAGGTTACCATCGGGGCACCATCCAGCCAGTGGTGGGCGCAGCTTTCGGCGGCCATCGTGTTCGGCTTGGGCTTTGCTTCAATCCTGACGCTGATTGTCACGCCCAGTGCGCTGATGATCCGGGCCAACGTGCATGACTGGAAGGTGCGCAGGCGCGAACGGCGTGAACAACGGGCCGAGGAGCAGGCGAGGGCATAATATTTGTCGGTAGTATCGCGCCCGACACCGATGGTTATAGAAGGATTATGTCTATCTTTTTACCCTATTATACGGGTGTTCGGGAAACCGCGCGGCATTCCTTTTTTTCGGCGCCGGGGCGTGGAAATTGGTTCGAAATTTGCCGAAAAAATGGTGGAAAGATATCGTTTCTTCCTCGATGCCCGCAGCGCTATCGACGATCAGATAGCCCGGAAACTTTACGGGATACGCGCCGAAATAGGTGGCGGGTCGATCTGCGGAAGCTCACTCAAGTAAGCGAAAAGGTAAAAAAGCGGAACTAAATCTTCTTTGCATTGAGAGGGTAATGGCACACATTGCTCTACGTCATTCATATTCTGGCCCGCTTGTCGTGGCTCGCCATCGAGTTGGGCACACTATTTCGGATCTCCGCGGGGGAGGTAGAAAATGAGGGTCGTCGGGATTGCATTGGTTTTCCTGTCAGCGGTGTTTTTTTCTCGGTCGCTTTTGGCCGTGGAAATAAAGGGTGCTGAAAATCCGGAAAATCTGCATGTCCGGTTTTTGTCATTTTTGGCACCCGGCCTAAATTCCGAGGGAGAACGAATCAATTTTCCGATGACCCTCGTTTTCGAAGTGTCGAAGGAAACCGCTATCAAGCGCTTTTGCACGATGTCGCCCCGAATCCGGGATGCCGTCACGCTGGAGGTGTTCAAGAGGCCGATCAGGGTGGGAAAGAACCGCAAGATCGATAGTACCGATTTTGCGATGCGATTGACATCGGTCGCCAACAGCGCGCTTGGCAAAGCATCGGTCGTCCGTACCCACGTATTCAACAAGACTTTGCGGAAAGGTCCCGGATCGGAAAATATGGCGGATTGGGAAGTTTGTAAAAACAGCCGCTAGCAGACTGTTCTACTCGTCGCCGACTGCCGTGCCGTCGGGTTCTTCAATCTCTTCCATTTCTTCCATTTCTTCCGTGTCGCCGTCATCATCGTCGCCGCGCGCCGCCATCCGGCGATAGGCGCGAAATCCAAACGGGATACTTGCCAGATACAGAAGCAGGGTCGCTGCCACGGTCGCCCAGGGCGCATTGATCATCAGCGCCGCGAATAGCCCGACCGTTAACATGGTTGGCAAAACCCAGCGGCCGGGAACCTTGACTTTTTTGAACGAGAACGTTGGAATTCGACTGACCAACAGGGCGGCAACGCCGACCATAACAAACGATACGAGATATGGGCTTCTGAACAGGTTGCTATCGGTTTCAAGCCAAAGGGCCATGGGTAACAGTACCAGCCCCGCGCCCATCGGTGCCGGTACACCGGTGAAGAAATTAGCAGCCCAGACAGGTTGTTCCATATCCTCCAGAAGCGTATTGAACCGGGCCAACCGAAGAACCATACAAACCGAATACAACAGCACCAAAATCCAACCGAACCGACCGGCTTCCTGCAGGGTCCAAAGGTAAAGAAGAATCGGTGGCACCACGCCGAAGCTGACGAAATCGGCCAGCGAGTCCAGTTCCGCTCCGAACTTGCTGGTTCCCTTCAGCATGCGGGCGATGCGACCGTCCAGCCCGTCCAGAACGGCGGCAGCGACAATTGCCAGAAGCGCCTTTTCCCATTGCCCGGTGAGACCGTAACGAATCGCCGTAAGCCCGGCGCACAAGGCAAGCAAGGTCAGGATGTTGGGGATCATCCGGTTGAAGGGCAGAGCCCTCAGGCGTCGTCGGCGATGGGTCGGTTGTCGTACCATTTTTCGTGGCCTCAGCGAATTTCGCCGGTTCGCGCCGATTCCGAGTTGCTTAAATCGGCGATGACGGTTTCACCGGCCAGGGTGCGTTGTCCCAGAACGACCAGAGGTTCAACGCCATCGGGCAGGTAAACATCCACGCGGCTGCCAAACCGGATCAAGCCGAAACGCTCGCCGGTCTTGACGGATTGGTTCGCAGAAACGTCGCAACGTATGCGCCGCGCAATCAATCCGGCAATTTGCACAAAGGCGATATCGTGCCCCTCATTCGTGGTAAGGCGCAGGCTTTGGCGTTCGTTGAATTCGCTCGCCTTATCCAGCGAGGCGTTGAAAAACTTGCCGGGGCGGTAATGGGTGGCGGCGATGGTTCCGTCAATGGGGACACGATTGACGTGAACGTTGAAGACATTCATGAAAACGCATACGCGATTGCGTTGCCCTTCGCCCATGTCTAGTTCGGGCGGAGGGGCAGCGCGGTCGATCAGTTGAACCACGCCGTCGGCCGGGCTGATAATCAGGCCGGCGCGGGTCGGCGTTATCCGTGGCGGGTCACGAAAAAAGCAGACGCACCAAACGGTAAGAACCGCGCCAACCCAGCCCAGGGGCGTCCAAAGAAAAGACATGCCGAGGGCAATCGTAGCGAAGATCGCGATAAACGGCCAACCGGCACGGTGGATGGGTACGAAAACAGCTTTCAGCACGACCGATCTCGCCTAGTTCGACTTGGGAAGGGCGAAGATCTGGCCCGGGAAAATCAAGTCGGCATCGGCGATCTGCTTGGCGTTGGCTTCGTAGATGACCGTGTACCCAAAACCCGATCCATAAGTTCGCCGCGCGATACGCCACAGACTGTTTCCCGGTTGGACGATAACGTACCGGCCCGGTCCCGGCGCAACCGGTTCGGCCCTGGCGAACGGGATCGACACGCGGGCCACAACCTTGCCAGCGCCATTCACGTGATCGGCGCGCAAGGTGTATATGCCCGGCTTTACCCGAACGTCCGGTGTGACGCTCCATACCCCGTTTTCTTTGGTGGTAGCGCGACCGATGAAGCCGTTATCCAGGTAAAGCTGAACCTGGGCCTGGGGCGGTGCGTGGCCGCTGATGCTCAGCCGTCCCTCGTCGTCGTAGTCCACGGCGTCCACCGTCAGGGAAAGGTTCGCTTCGCCAGGGTTGGGCTTTTGCAGCACGATGCTGGGTGCCGGCTTGTCGGGAACCGCCACCATTTCGGGCTTTTCCGTCGGAACCAGCAAGGCCAATGGCTGCACCGGTTTTTCGGTCGGTCGGCCAGCGATATCCTTTCCTTGTTCCGGAACCACCAGCATGACCGATGTTTCGGAAACAACCTTCTGTCCGGTCGCGGTTTGCGTTTGCAGCGTCAACTCGCTGGTTCCCGCTGGCAGTGGCTGATCGGGAACGAACACCCATTCGCCACGCGTATCAGCGGTCACTTCGCCGATGACCCTGCCACGATCAAGTATCTTCGTTGTCGCGCCGGGTTCGCTGCGCCCAGCCATGACCGTGTCGCCCTGCGGGTTAATCCTGACCACGTCGAAGGATGGCGTGATCGGGCCGCTGGGTTTGGCGGCCGGTTCGGCGACTGGTTTGGTGCTTGGCGCGGCGGCAGTTTGGCCGGCGGTGGCCGGCGTGGACGCGACCTGCGACTTGGCCGCTTCCACACGTGCTTCCGTCATTTTTGCAGCCTGTGCGCTCGCCTGTGCAATCGCTGTTGCAGCCTCGGATTCGGTTGCCGCCTTACGGGCCGATTCCTCGGCTGCGGTCGCCGCCGCTTCGGCTTTGGCGGCTTCCTTCTTTGCCTCAACCGTCGCATCGGGTGCGATGGCTCGCGCCGTGGCTTGCCTGGCGGCTGACTTTGCCTTCTCGGCGGCTTGTGCTGCCTCCCTGGCCCTTTGGCTCGCCTTTTCCGCCGCATCTGCGGCCGCCATCGCGGCGGCTTGCGGTGCAGCAGCCTGCTCGGAAAGGGGATCTTCCTTTACCTCCTGCTGCCAAAGCAGAAAATTCGCACCGATAGCAACCAGTACGATGACGCCGACGACGATTGTGATGACAAGCGGGCGATTCACGCTGACCCCTCAGACTTTCCCGAACCGGTGCCGAAATACACCAATAATATTGCCTAATGGCAATACAGTAATACGGCGTCCCGGACAGCGCAACATTCTGGTGTTCGTGGCGGGTGGGGAAAGGATGTCAATCGACTGATTTTGAGGCTGCGCCGGTGGAAACATCGTTGTTAATCGCAGGCAGGGCGCGCAGAAATTCGATCAACGCTTTGCGGTCCACAGGGGTCAGACGCGATGTGCCATTGAAAACGACATCGGCCATTTCGCCGCCGACGAAGTCGCCGTCGGGTAACATTCCCATTGTGAACAAGGTATCCAGATCGTCTTCGGACCACTCGCCGATGCCGGTTTCCTTGTCGGGCGTGATGTTGGGAATGCTCCCGCCTTCGGGACCTTCGCGACTCCCGGCGAATGCCATGTTCGCCTTTACAGCTCCCAAGGGATTACGCGGCGTATGGCATTCGCCGCAATGGCCGAGGGCCGTGGCCAGATAAGCTCCCCGGTTGCGGGCGTCGGATTTGTCCTGATCAAATTCGAAGGGGCCGGAATCGAAGAACATAATTTTCCAGAACATGACCAGAAACCGCCATCCGAAGGGTGGGTTCAGGTCGTGGGGCGTATTGGCGCGCGCAACGGAAGGCAACGAAAACAGATAGGCCCTGAGGTCGCGCATATCGCGCTTGGTCATGGCCGCGTAGGACGGATAGGGAAATGCGGGGAAGTAGTGGCTACCGCCGGGCGCTATCCCCTGGCCAAGTGCGGCTATGAAGTTATCGTCGGTCCAGTTTCCAATCCCCGTTTCCGCGTGCGGCGTGATGTTGGGGGTGTAGAAGTCGCCGAAAGGGGTTTTCAGTTTGCGTCCACCGGCCAGGGGAGCGCCCTTGTTGGGTTCGTCCGTGTGGCAGGTCGCGCATCCGGCCATGTCGAAGACGTACTTGCCGCGCTGAAGGGTTTGCGCGTCTTCGTCGGCAAGCGCCATCCCCGAACCAAGAGCGCTTGCAACAACGAAGGCAATGACGGTTTTACCGGACGTGGCGCTTACTTCTTTTGGCGGAAGGGCTTGTGACAGCCGCCGCACGACGTGCCCAAATTCCCCAATGCAGCGCCGATGGCGCCCATGTCCCCGCCGTTTGCTGCCATGGCGAATTTTTGTGAGGCATCTTCAAACATGGCGACGGCTTTGGCGAAATCGTCGGGCTTTTCCCAGATAGCGGGCAGGGCGGAAGTTTTGCCCATGGCCGATTCCTTCGGGAAAATGTCGGCGGTCATTTTGCCGATTGCGGCGATGGCGTCGGCGTGGCCGGCGAGGTGCCCATTGTGCGCGACCTTGCCTTTAACGATCGCGGCAACCGAGCCCATATGGCCTCCCAGAGCCTTCATTACACCTTGCCGGTATTTGATCGCGGCCTCGTCGGCCGCCGCTGGTGCCGTCGTGGCGCCAAGGCTCAGAAAGGTTGTAAACAAGGCGAAAACGATGAACTTGCTAAGCATCCCAGTCATTTTGTCATCTCCAAAATATAGTGAATACCCTCTCCAGTCCTTGCTATAAGGGGGCGCGAAAGGGGAATTCCAAGTGGGTGATGTGAACACATTTGCGTTAGGTGACGAGGTTCCGGCAGCTGAAATTAAATCGCTCTGCGTTTTTAGCGGTTCCCGGGTGGGTGAAAACGGCAACTTTCGGGAGGCCGCCGTTGGCCTCGGGAAAATGATGGCCGAACGCGGAATCCGGATGGTTTACGGCGGCGGCAACATCGGACTGATGGGCGTGACGGCGACCACGGTTTTGCAAAACGGCGGTCAGGTCGTGGGCGTTATTCCGGAATTCCTGATGTCTCTGGAAGTCGGTGATCCCGGCGTTACCGAACTGGTCGTGGTTGAGACCATGCACGAACGAAAAGCAAAAATGTACGAGCTGTCGGACGGCTTTGTGGTTTTGCCCGGCGGTTTGGGAACGCTTGACGAAACCATGGAAATTGCCACTTGGAAGCAGCTTCAACTTCACGCCAAGCCGATTGTCGCCATCAATATCGATGGCTTTTGGGATCCCTTGACGGGCTTGTTGGACCACGTGGTTTCCAGTGGGTTTGCCCACCCGGCCATGCCCCGACTGATCAGTGTCGTGGACAAGGTGGACGATGTGTTCGATGCCATTGTGCATTCGCCCCCACCCGACCGCCGGGTTCTGGAAAGTCATCTGGACGGCGATTGATCGTTCCGTTCCCCCGCCAATTAGGGCTATAGTCTGGACCTGTGTTGGGTTCGGGAGGCCTCCCATGGGGGAAAGATCAACGTTTTTTTCACTCGCTCTGTGCATTTTGGTAGCGGTTGGTTGGGGTGGTTTCGCGTCGGCCCAGGAGGCCGACAGCACGTTTAATGAAATCCAGCAGATGATCCAAAACCTTGAGGGGCGGGTCGGCGGCCTGGGCGAAGCGGTTCCGCCGGAAACCCTCGAATCCCTTGAAAAACAGGTTGAGGAAGCGGTGCGCCTTCTGGGATCGCGGGACCAGGAGAACGTCCTTCTTCGCGGCAAGACGAGCGGCCTCTCGAGCGAACTTGACGAAATGGCGGCGCAGCGCGAGGCGTTGAGCGCCAAATTGTCGGGCGTTGAAGAGGATCGGGATTCGAAAATCGCCGCCCTTGAGGCCAGGATAACCGAGGCCGAGACGGCGTTGGACAAAGAACGCGCCATGGGCACGGAAAAAGAGCGCGAACTTCAAAAACAGCATCATAATCTGGAGGCGGTGCTTGCCGAACTGGCGACCTTGAACACGGCGCTGGATGCCTCCGAGAAGAAAAACAAAGAAAACGAAAGCAAGATCGGCAAGCTGGATGCGCGCCTGGTCAAGGCGCTAGCTGGCAAGGTCGAGGAAATGGCCCGCTACCGGTCCGAATTTTTTGGTCGCTTGCGCCGGGTGCTGGGCGAGCGACGCGACATTCGCATCGTCGGCGACCGTTTCGTGTTCCAGTCCGAGGTGCTTTTCGGCAGTGGCGAGGCGGTTTTGGCCAAGGGTGGTATTGATCACGGCGGCATGGGACAGTTGGAACAGTTCGCCCGAACCTTGGCCGAAGTGGCGGCGACCATACCGTCCGAGATCGACTGGGTGCTGCGTGTTGACGGCCATACCGACCGCATCCCCATTCACAACGAAACCTTTGCGTCGAATTGGGAGCTGTCGACGGCGCGCGCGGTTTCGGTGGTCAAGTTCCTAATCGATAGCGGAATTCCGGCCCAACGATTGGTTGCCGCGGGGTTCGGGCAATTCCATCCGCTCGATTCGCGCAACGACGAGATCGGCTATCGCCGCAATCGACGCATCGAATTCAAACTGACGCAGAAATAGGCCACGCCGCTTGGCCTTGCCAAAATGTGCTGTTTTGCATATGGTTAGCGCCGTCCGGGCGATACAGATTCGCATTATCACCGCGTAGATTTTGGGGCGCACCCCGACGGACACCAACACGCAAATTCGGACAGGCCCATACTTTGTAGAGTGGAGCCAGAGTGGGAGTATGTCCAACGGCAACAAATGCTGTTTGCTGTTTTTGTACGTCGATCACAGACGAGGAAACACACATGATTGATCTATTATCCATTGCGCGCACCGAGGCCGACGGTGGTGATTTGTTTGGACGCCTGTCTGCGCTGTTTGAGCCCGCCGATGCCAGGCCCGAGGGTTATCCCGATGCGGTCATCTGGAAGGGCGGGAGCACCGATGCGTCTGTCAAACCGGTCGTTCATTCGTTTACCGACGCCTATGCCCTGTTGGGCACCCTGGCGGCCATTGACGTTCTTGGGCTTCCCTTCTATGGGGTGCCGTTCTGGTCGCAATACCGCCACGACATGAAGCTGGCGCCGCTGGGCTGGTTCGGCAAGATGCCCTATACCTCGATCAAATGGTCGACTGCGGGCGACGCCATGGTCAACGATGGCCAGGGCAATAAAGTTGTGGTCATGGGCAAATCGGCCAATGCCGCCTTGCGCACCCAGGCCGGGGTCTTTTGCAATGTGCGTCCCTACGGGCCGATTACCGTGGTTCGCTGCATGCCGTGCCTGCCTTACTCGCAGAACCGGGCCGTCTTCAATGTCGATGCCAAGACCGGCATTGTCCATTCCGAGATGAATTCGCCCGGCGTACAGATGGCCTATGCCAACCGTTTGTTCCTGAAAATGGTTCACGAAACCGGGCGTCTGGGCCGCGTTGCCATGAAACCGACGCAGGCGATGGAAGACGGCATTAACGCCGGTCTGCACACATGGCTGCTGAAGGGCACCAAGTTCAAAGTAGGCCGCAAGTACGCCGTGGATGCCTACGAAGAGCACAAGGAAAACATCGATCGCATCATCGCCTTGCTGCCGGCTGACTTCAAAGACGGCATGGAGAACTGGGGCGGACAGATCGAGCAGCATATCTCCGACACCAACTTCGGCCTGCTGATGTGGGACCTGATCGAAAAGCGCGAGTCCATCGTGCTGGCAACCGATCTGGACGGCGACCGCCTTACCGACCTGCTGGCTGACGTTTCCGACCCCCTGCGTGCGTTCGGCGGTCTGGTGGCCAAGCACTTGGGCATGGAAGCCGACATGACCAAGGTGTGGAGCGACATGGGCTACACCACCGGCAACGGGCGCGACATGACCTCGGTGATGTACCGCGTCGATGGCCCGCCCATTCACGAGCAAACACTCGGCTCGGCCGACGCCATGCTGCTGCGCCTGCTAGACGGCGACGAAACCGTGGGCGGAACCAAAAGCCCCTACGACCCGCGCATCCACTTCGTCCTGATCCGCGACGCCTATCTCGATGCCAACCCCGGCAACGATAAGCTTCGCGATTATCTGGACGGGGTGCTGGCCACCTTCGATAAGGTTTACGGCGGAAAACGCCCCGGCTTCATCGAAGGCTACAAAGCCCTGAAAGCCGAAATCAAACCCTGGGCCGTCTGAGCCTAAATTCAACGCATTAAAGGCCATAGGGCCCGCCACATTCCGGCGGGCCTTATTTCCCCCCGCGACACCCCGACATTTTCGCCCAAACCGCGCCATCGCCTCGACTGGGGCCACCCCCGCCCCCAGCCTGCGTGGCGCATTGCTCCTCAGAAAACGGGTTGCTTGAGGCGTTCCCGACGTAGAGTTGGGATGCCCGGCGGTGGGTTGCGGCGACAGGTTTGTTCTTTCCCTGTCGCCGCGAATTGGTGGGTGGGTTTTTTAGCGGGCTTTCAGATAGGCCAGCATGGTATCGGCATCCGACACTTCGAAGGGGTCGGTGGAGCAGTTGTCGGAGTAGTCTTCTTCGGCGAAGACTTTTTTGATTTCGCCGTCTTCCACGTACATGGCGTAGCGCCATGAGCGCATGCCGAAGCCGAGGTTTGATTTGTCGACCAACATGCCCATTTTGCGGGTGAATTCGCCGTTGCCGTCGGGCAGCAGGAAGACCTTTTCGGCGCCCTGGGACTTGCCCCACTGGTACATGACGAAGGCGTCGTTGACCGACACGCAGACAATCTCGTCCACACCCAGGGCCTTGAATTCGTCGCCGAGTTCTTCAAAGCGTGGCAGGTGGCTGGTTGAGCAGGTGGGGGTGAAAGCGCCGGGAAGCGAGAAGACGACCACGTTGCGGCCCTTGAAAACATCGTCGGTCGAGAGGTCTTTCCATTCGAACGGATTGGGGCCGCCCAGGGCATCGTTACGTACGCGGGTTTTGAAATTGGCATTCGGAACGCGGGTCATCGCTTCTGTCTCCATCTTTAATCGGTTGCGTGCAAAGGGTGAAAAAATCAGTTGTTCTCGTGAATACTCGGCAACTTAATTTCCCAACTATAATGGCTCTACTTTGGTTGTTGAGCAACGCATAATTGGTGGACCGGGGTCGGCTTTTGTCGTCCGCCGGGTTTTCTTAGGCCCGCAGAAAGTGCTAAAAAAACCGGGACAGGCTTTCGCCCGCAGGTTACATTCCCGCACCAGACGAAACCGCGAAAAAATTCAGGGGGAGAGAACCATGAGCGACGACAGGAAAGTTGGCTTCATCGGAATTGGCATGATGGGTCACGGGCTGGCAACGAGCGTTCAAAGGGCCGGCTACCCGGTTAAGTTTTTGGTTCATCCCGGTAATCAGCCGGTTGACGATTTGGTCGCAAACGGCGCGCAAGGGTTGGCCAGTGCCGCCGAAATTGCGCGCGCCTCGGATGTGGTTTTTATCGTCGTTACGGGGTCGCCCGAGGTCGAGAACGCGGTGTTTGCGCCGGGTGGCCTGCTGGAAGGCATGGGGCCGGGCAAGCTGGTGATCGATTGTTCGACGGCGTTGCCGGAATCAACGCTGAAGGTTGCGGCGGCGATCATAGAGGCAGGCGGACGCTATATCGACGCCCCCATGACCCGCACACCCAAGGAAGCCGCAGAAGGCCGCGTCAATGTGATGGTCGGGGCGGGCGACGCCGACTATGCCGATGCAGAGCCGCTGTTGAATGCAATTGCCGAAAACATCTATCGCGGCGGCGGGATCAGTACCGGCCATCAGATGAAATTGCTGCATAACTATGTGGCGCTGGCCAATGCGGTGGTTTTGACCGAAGCGGTTGTGTGCGCGCGCAAGGGGGGCGTTGATATCGCAACGCTAAGCGAAGTGCTGCAAACCGGCGGCGGTGACAGCACGATCTTGCGCCGGATTCGGCCTTACCTGGAGGAAGGCGACGACTCGTCCTTCCGCTTCACCATTTCCAATGCGTGCAAGGATATGGGCTATTACGTCGGTATGGCCGCAGCGGCGAAGGTGCCGTCGGGCGTGGCCGCAGCTGCCCATCAGGTTTACGTGCTGGCCGAGGCGCAAGGGCAGGGCGCAAACCCGGTTCCCAAGCTGATCGACTTTATCGGAAAGCTGGCAGACGTCTAGTTGACCAAGCGGGAGTGCAGCCTGCGTGGCGCTTGAACGTGATTGTGAATGGTGACTGGGGTCGGATTAAATGACTCCGACCCCTTCGATCTTGAATCTATCTCGAGGCCGCGTAGTACGCGACCTTGCGTTCCAACATGCCGAGGAATTCAGAAATCGTGAACGCCATGGCGAACAGCACCAGCAGAACCGCCCAGAAATGCGACATAAGAAACTGCGCCGAATACAACTCGAACAGGGCACCGAACCCGACAACGGATATGAGAAGCTGGCCGATGATGACGCCCTTGACGGCGCGAATAAAACCAATTCGAACGCCGCTTAAGATTTCCGGCAGCGCCGCCCAGAAATAGATTTTCGACAAAGCGGCCATCGGCGTTGCGCCAAACGAGCGCGCCATTTCCACCAGCGAGGGGTTAATCTGTTTCACGCCCGCGCGGGCGTTCAAAATGATGACCCAGATGGCGAACAAGGTCGTCGTGATGACGATGGATTTCAATCCGAATCCGAACAGAACCATCAGAACCGGAACCAGGGCCGTCAGAGGCGCGCTGAGGAACACGTTGACCCAAGGGAGCAGAAGTTCGTCCAACAGCCGGTATATTCCCATCAGGATTCCGACGGGTATTCCGATCAGGATGGCGAAAGAGGTGCCTAGCGCGAATGCCTGACCCGTTTCCGTCAGCGCCCTGATGAACGGCTTGGTCGTGGAAATTTCGACCAAGGTGGCGAAAATTTCCGACAAGGCCGGCACAAAGAACGTCAATTCCATTTGGCCGATGATCTCCCAAAGCAACCCCCACAGGAGAAGAGACGACGCGGCCGGCAACTGATAGCCAAATAGCTTCATGATTACGATTACTCTACGTAGCTGCGCAGTGATTTCCAGATATTGTCAACGATATCAAGGTATTCGGAATCCCGCCTGATACTGTCCACATCCTTGTCCCTGAATCCGCTGGGGCGAATGATTTCGGAAACGCGGCTGGGGCGCGGCAACAGGAGTGCTATCTCGTCGGACACGTAGACCGCTTCCTCAATCGAGTGGGTGACGAAAAGGAACGTCCGGTTTTCGCTCTTCACCAAATTCAGCAGGTCTTCCTGGAATTTTCTTCGTGTTTGTTCATCGACGGCCGAGAACGGCTCATCCATCAACAGCACCTGGGCATCGACGCTCAATGCCCGTGCAAGGCCGACGCGCTGTCTCATGCCTCCGGATAGCTGGTGCGGGAACGTCGTCTCAAACCCCTTCAAACCGACATCGGCGATGGCTTTTTCGGCTATCGCTTCTCTTTCGGACTTGGCGACACCGCGTAGCTCAAGGCCGAATGCGACATTTCTCATGACGCTGGCCCAAGGCAACAGGGCGAAATCCTGAAAAACAAAGGCACGTTCCGGCCCGGGGCCGGTGACTTTTTCTCCATTGACGAAAACCTCGCCGCTGGTTGCCGGAAGCAGACCCGCAATGATCTTCAGAAGAGTGGTTTTTCCACAGCCCGATGGACCCAGAAAGGAGGTCAGTCCGCCCCTTGGAATATCCAGGGACATATCGCGCAAGGCCTCGACAGTGTCGTAATTCTTGCACACATTTCGAACTTCGACGGCGTTCGGTGATGGCGTTGTATTGTTCATGAATTGTTACGTCCCGCCCGGGATCAATCCGGGACAAGTCCCTTGTTGATCCCCTTGAAAAAGATGACTTCTATCCGCTCGAGCACATTCAGAAAGAGAACGGCCAACAGGATAATGGAGAAAATGGCCGCATACATGCTGGGGTAGTCGGCGATGGAGCGGCTGTAGGTGATGATGTCGCCGACTCCCGTCGGCGTGATTTTCAACTCGGCAAGGATGGCGCCGATAAAGCCCGCCGATATGCCGAGACGGAGGCCGACGAAGATAATCGGCGAGGCGGAAGGCATGATGATTTTCAAAATAACCTCCCGTCTGGATCCGAGAAAGGATTTGCCCATTTCCACGATGGAGACGGGGGTGTTGCGAACCGCTCCGGCGGTGTTCAAAACGATGACCGGCATAGCCATGATGCAGACCACAAACACTTTCGACGTCAGGCCGATCCCATAAACCATGACCAGCAGCGGGATGAGTGCGGCGAGGGGCGCCGATTGCATGACAATGAAAATCGGGGAGACCAGCCAGTCGAACTTGCGGCTCAACCCGATCCAAATGCCCAGGCCAATCCCGAGAAAAGCCGAGATCAGAACGCCGACCACAAGAGGTCTCAGCGTTTCGGCATAGGCCACGAAGATGGTTCCGTCCAATGTCATGATCCATAGTGCTGCCATGGAATCGAGGAACGTCGGGAAGGCGAAACTAACCGGAACCCGACCGGCGATTTCCCAGGCCCCGAAGATCAGGACGGACGAAAGAATTTTCAGATACAAAGGTCTGTGTTGCATGGAGAATACGATTTCACTTCGGCGAGAACGGATGGAAAGGGATCAGGCGTCGGCCAAGCCGACGCCTGATCTTTATCGTGCTTACTTCACTGCGCCTTTCAGCGGTTCGAGATACCAGAAATCCTCAATTTTCAGATCGGACAGTTTTCCGGTTAGCTGACCGGCCTTGGAGTACCATTCCAAATCGGCCATCGCGGCTTTTGCGCCGCCGCCGTTGGGATCGTACAGGCCGCCCGCCACGGCTTCGGTGTAGAAGCCGTCCAGTTCAGCGAGAACCTCCTTGGGCAACTCCCCAATCGGTCCGTCGGGGTCGGTTTCCCTTCTGATGATCGTCGGATCCTTGTGCAGGTCCCGATAAACGCTGAGCAGGGCCTTCACGAATATGTCGACGTCCTTGGCGTTGGCCTTGATCCAATCGAGATTGGCGAAGAGGGCCTCGTCGCTGGCGTCGACCTCGAACATGGGAAGCACGTTGAACTTGTTCCCCTGCGTCTTCAGCAGCTTGTTCTTGTTGGACAAATCGACGATGGTTGCGTCCGTCTGGCCGGCAACCAGCGCGACGATCCTGTTGGCGCTTCCCGGAACATAGGAGCGCTTGCCGAATTTGATGCCCATCCGGTCTTCGATCACATTGGCGATGGAATCCGTTCCGCCGCCGCGCGAGTGAAGCAGGATCGGCTCGCCGTTCAGGTCCTCAAGCTTGCCGTATTTTTTCGAGGACACCGGAAAGAACTTCAATTTTGACAGTTGAAAAATGATCCGGATTGGCGCTTTTGCGCGCTGCATTGTGGAATAGGGCGTGCCGAATCCGATATCCATCTGCCCGCTCAGAATGGCCTGAATGGCCAGTTCCTCGTCGGAAAATGCCGTCCACTCATAATCCAGGCCATTGGCTTTGGCGCGATCCAATGCTACGAAAAAAGCGGCCAATTCGTCTGACGGCGTTTCGGCGAGCGCAATGCGGATTTTCGCGGCGTGCGCATTGCCCGCCACGAATAGCGTCGTTACGAGCAACGATGCCGCGACTAAGGCTAGTTTTCTGCAAAAGGCTCTCATGATAGTTCCCCTGTTGACATAAAAACGTGGTCTTGCACTGATCCTCGAGCGTTGTTGTTATCAACAATCTTTTCTATTAACAAGTCGATATTCTAGAAAAAATTTGAAAAAAATCGATATTCTAGCGGCAGTCTGAAAAAGGTTAAAAGAAATCTGGCCCCGCCTTTATTCGTAAATTTCGTTCATGCGCCACCAAGGCTGCGTTCCTGTTTGTCACTAGCTTCCGAGGCCCGATCCGACGATGCGGTTCTTCACCGAGATCGCATGGGATTCCATCCTTTGGGACGCGCCTTCGGCGTCGTTGTTTTTCAGCGCCTCCACGATTTCGCGGTGTTCCTGATTGGAATTGGCGAGATCGGGGCTGACCAGCATGGCGCGCCAACGGAACAGGTGCAGTTCCTTGCTGATGGCGGCGTACATTTCGCACAGGCGGTCGTTTTCGGCAAAATTGAAAATTGCGGCGTGAAATTCGGCGTTGATCGGGTAATACGCCTGGGCGTTGCCCGCTTGCGCAACCGTTTCCATGCGCCCGGTCATGTCCGACAGTTCGGCCAATTGTTCCGGCGTGACCGATGCGGCCAGAATGCGTCCCGCATAACCGGAAAGCACCGCGCGAATATCGCAAATTTCGATGGCGTCTTTCGGCTCAAGTTTGCGAACGAATACGCCGCGATTGGGAATGATGGTCACGAGACCGGCCTGCTCCAACTTGCGGCAGGCTTCGCGAATCGGACCACGGCTGACGGAGCTACGCTCGGCGAACGCTTTCTCGTTGATCGGTTCGCCGGGGCCCATCTGACCCGACATTATGAGATTTTCCAGTTCAGCCAATACGACCGACGTCAGCGTCTGCGGGCGTTGGATCATGGGTCCGTTGCTCTATCTCGTGCTTTTCCGTGGTTTCCACCGCAACCGCGCGGGTTGTCACTTGGCTACCACGGGATCACACATCAAACCAATCGTCTACATAGTTGTTAACAAAAAACACGATTGTTGACAATAGTTATTTTCTGTGATTTTTTTGGGACCGTGAATCCAGTTTCAATAGCGCAATAGGAGATGGCGTTTTCGTTTGGCACAAACGGCTGGACGGTGTTCACGCGTATTTTTCTTTTGGCGGCGTTGCTTTTGATGGTGTTTGCCTTTGCAACGGTCGAAGCGGTGGGGTATGTGGAGCGCCGCATCGAGTTTTACGCCAGCGCGCGCTAGTCGCTTAATTAAGGAGAGTAACAGATGGATTTGGGTATTGCCGGGAAGAAGGCCATTGTCGGCGGCGCCAGCGCCGGGTTGGGTAAAGCGTGCGCCATGTCGCTGGCCCGCGAAGGCGTGGATGTGGTTATCGTTTCCCGGACGCCGGAAAACATTGAAAGGGCGGCTGAGGAAATTGCGGCCGCGACAGGCGCGAACGTAACGCCCATCGCCGCCGACATCACGTCGGATGAAGGTCGGGCCGCAGCCCTTGCCGCCTGCCCGCAACCCGACATTCTGGTCAACAATGCAGGCGGCCCGCCCAGCGGAAATTTTCGCGACTGGGACCGGGAAATCTGGTTCAAGGCCCTGAACAACAACATGCTGGCGTCCGTGTTCATGATCCAGGACACCATTGACGGCATGATCGAACGTGGATTTGGCCGTGTCGTCAACATCACGTCCAGCGCGGTCAAGGCACCGATCGGCATCCTGGGGCTTTCCAACGCCGCACGGGCCGGGTTGACAGGCTTCATCGCCGGTACCTCGCGCGAGGTCGCCAAGCACAACGTCACCATGAACAACATCCTGCCGGGCGATTTTGAAACGGATCGCTACAAGGATAACACCCGGGCAATGGCCGAGCTGAACAAGAAGGATTACGACGATATGCGCACGATCCGGCTTGGTCGGGTTGCCGCCGGTCGCTTCGGTGATCCGGCGGAATTCGGCGGACTGTGTGCCTATCTGTGCAGTGTGCAGGCCGGTTTCATCACCGGTCAGAACATGCTGATCGACGGCGGTAAATACCCAGGAACGTTTTAGGATTTGGCGGGGGCTTGCGTAATTCGGCGAACAATCGTGTTTTGGCACCTTTTCGCTTGACGCAGCCCCCGCATTTCCTTAATAAACCGCGTCCACAGGTCGCAACCGACGCGGCCTGATTTTTTTGTAGATTATGAGGACCAGATCGATGGCCAAGCGCTGCTCTTTGACCGGCAAGGGCGTCCAGACCGGCAACAATGTGAGCCATGCTCACAACAGAACCCGGCGGCGGTTTCTGCCTAACCTTCAGGCGACATCGGTGTGGAGCGAAGCCCTTGAAAAGGGTTTGCGTTTTCGCGTCAGCACCTATGCACTGCGGCTTCTGGAACAGAAGGGTGGTCTTGACGCCTATCTTCTGGCAACCAAAGATGCCAAGCTGACCCCCGAATTCAGGCGCATCAAAAAGCAGATTATTAAGGCCGTTGAGCGCAAGGCTGCTTAACCACGCACCCTGCCCAACCGAAGAATTTGAAAGGCCCGCCCAGCGCGGGCCTTTTGTGTTTTGGTGGGGCGACTCCTGAGAAAATGGAACCGCCGCAACATCGCGTTGAGACCAAACGTGCTCTAGCAGCTCAGACGGTGCGGTCTTGAAGCAGGGCAATCAGGCCGTCGATGCCTTGTTTGCGTACGATGGAGGCGAACTCCTGGCGGAGCATGAGGGCCATGCTGACGCCTGCGACGGAAAGGTCGATGATTTTGAAGCCGTCGCCGGATTCGCGGACCCGCCAATCAGCCCGCACGGGTTTGCGCGCGCCGTGTTCGACGCTAGAGTGCACGAGGAAATCGTCATCGCCGATGACGCGGGCACCTTGAACCTTGAAACGGATGATGCGAAGCCCGCCCAGGCGTGTCGCATAGGTTTGCACCAAAAAGTCTGAGAAAACCTTGGTGTATCGGTCCAGTTGGTCCGCTGTCGCGGTCTTGTGGTAACGGCCCAGCACAAAGCGGGAAATCAACTCGATATCCAGGTCACGGGCCAGAATGTCGCGGAAAATGTCCTGCCGATCATCGGTTTCGGGGAGGCTGATTTCGAGGGTAGCCAGCACGTCGTCGCCAAGCCGTTCAATATGCGAAACGGCGGCCTGCCGACCCGTGTCACCGCCCGAAGCGGTTTGCATGTCCGGCAGATCGGCAATGGCGGCGATTTCAATCGGGGAGATTTCGGGCTTTGCTTCGGCTTGGGGGGTGGGCATGACCGCTTCGGCGATGCGGTCCCCGATACGGTCCCATGTTTGGACGCAGCCGCCAAGCGCCAGGGCGAAAGCCAACACGGCCCCAGATGCGGCCCCAGACATGCCCGCTGGGCCGAAAATACGAACGAAGGAAGCCGATCTCTTCGTCATGCCGTGGTGTCCCGCAACAATTCACGAGTTTCGCTCAGGCGGGCCGGATACTAGCATACATAGGAGGCCCGCGCCAATTTGCGGCTTGGCGCGGGCCAATCGATTTAAGCGCGAGCGTCCGCAAGTTCCTTTTTGTTGATCGCCGAGATCAACCGGGCGTCGTTGGAGATGGCGATAAAGTCGTAACCCTGCGCCAAACGCCTGCGCGTTGACTCGCCCGAGGGGCAGTGGATGCCGACGCGAACGCCGTTGGCCTTGGAGACCTTGTAGATGTGATCAATCGCGTCAATCACCTCTTGGGCCTTGGGTTCGGGCGCCGGGCCGTGGCCCAGGCTGATCGACAGATCGTTAGGCCCGATATAGACCGAATCAAGACCCTCGACCTGCACGATTTCCTCAAGGTTATCAAGGGCGTCGCGGGTTTCAATCATGGCCAGGGTGACAATGGTGTCGTTGGCGTGATCGAAGTAATCGGGGCCGCCGTGCAGAACGCCACGGGCCGGGCCAAAGCTGCGATACCCAACCGGAGCGTAGCGGCAGGCACCGACAAATCGTTCGCATTCATCGCGCGAATTGATCATCGGGCAAACGACGCCATAAGCCCCGCCATCAAGCATTTTCATGATCGACGCCGGATCGTTCCAGGGAACGCGGACAATCGGTGCGGGCGTGCCGGTCGTAATGGCCTGCAACATCTCGTAGGCTTGCTGAAAGCTGACAACACCGTGCTGAAGATCGACGGTAATGGCGTCGAAACCATCGTGAGCATGGATTTCGGCATTGTAGGAATTGGCGATGGTCAACCATGCCGTAATGGCGCCGCGGCCTTCGGCCCAGGCTGTACGAACCGGATTCTCGCGCATAACGTCTTATCCCCCCTGCTGATTTCTTGGATCAAATTTACAACCCGGCCAAGCTAAACCCCACCCGCCCCGATGTCCACACACACCCGCGCCCCAGTTTGAATTTTGACCCCGATAAACCGCCCCAAACCCGGCCCGCAGCCCAACACCCCGCGGGAAAAGGCCAAGGCCGGGCTCCGCCCCGACCCGCGAAGGGACTCGTCCCTTCGATCCCCTGATTTCAAGCGTTGCATATGCCGACCCAACTCCCGGAGCGAAGCGACTAGGGCCATTGAGGCCCGCAGCCTGCGTGGGGCTTGAACGCGGTTAAAAACACACAAGCCTCCCCACACCCCAACCCCCGATCACTAGCCCGGAGGGGCGCGCAGCGCCTCGACTAGCGAACAAGCGTGAGCGCAGCCTGCGTGGGGCTTGAACGCGGTTTTCAAAGAAAGATGAAAAGGACCGGGCTCCGACTAAACCCACGAAGGACCGCAGGTCCTTCGATCCCATTGATTTAACGAAATAAAATCTCTGAAAACGGCACGCTGAGCTGACCCGGATTTCGGTTTTCCCGTGTCCCCGCATCCCACCTGTCCCCGCATCCCCCCAAGTAGCCCGCCTTATTGCAGGGTGAACGGAAGGAGAAAATCATTTGCGGGCGTTACTAAAGCGTGTATCGTTGTGCCGATACGGGATTATTCGGGCAGTACTCGAGTATGGTGTTTCCTAAATTTCCGGAATTAGTAACGTCTGTAATCGGGCTCTATCATGCAGTGAGTTGATTTTGTTGAACCGCGTTTATCGGATTTTTTGTAATGAATAATGTTGACCCTCGCAGCAAATGCCCCGTCTGTGAGGAGACGACTCACCCGATCCCCTATGGTGAGGTTTTGTGCCATAAGGGACATGACGTTGGTTCCGTGAACGTACGCTATGCCCGGCAAAAAGGGGAGGTCGAGGCCCTAGAGGAACGTTATCAACAAGCCCGCGCAGCTTGCGACACTGAGTTGGTGGCGAACCGTTTTGAGGAAGCCGTTCTCGGTGAGAGTGCCGCTGTGTTCAATTGTGATCTTTCTGCGCTCCGGCTAATATTTGAGCACGACGGATATTACCTAAACTATTATGAGCAAAGGGAGAGGGACAAACGACCGCCGACGGATATTGACAAAAGCCGTCAGCGCCTGATGGCTGATGCATATTTGTTTCCGGATTTCGGCGAGTGCATCAGGCACGGGGCTCTATATTTGGGGGGGCTGGGGGCACGCAATTATGGCCTGTATGCCTTGGTTGTTCGGGATAAGAGACTTTTGGACAACTATGCCAGTACGCTTGAGGAAAATTCTTACCATTTTTTTCAAACGAAGGTGAAGACGTGCCAGGCGGGCAGTGTGATGCCTTCTGAACGTCCACCGGAGGGGTATCGATCCGATTGGCAAAACCGCCACAAGATTGCCCTTGCAAAGCATGTCGACGATCTTTCCGACAATCTTCAAGACGAGGCTTTTCAGGACCTTTTGCTTCACAACGGACATAACCGTGGGGAAGACGAGTTCATCGAGGTCCATGTTTATGGTGATGAGAGCCCTAACTGTCCGCACATTGACAAAAAAACCGTTGCAGAAGTTCACTGTGAACGTATCTCGGATGATGAGGAAGATTTTGAAATACTCTGTCTTGTGCAGGAACGGGTGAGTAGGGTGCCCGACGTGGGATGGGTGTGGCATTGATCGGCAATGTAAAAATTTATGGCCATCGCGGGGTGGCACTGTTTGAGGATGACGGCGAGATGCGGATACTCCATCTGCACCAGCCGGACCACCCGCGCGCGATCCATTCCGCAGACTTGAACTATTTCTCACTGGATGATCCGGATTTTGTCACCCTGGATGACGGGGCGAGCGTTGGGGGCATTGTCGGAGCGTTGCAGGCGGATCGGCGAAAGCACAACGCACTCTTGCTCACGATTGAGGGGCTGGACCGAAGCTATAGTGATGTCGGTCGTAATCTGGCCATATCCGGGGCGGATAAGCGGATGGATGATCCAGATATTCAGCGCTTTGTGCAAAACCGCATGTATGCCTTTGCCGTTCCCCAGGGCGCGGATATCGAAGGTGGCGTTAAACGCGCAGATGGAAAGTGGGAAAAGGCGCAAGCTTTGTACGAAGGCATTCGAAAGCATAGAAGTTACATCAATCATTTTGTGAATGTTTGGACACTCAAAGTTGCGCCGAAAGTTTCTGAGCATTCCTGGGCGTATCGTCTTCTCTTGGCCGACCAGGGGGGCTTTTACACGCTTGCTTCTGACCCATGGGAAAACCCGGAAACGCGGGGAAACTATCTTGGATTTCAACTGAAAAATCACCTGGACACCAATATCCTCGATCTGGTTTTTCAGTTGTTGGAGCATCCTCCCCGCGCCAATTATGAGGAGGCGGGGCTCGTGGAAAGCTCCTTGTGGGGTGATGTAATTGAGGAGCAATACCAATCGAGCCCCCCGCGAAAAAAAACAAAGAAAAAGAAAAATGATAACACTCAGGCGGACATGCCCGGAGCCCGGCACGAAAGTCTTGCGGAGCTGCTTTCTATTTGGCCGGATCATCCCGAAAACGCCAATTCAGACATAGAGAAAATCAACAGCCAACTGAACTACATAAGTAGTGAAATTCACAAAGGAAAGTCCCCGGCCCAGATCGAACCTCTAATTGCCGACCTTATCAGCTATCAAAAGAAGCACAGCCGACGCACCCATATGGCTAAAAGTTTGTGCGCGATTGCCACGGCGTGGGAGAAACATGGCGCTTATGATGCCGAAGTAGACTTGCTTGTCCACGCGAAGGAATTGTCCCCCAATGACCCGTTTCCGTTGATTCAGTTGGCAAACCTTTGCCAAGTGCGAAATAGGATGGATGAGGCGCGCTTTCTCTATGAAGAGGCGGTTTCGCGCTTCCCGGACGATGCTGTGGCGCGCAATGGTCTGGCAGAAACGTATCGTCAGCAGGGTGACCTCGTGCGAGCGACCTCCTTCTATGAAGAAACCGTTTCGCGCTTCCCGGACAATATTTACGCGCGCAATGGTCTGGCGGAGGCTTATCGCCAGCAGGGCAACCTCGGGCGTGCGGCCTCCCTTTACGAGGAGATCATCTCGGGTTCCCCTGACGATGTTGTGGCGCGTTGCGGTCTGGCAGAAACGTATCGTCAGCAGGGCGACCTAGTGCGAGCGATTTCCCTTTACGAAGAGGTGGTTTCGCGCTTCCCGGACAATGCCGTGCCACGCAATGGTCTAGCGGAAACCTATCGTCAGAAGGGCGATCTCGGGCGTGCGATCTCCCTATATGAAGAGGCGATTTCACGTTTCCCTGACGATGCTGTGCCACGCAATGGTCTGGCGGAAACCTACCGTCAGAAGGGCGACCTCGGGCGTGCGGTCTCCTTCTATGAAGAAACCGTTTCGCGCTTCCCGGACGATGTTTACGCGCGCAATGGTCTGGCGGAGGCTTATCGCCAGCAGGGCGACCTCGGGCGTGCGGCTTCCCTTTACAAGGAGATCGTCTCGGGTTCCCCTAACGATGTTGTGGCGCGCTGCGGTCTGGCGGAAACGTATCGTCAGCAGGGCGACCTCGGGCGTGCGATCTCCCTATATGAAGAGACGATTTCGCGTTTCCCTGACGATGTTGTGCCACGCAATGGTCTGTCCTCAATTCTCATTGCGCAAAAGCGATTTGATAAAGCACGCGAATTGTTGGCATTGGAGAGCTACCAAACGGAAAGTGAATGGATTTCCTTCCATATCCTGGCATTTTCTTATGTGCGGGAAGGGAAACTTTCTCGCGGTTTGCGCCTGTTGGCGCACGGGCTAAATAGCGTTCCGTTTCCACGGCACAAAAAATATTTTGCCAGCGCACTTGCTGTAGCCAAGTTGAGAGCCGGATCGTATCAGGAAGCGCTGAATATTTTGAAGCTGGACGATTACCGTCCCGGTGGAAGAGAGGCTGTCGAAGAACGAGTTCTGGAAGCTCATGCCCGCGCTGCATTAGGACAAACGAAACAGGCCAGTCAGATTATCAAGGCTGCCTCCCGATTTATGTCGCCAATCCATTGTCAGGTATCCGACGACCTTTCCACGCGCTTTCTGTTGAATGAGAAGGATGGAATCCCTTCGGATGAAATCCATAGGTTGGACAAAAAATCATCGATGCGGAAGAGGAAATGGTTCTTTATATGCCCTTTGCCGCATGATTGAGGGATCTCCGCCGGGAAAACCGGGGACAAGAAAAGCCGGGGCAGAGCCCAGTTTTTTCATCTTTCTTTGAAAATCGCGTTCAAGCCCCACGCAGGCTGCACTCCCGCTTGGTCGTTAGTCGGTGCGCTGCGCTCCCCTCCGGGCTTTCTGCGGTGTTTTCGGGGTGTGGGGCCAGGGATTTTGTTTGACCCGAGTTCACGCGCCACGCAGGCTGCACGCCTCAATGTCGTTAGTCGCTTCGCTCCGGGCTTGTTGTCGGGCGTTGGGGGCTGGGGCGGCGTGGGGTGTGTTGCGGGTGGTTTTTCGTCTAACGCCGTTCAGTGTTCGTCGTCTGTTGTCTTTAGCGGCTCATTTTTTTGCGTTACGTGGTAGCTTGCTCGGCTCTCCTTGGTCCTTGCCAAAATTCGCGACACATATTTCGAGTAGGTTACTTAATGCTGTTTCCAACGGATCTCTCCTCCTTCCTTGATCTCATAGCCCAACACGGTAATGCGGCCTATAGCATCATGTTTGGCTATGCGGCGTCGCACAGCCTTTTGTTTGCATTGTTCGGGGGCTATGCCGCGCATTCGGGCGCGCTGAATTTGGAAATCCTTATCATCATTTGCTGGATTGGCAGTTTCACGGGCGATGCGATCCGCTTTTGGATTGGCCGACGTTTTGGAACCGGCTGGCTCAAATCCTTTCCCAGGCTCCAACGCTCCATCGAGATTGCGGGGCGGCTGGCGGGGCGGCACTTTATCTGGATGATCCTGGTTCATCGCTATCCGCACGGTATTCGCGGCGTTGCGGGCTTTGCCTATGGGATATCGGACCTCTCTTGGTCCACCTTTCTGGCGCTCAATTATATTTCAGCGGGCCTGTGGTCCTGCGCCATCATCTCGGCTGGCTATGCCTTCGGCAAGGTTTCGGAAAAGCTCATGAGCGATGTCTCTTCCGGCCTGGGCGTCGGGATGTTGGTTGCGTTCCTTGGCCTGTCGTGGTTTTTGAGCAAAAAACTGGAAAGCGTTGCCGAGCGAAGCTGACGAATGGCTCCGACGATAGCCCCCTGCTGTCACGAAATAGGCGGATTGCGTTCAAGCGCCACGCAGGCTGCACTCCCGCTTGGTCGTTAGTCGCTTCGCTCCGGGCTTGTTGTCGGGCGTTGGGGGCCGCTAGTGATACCGCCCATGATCGGAAAATGGGGCGGCGGCTTCGCGGCGGAGGTCGGCTTTTACCATGTCTTCGTCGAACAGTTGGGCCAGGTTTTTCATCACGGTTCCGCCCAGTTCTTCGGCGTCCGCGATGGTGACGGCGCGGCGGTAGTAGCGGGTGACGTCGTGGCCGATGCCGATGGCGGTCAACTCCACCGGCGAGCGGGTTTCGATCCACTCGATGGCACCGCGCAGGTGTTGTTCCAGATAGTTTCCGGGGTTGGCCGACAGGGTCGCGTCATCAACCGGGGCACCGTCGGAAATAATCATCAGGATGCGGCGTTTTTCGGGCCGCCATAACAGGCGCGAATGGGCCCACAGCAGGGCTTCGCCGTCGATGTTTTCTTTCAGCAAGCCCTCGCGCAGCATCAGGCCCAGGTTGCGCCGCGCCCGCCGCCAGGGCTCGTCCGCACTTTTGAAGACGATGTGGCGCAAATCGTTCAGGCGGCCCGGATTGACGGGCTTGCCAGATTCCACCCATTGCTCGCGGGCCTCGCCGCCTTTCCAGGCGCGCGTGGTAAAGCCCAGGATTTCGACCTTGACTCCGCATCGTTCCAGGGTGCGGGCCAGGATGTCGGCGCTCATGGCGGCCACGGTGATGGGGCGTCCGCGCATGGAACCGGAATTGTCAATCAGCAGGGAGACCACGGTATCGCGGAAGTTGACGTCGGACTCGCGCTTGAACGAAAGCGGATGCACCGGATCGACGACGACCCGCGACAGCCGCCCGGCATCCAGAATGCCTTCTTCCAGATCGAATTCCCACGAGCGCGTTTGCTTGGCCAGCAAGAAGCGCTGCAAACGGTTGGCCAGGGTTGAGACAACGCCCTGAAGATTTGCCAGTTGTTGATCGAGTTGCGCGCGCAGGCGGGTCAGTTCTTCGGGGTCGGCCAGATCTGCGGCCCCGACAACCTCGTCGAATGCGGTGGTGTAAGCCTTGTAGATATTGTGATCATCGGGCGCATTTTGCGGGCGGCGTCTGTTCCAGCGGGCCGGACCGGCGGGCTGTTCATCGTCGCTGCCATCGACCAGACGGTCTTCATCGGCCAGGGCGGAACCGTCGGCTTCGTCGTCGGAATCGGCGTCCTCGCCGTCCGACGGAATGGGCATGTCGGTTCGTTGCTCGGTGCCCTGGGAATCGGGCGGCGGCTGGTCTTCTTCCTGGTCTTCGTCTTGGTCCTGGGCGTCATCGGGGTTGGGCGGAAGGTCGCTCTCGTCGGCGATTTCAAGAACGTGCATGACCTCGCGCAGGGTCGAACCGTAGGCTTCCTGATTGTCGATTTCATCGCTCAGCTCGGCAAACAGTTTGGCGACGCGCTTGTTGAACCAGGGCCGCCACAAATCGGCCAACCCGGACGCGGAAGCGGGCAGGGGCGCGCCATTGAGGCGCTCGCGCACCAGAAGCTGAAGGGCCTGACCCAGATCGGCGGCGTCACGGGTTTCGATTTGCGCCAGTTCTTCGGCCTGGCATTGTTCGTCAAGCCGGGCTTCAAGGTTTTGCGCCACGCCGTAAAGGTCGCGGGTGCCGATGGCTTCAACGCGGACTTGTTCAAGGGTGTCGTAAAGCCGTCTGGCCTGAACGTCGGACGGCATTTTACGCCGATGAACGCCTTCGTCGTGGTGGCGCAGGCGCAAGGCCATGGCATCGGCGGCACCGCGCAGGCGGGTCAGTTCTTCGGTCGAGAATTTACGTGACGGCGTTGGCAGGCGGACGTTAGTGGCACTTCCACCCGCCGCACCGTGCGCGTATTCGACCGTGACCTCACCGTTATCGGCGATCGCCTTGAAGGCGGCCGTGGTGACGCGCTTGATTTTTTCGCTATGGTCTTCGGCCTGACTCACGGCGATTTTCCTATGAAACGATGGTTCGCGCCAACGACTCGGGCAGTTCTTCGCCAAAGCAGCGTTGGTAGTATTCGGCCACGATGGAGCGTTCCAGCTCGTCGCACTTGTTCAGGAAGGTGACGCGGAAGGCAAATCCCCGATCGCCGAAGATATCGGCGTTTTCGGCCCACGTGATGACCGTGCGCGGCGACATAACGGTGGAAATATCGCCGTTGATGAAGCCGGTGCGCGTCAGATCGGCGACCTGCACCATGGCCCCCAGTTCGTCGCGGCCGTGTTTGGCGCCATAGGCCGGAACCTTGGCCATGACGATGCCCACCTCGTCATCGTGAGGCAGGTAATTGAGCGTGGCGACGACGTTCCAGCGGTCCATCTGGCCCTGATTGAGTTGCTGCGTTCCGTGATAGAGGCCCGTGGTGTCGCCCAGGCCGACTGTGTTGGTCGTTGAAAACAGCCGGAAACAGGGATGCGGCCGCAGAACCCGGTTCTGGTCAAGAAGCGTAAACTTGCCATCGGCTTCCAGAATGCGCTGGATGACGAACATCACGTCGGGCCGTCCGGCGTCGTATTCGTCAAAGACCAGCGTGGTCGGGTGTTGCAGCGCCCAGGGCAAAAGCCCCTCGCGAAATTCCGTTACCTGCTTGCCATCGCGCAGCACAATGGCGTCCTTGCCGATCAGATCGATGCGGCTGATGTGGCTATCCAGATTGACACGGATGCACGGCCAGTTCAGGCGGGCGGCGACTTGCTCGATATGGGTCGATTTGCCGGTGCCGTGATAGCCCTGGATCATGACCCGCCGGTTGTGGGCGAACCCGGCCAGAATGGCCAGCGTGGTGTCGTGATCGAACTGGTAGGCCTGATCAATATCGGGGACGTGTTCGTCACCCAGGCTGAACGCGGGCACTTCCATATCGGAATCGATGCCAAAGCACTGACGCACGGAAACCTTGATGTCCGGCATATCCAGCGGAAAACTGCTTGTGGTCGTTTCGGTCTGTGTTGTCGCGTTCATATCTGCAATGTCCGTGTTTGATCTCTAGCTATTCAATGGGTTTAGATTTTTCAATGATTCATGGGGTGTCAGGGCGAGAGGCTCTGCATGATCGTGTGATAAGCCAGGTTGATCTCTTTGAACCGCTCTTCCGCCGCTTTGTCGCCGCCATTGGCATCGGGATGATGGATTTTGACAAGTTTTTTGTAGCGCCCCTTGACGTCCTCGACCGTGACCGGCGCGCTCAGATCAAGGACCACCAGCGCGTTTTCCTCGGGCGATCCGGGCGCCCATTGGCGGGTTCCATCGGTTTGCCCATCAGCGCTTTCCTCATCGTCGAACAGGCCGAAGGTGTCAGCATCGCCAAACCGTCCGCGAGCAAAGCGGAAGGCGGCGGAACGCGCACCGAACGGCCATGTGGGCCGTCGACCAATTGTATCCTTGCGGATTTCCTTTTCGATCTCGGTTTCGTTCATGCCCTCGTAGTAATTCCAGGACTTGTTGAACTGGCGGATGTGATCGAGGCAGAAAAAACTGAATTCGTCCAGATGGGTTCGCGATTTGGGTGCGCGATGTTCACCTTGGGCGTCGCAGCCCGGCCAGTCGCAAACGTGCTCATGGGTCGCCTCGGCGCTGGTGTAGCGCGGCGAATACCCGTTGAATGGCTTTTTGTTTGCCCTGGCCATTGTTCTAATATGCGCGTTCACTGTTTCTCTGGCAAGGCGGGTTTGTGCGCTTTTCCGAGATCGGATATGGTGACGACCAGAACGCCGATGGCGATCAGCACCAATCCCGCAATCTTGGAGCCGGGCAACGTCTCGCCCATCAACAGGACGGAAAAGAAAGTCCCGACGGCGGGTACGCCCAGGGACCCCATCGCCGTGCTCATGGCCGGAAGGTTGCGCATGACCGTCATATAGGCCCACAGGCAGAAGGCCGAGGCGACCGGCCCGTTGTAAAGAAGGACGGCGGTCAGAGCGGGCGAAAGCTCGACCTGCGGCGGCCCTTCCACCAAAAAGGCGGTCGGAACCAGTAGACAGGCGCCCAGCAACATCTGCCACGGCAGAAGCTCAAGGGCCGAAATCGGCCACGGGTGAGCGCGGACATGAACAATCACCACCGCCAAGACGATGGCAGCCAAAATCAAAATGGCGTTGCCGATCAACACGTGGGTGTCGGAGTAGTCGAAAATCGTCGGGTCGAACAAAAAGGCGATCCCGGCAAGTCCCAGCGCCAAGCCCGCCAATTTTTTGCGGGTCAGGCGTTCCCGCAGGAAGACCAGCGCCAAAGGTCCGATCCACAGCGGCGTCGTGAAGGCCAGTACCGCCGAACGTCCGGCATCGACATAGCGGATGCCCGTGTGCATCAGGGCCAGCAAAACGGCGATTTGCAGGACACCAACGGAGATCACGATGGGAAGGTCGCGGCGTGCTGGCAGGTGCAGGCGGCCTTGTACGGCAAGAAGCGCAAAAATACACGCGCCGCCCAGTGAAACGCGGGCGACGGCAAACCACATGGGCGAAATATAGGCGAGGCCGACCTTCATGATCGGCCAGTTGACCCCCCACAATATAACCACGGCGCCAAGCAGCAGATAGGCGGTCAATTCCCGTTTACTTGACATGTGGTGGATGCTTTCGATTATGGTGTCTTGACGTCGCGGCGGACCTTACCAATTTTTCCGGTATGTCGCGAGAAGGGAAAGGACACTTTGGAATGGGTGTGGCATCTGCCATTGAAAAGAAGCTTGCCGATGAATTCAAACCGTTGCGTTTGGAGGTCATCGACGAATCCGCCCGCCACAAGGGTCATGCGGGCGCGCGACCCGAAGAGGAAAGCCATTTCAGCGTCGAGATCGTGTCGGCGGCATTTGCGGGAAAATCGCGGATTGAACGCCAGCGCATGACTTATGGCGCGTTGGCGAAAGAATTAACCGATGATATTCACGCGCTGTCACTAAAAACCTTGACGCCGGAGGAAGACGCGGGTACGTGACGGCCCCCAGCCTGCTTGGGCTGACGTGGATTTCTATGCTGGCCTATTCGGTGTCGTGTGCTTTACTATAATCAAAACCTAATAGACGGGAAGTCTGCTGGTTTGGGAGGATGAAAATGAGCAAGAACGTCCTTGCCGAATTGGATACGGTCGAGAAGCGTGATTACTTTGTGAATCGCGACGGGCTGGATTTTGCGGGCACACATCTGTTGATCGAGATGTGGGGTGCTACGCGCCTTGACGATGACAAAGCTATCGAGACGACGCTTCGCGAAGCGGCGCTTGCGGCGGGGGCGACCGTCCTGCACGCACACACCCATCGGTTCTCGCCTTTCGGCGGTGTTTCCGGCGTTGTCGTGCTGGCCGAATCTCATATCAGCATCCATACATGGCCCGAGCGCGATTATGCGGCCATTGATATTTTCATGTGTGGCGATTGCCATCCGTATGATGCGGTTCCCGTGCTGCGCCGGGCATTTGAACCTTCAAACATGCAGCTTGCCGAGCATAAACGGGGCCTGATGCCTTGAAGCAGCCGGTAGTTCGGGATTGGTATGACGAAGTGCTGCATGACGGCCTCGTCAATCGCGGTTACGCGCAGCGTTTTGAAGTCTCGAGCGTGGTCTATCACAACAAGACCGACTTCCAGGATCTGGTCATATTTGAAACGCCGCATTTCGGGCGGGTGCTGGCGCTTGACGGCGTTATCCAGACCACCGAGCGCGATGAATTCGCCTATCACGAAATGCTGGCCCATGTGCCGATGTTCGCTCATGGCCGGGCCAGGCGGGTTCTGATTATCGGCGGCGGCGATGGTGGCGTTCTGCGCGAGGTGCTTCGCCACGACATTGAAAAGGCAACCATGGTCGAGATTGACCGCACGGTGGTCGATCTTTGTCGCGAACACATGCCGAGTTTAAGCAACGGCGCGTTCGACGATTCGCGCACCAACCTGTTGATTGCCGACGGCCTGAAATTCGTTGCCGAGACGGATGAAACCTTCGATGTGATCATCATCGATTCCACCGACCCCGTCGGTCCCGGCGAGGTGCTTTTCAGCGAAGCCTTTTACGCCGATTGCAAAAAGCGCCTGACGCCCGGCGGCGTTTTGGTGACGCAAAACGGCGTCCCCAACTTTCAGGGCGATGAGGTGACCAACAGCTACCGGCGGCTTGCCACCCAGTTTGCCGATGTTTCATTTTATCTGACGGTGGTGCCCACCTATGTTGGCGGCTTCATGGCCCTGGGTTGGGCGAGTGACGACGCGACCCTTCGCAAGCAGACGCAAGCCGACATCGCACCGCGTTTTGCGGCGGCCCAGCTGGCGACCCGCTACTACACGCCGGGCGTTCACGTCGGCGCTTTCGCGCTGCCACCTTTCATCGCCGAATTGCTGGTGGACTGAGGCGGTGCGCGGCCGCTGGGATATGCGCTTTTCTTCATACGGACGGCTGCGCAAGGATTACTGCTGCAAAGCCTGTGGGCACCTTAATCCGCTCGATCCCGTGGGTGACGCCTTTTCAGGCAACGTCACCCCCACCTGCGCCCAATGTGCAGAGCCCTTTGACGAGAACCCAATGGATGTTTCGCTGACACGGGTCTTGATTGGCATTGCGCTGTTTGTCGCGGTGGTCGTGTTGTTTGTGATGCGAAAGGGCGGATAGGGCACCATTTCGGCATCGGGATAGCTCACCCCCGCCCTAAAACTGTCATCAAAACGAAAAAAATAGGAGAAAAAGAAAAAAATACCGCGATGTTTTTTCGTTTTATCTCTTAGAAGATTCGAAAAAATCATATAAAAAAATAAAACACCTAAAAAAAAGAAATTCTGAGTGTTTAAGATATTTTATAAAATTATGGATATATCAAAAAATTTCGGAGAAAAAAAGAAAAAAGGAATAGATAAAACGGGGGAAGGTGGCCGGGAAACAGGCGGGCGCATGAACGCAACCGCCTCGCTATCCGCCGAAGCTCTTGACGAGGCTGCCGACGATCAGATACCAGCCATCGACCAATACGAAAAAGATGATCTTGAAGGGTAGGGCGATGATGATGGGCGGAAGCATCATCATTCCCATCGACATCAGAACCGAGGCCACGACCATGTCGATGACGAGGAAGGGCACAAAGACCAGAAAGCCGATTTCGAAGGCCCGTTTCAGTTCGCTGATGATGAAGGCGGGAATCAGGATGCGCAACGGCATATCGTCGCGCAATTGTTCGTCGGTCTCGCCCGAAAGGTCGGCAAACAGCACTAGGTCCTGTTCGCGGACATGTTTCATCATGAATCCTTTGATCGGTTTGATCGTGCGTTCGAAGGCCTCGAACTCGTCAATTTGTTCCTCCATCAAAGGTTTGATGCCTTCGTCGTAGGACTGCTGCATGGTCGGCATCATCACGAACAGCGTAAGGAACAGTGCCAAACTGACCAACACCTGGTTGGGCGGCGTCTGCTGGGTGCCCATGGCGGTGCGCAGGAAACTAAGAACAACGACGATGCGCGTGAACGATGTGATCATTATCAGCAACGACGGCGCCAGACTGAGCACCGTGAACAACGCCAACAACTGAACGATGCGCCCCGTAGAAGAACCGCCGCCGGGACCGAAATCCATGGAAAGGCTTTGGGCGGCGGCTATATGCGCGCTCATTAGAATCGCCGCCATCGTGGTTATGACAATGATTGAAATTTGGGTGGCCACGCGAGCGGTGCGCGGGTTGGGAGCGTGGCGTACCGGTCGTACACGACGGATGGTGGGGGGCGTCAGAATGGTGTGGGTGGTCATGAAGGGGTCTCCGCAGGTTTGTCGCTGGTCACGGCGTTCGACAGCGCCGATTTAAAATCGCCCGGGACGACATCGTCCGGGGCGGGAATGGCGCTTTCCAGCAACAAATCCGACGTCGCGCCCATCAACACCAGATATTCGACAGAATCTCTTCGGAACAGGGCAAGCCGCCGTTTGGCGTCAACGGGGATGACCTCGACCAGGGACAGCCGCCGATCATGCTTGCCGCGCGATGGTCTGCGGTAACCCAAACCGAATCGACGGGCCAGGGCCGCCAGTACCGCTATCAACGCAAGAACGAAAATTAGCGCAAACAGAAATTGAAAATATTCGCCGTAACCTAGATCCATGCCAAATTTCCTTTATCGGGGCGGCTATTCTTTTTTCCGTTTTGATTGGCCGTAGGCATTCAAGACCTGCTGTAGCGAGGCGCCGTCGGACTCGTCGCCAATGCCCTGAAATTGTGTATTCAGATCCTGGGCCAGATCATCGAGAGCCGCGACCAGTTCGCCCAGCGCACGGGCCACCGCCTCGCGTTGTTCGGGGGCTGCGCCGAGGCCCAAAGCGCAAATGGATTCCACCTTTCCACTTAATGCCGAGAGATCAATCATCTTTCCTTCGTCCAGCATGCGCCGGGCGGTGGCGATAACCGACGCCACCTTGTCCATTTCCGAAACAAGGTCGGGCCCTTCGTCGCCGCTCGTTTGGTCCGAATTCGAGTTTTTCGTCATAATGCGTCATCCTCTGACGTGCAGCCGAAGTCCGGTGGCGGGCTCGTCGAATTGTTGGCGCGATAAACGTAGGCCAGAATTTCGGCCACGGCGGCCAGCGCTTCGACGGGGATTTCGCTTTCGATATCGACCGAGCTCAGAACCTCGACGAGATCGGCGTCCTCGCGAACCTTGATGTCGTTGGCGAAAGCGATTTGAAGAATTTGCTCGGCGACGGCACCGTGACCGGCGGCCAGAACTTTTGGGCGCTGGTCGCGCTCGGGCTCATAGCCCAGGGCCACGGCCTTCTGCGCCGTCTCGCTCTTCGCGTTGGGTGGGTTGTCCGAATCGGCCAATTCAATTTCCGCTTATCTGCGTCCCAAAACCAGAAACTGAGTCTGCGCGAACATACTTAAAATTTATTTAAGTGCCTGAATGGAAAAAAATCCAATTATATCAAGGGGGTAAAACGACGCCATTTGGTGGGCGAGCTGGTTGAAGGGGGCCTGGGCGGGTGATTAGGGAAACGGGCGCAGGCTCTTTTTACGCTTTCTTAAGGGACCGTCTCCATACTGCGTAATTGGGACAAAGCCGGTATGGGCACCGGCAACAGATGGGTTTAGAAAAATGGATCTCAACAAGATCTCGTTCTTCGCCATGGCGAAAAAGCGTCTGAGCTGGCTGACACAGCGCCAGGAAGTTCTGGCGCATAACGTGGCCAATGCGGACACACCCAAGTTCAAGGCGAGAGACCTTGAGGCGTTCAAGTTTGAGCGGATGGTGCGTCGCGAGTCCATGCAATTAAATATGGCAGTTTCCCATGAAGGCCATGCCTCAGGGCGGCGTAAGAGAATCCGCGATTTTGCCGAGGCAACGGATCGCAATCCGTTCGAGACCTCGCCGTCGGGCAACGCAATCGTTCTTGAAGAGCAGATGGCGAAGATTCACGAAACCAACACCAGCCATAAACTGACGACCAAGCTTTACGCCAAGCAACTGGGGATGATTGCCACGGCAATAAAGACCCGCTGACGGAACGGATGTCGACGCATGGATGATTTACTGAAAACCTTCAAGATTTCGGCCGCCGGTATGCGGGCGCAGGGTACGCGGTTGCGGGTCATCTCTGAAAATGTGGCCAATGCCGATTCGCTGCCGAGCCAGCCGGGAGAGGACCCCTATCGCCGCAAGGTCGTGACCTTTCGTAACGAACTGGACCGCCGGGTCGGCTTGAATACGGTGCGTGTGGACAAGATCCGGCCCGACAAATCCGAGTTTGAGAAGCAGTTCAATCCGAACCACCCGGCTGCCGACGCCGAGGGCTACGTGCTTGTGCCCAACGTAAACAGTTTGATCGAAATGACCGATATGCGTCAGGCGCAGCGGTCGTACGAAGCCAACCTGAGTGTAATCAAGGCCTCTAAGGCCATGCTTAACGCCACCATCGACATCCTTCGTTAGGGCTTGTGAAAAAATCCGACGGGACGAATGGTAGGCTTGACGGACAGGAGATGAAATGCTGACACCTGCACAAAATATAGCCAATGTGATGGGCGCATATTCGCGTGCGGCGACCGGTGTGGGGCCGGGCATCGAGGCGCGGGACAAACCATCCGCCGGTGGCGACCAATTTGCGGACCTTGTGAAAGGTGCGCTGGAGGAAGCCCGGAAAATCGGCGAACGAAGCGAACACCTTTCTGTTCAGGGTATTCAGGACAATGCCGATCTCAATCAGGTGATCACCGCGGTCGCCGAGGCCGAGGTAACGCTGCAAACGGTGGTTGCCGTCCGTGACAAGGTCATCGAGGCCTACAAGGAAATCACTCGAATGCCGATCTAATCTGGTGCGGGCGAACCGGTCATGAACGAGGTTGCTGTTCTCGAAGTCGGTCGCGAAGCGTTGTTCGTCGTTCTCAAGACGGCAGGCCCGCTTCTGGCGGCGGCGCTCGCGATTGGCTTGATCGTTGCTATCTTTCAGGCCCTGACGACGATCCAGGAAATGACGCTGACCTTCGTTCCCAAGATTATTGCGGTGTTCATTGGGCTGGTCGTTTTTATGCCGTTTATGATCCGGACGGTTACCGATTTCGGCCAGGGGCTGTTTGATCGCATCATCGGCCTTGGCGTCGGTTAGGCGCGATAATGCTTAGCGAACTGCTGAACCTCAATCTTTTCGGTTTTTTTCTAATTTTCGCGCGCATCGGGTCCGCCTTCGCGTTTATGCCATCGTTCAGCGCCTCTTATATTACGGTGAATATACGACTGCTTTGCGCCCTGGCCGTCAGTTTTGTCGTTATGCCTGTGTTGATTGATGATCTTCCGGTGATTCCGACTAGCCCCGTCGGACTGGTTTTGCTGATTTTGGGTGAAGTTTTGATTGGCAGTTTTTTCGGTCTTCTGGGCCGCGCTGCGATGGGAGCTCTGCATACGACAGGAACCATGATCTCGTATCTGTCTTCCATGGCCAATGCGTTCATTCAGGACCCGATTTCCGAACAGCAGGGGTCGGTCATTTCCGGATTTTTGATGACCATGGGCGCCGTGCTCGTTTTTGTGATGGATATCCACCACCTGATGTTGCGGGCTGTTGTCCAAAGCTACGATCTTTTTATTCCCGGCGAGATGCCGATGCTGGGGGATTTTGCGGAAATGTTTGCGCGCCGGGTCATGGATAGTTTCATCCTTGGCGTTCAGTTGGCCTCACCGTTTCTGGTCACCGGAATTACCCATTATGTCATGTTGGGGATTCTGGGCCGTCTGATGCCGGCGTTGCCTGTGTTTTTCTTTGGGTTGCCGATCCAGATCGCAACTCAGTTGTCGGTGATGGTTTTAGTGGTTTCCAGCATCATGCTGGCGTTCATGGCCCGTTTCAGCGAAATGTACGGGGCTTTCATTATCCCATAACAGGCCCACAACGGGCCCACAGCGGATACAATATGGCAGAAGAAGACGACGCACAGAAAACAGAAGAGCCTTCTCCAAAAAAGCTTCAGAAAGCACGAGATAAAGGCAATGTGGCGACGTCCCAGGAAATCAAAAGCTGGGGCATGCTTCTGGCTGCGTCAATGGGCTTGGCCATTCTGGCACCCGGTATCATGTCTGGCGTAAAGCAAACCGGGATGATCTTCCTGGAGTCGCCTCATGCGATTGAAGTAAACACCGAGCAGTTGCGGTTGGTTTTCGTCCGGGTAATCCTTGATCTTGCGGTGATCCTGGGTCCGTTTGCCGGCGTTCTGGTCGTTGCCGCCCTGGCTTCGAATATTGTTCAGACCGGCCTGTTGTTCGCGCCGTCGAAAATCAAGCCGGAGATCAACAAGATTTCGTTGCTCAAGGGCATCAAGAATAAGTTCTCGATGCGCCAGCTTGTCGAGTTTTTGAAGGGACTTATCAAGTTGGTGCTTGTCGCGACCGTGGCCCTGTGGATGGTCCTTCCGCTGTTCGACGAATTAAGGCTTCTGCCCACGACCGATTTGTTTTTTACGCTCCAGCGACTGCATCTGATCGTCCTCTGGTTGTTCGGAGGAACGGTTGCCGTGATGACCGCGATCGCCGGACTCGATTTCATGTATCAGAAGTACAATCATATGAAGCAGCTGCGCATGAGCAAGCAGGAGGTCAAGGACGAGAATAAGCAGTCGGAAGGCGATCCCCACATTAAGGCCCTAATTCGCAGAATTCGCACCCAGCGAGCTCGGGCGCGTATGATGGCCGCCGTTCCCGAAGCAGATGTTGTTATTACCAACCCAACCCACTATTCAGTTGCGTTGAAGTACGATATGGAGGAGATGACGGCTCCCGTTCTGGTCGCCAAGGGTATGGACTCGCTGGCCTTCAGGATTCGTGAGGTGGCCACCGAAAACGATATTCCGATTGTTGAAAACCCGCCTTTGGCCAGGGCCCTCTACGCAGCGGTTGAGCTTGACGAAGAAATTCCGCCCGAACACTTCAAGGCGGTTGCGGAAGTTATCGGTTATGTTATGCGCTTGCGGGGTAAGATGCCCGCAGCCACGGCCAGGTAATCAAATCATCGGCCATGACCCGGTAAACAAGCGGAGGTGACTTTCGATTGACGGCCTCGGACGAACACCGCGAAGCCACCGAACCGGTTGCTGAACCGCGGGGTGAAGCTGTGAAGTCGGCGTCGGTCTCGCGCCGTGCGTTGTGGCTGCGCGGTCTGATACGCCGTCCCGTGTTGTGGGGCTCCGTCGTTGCCGCCTTCGCCGGCGCATCGGGAATCGGCTTCGCGATGGGGGCTTCGTTTCAGATAATCGCGTCTTTGGCAGCATGCGCCTTGGCGTCGGCATTGGCCACGGCATGGGCGCTGGGCCGTACTCAGGCCGCCGAACCGCTTGCCGGACTTCTTCTTGCCGCCAGCGAGCAGAACCCGAACGCGCGGCTGATTACGGCGGCCGAGGGTGTTTTCGTCTATGCCAATTCGGCATTCTTGCGCCTTTTCTTCATGGCAACGTCACTGGACGCCATTGAATCGATCCTTTCCGGGGGCGAGCGTTCATCCGAGAAATTCCGACGTTTGCGGGCGGCGGCCGTTGCCGGTTTGTCGGGTGAGGCGGAATTGCCGATCAAGGTGTCGAAGGGGGTGGTCGAATGGCGGCGGGTTTCCGTTCGCCCGATTCCCGGCTTCGAAGGGCATACGGTTTGGGGCGGCGAAGATATTACCGCACGGCGCGAAATGGACGCCGTTCGCCACGGCGAAGAGGAAATGCTGGCCGATTTCCTGGACAAACTGCCCGCCGGTTTCTTTTCGGTCGGGCCCGACGGAAAAATTTTGCACGCCAACGAAACCTTGGCCCATTGGCTGGGTGTTCCCGCAGGGAGCCTTCGCGGGGGCGATATGGCTTTCGCCGATTTCGTCGTTGCTTCTGGCGAGACCTGGACGTCGGGCGAAGACGATGGTCCCATGCACGGCGAGGTGACACTGGAAGCGGCTGACGGAACCACATTTCCGGCGACCCTGCTTCAATCTGTACGGACCGATCGCCACGACCGAATGGTTTACAGCCGCTCGATGGTGCTTCGCGAGGTAATGTGGCGGACCGAAACGGACCCGGTTGCCTCGGCGTTGTCCCGGCTGCATTGGCTTTTCGACGAGGCCCCGGTGGGCATCATTCTTTTGGACCTTCAGGGCAACGTGACCGATAGCAACCGGGCGTTTCTTAAACTGCTGGGTCTGCATCGCGAGGCGGTGATCGACCGGCCCCTGGTCGATCGCATCGGCAAGGAAGATCGTTCCGACGTGGCGGCGCAACTTTCCAAGGTGGTGATGGGAACATCGCGCGCCGCCCATCTCGAAGTTCGAATGCCCGCTGCGGGCGAACGTGAATTGACGGTTTCGTTGTTTGCCAGCCGCTTGGAAGACGACGTGGGCGAAGTGTCGGGTCTGGTGTTGCATTTCATCGATACGACCGAGCAGAAATCCCTCGAAGTTCAGTTTACCCAGGCGCAGAAGGTTCATGCCGTTGGGCAACTGGCGGGCGGCATAGCCCACGATTTCAACAATATGCTGACCGCGATTATCGGCTTTTCCGACCTTTTGCTGGGGCGCCACGGGCCGGACGATCCGGCGTTCGCCGATATCATGCAAATTAAGCAAAATGCCAACCGCGCGACGAATTTGGTGCGCCAGCTTCTGGCTTTTTCGCGCAAACAAAAACTTAAACCTGTTGACCTGGATGTGGGGCACGCGATTGCCGACCTTTCGCACATGTTTGGTCGGCTCATGGGCGAAACCGTCGAATTTGCCATCGAGCATGGGCACGATGTGGGACTCGTGCGGGTCGATCCGGTTCAGTTCGATCAGGTCATTATCAATTTGGCGGTAAATGCCCGGGACGCCATGCCCGGCGGCGGAACTCTCACGATTCGCACGTCCGATGTTGTGATCGAAAGCCCCGTGAGTCGCGGGCACGAATTGATGCTCCCCGGAGCCTATGTGCTGATCGAGGTGGCCGACAACGGTGTGGGCATACCCAAGGAGTGTATCGGCCAGATTTTCGAACCCTTCTTCTCGACCAAAGAGAAGGGGGCCGGAACGGGACTGGGCCTTTCGACGGTGTATGGAATCGTCCGCCAGACAGGGGGCTTCATTTTTGTTGATAGCGCCCCAGGTGAGGGAACGACGTTCAGTATTTACTTGCCAGAAACGACAACCCAGGACGGACAGCTGGAGTACGCCGAATCTGCCGCGGCGCAAGCGGCCCATGAACATAAACTGGCGGACGCCGATTTGACCGGGGGTGGCTTGGTGTTGCTGGTGGAGGACGAGGACGCGGTACGCACGTTCGGCGCCCGCGCGCTTCGCAACAAGGGATACAACGTGCTGGAGGCCGATAGCGGAGAGGCCGCGTTTGAGGTAATCAACAACAACGAAATCGCCATCGATCTAATTATCAGCGACGTTGTGATGCCGGGGATGGACGGCTTCACTTTCATCAAGTTGGTGCGTCAGGAAATGCCCGGCGTAAAGGTCATTCTGGTTTCGGGATACTCCGAGGATGCCATTTCCGAGGATATCGACCGCGACCCCACCGTCCATTTCCTGGCAAAGCCCTACAGCCTTCGTGAACTCGCCGGAAAAGCCAAGGAAGTCATGGCCGAATAGAGCGCATGCCACCCGCGAATCGCTTCAATTTTTCCGAACATAATTAGAACACGTCGCTTATTTATCGCGCAAAACCAACGCATTAACAAAAGTTATTGCCAATGAGAACATTACGTGTACATTCAACTGCATTGCATCAAACCCGACCCTATGGAATAAGTGAGGCTGGTCATGTCGCAAAGCGCATTACGTGTCGTGGAAAAGGGAAACATGGATAAGAACAAGGCTCTTGAGGCTGCGGTCACGCAGATTGAACGCGCCTTCGGCAAAGGATCAGTTATGCGTCTCGGCCAGCGTGGGGCCGCAGTCGATATCGAGACCGTCTCAACTGGGTCTATCGGTTTGGACATCGCCCTCGGCATCGGCGGATTGCCGCGCGGACGGGTCGTCGAAATTTACGGGCCGGAAAGTTCGGGCAAAACGACTCTCGCTTTGCATGTGGTGGCTGAAGCGCAGAAAACGGGTGGAATTTGCGCCTTCATTGATGCCGAACATGCGTTGGATCCGCGTTACGCTCGAAAACTGGGCGTTAATTTGGATGAATTATTGATTTCACAGCCCGATGCTGGCGAGCAGGCGCTGGAAATCGCCGATACCCTGGTTCGTTCCGGCGCGGTCGAGGTTCTGGTGATCGACAGTGTCGCGGCCCTGGTGCCCAGGGCCGAGCTTGAAGGCGAAATGGGCGATTCGCACATGGGCCTTCACGCCCGCCTGATGAGCCAAGCCTTGCGCAAGCTGACGGCGTCGGTCTCGCGTTCCAACTGCATGATTATTTTCATCAATCAGATTCGCATGAAAATCGGCGTGATGTTCGGCAATCCGGAAACCACGACGGGCGGTAACGCGTTGAAATTTTATGCCTCGGTTCGTTTGGAAATCCGCCGCATCGGCGCGATCAAGGACCATGACGAGGTGGTCGGCAACCAGACCCGGGTCAAGGTCGTCAAGAACAAGCTCGCCCCACCGTTCAAAATGGTCGAATTCGACATTATGTATGGCGAGGGCGTGTCCAAGATGGGTGAACTTCTGGACCTTGGCGTGAAAGCCGAAATTGTCGAGAAGTCGGGTTCCTGGTTCTCATACGATTCCGAACGTATCGGGCAGGGTCGTGAAAATGCCAAGAACTTCCTGCGTGAGCATCCCGAGAAGGCGGCGCGCATCGAAGCGGCCATTCGCGAACAGGCTGGCCTTGTTGCCGAAGCGATGATGGCGGACGAGCCCGAGCCCGCGAAGGACGAGGAAGTGGAGGCCGACGGATAAGCTCCGGTTTCCCCGGTGGCGATAAATTGGCGAAGTTTTGAAGGGCGCGGCTCCGATGGGGCCGCGCTTTTCTGGACAGTGGGGCGGGCAAAAGGGTAAAAGCTAGGCGACGGCAGCGAGGCCGCGCTTTTTTTGCAAATTCGAAGAAGAAAACCTGACCATGCAAACTGTTAACGATATCCGTAAGGCATTTCTCGATTACTTCGGTCGCAACGGACACGAGGTTGTACAATCGAGCCCCCTCGTTCCGCGCAACGATCCCACGTTGATGTTTACCAACGCGGGGATGGTGCAGTTCAAGAATGTTTTTACCGGGATCGAAAAACGCGATTATTCGCGGGCGACGACGTCGCAGAAATGCGTACGCGCGGGCGGCAAGCATAATGATCTTGAGAACGTCGGCCATACGGCACGTCACCACACTTTCTTCGAAATGCTGGGGAACTTTTCATTCGGCGACTATTTCAAAGCCGAGGCCATCGAAATGGCCTGGGAACTGGTGACCAAGGATTACGGGCTGGCCAAAGACCGGCTGTGGGCGACCGTATACGCCGAAGACACAGAGGCTTACGATCTGTGGCGCAAAATCGCCGGCCTTCCCGAGGATCGTGTCATTCGCATTCCCACGTCGGACAATTTCTGGGCCATGGGCGATACCGGACCGTGCGGACCATGTTCCGAAATTTTTTATGATCACGGCGATCATATTTTCGGCGGTCCTCCGGGCAGTCCGGACGAGGACGGCGATCGCTTCGTTGAAATCTGGAATCTGGTGTTCATGCAATACGATCAGGTCACGGCAGACAACCGTCAGGCGTTGCCGCGACCATCGATTGACACGGGTATGGGCCTGGAACGGGTTGCCGCAGTTTTGCAGGGAACCCACGACAATTACGAAACCGATTTGATGCGCGCGTTGATCGTTGCCTCGGCAGAAACCACACATACCGATCCCGACGGCGCGCACAAGATTTCGCACCGCGTTATTGCCGATCACCTGCGCGCGTCGTGCTTTTTGATTGCCGACGGTGTGCTGCCGTCCAACGAAGGGCGCGGGTATGTGGTGCGGCGGATTATGCGCCGGGCCATGCGCCACGCCCAACTGATTGGATATCGCGACCCTCTTATGTGGCAGTTGGTGCCGTCGCTGGTCGCCAAGATGGGTCAGGCTTTCCCCGAATTGGTTCGCGCCGAACCCCTGATCGTGGAAACTCTAAAATTGGAGGAATCGCGTTTCAAACAAACGCTGGATCGCGGTTTGAAATTGCTTGACGAGGCCACTGGCGATCTCGCCGACGGAGCAGCGTTGCCCGGTGTGGTGGCGTTCAAACTTTACGATACCTTTGGATTCCCGCTGGACCTTACGCAGGATGCATTGAGGGGCAAGGGAATCGACGTCGATACTGATGGGTTCGACGCCGCGATGGAACGTCAACGGGCCGATGCCCGCAAGGCGTGGGCCGGTTCGGGCGAAGCTGCGACCGAAGCCGTTTGGTTTGAAATTCGCGAGGAATTCGGCGCCACTGAATTCTTGGGCTATGACACAGAGACCGCCGAAGGTATGGTTTTGGCTCTGGTTGCTGGCGGTGAGCGGGTGGAAAGCGCCGTGGCCGGTCAGGAAGTTTCCATTATCGTCAACCAGACGCCTTTCTATGGTGAATCGGGTGGCCAGGTGGGCGATATCGGGCAAATCAAAATCGGTGAAATAACCCTGATCGACGTAACTGCGGCGCAAAAGAAGTTGGGCGATTTCCACGTTCATATCGGCAAGGTGCTGGCGGGAACCGTGAAGGTTGGCGACGACGTTTTGCTGGAGGTGTCTCACGTAAACCGAGAGCGGATCAGGCGCAATCATTCGGTAACCCACCTGCTTCATGCCGCCTTGCGCGAAAAACTCGGCGATCACGTAACTCAGAAAGGTTCGTTGGTTGCCGCAGATCGTATGCGCTTCGATGTCAGCCATCCCAAGCCCGTAGCGGCGGGCGAATTGCTTGAGGTTGAAGGCGTGGTGAACGGGCGCATCCGCGAAAACAGCGAAGTTTCGACCCGCCTTATGGACCCCGAAGGCGCGGTCGAGGCTGGGGCCATGGCGTTGTTTGGCGAAAAGTATGGCGACGAAGTCCGCGTTGTCAGCATGGGGCTCGGTCTGGACGGCATCGCGTTTTCGATCGAACTTTGCGGCGGCACCCATGTTGGGCGCACCGGCGATATTGGCATTTTCAAGGTGGTATCGGAAGGGGCCGTTGCCGCAGGTGTGCGCCGTCTCGAATGCCTGACCGGCAAGGCCGCCTACGACTATCTGGTCGGCCAAGGTGAACGTCTGGAAGAAACGGCCGCTGTCCTAAGGGCGACTCCGGCCGATGTCCCGCAGCGTGTTTCCGCACTTCTTGAGGAACGCCGA